>Ga0335080_10003554_pt1 | contig 15761 bp, 12 predicted proteins | sample Lox_Sample_34_FD_206720 | JGI IMG/M metagenome (GOLD analysis project Ga0335080, IMG submission 206720) | Soil microbial communities from Loxahatchee National Wildlife Refuge, Florida, United States - Lox_Sample_3.4 | ecosystem: Environmental > Terrestrial > Soil > Wetlands | place: USA...
AGGACTAAGGCTCGATCAGCAAGACGGTCACGTTGTCGTGGCCGCCCTGCGCGTTCGCTCGCTCGACGAGCGCGCGCGCGGCCTCGTCGAGATCGTCCTTGCGCGCGAGCTCGGCGATCTCGGCCTCGGAGAGCGCGTCGTGCAGCCCGTCGGTGCAGAGCAGGAGCCGGCCGCGCAAGGGCACGCGCGCCTGCAGCACCTGCGGCTCGAGCGCGCCCATCGTGCCGATCGCCTGCGTCAGCACGTGCTTGTCGGGGTGCGTCTGCGCCTGCTCGGCGGACAGCACGCCGCCCTCGACCATCGCGGCGACCAGCGTGTGATCCGTGGTGAGCTGGCGGATCGACTTGCGTGCGACCGAGTACACGCGCGAGTCGCCCACGTGCGCGACGACCGCCGTGCGCCGGCGCAGCGCGACCGCGGACAGGGTCGTGCCCATGCCGAACGTGCCGCGCTCGTCCGCTTCGCGCAGCACGGCGGCGTTCGCGTCGTGCAGCGCCTGCAGCATCGCCTCGCCGTGATCGCGCGCGCGGCGCGGGCGCGGCTGCGCGCGCAGGGTGGAGATCGTCGCCTCGACGGCGACGCGGCTCGCCACCTCGCCGGCGGCGTGGCCGCCCATGCCGTCGGCGACGACGAAGAGGCCCAGGTCGAGGTCGACCGCGGCGCTGTCCTCGTTGTTCGAGCGCTCGAGGCCCACGTCGGAGACCAGGGCGTAGCGCATCAGCCGCGGGCGCGTCCGGGCGCGCCGTCGAGGTCGCTGCGCAGGAAGCTGTACTGGATGTGGTCGAGGTAGCGGCCGTCGATGTACTCGGCCTCGCGTGCGATGCCCTCGCGCGCGAAGCCGAGCTTCTCCACCACGCGCTGGCTCGCCTTGTTCTCGAGCGCGACGAGCGCCTCGATGCGGTGCAGCCGCAGCCCGCCGAGCGCGTGCTGGAGCGCGGCGCTGGCCGCTTCGGTCGCGACGCCGCGGTCCCACTCCGAGCGGCGCACCCAGTAGCCGAGCCCCGCAGACGCGCGCAGCCAGTCGATGCGGTGCAGGCTCGTCACGCCCGCGATGCGCTGCGTCGCGCGCAGCTCGATCACGAACTCGAACGCGCTCTGGCGCGACCACGCCGAGCGCGCGGCGCGCAGGTAGCGGCGCGTCTCCGCGGGCCCGTGGTCGATGCGCGCCCACGGCAGCCAGGGCACGAGCTCGGGCAGCGTCTCGGCGATCGCCTCGTGCAAGAGCGCCGCGTCGCCGCGGCGCGGCGCCCGCAGGCGCAGGCGCTCGGTGGTGAGCTCGTTCGGATACAGGTCGAGCACGCTCAAGCGAGGAGTCTCAGCTGCGCGTACTTGAGCTTGATCACCTTCAGCCCCGCGCGGTCGAAGCGGATCGTCGCCTTCGCGGCGGCCCCCCCGCCGACCACCTCCATTATGCTGCCCGCACCGAAGATGGGGTGCTCGACGCGCTGGCCCACGCCTGGCAGGCTCTCGTCCGGCGGCAGCTGGCTGTCGCTGTAGTCGACGCGCGGGCCGGGCTCACGCGGCGGCGGCGCGGGCTCGCGCGCCACCGCGACGCGGCCGCGCCTGCCGGCGATCAGCTCGTCGGGGATCTCGGCGAGGAAGCGGCTCGGCGCGTTGTAGCGCACCGAGCCGTGCATGCGGCGCAGGGTCGCGTTCGTGAGCGTCAGCCGCTCCATCGCGCGGGTCATCGCCACGTAGCAGAGCCGGCGCTCCTCTTCGATCGCGGAGGGATCCTCGAGCGACGCGAAGTGCGGGAAGATCCCCTCTTCGAGGCCGACCACGAACACGTGCTTGAACTCGAGCCCCTTCGCGACGTGCACCGTCATGAGCGGGATGCGCTCGCCCGACTCGGGAATGCCGTCGGCTTCCGCGAGCAGCGTGACCTGCTCGAGGAACAGGTCGACGAGCGAGCGCGGGCCGTCGGCGCTGCCTGCGTCCGCGCGGTTCTGGCGCTCGAACTCCTCGACCGCGGACAGGAGCTCCTTCAGGTTCTCGAGCCGCGCCTCGGCCTCGATCGTGTTCTCGGCTTCGAGCGCGCGCAGGTAGCCCGTGCGCTCGAGCAGCTGCGCGAGCGGCTGTGCCACGGCGTCGCCGGCGAGCGACGGCCCGAGCGCCTGCATGAGCGCGACGAACTCGCTGACACGTTTCTGTGTCGCTACCGACAGCCCGCCGAGCCCGCGCGAGAGCGCGTCCCAGAACGTGGTCTGCTCGGCTTCCGCGGCGGCGAGCACGCGCTCTACGCTCGTGCGGCCGATGCCGCGCGCGGGCGTGTTCACGATGCGCAGCCAGCTCTCGGTGTCGGCGGGGTTGCGCAGCGCGCGCAGGTAGGCGAGCGCGTCCTTCACCTCGGCGCGGTCGTAGAAGCGCGTGCCGCCCACGACGACGTAGGGCAGGTTGTACTTGAGGAGCTCCTCCTCGAGCGGCCGCGACTGCGCGTGCGTGCGGTAGAAGATGGCCGCGTTGCCGAGCGACTCGCCCAGCTCGCGCAGCCGCAGCAGGTCGCCGACGACGAACGACGCTTCGCCGCGCTCGTCGGCCGCCTCGTAGAAGCGCACGCGCTCGCCGCCCGCGCGCTCGGTGAACAGCTTCTTGCCCTTGCGCTCGACGTTGTTCGCGACCACCGCGCTCGCGGCCGACAGGATCGGCTGCGTCGAGCGGTAGTTCTGCTCGAGCCGCACCACGTGCGCGCCGGGAAAGTCCTTCTCGAAGTCGAGGATGTTGCGGATGTCGGCTTCGCGGAAGCGGTAGATCGACTGGTCCTCGTCGCCGACGACGCACAGGTTGCGGTGCTCGGCGGTGAGCAGCCGCAGCCAGCGGTACTGGATGGGATTCGTGTCCTGGTACTCGTCGACCAGCACGAAGCGCCAGCGCCGCTGGTACTCGGCGAGCACGCCCGGGTGGTTCTCGAACAGCCGCGTGCACAGGAGCAAGAGGTCGCCGAAGTCGAGCGCGTTCGCGCGGCGCAGCTCGACCTGGTAGCGCTGGTAGATCTCGCGCAGCCGCCGGCCGTGCAGCGACGTCTCGTTCGCCAGGTCCGCCGGCAGCATGCCGCGGTTCTTCAGCCGGTCGATCGCCGCGCGCACGCTGCGCGGCGGCCAGGTCTTCTCGTCCACGTCGAGGGCGCGCAGCACGCGCTTCGCGAGCGCGAGCGAGTCGTCCGAGTCGTAGATCGCGAAGTTCGACTCGTAGCCCAGCTGCGAGATCTCACGGCGCAGGATGCGCACGCAGGTGGAGTGGAACGTCGACACCCACACGCCGCGCGTGCCACCGCCGAGCAGGCGCTCGACGCGCTCGCGCATCTCGCGCGCCGCCTTGTTGGTGAACGTGACCGCGAGGATCTCGTGCGGGTACGCCGCTCCGCTCGCGATCAGGTGCGCGACGCGGTGCGTGAGCATGCGCGTCTTGCCCGAGCCCGCGCCCGCGAGCACGAGCAGCGGCCCCTCGACGTGGCGCACCGCTTCGGCCTGCTCCCGATTCAGGCCTGCGACGATCTCATCCGGTCCCGGCACCGCGCGAGCTTAGCGAAAGTGGCGCGCGCGGCACCGCGCCGGGCGCTCACTCCACCGTGACGGACTTCGCGAGATTGCGCGGCATGTCCACGTCGGTGCCCTTCAGGGTGGCGACGTGGTAGGCGAGCATCTGCAGCGGAACGGTGGCGAGCAGCGCCGAGAGCGGCTCGCTCGAGGTCGCCGGGACGCGCACGACCTCGTCGGCGAAGCGCTCGGCGTCGGTGTTCTTCTCGTCGACGATGGCGATCACGATGCCGCCGCGCGCGCGCGCCTCTTCGGCGTTCGAGACGACCTTCGGGTAGACCGACGCCTGGTTCGCGACGATCACGACCGGCACGTTCTCGTCGATGAGCGCAATCGGCCCGTGCTTCATCTCGCCCGACGCGTAGCCCTCGGCGTGGATGTACGAGATCTCCTTCAGCTTCAGCGCGCCTTCGAGCGCGATCGGGAAGCCGTAGCCCTTGCCCAGGAACAAAAAGTCGCGCGCGTGCTGGCGGCGGCGCGCGATCGCCTCCATGTGCGGCCAGAGCGCGAGCGTCTGCTCGACGAGGCGCGGCAGCCGGCGCAGCTCGTGGCCGTGCTTGCGCACCTCGTCGGCCGTGAGGGTCCCGCGCAGGAGCCCGAGCTTCAGCGCCACGAGATACAGCGCCACGACCTGCGTGGTGAAGCACTTCGTCGACGCGACGCCGATCTCCGGCCCCGCGTGCGTGTAGAGCACCCAGTCGGTGGTGCGCGCGATCGTGCTGTCGTGCACGTTGCAGATCGCGAGCGAGCGCGCACCGCGGTCCGTGGCCTCGCGCAGCGCCGCGATCGTGTCGGCGGTCTCGCCCGACTGCGACACGGGAATCACGAGGTGCTTGCGGCCGATGATCGGCTCGCGGTAGCGGTACTCGCTGGCCAGGTCGACGTCGCACGGCACGCGCGCGAGGCGCTCGAGCATCGAACGGCCAATCAGCGCCGCGTGCCACGCCGTGCCGCACGCCACGAGCTGCACGCCCGCGAGGTCGCGCACCCAGCTCTCGTCGAGCGCGATGCCGTCGAGCTCGACGTCGCCCTCGGCCTCGAGGACGCGCGTGCCGATCGTGTCGCCGATCGCGCGCGGCTGCTCGAAGATCTCCTTCTGCATGAAGCGGTCGTAGCCGCCCTTCTCCGCCTGCACCGGGTCCCACTGCACGAGCTTCTTCTCGCGCACGACCGGGACGCCCGCGAAGGTCTGGATCGAGACCTCGCTCGTGGTCACGCGCGCGAGCTCGCCATCGTGCAGGATCTGGATCTGTCGCGTGTAGGGCAAGAGCGTCGCGACGTCGCTCGCGATCAGGTTCTCGCCCTTCCCATGGCCGATCACGAGCGGGTTGCCGCCGTTCTTCGCGATGACGATCTCGCCGGGCGACGACTCATCGACGACCGCGATCGCGCACGAGCCCTCGAGCCGCGCCATCGCGCCGCGCACGCTCTCGGCGAGCGAGCTGCCGCGCTTGCGCGCTTCGTACACCAGGTGCGAGATGATCTCGGTGTCGGTGTCGCTCTTGAACACGCAGCCGCGGCTCTCGAGCTCGGCCTTGAGCTCGCGGAAGTTCTCGACGATGCCGTTGCCGATCACCGCGACGGTGCCGGCGGCATGCGGATGCGCGTTGCGCTCGCTGGGCTTGCCGTGCGTGGCCCAGCGCGTGTGCCCGATGCCGAGCGAGCCGGCGAGCGGCACGTCGCGCAGCGCGCCCTCCAGGTTCACGAGCTTGCCCTGCGCGCGAATCACGCGGAGCTTGCCGTCGACGAGCACGGCGATTCCCGCGGAGTCATAGCCGCGGTACTCGAGCCGGCGCAGCCCGTCGAGGATCACGTCCTGCGCGCGGTCACTGTGTCCGACATACCCCACGATCCCGCACATCGCTCCGCCCCTCCTGCCGTTTCTCGACTCACTGATCGTGGCCGGAGCTGCCGAAGCGCCGCTTGCGCCAGCCCTCGATGTTCCTCTGCTCGGCCCTCGCGATCCCCAGCGCGCCGCTCGGCACGGTCTTGCTGATGGTCGAGCCCGCGCCGATGTACGCGTCTGCTTCGATGACCACCGGTGCGATCAGATTCGAGTTGCAGCCGATGAACGCGCGGTCGCCGACCGTGGTTCGTGTCTTCTTCGCCCCGTCGTAGTTCACCACGATGGAGCCGCAGCCGAAGCTCACCTGGCTGCCCACGTCGGCGTCGCCGATGTACGCCAGGTGGTCGGCCTTCGTGCCCGGCCCCAGCACCGAGTTCTTCACCTCGACGTAGTTGCCGATGCGGACGTCTTCGCGCAGCTCGCAGTTCGGGCGCAGGTGCGCGTTCGGGCCGAGCTCGCAGCGGTCGCCCACGCGCGAGCGCTCGAGGAAGCAGCCGGGCTTGAGCCACACGCCGTCGCCGATCGTGCACGCGTCGATCACCACGCCCGAGTCGATGCGGCAGCCGCTGCCGATGCGCGTGCCGATGCCCAGCGTGATCGACGGCCCGAGCACGGTGTCTTCGCCGACTTCCACGTCGACGTCGACGTAGATCGTGTGCGGGTCGACCATCGACACGCCGCGGTCCAGCAGGTCGTCGATGATGCGCGAGCGCATCAGCTCCTCGGCGCGCGCGAGGTCGCGCTTGGTGTTGACGCCCACGGTCTCGGTCCAGTCCTCGACCTTTGCGGTCTCGACGCGCCGGTTCGCGGCGCGCGCCAGCTCGACGATGTCGGTGATGTAGAACTCGCCCTTCTCGTTGTCGTCGCGCACGCGCGCGAGCAGGTCGAACATGACCCGCGCGTCCGCCAGATACGCGCCCAGGTTCACTTCGGTGATGCGGCGCATCGAGCCCGTGCACTCGGCGTCCTCGACGATGCGCGCGACGCGGCCACTCTGGTCGCGCAGCACGCGCCCGTAGCTCTCGGGGTCGGGCATGTCGCACACGAGGATCTCGAGGTCGGCGCCCGTGCGCTCGAACGACTCGCGCATGGCCGCGAACGTGCTGGCGCGATAGAGCGGGTGGTCGCCGTTCATGATCAGCACGGGGCCGTCGTGGTCGGCGAGCGCGCTCTGCGCCTGGAGCGCGGCGTGCGCGGTGCCGCGCTGCTCGGCCTGGCGCACGAGCTCGACGTCGTGCCCTGCGACCGCGGCGCGCACCTCGTCCTCGCCCGAGCCGACGATCACGACGCGGCGCTTCGCGCCCAGCTGCCGGCCCATCTCGAGCGCGTGCAAGAGGATCGACCGGCCGCAGAGCGGGTGCAGCACCTTCGGCAGGCGCGAGTGCATCCGCGTGCCCTTGCCCGCCGCCATGAGCACCAGCGCCAGTTCGCCCCGAGCCATTCTCTCGTCTCCCCGCCTCCGCGGATCGGCGCTTGGCCGCCGCCGCCTAAGCCAACATGAGGAAATCGCGGCCTTCGACGCACCCGAGCGCCCCAAGGATTCCCCGAATCCGCTCCCGCGCGCCACGGACCGCCGCAGCCCCGAGAAGGAGCGTGCCGGAGTCGCGCCATTCCCCGGCGCGCGCAGCGAGCTCGGCGGGGCCGACCAACGGAATGCCCTGCCAGGAGCGTGCCGGCCCGGGATCGCAGGGGGCGACGAGTGCGCGCACCGCGACGCCTTCGGCGGCCAGAAGCCGGGCATAGCGGCGCGCCGTGCGGCCGGCCCCGACCAGCACGGCGGCCCGATCCGGCCGCAGGCGCGCCAGCCAGTGGGCCTTCGCGCGGGCCAGCGCCTCGCGGCCGTAGCGCGGGTCGCGCCGCGAGAGGCGGCCGTCGTGGTCGCGCCAGCGGTGCAAGACGCGCGGCACCTTCTCGGCGCGCAGGCCCGCGGCGAGGAGCCGGTAGAACAGGTCGAGGTCCTCGGCCCAGGGGAGGTCGCGCCAGCCGCCGACACGTTCCAGTGTCAGCCGGCGCAGCATCCAGGTCGGGTGCGGCACGGGGCAGTCGACGAAGGCCTCGCGCGCGATCTCGTCGTGCGTCGTGCACGCGTTCGCCCACTCCGTGTACAGGCGGAAGCCGTCGCGCAGCCCGCCCGCGCGGAACGACTCGACGCGGCAGCCCGCGAGCGCCACGTCGGGCCGCGAGTCGAGCAGCCGCGCCTGCTCGGCGAAGCGCTCGGGGTGGACGAGGTCGTCCGCGTCCATGCGCGCGATGAGCCGCCCGCGCGCTGCCGCGAGCGCGTCGCACAGCGCGGGCGCGATGCCCCGCGCCGGGCGGCTCAGCACGCGCACGCGCGAATCGCGCCGTGCGCGCTCGGCCAGGATCTCCGCCGTCGCGTCGCGCGAGCCGTCGTCGACGCACACGACCTCGAGGCCCGGGCCGACACTCGCGAGTGTCGAATCCAGCGCTGCGCCGAGCGTCGCTGCGCCGTCTCGCACGGGCAGAAGCACGGAAAGCTCGGGAGTGGCGGTGCCCGGGGAAGCGGCCGCGGGCAGTGACATGAGAACGATCGTAGCAGAGAATTCCCCCGTTCTCGGACCGTGGGGAGGAGAGATCACTGGCCCGCTGGCTCGGCGCCGCGCTCGCGCTCGCCTGCACGAGCTGTCTCATGCTCGGCCGCGAGAGCTACACGACGCTCGCCGGCGAGGGCGCGGTGGCGATCCCCGCGCCCGAGGCCGTGTCGGTGGCGCGCGACCGCAGCGGCACCGGCTTCGCGCAGGACCCGGTCGCCGTGCGCGCGGGCGCCAGTGCGGGCGGCGTGGTCGTCGCGGTGTGCGACTGGGACGCGGGCTTCTGGCTGCCGATCTTCCCGCCGCTGCCGCTCCCGATCCTGTCGATGGAGGGGCAGACGGGCCTGCCCGACACCACGGCGGTGCGCATCACGTTCGAGAGCAAGGGCGCGTGGCGCGCCGCGTTCTCCGACATCGCGCTGCTCGGCCCGAACGGCTCGCGCGTGCCACCGTTCCGCTATCGCATCGTGCTGGCGAAAAAGTCCGAGTCACTCGGCGACAACGGCGCGGAGTCGGGCAAGCTCGAGCCGTGTACGCGCGGCGAGGAGCCGGCCACGCCCGCCGACCAGGCGAAGTTCGCGGTGCTCGAGCGCGGCGAGCTGTGGCTGCTCTTCGACACGAAGGGTCTGCCGAAGGGGAAGCGCGAGCTCTTGCTCGACGGTTTCTCGCGCGACGACGTGAAGGTGCCGATGCCGCACCTCTCGCTCTCCGGCGGCAGCCGCTGGTATTGGTACAAGGCTTTTCCGTGACTGATTGACTACGCTCGCCTGCGGCTCGCTGCGCGCGCCTGGGGCGCTTGCGTCCTCGCTCGGGGGCGGCCCTCGCTCGGACTCGCACTGTCGATCGCTTCGCGGGTGAAGACTGCGCGCGCCTGCGGCTCGCTCGCGAGACCGGAGGCCTTCGCTCGCCCTCCGTGCATAATGCTGCCGTGAAGTTCGGAGTGACGATGTTCCCGACGGACTACTCGATCGCGCCGGTGGAGCTGGCGCGTGCCGCGGAGGCGCGCGGCTTCGAGTCGCTGTGGTTCCCGGAGCACACGCACATCCCCGCGAAGCGCGAGTCGCCGTGGCCGGGCGGCGCCGAGCTGCCGAAGATGTACTACGACGTCATCGAGCCGTTCGTCGCGCTCGCGGCCGCCGCCGCCGTGACGACGACGCTGCGCGTGGCGACGGGGATCTGTCTGGTCGTGCAGCGCGACCCGATCCAGACGGCGAAGCACGTGGCTACACTGGATCGTGTAAGCAACGGGCGCTTCATGTTCGGCATCGGCGCGGGCTGGAACCGCGAGGAGATGCGCAACCACGGCACCGATGCGCGGACCCGCATCGCCCTCATGCGCGAGCGCGTGCTCGCCATGAAGGAGATCTGGACGAAAGCGAAGGCGGAGTACCACGGCCGCTTCGTCGACTTCGCTCCGATCATGACGTGGCCGAAGCCCGTGCAGCAGCCGCACCCGCCGATCCACGTGGGCGGCGGCTTCCCGGCGGGCGCGGCGCGCGCCATCGCGTACGGCGACGGCTGGATGCCCATCCACGGCCGCGACGAGATCGCCGCGCGGCTGCCCGAGTTCCGTCGCATGGCGGCCGACGCGGGGCGCGACCCCGACGCGCTCGAGGTGTCGGTGTTCGGCGCCCGGCCCGAGGCGAAGCTCCTCGACGAGCTCCGCGCCGCGGGCGTCCACCGCGCGATCTTCGGTCTCCCGCCCGCACCGGCCGGCGAGGTGCTGCCGCTCCTCGACCGCGCAGCGTCGGTCGTGCACAGTCTCCGCTGAGGAGTCGGCGATCTCCGAGCTCTACGGCCAGACCTACGGACTCAAGGCGAGCCAGCTGCGCCGCCTCGAGAACCTGTACAAGCGCAAGCTCCCGCGTGAACGGCTCGTCACGCAGGAGTTCGCGCGCCAGCTCGCCGAGATTTCGGCGGACTGCGGGCGGCAGGTCGGCGTGCTGGTCGCGCGCAGCGGCAAGGTAGAGTACGTCATGGTCGGCGACGCGTTCTCGATCACGCTGCCCGACTTCAAGCGCGTGCGCACGGGCGCGGGGCGCTTCCGCGGCTTGCGCTGCATCCACACGCACCTGCGCGGCGAGCCGCTGACGCGCGACGATCTGACCGATCTGACGCTGCTGCGCCTGGACGCGATGGCCGCGGTGCTCGTGTCGAGCGAGGGCCTGCCCGACAAGGTCGACTACGCGTCGCTGCAGCCGGCCGACGAATCGGGCGAGATGGTGACGCGCCACGAGCAGGTCGCGCCGAGCCTGCTCGACTTCGATTTCCTCGAGTGGATCGAAGAGCTCGAGGCCCGCTTCGGCGAGGCGCAGTCGGGCGTCGCCACCGACGGCGAAGGCGAGCGCGCGGTGCTCGTGTGCGTGCAGATGGGCAACGACCCGCACGCCGACGAGCGCTGCGACGAGATGCGCGAGCTCGCGCGCACGGCGGGCCTGCAGGTGGTCGATGTGCTGCGCCAGCGCCGGCCGAAGCCCGACCCGCGCTATCTCGTCGGTCCGGGCAAGATCAAGGACCTCGTCACGCGCGCGTGGCAGCGCGGGGCATCGCTCGTGCTGTTCGACCGCGATCTGTCGTCGGGGCAGATCCGCGCGATCACCGACCTGGTCGAGGCGCGCATCGTCGACCGCACGCAGCTCATCCTCGACATCTTCGCGCAGAACGCCAAGACGAAGGAGGCGAAGCTGCAGGTCGAGCTCGCGCAGCTGAAGTACCGGCTGCCGCGGCTCGCCGGCTCGGGCCAGACCGAGGGCCTGTCGCGGCTCATGGGTGGAATCGGCGGACGCGGCCCCGGCGAGACGAAGCTCGAGGTCGACCGCCGCCGCGTGCGCGACCGCATCAGCCTGCTCGAGAAGGGCCTCAAGGACGTCGCGCGCCAGCGCGAGACGCGCCGCTCGCGCCGCGGGCGCGAGGGCCTGCCCGTGCTGTCGATCGTGGGCTACACGAACGCCGGCAAGTCCACGCTGCTGAACCGGCTGACGAAGAGCGACGTCTACGCCGCCGACAAGCTCTTCGCGACGGTCGACACTTCGGCGCGTCGGCTCCGCACGCCGCGCGAACGCGACGTCATCATCACCGACACCGTCGGCTTCATCCGCGACCTGCCGCCCGAGCTCGTGGCGGGCTTCAAGTCCACGCTCGAGGAGATCCGCGACGCCGACGTGCTGCTCCACGTCGTCGACGCCGCGAGCCCGCAGATGCGCGAGCAGGTCGACGCGGTGCGCGAGATCCTGGCCGAGCTCGGCGTGGCCGACAAACCCGAGCTCCTGATCCTCAACAAGTGCGACCGGCTCGGCGCGGAAGAACGCGAGGGCGTCGCCAGGCGCTTCGGGGGCGTCTGCGTCTCGGCGTTGAACGGCGAGGGAATTCCGGACATGCTGGCGGCGGCGGAGCGGCTGCTGTCCGAGCGGGCGCCGTCCGAGAGGGAGAAGCCATGAGCACCCGAGTGATGCGCAGCGTCCGGATCGCGGGCACGGGCATGTACGTGCCGCCGCGCGTCGTGACGAACTTCGACCTGATGAAGCTCATGGAGACGACCGACGAGTGGATCCAGCAGCGCAGCGGGATCGTCGAGCGCCACCACGTGGACGCCGGCATGGGCCCGGCCGAGCTCGCCTTCGAGGCTGCGAAGGTCGCGCTGGCGAACGCCAGGATCACTGCGGACGACGTCGACGCCATCCTCGTCGCGTCGCTGTCGCCGCAGCACGACTTCCCCGGCATCTCGTGCTTCCTGCAGGATCACCTCGGCCTCGCGGGCTGCCCCGCGATGGACGTGCGCTGCCAGTGCACGGGCTTCCTGTACGCGCTCCAGGTCGGCGAGCTCTACGTGGGCTCGGGCCAGTACGACCGCGTGCTCGTCGTCGGCACCGAGGTGCACTCGACGGCGCTCGACTTCACCACGCGCGGGCGCGACGTCGCGGTGCTGTTCGGCGACGGGGCGGGCGCGATCGTGCTCGAGCCGTCGCCGGAGCCCGAGCGCGGCATCCTCTCGGTGCACACGCACGCCGAGGGCAAGCACGCGAAGCGCTTGTGGATCGAAGCACCCGGCTCGTCGCTGTGGCCGCACCGGATCACGCACGAGATGATCGATCAGGGCCGCCACTTCCCGTACATGGAAGGCCGCTTCGTGTTCAAGCACGCGATCGACCGGATGCCGGAGGCGATCGAAGAAGCGCTCGGGCACAACAAGGTGCAGATCGGCGACGTCGACCTGTTCCTCTTCCATCAGGCCAACCTGCGCATCAACCAGTTCGTGGCGCAGAAGCTCAAGATTCCCGAGGAGCGCACGTACAACAACATCCAGAAGTATGGGAACTGCTCGGCCGCCTCGATCCCGATGCTGCTGCACGAGTGCGTGACGCAGGGCCGGATCGCAGAAGGGGATCTCATCGCCATGGCGGGTTTCGGCTCCGGCTTCACCTGGGGCTCCGCGCTGATCCGCTGGTAGCTCGACGGGCCGGGCTACGACACCGCGCGTTGAACGAAGCTAGGGCGAAGGGCGAATCTCCTCACAACTAGGCGTTCCTGCGGGTAATTTTTGCGGGTTGACGCCGTGACGCATCGTGTTATGGTTCGCCCCGGTTCCACACCCCCAGAGGAGAGCTTCCCATGGCCCATGCACGAGCGACCGGCTTCGACCGCGTGAACGACGCCCTGAAATCGCTGGACGAGCAGCTCCAGGACCTGCGCGAGCGCTTCGACCACCAGCGCCAGCGCGTGGAGCGCGAGGTCCGCAAGCGCGCGACCCAGCTCCAGGAGCGCATCCAGGACAGCGAGATCTACAAGCGCGCGGACCAGGCCCGCAAGGACATCGAGACGCGCGTGGATGAAACCCGCTCGCAGATCTACGACGTCTTTGGTATTGCGTCGAAGTCCGAGGTCGAGAAGCTGCACAAGCGGCTGAACAAGATCTCGAAGCAGATCCACGACCTGTCCGAAGGCCGGCCCGTCAGCGAAGCGCACTCCGAGGCCGTCTGACGCCCAGCGCCTCCGGAGGTCCAATACGACTTCTGGAGGTGCCGGCATGGCTTTCGAAGCCCTCGACTTCTACCGAATCGAGGATTCCCTCGCGCCCGAGGAGCGGATCGCCCGCGACACGGTGCGCGAGTTCGTCGACAAGGAGTTCCTGCCGGTCGTGGTGAAGCACGTCCGGCAGGACGGCTCCTTCCCCATGGAGCTCGTGCCCAAGCTGGCCGAGCTGGGCCTGTTCGGCGCGAACCTCTCCGGCTACGGCTGCGCGGGCATGAACAACGTGGCGTACGGGCTGGTCATGCAGGAGCTCGAGCGCGGCGACTCCGGCCTGCGCTCGTTCGCGTCCGTGCAGGGCGGGCTCTGCATGTACCCGATCTACACGTACGGCAGCGACGCGCAGAAGGAGCGCTGGCTGCCGCGCATGGCCGAAGGCAGCGCGATCGGCTGCTTCGGGCTCACCGAGCCCGACTACGGCTCGAACCCCGGCGGGATGCTCACCCGCGCCGTGCGCAAGGGCAGTGACTGGGTGCTCTCCGGCACGAAGCGCTGGATCACGAACGGCACGCTCGCGGACCTCGCCATCGTCTGGGCCAAGACCGACGACGAGATCCAGGGCTTCATCGTCGAGCGCGGCATGCGCGGCTTCGAGGCGCGCGACATGAAGGGCAAGTTCTCGCTGCGCGCGTCGGTCACGAGCGAGCTGTTCCTGTCCGACGTCGTCGTGCCCGAAGCGAACCGCCTGCCCGGCGTGAAGGGTCTGAAGGGGCCGCTCGGCTGTCTCACGCAGGCGCGCTACGGCATCGCCTGGGGCGCGATCGGCGCCGCGCAGGCGTGCTTCGACGAAGCGCTGCGCTACGCGAAGGAGCGCATCGTGTTCGACCGCCCGCTGGCGTCGCTGCAGATCCCCCAGCAGAAGCTCGCGTTCATGGCGACCGAGATCACGAAGGCGCAGCTGTTGTGTCTGCAGCTGGGCCGCTTGAAGGACGCCGGCAAGCTGCACCACGCCATGGTGTCGATGGCGAAGATGAACAACGTCGACTTCGCGTTGCAGATCGCGCGGCTCGCGCGCGACATGCTCGGCGCGAACGGCATCGTGGACGACTACTGCGCCATGCGGCACATGGTGAATCTCGAGACCGTGCGCACGTACGAGGGCACGCACGACATTCACGCGCTGATCCTCGGCAAGGAGCTGACGGGGCTCGACGCAATCACGGGCTGACGTTCGTGCGATCCTGGGTCCATGCGTAGGCAGCGCTGGATCGGCGCCGGAGTATTCGCCGCGGCGCTGGCCCTGCGGCTCTTGCACCTGCAACAAGTGGCCGCGCACGACCCGTTCTACGACCAGCCGTCCGTCGACTCGCTGATCTACGTGGAGTGGGCCAAGCGCATCGCGGGCGGCGATTGGCTCGGGACGGAGCCGTTCTTCCTGTCGCCGTTGTACGGCTATCTCGTGGCTCTGGTCTACTGGATCGCAGGGCCGGGTCCGTTCTGGCCGCTCGCCGTGAATGCGGTCCTCGGCGCGGGCGCTTGCGCGCTCGTCTATGCGCTCGCCGCGCGGCTCTTCGACGGGCGCGCTGCGCTGCTCGCCGCGCTGCTCGCGGCCAGCTACCCGCTGGAGATCTTCTACGAGGGTGCGCCGCTGCTCGAGGCGCTCCAGTCGTTCCTCACCACCGCCGTGGTGTGGGCCGCCGTGCGCGCGCTCGAAGGTCCGACGGCGCTTCGCTTCGCGGCGGCGGGCGCACTGCTCGGTCTGTCTGCGCTGGCGCGCCAGAACACCCTCTTGTTCGCGCCGCTCTTCGCGGTCTGGGTGGCGGTCTCGCTCGCGCCGTGGCGGCCGACACGCCAGAGCGTCGCCTATGCCGGCGCGTTCCTGCTCGCCGTCGCCCTCACTCTGGCGCCCGCGACGCTCTACAACTGGGCCGCGAGCGGCGACCTCGTGATCGGGAACGCGACGGGCGGCCTGCTCTTGTACGACTCGTGGAACCCGAGCGCGTCGGCGACATACTCGATCCCCGCGATATTTCCGCGCGCGCTCGCCGACGATCCGATCGAGCGGAAGGGCGCCTACACCGCGCTCGCGCAGCGGGCGCTCGGCCGCTCGCCGCTGCGCGCCTCCGAGGTGTCCGCGTACTGGCGCGGCGAAGCGCTCGCCTTCGTGGGCGCGGAGCCAGCGCGGGCGCTCGCCATCGCGCTCGAGCGCGCGCGTCTGTTCTGGAACCGCGGTGAGCCGTGGGACGTGCGCTCTCTCACGGTGTCGCGCGAGAGCTCGTGGGTGCTGCGGCTGCCGCTGCCGGGCTTCGGCGTGATTGCGCCGCTGGCGCTCGCCGGCATGGTCCTGGCCGCGCCGCGCTGGCGCCGGCTCGCCCCGCTCTACGCGATGGTGCTCGTGTACTTCGTGTCGGGTGTGCTCTTCGTCGCCCTGTCTCGCTATCGGGTTCCGGCCGTGCCGCTGCTCGCGGTGTTCGCGGGCGCGGGAGCGGTTGCGCTCTGGGACGCGGCGCGGGCGCGCGACTTCCGCCGCGCCGCGCTCGCGGCGGGGCTCGTCGCGCTCGCGGCGTTTCTCGTCAACTGGGACGAGCCCAGCGAGGACCTCTCCATGGCCTACTTCAACCTCGGAAACGCCTACAAGGAGCACAGTCAGTTCGAGCTCGCGACGGACCAGTACTTCAAGTCACTCGAGCTCGCGCCTGGCTACATCTCGACGTGGAACAACCTCGCGCTGGTCTACGAGCGGAGCGGCGTGGACCGCCAGCTCACCGCGCGCACGTGGCAGCGGGTCCTGGACCTCGCGCGAGCGCAGGGCTCGTCCGTGCACGCCGAGCGCCACTTGCACGCGCTGGAGACGACCGCGCCCGAAGC
>Ga0335080_10003555_pt1 | contig 15761 bp, 14 predicted proteins | sample Lox_Sample_34_FD_206720 | JGI IMG/M metagenome (GOLD analysis project Ga0335080, IMG submission 206720) | Soil microbial communities from Loxahatchee National Wildlife Refuge, Florida, United States - Lox_Sample_3.4 | ecosystem: Environmental > Terrestrial > Soil > Wetlands | place: USA...
GGAAGACGAGGAAGACGAGGAAGACGAGGAAGACGAGGAAGACGAGGAAGACGAGGAGGCAGCTCGCAATCAGGATCTTGGCGAGGCCCAGCCAAGCCGGCCTTGGCCGGGGCACGTCGTTCGCGGCGCGCCAGGCGGACAACTGGGCGTCAACCGCCGGGTCGGGGGGCGTGTAGTTGGTCTCGGACACCTCGCTATGGTCTCCGACCAGGCGTGAACAACCCCTTGCTGCCAAGGGTCTGGCTTGCCGGTCGTCCGACACGGAAAATTGTGCGATCGACCCAGCCGGGCGCCGCCGGTAGCCGGCGCTTTGGTCGGGGATTCACGATGTCCAACAGCGACGTTCCCCACATGGGGAGACTTGAGCCATTATACGAACAAATGACGAACATCGCAAGAGAGGTGTCGGTCCGGCATCCCAAGATCTAGGGCCGTTAACACTTTCTTCATCAAAATGTAGTTGCTTCGTTAAGCATGTTCGGATAATAAGAGAGGCGTCGGGTGCGAGGGAGCCGAAGATCCTTCGCAACGCGCCCCGGTGGGACGCTCCCGACGCCTCTCGGAGCCCGGCCGGCTCCGATACGAAAAAACGGCGGGGCTCTCATCCCAACCCGTCGGCGTCGCGCGGACTCTGGCGAATCCCTCAACTCCGTAGGCTGGTCCGGCTCCCTTGCAGGAGCCGCGAGCCCTATGGAGGTCCTGCCTTCTTCAACCCACCCGCCCGGCGGCGCCCCGACTACCGCCCCGGATCGCTCCGGAGCCAAGCCCAGGCGCACCTCTCGGCCGCAGCCCGCCCGAAGGCTTGCCGAAGCCTATTTGATCCGCCGCACTGCGCAGGGAAGAGGGCGGATCAACCGGAAGGCGAGTCTTCACGAAGTAAAGCCTGGCCCCCCATCCCGACCGCTTGCCGCGCGGGACAAGCCCGTGCGAGAGGCGACCGGCGCCGGACGATTGGCGCCCCCTGCGGGAGGCAATCGCCCGCGGACTCTCGCTTGCCGTCTCGGCGACCTTCGCTCTCGCGAAGCCCCCTCGGTTGCACCGAAGTCCAGCCAAGGGAACCAAGAAGCTCGACAGCCCGACGCTTTCGCGTACCGTCGCTAATTTGAAAAAATTCCTTCCCAGCTGCAATGAAAAAAGCAAGTACTCGTGAAATTTTCTGTGCGTAATTCTTTGCGAATCGCACAAAGCTTTCACAAGATATCCCCCGTTTCATCCACAGACGACAGCGGGTGCTATCTGGAACAGAGAGCGCCGCCACGGCGAAACATAGGTTTCACTGCCGCTTACGCCGGCGTGCTAACGACGACAGGGAGGTGTCGCGCCTGCCGCGGCCGCAATGCTGCGTTGCAGCGGGATTGTTGACTTGCTACCGAGGCGTCTACTAAATGAAACCGAGACGTGCCAAAACGTCGGGGCGCGCTTACCCGCAGCCCAGGCGAGGCGCGTCTGCGAGCCGGGAGCTACCATGCCATCGCCCGAGCGGCCATTGTCACCCCATCTGCAGGTCTATCGCTGGCAGCTCACGTCGGTGCTCTCCATCCTGCACCGGGCCAGCGGCGTCGCGCTCTCCGTCGGCACGCTGCTGCTGGTCTACTGGCTGATCGCGGCAGCGGCCGGGCCGGAGTCCTTCGCGACGGCGCAGGGATTCATCGGCTCGATCCTCGGCCGCATCCTGCTGCTCGGCTGGAGCTGGGCGCTCTTCTATCACCTGTGCAACGGCATCCGGCACCTGTTCTGGGATGCCGGCCACGGCTTCGAACTGAAGACGGTCTATGCCTCGGGCTGGACCGTCGTCGGCGCCTCCGTCGTGCTGACGCTGATTGCGTGGATCGCCGGCTACGCGGCGCGGGGCGGCGCATGAGCGACGCCGGGCCGCTCCTGCGTTCGCAACTCGGTCGCGTCCGCGGCCTGGGATCGGCGAAGGAGGGCGTGCACCACTGGTGGATGCAGCGGATCACCGCGGTTGCCCTCGTGCCGCTGGTGCTCTGGTTTGTGATTGCCGTGATCGCGCATATGGGACAGGACTATGCGAGCGTGCGTGCGTGGCTGGCGGCGCCGCTCACCTTCGGCCTCATGGTGCTGCTCGTCGGCGCCACCTTCTATCACGCCCAGCTCGGGCTCCAGGTCGTGATCGAGGACTACATTCACAACGAGGCCGTGAAGCTCATCGCCGTACTGGCGGTGAAGTTCGCGAGCCTCGTGCTCGGCCTGGCCGCGATCGTGGCCCTCCTCGTGATCGCCTTCGGACGGTAGCGCGCATGGCCACGACAAGCGGCAACGGCAAGGCACCGGCGATCAACGGCGACGCCTACCGGATCGTCGACCACACCTACGACGTGGTCGTCGTCGGCGCCGGCGGCGCCGGCCTGCGCGCCACCTTCGGCATGGCCGAAAAGGGCCTGCGCACGGCCTGCATCACCAAGGTGTTTCCGACCCGCAGCCACACCGTGGCGGCGCAGGGCGGCATCAGCGCCGCGCTCGGCAACATGGGCGAGGACGACTGGCGCTGGCACATGTACGACACGGTCAAGGGCTCCGACTGGCTCGGCGACCAGGACGCCATCGAGTACATGGTGCGCGAGGCGATTCCCGCCATCATCGAGCTCGAGCATTACGGCGTGCCCTTCAGCCGCACCGAGGAAGGCAAGATCTACCAGCGTCCCTTCGGCGGCATGACCACGAAGTTCGGCGAAGGCATCGCGCAGCGCACCTGCGCCGCCGCCGACCGCACGGGACACGCCATCCTGCACACGCTCTACCAGCAGGCGCTGAAGCATTCGGCCGAGTTCTTCGTCGAGTACTTCGCGCTCGACCTCATCACCGACGAAGCCGGCGTGCGCGGCGTGATCGCCTGGAACCTGGACGACGGCACGATCCACCGCTTCCGCGCCAAGATGACGGTGCTCGCGACCGGCGGCTACGGCCGCACCTATTTCTCCTGCACCTCGGCCCACACCTGCACCGGCGACGGCAACGCCATGGTGCTGCGCGCCGGCCTGCCTCTGCAGGACATGGAGTTCATCCAGTTCCACCCGACGGGCATCTACGGCGCCGGCTGCCTGATCACCGAGGGTGCGCGCGGCGAGGGCGGCTATCTCACCAATTCCGCGGGCGAGCGCTTCATGGAACGCTACGCACCGCACGCCAAGGACCTGGCGTCGCGCGACGTCGTCAGCCGCTCCATGACCATCGAGATCCGCGAGGGCCGTGGCGTCGGCCCCAACAAGGACCACATCCACCTGCATCTCGAGCATCTCGATCCGAAGATCCTGCATGAGCGGCTGCCCGGCATCTCAGAGACGGCGCGCATCTTCTCCGGCGTCGACGTGACGCGCGAGCCGATCCCGGTGCTGCCGACCTGCCACTACAACATGGGCGGGATTCCCGCGAACTATCGCGGCGAGGCCCTGACCAAGCTGAACGGCGACCCCGATACCGTGGTGCCCGGGCTGATGGCGATCGGCGAGGCCGCCTGCGTGTCCGTCCACGGTGCCAACCGGCTGGGCTCCAACTCCCTGCTCGACCTCGTCGTGTTCGGCCGCGCCGCCGCGCGGCGCTGCGCCGAGATCATCAAGCCCGGCGAGAGCCAGGCGCCGCTGCCGCCCGATGCCGGCGACGCGGCACTGGCGCGGCTCGATCGCCTGCGCCACGCCAAGGGCGGCACGCCGACGGCGGCGCTGCGGCTGGAGATGCAGAAGACGATGCAGTCCAACTGCGCGGTCTTCCGCACCGAAGCCATTCTGCGGGAAGGCGTCGACAAGATGCGGAAATGCTGGGACGGCCGCGCCGATCTCGGCGTCAGCGACCGCTCTCTGATCTGGAACAGCGACCTGATGGAGACGCTGGAACTCGACAATCTCCTCTATCAGGCCGTCGTCTCCATCAATTCGGCCTTCAACCGCACGGAGAGCCGCGGCGCGCATGCGCGCGAGGACCACCCCGAGCGCGACGACCAGAACTGGCTGAAGCACACGATCGTCTGGTGCGGCGAGGACGGCAAGCCGCGCATCGACTACCGGCCCGTGCATCTGCAGCCGCTCAGCAACGACGTGCAGGGCTTCCCGCCGAAGGCGCGGGTGTACTGAGATGAGCGCTGGCGGCGCGCATGCCGTTGTAGGGGCGACCGGCAGGTCGCCCGATGATCGTTCAAGATGGGACGCAGTCATTCTTGACCCAACGACGGGCGACCTGCCGGTCGCCCCTACGGCGCACGTCCATGGCTGAACTCACCCTCCCCGCCAATTCGAAGGTCCGCGAGGGCAAGCGCCATGCGGGCAAGGGGGCGGCGAAGAAGCCGAAGGTCTTCCAGGTCTATCGCTGGAGTCCGGACGACGGCGCGAATCCGCGGCTCGACACCTATGAGGTCGATCTCGCCGACTGCGGGCCGATGGTCCTGGACGCGCTCATCAAGATCAAGAACGAGATCGACTCGACGCTGACCTTCCGGCGCTCCTGCCGCGAGGGCGTCTGCGGCTCCTGCGCCATGAACATCGACGGCACCAACACGCTGGCCTGCACGAAGTACATCAGCGACGTGAAGGACGCGGTGAAGATCTACCCGTTGCCGCACATGCCCGTGGTGAAGGACCTCGTGCCCGACCTCTCGCGCGCCTATGCGCAGTACGCGTCGATCGAGCCGTGGCTCAAGAGCGTGACGCCGGCGCCGGAGCGCGAGCGGCCGCAGGCGCCGGCGGAGCGGGCGAAGCTCGACGGCCTCTGGGAATGCATCCTCTGCTTCTGCTGCACGACGAGCTGCCCGAGCTATTGGTGGAACGGCGACCGCTATCTGGGGCCGGCGATCTTGCTGCAGGCCTATCGCTGGATCGTCGACAGCCGCGACGAATCGACGGGCGAGCGGCTCGACGCCCTCGAGGACCCGTTCCGGCTCTACCGCTGCCATACCATCATGAACTGCACGCGCACCTGCCCGAAGAGCCTCAATCCCGCCAAGGCGATCGCCGAAATCAAGAAGCTGATGGTGGCGCGCCGCTGACGCGCCGGTCATACTCCGGGAAGGTCCGGGTCGGACGCTGCACACTGAAGGGGGTCACCTGATGCGATGGGTCTATGCCGCCGCGCTGGCCGCGGTTCTCGCGGGCTGCTCGGAAAAAGGTCCCGACGTCGACAAGATCAAGAAGGACATCACCGGCGAGATGAACTACCTGGCCGGTCCGGAGGGGCAGAAATATCTGGCCTTCGACGGCGTCGACGCCGCGCCGGACGGCGACAAGGTGAAGGTCACGGTCAAGGGGCTGAAGCTGGTGGTGCCGCAGGCCGAGCCGCTGACCATCGGCGACATCGAGATGCATGTCGTGCCCAAGGGCGAGGACCAGTACGACGTGTCGGACCTGCACGGCCCGAACAAGATCAGCTTCAAGCTGCCCGAGGGCGACCTGACGGCCGACATCGGCTCGCAGACCTGGTCGGGCGTGTGGTCGATGAAATACCACACCTATCTGTCCGGCGACGGCAAGTACGGCAACGTCAAGGTCACCGGCGCGGCGATGAAGGGCGCAACCATCGATCTTGCCGAGATCGCCGCCAAGTCGACGACGGAGGACAAGGGCAACGGGCTGTTCGATCAGTCGGTCACCGGGACGATGAAACCGATAACGATAACCGGCCCCGAAGGATCGGGGGTCTTTTCGAGCGGCGAGTTCAAGAGCGAAACGAAGGGCATACGGCTGGCGGACGTGCAGGCGTTCGCGCGCGACTGGCAGACCCTGATGATGAGCGTCACGACCGGCAAGCCGGCGGATGCCGCGCTGACCGGCCGCATGAAGGGCTATCCGGCGCTGGTGGCGTCGCTCACCATGCATGCCGATCTCGCCGGCGTTTCCTTCAAGGATGCGGCCGGCAAGGACAGCTTCGCCCTCGACCATCTCGTCATCGACGGCAGCGGCGGCGGCCTCGACCAGCCGAAGGCGGGCCTCACCTTCGATCTCGGACTGCTCGGCATCAAGCTGGACGCCAGCAAGCTCGGACCGGAGGTCGCGCAGTACGCGCCGTTCATTCCGGGCCTGGTGAAGTTCGGCTATGCGCTCGACGATCTGCCGGCGAAGGAGTTGTGGTCGGCCTGGATCGACGTCATGGGAAGCGGGGCGCTGCAGCCGGGCAATGAAGCGGCGGCGGAACCGGCCCTGCAGGCATTCGGCATGCGCCTGGTCCAGCTCGCCGCACAGTCCGGGAGCTCGTTCCGCCTGACGAACGTGGAGGTGGAAGCGCCGGCCGCGCGCCTGAAGCTCGACGGCAAGGTCAAGGCCGACGCGACCTCGCCGCTCGGCGCCAGCGGGACGGCCAACATCCAGGTGACCGGGCTCGACGCCATCGCCGACGCCGCCAAGCAGGCGGTGCCGCCGGACCAGGCGACGGGCACCAGCGGCGCCTTCGACATGGTCCGCGGCTTCAGCAACCGCACGACCACGACCGACAACAAGGTCGTCGACAGCTACGCGATCGAACTCACGCCCGCCGGCAAGATGACGATCAACGGCAAGCCGTTCGACCTGTTCGGGGCGATGACGGGCACGCCGCAATGACGAATCGCCGCACGGGGGCGCACGCACGACAGCCCTGCGGCGATTCGCCCCGACCTGCCGCGCCCGTTCAACGATTCGTGACCGCCGTCACAGGCCGGCGGCGGGCATTTTCGCTACGGTAGGCAATTGGGCTATGCTCCCGGAGCAGACAAACCGGCGAGCTCTCGAACATCACGGGGGGATCGATGCGAAGAATCGGATGGCTGTGCGGGATCCTGCTGCTCGCGGCGGCAGGCGGGACGGCGCGCGCCGACCAGGCGGCGGACATCAAGCAGTCGCTGGAGGCGACGCTGACGGACTGGTCCGACAACGGCCAGATGCTCACGCACGGTCCGGTCGACGTGGCGACCGACGGCGGCGCCTTCGTCGTCACCATTCCCGACCTGCGGCTCTTTCCTGACGCCGACGGCTATCTCGACGTCGGCACCGTCGGCTTCCGCCTCACGCCAGACGGCGACGACCTCTACAAGATCGACGACGTGAAGCTGCCGGCGGAGATCCCGCACAAGCTGACCGCCGGCGGCGACGATGGCCGGATCTCCCTGCCGTCGGAGCAGGTGACCGGCGTCTGGTCGAAGTCGCTGGAGAACTTCGTGCAGGCCGACGTCGCCTTCCACGATGCGAAGCTCGCCAGCACCTCGGCACCGCCCGTCAACCTGAGCATCGGCGAAGTCACGCTGAAGCTCGACGGCACCGACAAGGGTCAGGGCCGCTGGGACGAAATCGAGACCTATCGGCTCGCCAATCTGAACGCCGCCGGGCCGGACGGCACGCTCGTCATCGGCGCCATCGACGGCAAGACCACCATCACCAACTACAACGCCAAGGCGGTGGCGGATTTCCGCAACCAGATGGAGGCGCGGGTCGCCAAGGCCGCCGCGGCCGACCCCAACGCGCCGCCGCCGGCGCCCGACCCGCAGTTCGTCGATTCGCTGCGCGCCCTGGGCGCGCTGTTCGCCAGCACGCTGTCGACGATGCAGGTCAACGGCATCAGCTTCAAGGACCCGAGCGGCAAGGACGTGTTCGCCCTGCCGGAAGGTTCGCTCTCCTTCGGCGCCGAGGGCTTCGACCAGGCCAGCGGCCGGCTCGCGCTCTCCATCGCGCACAAGGGCCTCGTCGTCGCCGACCTCGAGCCCAGCATGGAGGACGTGCTGCCGCAGGAGCTGGCGCTCAACATCTCGCTCGAAAACCTGCCGGTGCAGGAGCTGTGGAAGGGCGCCGTCGACACCTATGCGTCGAGCCCCATGACCACGGACCAGGGCGCCAGCATGGTGTTCGCCATGTTTCCGGTCCTGCTGCAGCAGGCGCTGATCGCCGGCAAGTCGAAGATCAACCTGACGGACTGGCGGATCGTCGGGTCGCTGGCGCAAGCGCAGGTCGCCGGCACGATCGAAGCCTCGGCGGCGTCGGCCCTGAGCGCCACCGGCAAGATCAAGCTCGACATCACCGGTCTCGACAAGCTCGTCGACGCGATCAAGACGCAATCGGGACCCGAGGCGCCGGAGCTCGCGCAGCTCGAGGTGCTGCGCGGATTCAGCAACCGGCAGACCGGCAGCGACGGCACGGTCGTCGATCACTACGACATCGAGCTGACGGAGCAGGGCCAGTTCATGGTCAACGGCAAGGAGTTCCCGTTGTTCGGCGGCGGCGGCGGGGAAATGCCGCCGTCGCAGGACGGCGCACCCGCGCCCGACCAGGGCACGACACCGGACACCGGCGGCACGACAAGCAACTGAGCCGCGCGCCTCGATCTCGGAATCGCCGCCGGCGGTCCGCCGGCGGCGATTTTCATTTCGCCGCAGGGCACTCAGTCGAAGGCGATCTCGTCGGCGATCTCGTGCTGGAGGCCGAGGCTGTCGATCGTCAGGACAATGCGGGCGCTGACGGACTTGCGTCCCTTGAGCTTGCCCGCTTGCGCACCGGCCCTGATGGCGGTCTCGATCTCGCGCTGCGAGGTGACGCCGACATGCTTCAGGAACTTGCGGATTTCCATGTTGAGGAGGTCTTCGTTCATCGCTGCCTCTCGCGCCGTCTCGATGGCGCGAGAGTACGCGAGAGCGGCGCGCGCACCAACCGTGCGGTTAGTGCTTGTTCAGACGGCGCGACTGCCGCTAACGTCGGGCCGACCGGATGACCGCACCGGTCGATTGGGGGTAACGAGCGGGACATGGCCAAGGTCGTCATCGTCACTGGCGGCAGCCGCGGCATCGGCGCCGCGACGGCCCGCCTCGCCGCCGCGCGCGGCTACAGCGTAGCCGTCAGCTATCTGGGCGCCGCCGAAGCCGCGGGCGCCGTCGTCCGCGAGATCGAAGCGAAGGGCGGGCGCGCCATCGCGGTGCAGGGCGACACCGCCGACGAAGCGGACGTGGAGTGCCTGTTCGCGACCGTCGATCGCGACCTCGGGCTGCTCGATGCGCTCGTCAACAACGCCGGGATCGTCGGTGCCATGAACAGGGTGGAGGACGTGACGCTGGCGACGCTGCGCCGCGTGCTCGACGTGAACGTCATCGGCTGCTTCCTCTGCGCGCGCGCCGCAGTGCGCCGGATGTCGACGAATCGCGGCGGCCGCGGCGGCGCCATCGTCAATCTCTCGTCGGCGGCGGCGACGCTCGGCAGCCCCAACGAATTCGTGCATTACGCCGCGAGCAAGGGCGCCATCGACAGCTTCACCATCGGCCTCTCCCGCGAAGTCGCCCGCGAGGGCATCCGCGTCAACGCGGTGACGCCGGGCCTCATCGAGACGGACATCCACGCCGCCGGCGGCGATGCCGGACGGCTGGCGCGGCTGTCGCCGACCGTGCCGATGGGACGCAGCGGCACGGCCGCGGAAGTGGCGGAGACGATCCTGTGGCTCATGTCGGACGCCGCCTCCTATGTGACCGGCGCCAACCTGCGCGTCTCCGGCGGGCGTTGATCGCGGCAGCTTTCTTAACCATTTGCGGAGAAAGCTTGTCGGCAAACGGAATCGCGGACGGGCATGGACGATGCAAGACCGCGGCAGACGCTAGGCGCCGCACCGATGCATGAGCCGACCGGCGGGGGACCGCTCGCCGACTATCGCGCGCGCCGCCGCGCCGGCGAACTGCAAGGCGATCCGGCGCAGGAACTCGCGGCGGAGAAACTGCAGAGCCTGCACAACGCGCTGCTGCACTACGAACCCGGCGCCGGCCGGCTGGGCTGGCGCGAACGCCTCGGCCTGGCGCGGCGGCGCGAGGAGCCGCCGCAGGGACTCTATATCTTCGGCGGCGTCGGGCGCGGCAAATCGATGCTGATGGATCTGTTCTTCGCGGCGGCGGCGCCTTCGAAGAAGCGCCGCGTGCATTTCCACGCCTTCATGCTGGAGGTGCATGAGAGCCTGCACAAGCAGCGGCAGGAGGGCCGCGCCGATCCCGATCCGCTGTTGCCGCTGGCGGCACGCATCGCCGAGCAGGCGACGCTGCTCTGCTTCGACGAGTTCCACGTCTCGAACATCGCCGACGCGATGCTGCTCGGGCGTCTGTTCGGCGCGTTGTTCGATCTCGGCGTCGTGGTCGTCGCCACCTCCAACTACGCGCCCGACGATCTTTACAAGGGCGGGCTGCAGCGCGAGCGCTTTCTGCCGTTCATCGAGCTCCTGAAGGAACGGCTCGACGTCCTCGAGCTCGACGGCGCCGTCGACTACCGGCTGAGCCGCATCGCAGGAATGACCGTCTATCATCGACCGCTCGGTCGCGCGGCCAGTGACGCGCTTGCCGCCGCCTTCGCGCGCCTGACCGACGATGCCGCCGGGACGGCGACGACGCTCGTCGTGCAGGGCCGCCGCATGACCGTGCCGCGCGCGGGCAAGGGCGTCGCCTGCTTCGCCTTCGCCGATCTCTGCGAGCAGCCGCTGGGCGCCGCCGACTACATCGCGATCGCCACGCACTTCCATACGCTGATCCTCGACGGCATCCCGCGCATGACGGAGGAAAAGCGCAACGAAGCGCGCCGTTTCATGACGCTCATCGACGCGCTCTACGAGCACAAGACGAATCTGATCTGCGCGGCCGAGGATGCGCCGGATCGACTCTATGTCGGCGGCGACGGCGCGTTCGATTTCCGCCGCGCCGCCTCGCGGCTCGTCGAGATGCAGTCGAAGGCGTATCTCGCACGGCCGCATCTGACGTGAAAATTGACGAATCTGCGACGGTCGCACTTGATATTGTTGTCGGAAGAGCGTAAGAACACCAGGAGTAGTACCATGTCTGAGTCCGTGCAAACGCAGCGCCAAGGCAAATTCCCGGACGGGAAAGCGGCACGACCAGGGGATCTCTAGAATGGCACGCAACAGGATCGCATTGGTCGGCGCGGGACAGATCGGCGGCACACTGGCGCTGCTCGCCGGCTTGAAGCAGCTCGGCGACGTCGTGCTTTTCGACATCCTCGAAGGCGCGCCGCAGGGCAAGGGACTCGACATCGCTCAGGCGTCGCCGATCGAGGACTTCGACGCGCGCTATGTCGGCACCAACAACTACGCCGACATCAAGGACGCCGACGTCGTCATCGTCACCGCTGGCGTTCCGCGCAAGCCCGGCATGAGTCGCGACGACCTGCTCGGCATCAACGCCAAGGTCGTGCGCGAGGTCGGCGCCGCCATCAAGCAGCATTGCCCGCAGGCCTTTGTCATCGTCATCACCAACCCGCTCGACGTGATGGTGTGGGTGATGCGCGAGGCCTGCGGCCTGCCGCACAACAAGGTCGTCGGCATGGCCGGCGTGCTCGACAGCGCGCGCTTCCGCTGTTTCCTCGCCGAGGAGTTCAAGGTCTCCGTCGAAGACGTAACGGCCTTCGTCCTCGGCGGCCACGGCGACACCATGGTGCCGCTGGTCCGCTATTCGACGGTCGCCGGCATTCCGCTGCCCGACCTGGTGAAGAAGGGATGGACGACGCAGGCGCGCCTCGACGCGATCGTGCAGCGCACGCGCGACGGCGGTGCCGAGATCGTCGGACTGCTCAAGACCGGCTCGGCGTTCTATGCGCCGGCCGCGGCGGCCATCCAGATGGCCGAATCGTATCTGCTGGACAAGAAGCGCGTGCTTCCCTGCGCCGCCCACCTGAAGGGCGAGTACGGGGTGAAGGATCTCTACGTCGGTGTTCCGGTAGTACTCGGAGCCGGCGGCGTGGAGAGGGTGGTCGAGATCGATCTGGACGCGTCCGAACGGGCGATGTTCGACAAGTCGGTCTCGGCCGTTAGGGGCCTCATCGAAGCGGTGAGGAAATTGTAGAGAGGAGACCTTGATGAAGAAGACAACTCGTAGAACGACGAAGGCCGCGGCCAAGAAGGCGACCAAGAAGGCGGCGCCGAAGAAGAAGGCCGCGAAGAAGAAAGCAAAGAAGAAGTAGCTCCAGCCAGGAGCAGTTTCCAACGGCCTGCGGCGGCGGCACCCCGACGTTCTCGCAATTTTGAGGGGGCTCTGCTTGCGCCGACCTCCGAAGCTGGTAGATTACGCGCCCAGCTTCGGCGGCGCGCGTCGGGTGCCGCCGCCACTCGCGTAGCAGCGGCAGGTCGATGAACATCCACGAGTATCAGGCCAAGAGCCTGATGGCCAAATTCGGCGTCGCCGTTCCGCGCGGCGCCGTCGCCTACACCGCCGAAGAGGCCGAAGCGGCCGCCCGCAGCCTGGGCGGCTCGGCGTGGGCCGTGAAGGCGCAGATCCACGCCGGCGGCCGCGGCAAGGGCGGCGGCGTCAAGATCGCCAAGTCGCCGGCCGAGGTGCGCAGCCTCGCCGGCAAGATGATCGGCATGAACCTCGTCACCAAGCAGACCGGCCCCGCCGGCCGCGAGGTGAAACGCGTCTATATCGAGGCCGGCTGCGACATCAAGCGCGAGCTCTATCTGGGGATGCTGATCGATCGCGGCACCGGGCGCATCACGGTCATGGCCTCGGCGGCCGGCGGCATGGACATCGAGGAGGTCGCCGCCGCCACGCCGGAGAAGATACTCAAGGTGAGCGTCGATCCGGCGACCGGCTTCATGCCGCATCACGCCCGCCGGATCGCCTATGGCCTCGGCCTCGAAGGCGTCCAGGTGGGCGCGGCGGTGAAGTTCATGACCGGCATGTACATGGCCTTCACGCAGCTCGACGCCAGCGTCATCGAGATCAACCCGCTGGTCGTCACCGGCAGCGGCGAGGTGCTGGCCCTCGACGCCAAGATGAACTTCGACGACAACGCGCTCTTCCGCCAGAAGGACGTGGCCGAGCTGCGCGACGAGGACGAGGAGGACCCGGCCGAGGTCGAGGCCGGCAAGCACGGCCTCAACTACATCAAGCTCGACGGCAGCATCGGGTGCCTGGTGAACGGCGCCGGTCTCGCCATGGCGACGATGGACATCATCAAGCTCTACGGCGGGGCGCCGGCCAACTTCCTCGACGTCGGCGGCGGCGCCACCAAGGAGCGCGTGACGACGGCGTTCAAGATCATCCTCTCGGACCCGAACGTGGAGGGCATCCTCGTCAACATCTTCGGCGGCATCATGCGCTGCGACGTGATCGCCGAAGGCGTCGTCGCCGCGGCGCGCGAGATCGGCCTGCAGGTGCCGCTCGTCGTGCGGCTCGAGGGCACGAACGTCGAGCTCGGCAAGAAAATCCTGCGCGAATCCGGTCTGGCCATCCTGTCGGCCGAGAACCTCGCCGACGCTGCCGAGAAGGTCGTCAAGGCCGTACGCGAGGCCGCCTGATGGCCGTCCTCGTCAACGCCCAGACGAAGGTCATCTGCCAGGGGTTCACGGGCGCCCAGGGCACGTTCCATTCCGAGCAGGCGGTCGCCTACGGCACCAAGATGGTCGGCGGCGTCACGCCCGGCAAGGGCGGCACCACCCACCTGGACCTGCCGGTCTTCGATACCGTGGAAGCGGCGGTGCGCGCGACCGGGGCGACGGCGAGCGCCATCTACGTGCCGCCGCCCTTTGCCGGCGACGCGATCCTCGAGGCAATCGACACCGGTATTCCCCTTGTCGTCTGCATCACCGAGGGGATTCCCGTCCTCGACATGCTGAAGGTGAAGCGGGCGCTCCAGGGCAGCAGGACGCGCCTCATCGGCCCCAACTGCCCGGGCATCATCACGCCCGACGAATGCAAGATCGGCATCATGCCCGGCCACATCCACGCGCGCGGCAAGATCGGGATCGTATCGCGCTCGGGCACGCTCACCTACGAGGCGGTGGCGCAGACGACGGCCGCCGGGCTCGGTCAGTCGACCTGCATCGGCATCGGCGGCGATCCCATCAACGGCACGAACTTCGTCGAGTGCCTGGAGCTGTTCCTCGCCGACGACGAGACCCAGGGCATCATCATGATCGGCGAGATCGGCGGTTCGGCCGAGGAAGACGCCGCGGCCTTCCTGAAGGCCGCCAAGCGTAAGAAGCCGGTCGTCGGCTTCATCGCCGGCGTCACGGCGCCGCCTGGGCGGCGGATGGGCCATGCCGGCGCCATCATCTCCGGCGGCAAGGGCACGGCCGGCGACAAGATCGACGCGATGAAGAGCGCCGGCGCGGCGATCGCGGACTCCCCGGCAAGCCTGGGCAGCACCATGTTGAAGCTATTGCAGCGGTAGCCCATCTATCTCGCCGCGGCCTGCGAAGTCGCAGTCCTGCCCTGCAGCAAGCGTATGGATCGAGTCATGCAGACCATCGACAACAGCATCCTTTCCGGCGCCAACGCGCCCTTCATCGCCGAGCTCTACGCCCGGTTCGTCGAAGACCCGGACGCCGTCGACCCGAGCTGGCGGCAGTTCTTCGCCGAGCTGCAGGACGACGGGCGGTCGGTGCTGCAGGATCTGCGCGGCGCCAGCTGGTCGCCGCGGCAGCCGACGGTCATCGTCAACGGCGCCACGGTCGCGGCGGCGACGGCGGCGGTCGCCGGCGGCATCAGCGCCGAGGCGGCGCGGGCCGCCGCCAAGGATTCGATCCGCGCGCGCATGCTGATCCGCTCCTATCGGGTGCGCGGGCATCTGGAGGCCAATCTCGATCCGCTCGAGCTGAAGCCTCGCGAGCGGCACCCCGAGCTCGACTACCGGACCTACGGCTTCACCGAGGCCGACCTCGACCGGCCGATCTATATTGACTTCCTCCTCGGCCACGAGACGGCGACGCTGCGGCAGATCGTCCAGGCGCTGCGCGAGACCTACTGCGGCAACATCGGCGTCGAGTTCATGCACATCCAGGACCCTGTCCAGAAGGCGTGGATCCAGGAGCGCATCGAGGTCGAACGGAACCAGACGCGCTTCACCGACGTGGGCAAGCGCACGATCCTCGAGCGGCTCACCGCGGCGGAGCTGTTCGAGCGATTCCTCGACCGCAAATACACGGGCACCAAGCGCTTCGGGCTCGACGGCGCCGAGACGCTGATCCCGGCGCTCGAACAGATCCTGAAGCGCGGCAGCCAGCTCGGCCTCAACGAGGTCGTCATCGGCATGGCGCATCGCGGCCGCCTCAACGTGCTCGCGAACTTCATGAGCAAGCCGTTCGCGGCGATCTTCTCGGAGTTCCAGGGCAACCCGGCGAACCCCGAGGACGTGCAGGGGTCGGCGGACGTCAAATATCACCTGGGCACCTCCGCGGACCGCGAGTTCGACGGCAAGACGGTCCACCTCTCGCTCACCGCCAATCCTTCGCATCTGGAGTGCGTGAACACGGTCGTGCTCGGCAAGGTCCGCGCCAAGCAGATGCAGAAGAAGGACGCCAACCGCGACCAGACCATGGCGCTGCTGCTGCACGGCGACGCCGCCTTCGCCGGTCAGGGCCTGGTCGCCGAAACGCTGGACTTGTCGGACCTCAAGGGCTACCGGGTCGGCGGCACCATCCATTTCATCATCAACAACCAGATCGGGTTCACCACCAACCCGGTGAATTCGCGCTCCGGCCCTTATTGCTCCGACGTGGCGCGCATCTGTCAGGCGCCGATCTTCCACGTGAACGGCGATGATCCCGAGGCGGTCGTGCATGTGGCGCGCATCGCCATGGAGTTCCGCCAGCAGTTCAAGAAGGACGTGGTCGTCGACATGTTCTGCTACCGGCGGTTCGGCCACAACGAGAGCGACGAACCGGCCTTCACGCAGCCGCTCATGTACAAGCGGATCGCCAAGCATCCGACGACGCGAGCGATCTACGCCGACCGCCTGGCCAAGGAAGGTACGATCACCGAGGCGGATGCCAAGCAGATCATCGACGGCTTTCAGGCGCGGCTGCAGAACGAATTCGAAGCG
>Ga0335080_10003556_pt1 | contig 15758 bp, 14 predicted proteins | sample Lox_Sample_34_FD_206720 | JGI IMG/M metagenome (GOLD analysis project Ga0335080, IMG submission 206720) | Soil microbial communities from Loxahatchee National Wildlife Refuge, Florida, United States - Lox_Sample_3.4 | ecosystem: Environmental > Terrestrial > Soil > Wetlands | place: USA...
GAGCGACCAGGAACTGGCCGAGACCATCGAGAAGGAAGCCGCCCAGCACATTCCCTTCGATCTCGCCGACGTCAATCTCGACTATCAGATTCTTTCCGACGACGCCACCAGCCCGCAGATGGACGTCCTCCTCGTCGCCGTTAAAAAAGACAAGATTCTCAACTACACCAACGTACTCTCGATGGCGGGCAAGACTCCCGCTATCGTGGATATCGATGCTCTCGCTCTCCAGAATTGCTACGAGTACAACTACGAGCCCGCCCCCAATCAGGTCGTGGCGCTGCTCAACTTGGGCGCGAGCGTGATGAACATCAACATCGTCAAGGGCACCACCCCCTTGTTCCCGCGCGATGTCTCGGTCGGCGGACACCAGTACACCGACTCGCTGCAGAAGGAACTCGACCTCAGCTTCGAAGACGCCGAGCAGTTAAAGCTCGGACGCAAGGCGGGCACGACCCACGATGACGCCAAAACACCCATCCTGCAGCAGGTCACGGAAATCATCGTCCTCGAAATTCAGAAGACTTTCGATTTCTTCCGTGCCAGCGCCGCGGGCGAGCACATCGAAAAGATTTACCTGGCCGGCGGTTCGGCCAAGGTGCCGGGCCTGGTCGAAGCGTTGCGCCAGGAGTTCTCGATGCCGGTGGAGTTGTTCAACCCGTTTCAGAAAGTAACCGCCCCGGCCGAAGGCGCCGGCGCCGAGCTCGTCGAACAGAACGCCGGCCAATTGGCTGTGGCGGTGGGTTTGGCCCTGAGGAGCTTTGAAAAATTATGATTCGCATAAACCTGCTGGGTGCCCCAAAACCGAAAGGCAAGAAAGGCCCGGCGTTCACCATGCCGAGCATGGACTTCAACGTCGGTTCGCCGATGGTCCAGGTCGCCGCCGTTCTCGTCATCGCCGGCCTGCTCAATGGCGGCTACTGGTACCAGCTCGACCGCGAGCGCCAGTCCATCGCCGTCAAAATGCAGAAGGCGGAACAGAAAAATCGCGAGCTGGCCGACATCAAGACCCGCTACCTCGAGCGCCAGCGTCAGGCCGACGCCTACAAGCGCCGCGTCGATGTCATCGACCAGCTCCGCCAGGATCAGACCGGCCCCATCAGCCTGCTCGCCATGATCGGCGATACCGTCAACGGAACCGAGGCGGTCTGGCTCAACAGCATGCAGGACCAGGGCGCCAACATCGCCATCGATGGCACCGCGCTGTCCAGCGACGCGGTTGCCAACCTGATTACCAACCTCCAGAAGACGGGTTATTTCAAGAACATCGAAATCAAGGAAACCTATCAGGACGAAAACGTAAAAGACATGCAGGCATTCCAGTTCACCCTGACCTGCGAAAAGGGCAACAAGTCGTAAGCGCGGTACCCCAAGGCGTAGGACCCGAAGGCGGAACAAACGATGAATCTTGGCGAGCTAACCGGAGTGAAGCTGTTAGGCGTGCTGGTGCTGGGCGCGGGCCTGGTGACGGGTGGGCTGTACTACACCGTCTTCAAGTCGCAGCGCGAGGCCAATGAGGCGGCGCAGACGAAGCTGCAGGCTAAATTGCGCGAGAACGCGGAACTCGAAGCCTATCGCCCCAAGCTGGCCGATATCGAGCGCCAGCTGGCCAGTCTAAAGCAGCAACTCGAAATCGAGCGGCGCATCGTGCCCGACGAGAAGGAAGTCGACAATTTCATGCGTATGGTCGGCGGCGAGGCCCGTAAGGCGGGCGTCGAGATCCGCCGCTATACCGCTCGTCCCTACAACGCAAAGGAGTTTTATACCGAAGTGCCTTTCGAGGTCGAGTTCGACGGCCCCTATTACTCGATGCTCGGGTTCTTCGATCGGTTGACCAAAGTGGAACGGATCGTGAACGTGACCAACCTCCTGGTCGCCTCCACGCGCAAGCCGGCCGACGCGAAAGCGAAGCACACGTATCAGTACGCGCCCAGCGAAACCGTGGTGGCCACTTGTCTGACCACCACGTATTTCAGTCACGATCTGGATCCGGCGGCGCCCGCCACCAAGCCCGCGCCCCCCGCGAAGAAATAGGCGAAGAGAGATGGGAGAGAGAAGAGATAGGAGACACAGGATGAAGCCGACGATGGCAATTTCGGTCTGCGTGCTGGCTGCGGGACTGGCTGTGGCGCAGGCCCCGAGCGTGGTCCAGAATACGCGCGCGACCATGAATGGAGTGCGGGACAACGCGGCCGCCGCCTCAAACACGGCGCTCGCGGCTCAGCCCGCTGCTTCGAATTCGGCGCAGTCTTCGGCCGCGCCCGCGACTGCCAGGGGAACCGGGACTTCGGTCACCGCCCATCACGCCAAAAAGCATGGGCCCGCGGTCACGGCGGAAAAGAGCAAGCCAAAAGCTGAACCCATGGCTCCCGTCGCCCAGAATCCGAAAAAGGTCGGCGAAATCGTGGCCAGCCCCGCGCCCACCGCCGGCGACGGCACTTCGCCCGACGACACGACGGCATCTTCCAAGTACAACGCCAACGGCAAACGCGATCCTTTCGTCAGCCCGGTGGTCGCTCATTCCGCCGGCGGTTCCGGTTGCAACACCGGCAAAAAGTGCCTGGAGATCGGCGCCATCAACCTGCGCGGTGTCGTGCATTCCGACAACGGTTTCATTGCGGTGGTCAGTAATGGTTTGAATAAGGCGTACTTCCTGCGGGAGAACGATCCGGTGTTCAACGGCTATGTCGTGAAGATCACCGGAGACTCCATCGTCTTCCAGGAAACGCTGCAGGACCGGCTCGGCAAGACGTTTACACGGGAAGTGACCAAGAAGATCATCGTGCCCGCCGTCTAGGCTGGACGGGCAGGTTTTGAGGAAGCGACTTCGAAAGAAACACATGGAGGCAACGGCCTCTCATGGGGAGATAGGGAAATGCGAAAGCAAGTGCTGGGTCTCATAGTTCCGCTGCTCGCGTTGGCACTCATCGCGACCGCGGCTGACGTTACGGTGCCGGGAAGCGCGAGCTCGCAGTTGCAACGGCTCGAACTCTCTCACGGCCGCGACGGACTGCGCGTCGAATTCAAAGCGAAAGGCCCGCTTGCGCCCAAGGTCACCACGCTCGATTCTCCTCGGCGCATCGTGGTCGACCTTCCCAACACCGTCATGGCGACGGCGCAGAATGCGCTGCCGGTCGGCCAGAACGGCGTGAAGGACATTCGCATCGGCATGGATGCGCAGCACAATACGCGCGTCGTGCTCGACCTGACGGCCACCTGCCGGCATGAACTGGTGGCGGGCGCCGATGGCGCTTACACGCTGACCGTCTCCGCTCCCGCTTCGGCTGCGAACGCGACGGCCCGTACGTCGGCGCCGCCCGCGATTCGGGTCGCTCAAGCCCCGGCCGCGGACATCTCCGCCCCCAGGCTCGAACTCGCTTCGGCCGCCATCCCGCTCTCGCCCGCTGTGGCGAGTGTCCCGGCGCCCGCCGCGGCCACCACCGCGCCTGACAAGAAGGCTGCCGACTTTGCCTTCGTCGAACCCAAGTATTCCGCCAAGCCCGCCCAACCAGCCGCCAAAGCCGAAGAGGCGGCCAGCCGCTTTGCCGACAAGACCGCCGCCGAACTCGTTGCCACCACTTCCAATGCAGCGATGCAGGGTAGCTCGCAAGTCACGCCGGCTGTCAATCTTGCTGCCGAGCAGAGAGAACAGCTCGCCCAGAAACCGGCCGCCAGCGGCGCCAAGTACACCGGCGAGCCCATCTCGGTCAACCTCAAGGACGTGGACCTGAAAGACTTCTTCCGCCTCATTCACGAGATCAGCGGACTGAACGTGGTACTCGATCCGAACGTGCACGGCACCCTTACCATCGTCCTCGATGACGTGCCTTGGGACCAGGCCCTCGACATCGTGCTCAAGAATAACGATCTCTCGCGCCAGCTGGACGGCAACGTCCTGCGCATCGCGACCGTGGATACCCTCAAGCATGAAGCCGAAAACCGCCGCGCCCAGATCGATGCCGAAGCTCTGGCGGTCGACAAGGTGACTATCACCCGCTTCCTCAGCTACGCCCACTCCAAGGACGTGCTCCCGACGGTGCGCAAGTTCCTGAGCCAGCGCGGTGACGTCGTCGCCGATGAGCGCACCAATTCGCTGATCGTCTCCGACATTCCAGCGGTTCTGCCCAATCTCGACCGCATCATCCAGCAGATGGACCGCAAGACGCAGGAAGTTGAAATCGAAGCCCGCGTCGTTGCAGCCACCCGCAGTTTTGCCCGCGATATCGGCACCCAGCTCGGTTTTGGCTGGGGCAACGGAACCACTCAGCTGGGCGGCGTCCCCGGAACCGGCGGCCCCGGAAGCTCCCCTTATACCGGGACGGCTCCGAATCCTCTTTATCCGACCTACGTTCCCGGCGGCAGCACGATTCCGCTGTTCTCGAACCTGGGTGTTCCCGGCCCGACCAGCGGCATCGGTTTCACAACCGGCTCCAATAACTTCCGGATTGACATGGCGCTGACCATGGCCGAGTCCCGAGGTTTACTCAAAATCCTCTCGCGGCCGCGCGTCGTGACTCAAAACAACATTCAGGCAATCGTCAAGCAGGGCACGCGCGTGCCCATCGTGACCACTGGCCAGTTGGGCGGACCTCCGACCACCACCTATGTGGATGCGTTCCTCCGCCTCACCGTCACGCCGCAGATCACGTCGGAAGGCACCATCTTCTTGAACGTCGACGTGGAAAATACGCTGCCTGACTTCGGTCAACATGATCAGCTTGGCAATCCGACACTCATTACGCAGCAGGCCACTACTCAAGTACTGGTGACCGACGGTGGAACCGTTGTCATCGGTGGCGTAATTCAGACCAATAATTCCTTGAACATACAGCAGGTGCCGTTGTTGGGTAACATCCCGTATCTCGGAAATCTGTTCAAGCACCGGAGCGTGCAAACAAGCACTGAGGAGCTTATCTTCTTCATCACTCCGCGCATCGTCCAGACATAACCGCAAGCGGACTCAGCCGGACACCCAAATCGCCGGGCTCTCGTAGAACTCTCGAGAGTCCGGCATTTCTTTTTCATGTCGGCACGGAAACTCTCCTCGCCTGACCGGTAACTGGCAGGCATCGATCGGGCTGCTACACTCTCCCAGTGAGCGCTCTTGTCCGCCTTCGAAATCTCGAGGCAGAACTTCTCCCGAACAAGCTCGATTCGTTGCTCGTCACGCACCTGCCGAACATCCGCTACTTGAGCGGCTTTACCGGCAGTTCCGCCGCCCTCCTGGTCGGGCAGCATGGCCGCGCCACGCTCTTTACCGATGGTCGCTACACCACGCAGGCCAAAGAAGAGGTTGCCCACGCCCAAATCGTAATCGGAACGAAAGCACCCGTCATCGCCGCCGCCGAATGGCTGATGGCTGCGCTCCGCCCAAAGCGATCGGCCTCGCCCTGGGTATTGGGGATCGAGCCCGAATCGCTCTCTGCGGGCGCGCGTGACCGCCTGGCGTCCGTACTGCGGGGAAAAGCCCGAGTGCGCTCCGCCCCGCCTCTGGTTGAACGGGCGCGCATGGTGAAAGATGCGGGTGAGATCCGGCTCATCCGCAAAGCGGCCGAACTGGGCGCGAGTCTGTTTCGCGTCGCTTGCGCGAAAATCCGGCCCGGTCGAAGCGAGGTTCAGGTCGCTGCCTCCATGGAATTCGAGGCGCGGAAAAAAAGCGCCGAGGGCATGTCTTTTCCGACCATCATTGCGGCCGGCCCGCGCTCCGCGGTCGTCCACGGGCGAGCCTCCGCGGCCCGCATCCCGCGGCGCGGATTCGTGGTCTGCGACTTTGGTGTTATACTCGCGGGTTATTGCTCGGATCGCACTCGTACCGTGCACGTGGGGAAGCCCTCGCAGGAAGCCCGTACGTTCTATGGGTCGGTCCTGGAGGCGCAAGGGGCAGCCCTGGCCGCTGTGCGGGCCGGTGTGACCGCCGCCGAAGTCGACGAGGCGGCCCGCCGTGTGCTTCGCAAGGCGAAGTTGGCCCAGTACTTCACGCATTCGACGGGCCATGGCCTGGGACTTGAGATTCACGAAGCCCCGCGCCTGGCGGTGGGACAGACTCAAACGCTGCAAGCCGGCATGGTAGTGACCATCGAGCCGGGTGCCTATGTCCCCGGCAAGTGGGGCGTACGCATCGAAGATGTCGTGGTTGTGACCGCCACAGGTTGCCAGGTGCTGGCATCCGTCAACCGGGCGGACAAAGAGTTGGTGGTCATTGAGTAGTTCGGCTGGAAGTTTACCGGCCGCGGAGCGCTGGTCTTGATCTTCGCTTCACGCTTCGCTTCAGGATGACAACTTCATAATGAATCAAAAAGAGCTGAAAGAACTCATCGAGTTTTTAATCGAGAAAGACATCGCCGAATTTGAATTGGAACGCGGCGATGTGAAGGTCAAGATCAGGCGTGCCAGCGAAGCCGCGCCGGCCATCGTGCCGCAAACGCACTACGTGGCCATGCCGGCTCCGGCGCCGGCCTCCGCTCCCGCCTCCTCTTCATCTTCCTCCAGGGAAATCAGCCTCTCGGCTGCGGCTGCGCCCGAGAAGGAAGAGAATCTCCACATCGTTCACTCGCCCATCGTCGGCACGTTCTACGAAGCGCCCTCGCCGGGCGCGCCTCCATTCGTCAAGGTGGGAGACATGCTGGAGGTTGGGCAGGTACTGTGCATTGTAGAAGCCATGAAGTTGCTGAACGAGATTGAATGCGACGCGGCCGGCGAACTGGTCAGGAAGCTCGTCACCAATGGCCAGCCGATTGAGTATGGCCAGGAATTATTCGCATTGCGGCTCGCAAAATAGCTCTCGGCTCTTAGCCCTCGGCTCTGAGTAAGATCCCGCCTGTGGAGAAAGGATTTCACCGAGAGCTGACAGCTGACAGTTAAGTTCTTTCACGCCATGTTCAAGAAGATATTAGTAGCCAATCGCGGCGAGATCGCCCTGCGCGTCATCTGTGCCTGCAAGGAGCTCGGCATTCGCTCGGTCGCAATCTACAGCGATGCCGACCGCAATTCGCTGCACGTGCGCTTCGCCGACGAAGCCATCTGCATCGGCCCGCCGCAACTCGCGCAAAGCTACCTGAATATTCCCGCCGTCATCAGCGCCGCCGAAATCGCCAACGTCGACGCCATTCATCCCGGATACGGGCTGCTCTCCGAGAATGCCAACTTCGCCGAAGTCTGCGAGGCCTGCCACATCAAGTTCATTGGCCCGACTCCCGATGTCATCCGGCTGATGGGCGAAAAAGAAAAGGCGCGCGCCGCCATGAAAAAACACGGCGTGCCCATTCTTCCTGGCTCCGACGGCGTGATCGCTTCGGAAGACGAAGCGCTCGAGTGGGCGCGGCAGGTCGGCTTCCCGGTCATCGTCAAGGCTTCGGCGGGTGGTGGCGGGCGCGGCATGCGCATCGTGCGCGGCCAGGAAGAACTGCCGGGGCTCTTCCGCCAGGCCTCCTCCGAGGCTGCCGCGGCCTTTGGCAACGGCGACCTCTACATGGAGAAGTTCGTCGAGAATCCCCGGCACATCGAGTTTCAGATTCTCGCCGATGAGCACGGTAACGTCGTCAGCCTCGGTGAGCGCGAGTGTTCCATCCAGCGCCGCCATCAGAAGCTGCTCGAGGAATCGCCCTCGGTCATGGTCACCCCCGACTTGCGCGCCGAAATCGGTGGCATTCTCTCCAAGACGCTCAGCGCCGTCGGCTACCACAACGCCGGCACCATCGAATTCCTCATGGACGCCGACCGCAAACTGCATTTCATCGAGATGAACACCCGTATTCAGGTCGAGCATCCGGTTACGGAAATGGTCACCGACGTCGACCTGGTAAAGAGCCAGCTCATGATCGCAGCCGGCGCAAAGATGTCCGATGTGCTGCAAGGGCCCATCGTGCATCGTGGACACGCCATCGAATGCCGCATCAACGCCGAGCATCCCGAAAAATTCACGCCCTCGGCAGGGAAGATCACGACCTTCAATCCCCCGGGCGGCACCGGCGTCCGCATCGACACGGCGGCCTACGCCGAGGGCACAATCCCACCCTATTACGATTCGCTCATCGCCAAGCTGGTCGTCCGCGGCAAGGACCGCAACGAAGCCATCTCGCGCATGGGCCGCGCACTCGAAATGTTCATCGTCGAGGGAATCTTCACCACCATCCCGCTGCACCGGCGGATTCTGGCCGACCCGGAGTTCCGCGCCGGGAAGATTGATACCGGCTTTATCGAGAGATTCCTGGCGAAAAAGGTGTAGCGAGGGGAGCACATGCTTGTTCCTCGCCTATATGCGATTCTCGACGCCGCGTGTTTCCCCAACGGAGATCTCCTCTTCGCCGCCGCCGAAGAACTCTCCTCCGCCGGCATCGCCTTGCTCCAATACCGCAACAAATCCGGCAATGCCCGCCAGATGCTCGATCAGGCGCGTCACCTGAAACTGCGCGTAGGCGGCCGCCTCAAACTCATCATGAACGACCGCGCCGACCTCTGCCTCGCCGCCGCCTTCGATGGCCTGCATGTCGGCCAGGACGACCTCTCGCCCGAAGCCGCCCGCCGCATCATCGGGCCAGACCGTATCCTCGGCCTCTCGACTCACAATCCCGAACAACTCGCCGCCGCCGACCAAACGCCGGCCGACTACCTCGCCATCGGCCCCGTCTTTTCTACGATCAGCAAGACGAATCCGGACCCGGTCGTCGGCCTCGAAGGCGTGCGCCGCGCCCGCGCTTTGACGCGCAAACCGCTGGTGGCCATCGGCGGAATCACCCGCCAGAACGCCCGCTCGGTCATCGACGCCGGCGCCGACTCGGTCGCCGTGATATCCGGCTTGATACCCGAGCCCCGCAAATCAGCAGAGGAATTTTTGCGCATTCTGGGGTAAAGTTGGGATGCTCTCGCTTCAACTTCATTGCGTCGTAGAGACGCGGCTTGCCGCGTCTCAGGCAGCGTATGGGATGCGGCACGCGGCGATGGGACAGCGCCCCGTCTCTGCGACGAGCGTTCAGAACCGTCAGGAGATTCGTGAGCACAGACGTCCAACGTCCACCGCAACCACCCTCCACCAGCGACTGGGAACGCCATACTCATCAGGATCAGGAACTCGTCAAAGGCCTCGGCCTCACCAGCGCCACCATGCTCGTGATGGGCTCGATGATCGGTTCCGGCATCTTCATCGTCTCGGCTGAAATCTCCCGTGAGGTGCAATCTCCCGCCCTGCTCATCGGCGCCTGGCTTGTCACCGGATTCCTCACCATTGTCGGCGCCCTCAGCTATGGCGAGCTCGCCGCCATGATGCCGCGCGCCGGTGGCCAATACGTCTACCTCCGCGAATCTCTCGGCCCGCTCTGGGGATTCCTCTATGGGTGGACCTTATTTCTCGTCATCCAAACCGGCACGATTGCCGCCGTCGGCGTGGCTTTCGGCAAGTTTCTCGGCATCTTCTGGCCTGCCATTTCCTCCACCCGCTGGATTCTGCATCTCTGGCGCGTGCCGAAATTTTCCGTCGGCCCCATGGTCCTCGGCGGCATGGACGTCGGCCTCAACACCCAGAACCTGGTGGCAATCCTCGTCGTCGTCGCCCTTTCCATCATCAACATCTTTGGCGTCAAGACCGGCGCTCTCATCCAGAATATCTTTACCGCCGCCAAAGTCTCCGCGCTGCTTGGCCTCGTGCTCTTCGGAATTTTTCTGGGGCGGAACGCCCGGGCCATCGCCGAAAACTTTGGGGCTAACTTCTGGAACAATGCCGGGCTCGGCACGCTCCATGACGTCGGCGGAGGCGTCCTCGTTTCCACCCTGACAGCGCTTGCCGTGGCGCAGGTCGGCTCGCTCTTTTCCGCCGACGCCTGGAACAACGTCACCTTCACCGCCGGCGAGGTCAAGAACCCCAGCCGCAATTTGCCCCTGTCTCTGGCGCTCGGTACGGGTGTCGTCATCGCGCTCTACATTGCCTGCAATTTTATTTATCTCGGAGCTCTGCCCCTTACCGGCAATCCAGCCGGCGCCACCCTGGTCGAGCGCGGCATTCAATACGCCAGCGAAGACCGCGTCGCCACCGCCGTCATGACCCAGATGTTCGGATCGGCGGGCGGTGGTCTGATGGCTGTGGCGATCATGATTTCGGGCTTCGGTTGCGCCAATGGACTCATTCTTTCGGGCGCCAGGGTTTACTACGCGATGGCCAAGGACAATCTCTTTTTCCGCAGCGTCGCCCGCCTCCATCCCACCTACAAGACTCCCGCCGTCTCGCTCATGGTGCAGATGGTCTGGACCTGCATCCTCTGCATCTCCGGCAGCTACGGCCAGCTCCTCGACTACATCATTTTCGCGGTGCTCGTCTTTTACATCCTCACCATCATCGGCCTCTTCGTTTTGCGCCGGACCCACGCCGACGCCGGCCGCCCCTACAAAGCTGTCGGCTACCCCGTCCTGCCCGCGATTTACATTGTTATGGCTTTGTTTATCGACGTGGTGCTGTTACGCTACAAACCGCAATACACCTGGCCGGGATTATTCATCGTGCTGCTGGGAATCCCGGTGTATTACGCATGGACCTTAACCCAGGCACGCGATTCGGCTTAATACTGAAGGAGAGGTTTCAATGGCGAATCTGACGGCAACCAAGCCGCTCAACACATTAATGGCGGAGGCCCAGGACACAAGCGAACACAGCCTCAAGCGGACCCTCGGTCCCATGAGCCTCGTTATGCTCGGCATCGGCGCAATTATCGGCGCGGGCCTCTTCGTTCGCACCGCCGACGCCATTGCCGACCGCTCCGGCCCGTCGGTCGTCATCGCCTTCATCGTCGCCGGCTTCGGTTGCGCTTTTGCCGGGCTCTGTTACGCCGAGTTCGCCTCCATGATTCCCGTCGCGGGCAGCGCCTACACCTATTCCTACACCACCATGGGCGAGCTGGTGGCCTGGATCATCGGCTGGGATCTCGTACTCGAATATGCCGTCGGCGCCGCTACCGTCGCCATCTCCTGGAGCCAATACGCCAACCGCGTCCTCGACTGGTTCGGCCTGCGCGTCCCCTTCCAGTGGAGCCACTCTCCCCTCGAAACCGACATGATGGGTGGAACCGGAGCGCGCGGCATCCTCAACATCCCGGCCCTGTTCATCCTCCTGCTCCTGTCCATGCTCCTTATTAAAGGCACCAAGGAATCGGCGATCGTGAACGCCCTCATCGTGATTTTGAAGGTGACGATTGTCATTATCGTGATCTGCGTCGGCTGGGGCTTCATCAATCCCGCCAACCACACCCCCTTCATTCCCGCTCCCACAACCTACGTTACCTCGCAGGGCATCGCGCACCACTACGGCGGCCTGCTCGGCATCCTGGGCGCGGCCGGCGTTGTCTTCTTCGCTTATATCGGTTTTGACGCCGTTTCTACCGCCGCCCAGGAAGCGAAGAATCCCCGGCGTGATATGCCCATCGGCATCCTCGGCTCGCTCGTCATCTGCACGGTTCTCTATGTGCTGTTCTCCTATGTCCTGAGCGGCGTCGCCACCGTCGAAGACTTCCGCACCGCCGGGCGCGAAGCTTCCGTCGCCTTCGCAATCACCAAGTACATGCACGGTTACGAATGGCTCTCGAAATCGGTTACGGTCGCGATTCTGGCCGGCTTTTCTTCCGTCATCCTCGTCATGCTCCTCGGCCAGTCGCGCGTCTTCTATTCCATGAGCCACGACGGCCTCGTCCCGAAGATCTTTTGCGACATCCACCCGCGCTTCCGCACGCCCTATAAGTCGAACATGCTCTTCTTCGTGTTCACCGGCCTGTTTGCCGCCTTCCTTCCCGAAGACATCGTCGGCGAAATGACCAGCATCGGAACTCTGTTCGCGTTTGTCCTGGTCTGCATCGGCGTCTGGATCCTGCGCGTCCGGCGGCCCGATCTCCAGCGAGCCTTCCGCGTGCCCGCGGTGCCGCTCGTCTCGCCGCTCGGCGTCGTCATCTGCGGCGCCATGATTTACGGTTTGGGCTGGACGAACTGGCTGCGCCTGGGTGTGTGGCTGGTCATCGGCCTGGTCTTTTACTTCACCTACGGAATCAAGCACAGCAAGGTGCAGGCGATGAACGGCGTGGACGCGGCAAAAGCCACGCCGGTCATGACCGATTAAGCCCGCGGAGGTCGAACATGGCGAGCGAATGGGGTCATAACAGCCTGGCCCCGGGGCAGGCTGCCGGTTGGTTTTTCTCCAGACCCGCGCAGCGTGGATTCCTTCCCGTCATTTCCGTCAGGCCTACCTCCCCGGACTTCACTCCTGGAGCGGGCTGGTCGTATGTGGGCGTCGGTGACCTCGGCCTCGAGGGAATCAGCTTCCCCCAGTTTCTCCATTTGGGCGTCAGTACGCTTTGGTCAAGTCTGAGCCCGGACGGCAACGAAAACGTCTACTACTTGCTGGTCATCAATGACGGGAATCAAACCGTCGAATACGCTTTCGTGGAAGCCGATTTGTGAGGTGAGTTACATGAAGGCAACGTTCTTGTGTGACAACGACGGCTGCATCCTCGCGATTGCCAAGCCGGTCGACCTGAAGCAAGCGGGAAGCAAGTTTACCCGGGCGGGCATGGTGGCACGCGCTGGCCAGCGCCTTCTGGAACTGGATTTGGCGGAGGAGCATGCCGGCAAGTCACTTCGGGAACTGCACGAGCACTTTCAAATCGATATCGCTGCATCAAAACTGGTGACAAGGCAAAAAGCCGGCTAAGAACCTATTTCGCTTCCTGCAACCTGCGCGCGATCGCCGTTACCATCCGCCGCGGCGCAAATCTTACCGACTGCGCCACCATCCAATTCTTGAATCCTGATATCTCGACCGTCTTTCCCGCCATCAACGCGCGATACCCATCTTCGGCGACCGTTCGCGCGTCCATCGTCCCGTATTCGGTCAGGCGGATGCCCGTAATCTTCGCCCGCTCCTGGAACTCAGTCGCCGTCGGCCCCGGACAAAGGCAAGTGACCGTGACTCCGCTCCCTTGCAGTTCATTGGCAATCGCTTCCGAGAAATGCAGCACGTAGGCCTTGGTGGCGTAATAAACCGCCATCAGCGGCCCCGCCTGAAACGCCGCGGTGGATGCCACGTTCAGAATGCGCCCGCTCTTTCTTTCGATCATCTCGGGCAGATACAGCCGCGTGATGTGTGTCAGCGTCGTTACATTGAGCTGGATTTGGCGCAGGCATTCTTCCAGATCGTTTTCGGCAAACCGGCCGTACTGCCCGAACCCGGCGTTGTTCACCAGAATCTCAACATCAATATCCGCCCGCGTCGTCTGGTCCAGAACATAGGCCGCCGCCCCCGGATTGCTAAGGTCCACGGCGAGAATCAAAGACCGCACCCCGTGCGCCTTCTCCAGTTCCGAAGCCAGCTGCCGAAGCTTGTCCGCGCTCCGAGCCACCAGCACAAGATCATGTCCCTCGCGCGCAAACACGCGCGCCAGCTCCAGCCCAATCCCAAACGATGCGCCGGTTATGAGAGCAGTCTTTCGGTCAGCCATGTTGAACGTTCGCCCAAAGCCCAAGCTAGATAGCTTACCGCAGACCGCCGAAAACTTACCGCAGTGCAACGAGCGTGTTCCGGTGCAATTACGATGGTCGACGGCTGTGCAGACCAGCGGTCTAGTGTCCCGCAGGGACAAACGAGCGTAGCCCGGCGCTTCAGCGCCGGGAAAACGGCACGCCCGCGAGACAAAGTCCCAGAGCGACGACCGCGCTTTTGGGGTGGCGCAGCGGTTTACCGCTGCGATAAGGTCGACTTAGCTTGAGCGGCTTTAGCCGCTGAGGACCAAGTTTCGCGAAGTCAGCCCGCCCCGCCGAATCCGCCCGCCCGGCCGCGCTTGTCAAAGCTTAGGCCGAACCAATCGAAACGCATAAATCGCCCTCGACGAGGAAGAGTCCAATCAGGCATCATCGCAGAAGAGCCTCGCCGAATCACAGTGAAAGAGGAAAAAATTAAGAATGCAGCCACAACCTTAAGTGCGCGAAATCCAGAATGCAGGCACAACCGTGGAAGAGCGGCGCTTCAGCGCCGCGTAAGCCGCTGCCGACTAACTGCAACGAGGCACAGACCTCACCACTTCGAGAAATCTTCCTGAGGCGCAGTACCCCAAGTCACAACCGGGCGTGCGGAGCGCTCCGACAAAGTCCTTGAAAATTTCCAACAGCGCGCCAGTCGCTCGCCTTTGCGCCCGGCCAAAAAAGGACGTAACCCCTACGCCCTCATCGGTTTACCAGCATGTACATACATTATTGTCAATACGCTCTTGACAGCCATGATATAGTCGCGCACTCTATAATCGGCACACTATCGCTAAGTAATTGTCCGCCAAGGGCTTACCCCGCAAACATTTCCTCCGGCGCGGGCCGATCGCGCGCATGTTTCGCAAGTCTAAGCCATTGCAAACGGACCACTTATGCGACCACCACTTTTCCCCGCCCACCCTCGAAAAAATATTTTTTGGCGAACTTCAAGCGAAACGATGTGACGTTCAAAAAAACACTGTGACATCCATCACAAGCTCGTCGGCCGAACGCAAAAATGGCGGGCCCATTCGTCCAAGCCCGCCACTCTGCAATCTGACTTCTGCAATCGCCTCACACGTGCGCCAGCGCCGGCTCCAGTCCATAAATCGAGTGCCACGACGTCGCCGCTTTCAGCTTGCTATTCACATTGTTGATGTTCTTCACGCCTTCCGTTTCCAGCCATTTGCGGAAAGCCTCCGGACCTTGTTTCGCGTAAACAGGAATGCCATCCTTCCATGTCGCGCGCCCACACAGCACGCCGTTGAACTTCACGCCCGACTCGCCCGCCAGTTCCAGCGTCTCGCTGAACTCCGCATTACTGACGCCCGCCGAAAGGTAGATGAACGGCTTCGTCGCAGCCGCAGCGGCCTTGTGAAAAAGGTCGATGGCTTCTTTCTTTGTGTAAGCCTTCTCGCCCGCAAACGACTTCGTGCCCTCCACGCATTTCATGTTGACCGGAACTTCCACCTTCAGCACGTCCACGCCGTAGCGATCCTTGCTGAACTCGCGCATGCTCTCGGTCACGATGCGCGGCTTCTTCTTCGCGTATTCCACGCCTTTTTCATCCGCGCCCTCTTCGTATCCAACGAACTCGAGGAAGAAGGGAATGTCATTGGCCCGGCACTCGTCGCCAATGCGTTCCACCCAGGCGTGCTTTCTCTCGTTCACGTCTTTCGGGTCGTCGGGAGTGTAATAAAGCAGGATCTTGACGCAGTCGGCGCCCGCCTCTTTCAGCCGTCGCGCCGACCAGTGGTCGAGCAGGTCGGGCAGGCGTCCCGGACCGGTCTTGTCGTAGCCGGTCTTTTCGTAAGCCAGAAGCAAACCGGCGTTCTTGGCCCGGCGCTTCGAGGCGGGCAGTCCCCACTCGGGGTCAAGTAGAATCGCGCTGGCATGCGGCGTGAGCACCTCTGCCACCAGCGTCTTGAATTCCTCCATCATGGCGTCGGTGACGGCCGAGCCCTTTTCCTTCGCCAGCGACTTCTGCAGCGAGCCACGCTGGTCCATGGCGGCCGCTGCGATGACGCCGTTCTGGTTCGAAACCGCCTTTAATCCTTTAAGTTTTCCGGGGCTAAGCTTCATGAATCCTCCTTATATGAGTGCCGGCACAAATTGGTATTCTAAACCTTCACTTCCATCCATCAAACCATGGCGGCCGCACCACGGGATGTGAGCCAGATCACTGACGCAATGCCAGCGCTCCCAACACCGCCTTCTGCTTCCCAATCAACGATTGAATGCCTTGCCGCGCCAGCCCCATCATCTTCGCG
>Ga0335080_10003557_pt1 | contig 15756 bp, 12 predicted proteins | sample Lox_Sample_34_FD_206720 | JGI IMG/M metagenome (GOLD analysis project Ga0335080, IMG submission 206720) | Soil microbial communities from Loxahatchee National Wildlife Refuge, Florida, United States - Lox_Sample_3.4 | ecosystem: Environmental > Terrestrial > Soil > Wetlands | place: USA...
GGCCGCAAACGCAAATCCCGATGCGGTCCATCCGCCCGAACGCACCGAGGCCATCACGGCTTCGCGCAGCCGCCGCGGCGGCACGATGAAGCCCAGCGCCAGTCCCGGCGCGACCTTCTTGGAGAGACTGTCGACGACAATGCAGGAGTTTGGCGCAAGCGCTGCAAGCGGCGGCTCATCGTCCAGGAAGCCGTAGACATTGTCCTCGATGACCGGAAGGTTGAGCTTTTCGACAACGCGCAAGAGATCGGCCCTGCGGGTCGGGGCCATCGTCATGCCCAGCGGATTCTGGACCACCGGCTGAATATAGATGGCCGATAAATGCGCCTCGCGGTGCGCCTTTTGCACCGAGTCAGGCCGTACGCCGCCTTCGTCCGTCGCCAGCGGCACCAGCGAGATGCCCAGCCGGGCGGCGATCCCCTTGATGAAGGGGTAGGTCAAAGCCTCCACGCCGCAGCGGCCGCCCGTGGGAACGACCGCGGCGAGCGCGGCGGCAATACCTTGCCGTCCGTTGCCGGTGAATACGAGCTGTTCGGCGGCGGGGGACCATCCGCCCTGCGTCAGGTGCGCCGCGGCGACGCTTCTGACCGCCGGCGTTCCGACGCTGGTCGCCGGTCTCAAGGCAGCATCGAGCGCTGCAGGTTTCTCCAGACCGTCCAGGCTTCTTGCGATGAGCGCCGTCTGATCAGGAAGTATCGGGAAATTGAACTCGAGATCGATCCGGATGCCGCGCGGTTCGCTCGGCGCTGCCACACCGCGCCTGGCGTCGCCCGAGATGAAGGTGCCTCGTCCGACCTCGCCGACAACAAGGCCGCGGCGCAAGAGCTCCGCATAGACGCGGCTCGCCGTCGAGACGGCGATCTTGCGCTCGTAGGCAAAGCTGCGCTGGGGAGGCAGGCGGTCGCCGGGCTTGAGAGCGCCATCGGCTATTTCAGCGGCGATGATATCGGCCAGCTTCAGATATTCAGATTTCGACATTTATTGTACCGAGTGCAATGTTTTACTTGCACCGAGATTTATATCGGAACATTTTAGCGACATCAACAAGCGATCGACCCGATTGCACCGGGGACGCGGCGGCGCTCGACAAAGCGCTGTTGCGCCAACGGCGTTGCATTGCCTGGAGCCAGATTGGAGAGCAGAAATGTCTGCAACCCTCTCAACCATCATCCGGCCTGCGGTCACCAAGAGATCCGGCGCGTTCACTCAGCTCTTCAGCGCCACTTTGGAGAGGATCGTGCGCCATTTCGTCTGTCGCGCCGCGATTGCGACCCTTCGCGAGCTCGACGACCGCGCACTGCGGGACATCGGCCTCGAACGGAGCGAGATCGAAGCGGCGGTCCACGATTTCATCGCTCTTTCCGACCAGGCGAGGATGTCATGATGGCCTTGTCGGTTGAAACGATGCTGGTCGCCTTTGCCGGCGTATTCCTGATCTGCTTCATGAAGGGCGCGTTCGGTGGCGGATTCTCCATTGTCGGCATTCCGCTGTTGTCGATCGTAATGGACCCGGTCACCGCCGGCGCCCTTCTCGCGCCCTTGTTCATCGCGATGGATCTGTTCGCGCTGCGCTACTGGAAGCCATCGACGTGGTCGAAACCGGACCTTGTGCTGCTGTTGCCGGGGCTCGTGATCGGCATCGCCTTTGGCTATCTCATGTTCCGATTCCTCGACCACCGCGCCATCTCAATCGTCATGGCGACGATCACCCTGATCTTTGTCGGCCTGTGGCTGGTTGCAGGCGCGGAGGCGACGACCCGTCCGCGTTCGACGCCGAAGGCGATCACTGCCGGTCTCGCCTCGGGAGTCACCACCATGGTGGCGCATTCGGGCGGGCCGCCGCTTGCGATGTATCTGCTGCCGCTTGGCCTCAGCAAGGAAATTTACGCGGGAACGACGAGCCTGTTCTTCACGGTCGGCAACGCGACCAAGGCGGTGCCATGGCTCATGCTGGTGAAACCGACCGCCGACGTCTGGACATTGATGGCGGTTTGCCTGTTCGCCATTCCCAGTGGCGTATGGCTGGGTTGGCGGTTTCACGGCACGCTGGACCAGCGTCAGATTTATCGGGCCTGCTACGGACTATTGGTCGTGACGGCATTGAAGCTGTTGTGGGACGGCGTTTGCGGCTATCTCGGGTGAGCTTGCACAACAATGCCGATCTGGTCTTTGCACTGAGGATCAAGCGGCATCGCCTGGGAGCGACCCTGTCCAGCGTCCGCGCATAACAGCGCGCCGCCCGCGCCAACCGGGGGCGGGGCACGGCCCATGGATCATTGCACCGGGGGCTGGTATCAATGGCCAGCCGATCTGCTATGCCCTTCAACGTTAACGGCCGCTGTCGTTTTGCGTATTGGCGCGAGAGTTTTTCCCGCATTGCGGCAAGAGACAAGTCTGAGCCTTCTTGCTAAAAAAGGGCTGGCATGACGATCTCGCTCCATCCCGATACGCCCCAGGGGAGGACGCTGGCGGCGCCTGTGATGGCGCCTGCGGCGCCGGCGAGATCGTCATTGGGCACGCGAATCCGCAGCCGCCTGTTCACCAAATATGTCGCGCTGTTCGTCGCCGTCGTCGCGGTCGCGCTGCTATCCAACGGGATTTTCGAGGTTTTCTTCTATTATCGCGAGCACAAGGCCTCGCTGATAAGGATTCAGCACGAGCAGGCCGAGGCGGCCGCGGCCAAGATCAGCCAGTTCATCAAGGAAATCGAAAGCCAGCTCGGCTGGACCACGCAATTGCCCTGGTCGGCGGGGTCGATCGAACAACGCCGTTTCGATGCGCTGCGTCTGCTGCGCCAGGTGCCGGCGATCACCGAGCTTGCGCAGGTCGATTCGACGGGAAAGGAGCGATTGCGGGTTTCGCGGCTCGCCATGGATGTGGTCGACAGCGGGCTTGACCTCTCCAAGGATCCGAAATTCACCGAGGCCGTCGCCAAGAAGGTCTATTACGGCCCGGTCTATTTCCGCCGCGAGTCCGAGCCCTACATGACGCTCGCGCTCGCCGGCACCCGAAAGGATGCCGGCGTCAGCATCGCCGAGGTCAATCTGAAGCTGATCTGGGACGTCGTCTCCCAGATCAAGGTCGGCGAGCACGGCCACGCCTATGTGGTGGGCTCGCAGGGCCGCCTGATTGCGCACCCCGACATCTCTCTCGTCCTGCGCAACACCGATATGTCGAAGCTCGTGCAGGTGAAGGCAGCGTTGGAAGAGCAGGCAGCGCTCGCCGCGCAGGCGGAGCAGGCTGCGGCGCAGTCGGCATCCGGGACGCGGGCAACGGTGCCGGCGCCAGCTCCGCCACTGATGCCGACCATGAATGCGGACTCCCTGCAGGGCGCGCTCAACATCCAGGGGCAGGAGGTGCTGACGGCCTACGCGCCGATCCAGCCGCTGCGCTGGATCATGTTCGTCGAACTGCCGGAGCAGGAGGCCTACGCCTCGCTTTACGCGGCGCTGCAGCGCCTCGCCTTCGTGCTGGCTGCGGCCTCGGCTTTTGCGGTGCTCGCGGGAATTTTCCTGGCGCGGCGCATGGTCGGCCCGATCCAGGCGCTGCGCGCGGGCGCCGCACGCATCGGCGGCGGCGACTTTTCCCAACGCATCTCGATTCCGACCGGCGACGAGCTCGAGGGCCTCGCCAATCAGTTCAACGACATGGGCGCGCGGTTGCAGGAATCCTATGCAGACCTCGAGAACAAGGTCGAGCAGCGGACGGCGGAATTAAGCGAGACGTTGCAGCAGCAGACCGCAACCGCGGAGGTTCTGGAGACCATTTCTTCGTCGGCCGGCGAGCTGGAGCCGGTGTTCGACAAGATGCTGGAGAATGCGACCCGCATCTGTGGCGCAAGGTTCGGCACCATGACGCTGTATGAGGGCGGCGGTTTCCGTACTGTCGCGCTCTACAACGCGCCGCAGGCCTACGTCGATACCCAGCTCTACAAGGTCATTCGCCCGCATCCGGAGAGCGGCCTCGGCACCATCGAGAGAACGCATGAAGCCGTGCACATCGACGATATCAGGACCGAGCCACCCTATCTCGAAGGCGTTCCCCAGGTTCGGGCCCTCGCCGATCTTGCGGGCGCACGGACCCTCGTCATCGTGCCGATGCTGAAGGAAGACGAGCTGATCGGCACCATCACGATTTTCCGCCAGGAGGTGAAGCCGTTCACAGACAAGCAGACCGAGCTGGTGGCCAACTTCGCCAACCAGGCCGTGATCGCCATCGAGAACGCACGCTTGCTCAACGAATTGCGCAAACGTACCGAAGAGCTGTCGCAGTCGCTCGACGATCTGCGCACCGCGCAGGACCGCCTGGTCCAGACCGAGAAGCTGGCTTCGCTCGGCCAGCTCACCGCCGGCATCGCGCACGAAATCAAGAATCCGCTGAACTTCGTCAACAATTTCTCCGCGGTGTCGACCGAACTGATCGACGAATTGAACGATGTGCTGAAATCGGCCGGGATCGATGACAAGACGCGCGAGGAGATCGACGAGCTCACCCATATGCTGAAGGGCAACCTGGAAAAGGTCGTGCAGCACGGCAAGCGCGCCGACTCGATCGTCAAGAACATGCTGCTGCATTCGCGCGAAGGAAGCGGCGAGCACCGACCCGTCGACATCAACGCCATCGTCGAGGAGAGCCTCAATCTCGCCTATCACGGCGCGCGCGCGGAAAAGAGCGGCTTCAACATCACGCTGAAGCGCGTCCTCGATCCGAACGCCGGTATGGTCGACCTCTATCCGCAGGAGATCACCCGCGTCTTTCTGAACCTGATCTCGAACGGCTTTTATGCCGCGACCAAGCGCAAGGAGACCGCAGGCGACGGCTTCGAGCCGACGCTCAGCGCGGCGACCCGGAGCCTCGGCAACAAGGTCGAAATCCGCATCCGCGACAATGGCACGGGCATCCCCAAGGAGGTGAGGGAGAAGATGTTCAATCCCTTCTTCACCACCAAGCCGGCGGGCGAAGGAACCGGGCTTGGACTATCGATGAGTCACGACATCGTGGTGAAACAACATGGCGGCAAGATCGAGGTCGCCACAGAACCCGGCGTCTTTACCGAATTCATCATTACGTTGCCGCGCAAGCTTGCGGCGCAGGCCAATACGGGAGGCACGCATTGAGCGTTTACATCCTGGTCGTGGACGATGAGCCGGACGTGGAAACGCTGTTCCGCCAGCAATTCCGGCGCGACCTGCGGTCGGGGAGGTTTCAGATGGAATTCGCTCCCTCGGCGCCGGCCGCGCTCCAGCGCGCGGTCGACACGAGCGATCCCTCGCTCGTTCTGATCCTGTCGGACATCAACATGCCCGGCATGAGCGGGCTGGAAATGCTGCCGGAGGTGCGGGCGAAGCGGCCGGACGTGCCCGTGATCATGATCACCGCCTATGGCGATGCGGAGACGCGCAAAAAGGCGATCGAACGCGGCGCGGAGGGGCTCCTGACCAAGCCGATCGATTTTTCGGTGTTGCGCCAGGAGATCGACACCAGGATCGGACAGGCTGCATGAGTGCGACCATTCTGTTTGTCGATGATGAGCCCGATCTCGAGGCGCTCGTCCTGCAGAAGTTCCGCAGGCAGATCCGCGAAGGCACGGTGACGGTGATTTTCGCCCATGACGGCATCGAGGCGCTGGAATCGCTGGAGCGGCATCCGCAGGTCGACATGGTGGTAAGCGACATCAACATGCCGCGGATGGACGGCCTGTCGCTGCTCGCGCGGCTGCAGGAGGGTGAGAACAAGACGTCGACCATCATCGTCTCGGCTTATGGCGACATGAGCAACATTCGCACCGCGATGAACCGCGGCGCGTTCGACTTCCTCACCAAGCCGATCGATTTCGGCGACCTCGAAACCACCATCGACAAGACCATCCGCCATGTCGAGACGCTGCGCGAGGCGCGCCGGCGGCAGGCCCATGCGGAGCGGGCGCACGCGTCGCTGTCGCGCTATTTCTCGCCGCAGCTCGCAAGCCGTCTCGCCGCCAACGCCGAAAGCGGCAACATGGAAGTGCAATGGCGCGAGGTCGCGACCATCTTCACCGACATCACAGGATTTACCTCGTTGGTCGAGTCGACGACGCCCGAAGTGCTGGGCGAGCTTCTCAACGAGTATGTCGGCGGGATGACGGACGTGATCTTCGCACATGAAGGGACGGTCGCGAAGGTGATCGGCGACGCCATCCATGTGCTGTTCAATGCGCCCGGCGATCAACCGGATTATGCGACGCGCGCGGTTGCCTGCGCGGACGAACTGGATTCCTGGGCCGAGGAATTTCGCGCGCGCTGGAAGGCCAGGGGCGTGAGTTTTGGCATGACCCGCATCGGCGTTCACGCGGGCCCCGCGCTGGTCGGCAATTTCGGCGGCAGCCGCTTCTTCGATTACACGGCCCATGGCGACACCATCAACACCGCGGCGCGACTGGAGACGGCCAACAAGGTTCTGGGTACGAGGATCTGCGTCAGCGCCACGATTGCCGAACGCGCGAAAAACTTCAGGGGTCGTCCGGTCGGCGATCTCGTGTTGCGCGGCCGCAGCGAGCCGCTGCGTGCCTATGAGCCGCTGTGCGCAGAAGCCTTCAAGGCGCCGGCGATGACGCAATATTCCGAAGCCTTTGCAAAGCTCGAAGCAGGCGACGCCGCGGCGATGCCGGCGTTCGCCGCGCTTGTCGGGCTGCATGCCGACGACCCGCTGGCAGGCTACCACCTCAAGCGACTCCTCAACGGCGCCAAGGGCGTCCGGATGCAGTTGGAATAGCGCATGATCCGGAAAAGTGTGTAGCGGTTTTCCGAAAGATCATGCTCCATGTGAAAGGACCAGCCCGCATGACGCGCGATTTTGCCACCGGCAATTACCGGTTCATCCCGGCCGTGTTTCAGTATTCGAGCGGCGCCGCTGCCTTGCCCGGCTACGAGATCGAGCGTGTGCGTTTCGATCGTCTCGTGCCGCTCGCCCAGGGCTTTGTGCTGGTCGCTGAATATATCAAGGCGGCGGGGCGGCCGCTGACCTCGTTCTGCGCCTGCGAGTTGCGCTCGCCCGCGGCGTTCACGGAAGAAGGATTTCGCAGCTTCAACCTTCACTACGTGAAGACGCTCGCCGAGTGGGGCATCTACGACGGCACCGTCAATCCGGTGGCGCGCAGCAATGTCTGCCCCGAGATCGGTCCGCCGTCGGAGCCGTCGTTCTATGCCTTCTCCCTTACGCGACCGAGCGAGCACGCCGCGCCGACATTTGTCATCGCCGGAGGCGCGGAGCTCGGCGGTGGCAGCGGAACCTATCCGGAACGCATCGTCCGTTATCGCGATCTCAGTCCGGAAGGCTTGAGAGAGAAAGTCCGCTTCACGGCGCGGCAACAGGAAAGCCGGCTGGCCGAGTTCGGTTTGGACTGGGACGACGCGACCGCCGTGCAAGCCTACACCGTGCACGATTTCCATCCGGTGATGGTGGAAGAGCTGGTCCGCCCTGGCGCGACGCGGCCTGGCCTGACCTGGCATTTTGCCCGGCCGCCCGTGGTCGATCTCGAATTCGAGATGGATTGCCGCGGCGTGCGGCGGGAGATCGTGATCTGACGAAGCTGCAGGCTGACGTCTGCATTGACGCGGAAATTCTAGCGCTGCCTTGGATCGAGCGCGTCGCGCAGGCCGTCGCCGACCAGATTGAGCGACAGCACCACCACGAAGATCGCAAGGCCCGGCCAGATCGCCATCCACGGCGCGTTGGTGAGGAAGCGTTGGGCTGCGTTCAGCATGCTGCCCCAGGAGGGCAACGGGGGCTGTTGGCCTAGTCCCAGGAAGGACAGCGCGGCTTCGGCGATGATCGCGGCCGCAATCGACAGCGTCGCCTGCACCATCAGCGCCGGCAGGATGTTCGGCAGGATATGCACCAGCGCGATGCGCCAGGAGGGATTGCCAACCGCGCGCGCGGCCTCGACATAGTCCTCGACCTTGACGCTCAGCACCTGGCCGCGGGTCAAGCGGATGAAGATCGGGGTCGCCGAAATGCCGATCGCGATCATCGCGTTGCTGAGGCTCGGACCCAGAAAGGCCGCAAGCGCGATGGCGAGGATCAGGAACGGGCAGGCCAGCATGGCGTCGGTGATGCGGCTGATCAGCGCGTCGACAAAGCCGCCGCGATAGCCGGAGAGCAGCCCGAGCGGCACGCCGATGGTGAGCGCAATGCCGACCGAGATCGCGCCCGCCATCAGCGAGGCACGCGCGCCATAGATGACGCGGGCGAGGATATCGCGGCCGAGATCGTCGGTGCCGAACCAGTGCAGCGCCGACGGCGGCTTGCGCACCAGGCCCCAACTGGTCGCAATCGGGTCGTACGGCGCAACGAACGGCGCGAAAAGCGCAAGCAGGATGAAGGTCGCAATCGCAACGAGGCCGATCACCGCACCCTTGCGCCTGACGAGCCGCCGCAACGCGCGGCGCGACGGGCTTTCCAGCTCGTCGCGCGCCGGGGCAATTGGAATGGCTATCAGCGCCGCGTCCGTCACGCGCTAGCTCCTCAGCCTTGGATTGACCAGGATATAGGCGATGTCGGCGATGAGATTGAGGGTGATGTAGATCGTCGCCGTCACCAGCACGACGCCCTGAACGACGGCGTAGTCGCGGTTGAACACGGCATCGACGATCAGCTTGCCGAAGCCGGGAATCGAGAAGATCTGCTCGGTCAGCACGGCGCCGGAGAGAAGCGTGCCAAGCTCGAGCGCGCCGAGCGTGATCACGGGCGTCAGCGCATTGCGCATCGCGTGCTTGAGGATGACCGAGCGCTCGGACAGACCTTTGGCGCGGGCGGTGCGGACGTAGTCGCTCTCCAGCACCTGGAGCATCGCGCTGCGGGTATGGCGCATCAGGATCGCGGCGATCGCGTTGCCAAGCACGAAGGCCGGCAGGATGGTGGAGGCAAGACTGGCCCGCAAATCCTGAAACGGCGAGACATAGCCCGAAGCGGGCAGCCAGCCGAGCTTGATCGAGAACAGGAAGATCAGGAGAATGCCGAGCCAGAAATTCGGCGTCGAGATGCCCCACAGCGCAAACATGTTGGCGCCATAATCCCAGGCGGTGCCTTTCTTGACCGCGGAGATGATGCCTGCGGGAATGCCGATCAGGAACGCGATCAGGATCGCCATCGTGCCGAGCTGCAGCGTGACCGGCAGCTTCTGCGCAATCAGCGCGCTCACCGGCACCTTGATCCGCAGGGATTCGCCGAGGTCGCCGGACAGCACGCCCCTGGCCCAATAGACATATTGCACCGGGATCGGCCGATCGAGCCGGTATTGCTGGCGAATCTTTTCGATGACCGCGGGATCGCGCTCCTCGCCCGCCATCGCCAGCGCAGGGTCGCCGGGCAAGAGGTGCTGCAGCAAGAAGATCAGCAGCGACACGAAGAACAGCGTCGGGACCAGTTGCACAATACGGCGGGCGAGGAAGTTGAGCATGTCCTCACTTCAGTTTCAGCCCGACGACGCGCACCAGCCCGTCGGGCATCTGGCGGTAGCCTTCGAGCTTCCTGGAGTGCGCGATCAGAATCTTGGCATGATAGAGATAGATGATCGGTTCGTCATTGAGCACGATCCCGGTCATCTTTTCATAGATCGCCTTGCGCCCTGAGAGATCGTTGGTGAGACGGGCATCCTCCATCTGCTTGTCGGCCTGCGCGTTGGTGTAGCCGCCGTCGTTCTGGGGCGCCTTGGTGTGCAGGAACACATAGGAATTGCCATCGGGATCGATGCGGCCGCTCCACGGAATCTGGAAGACCTGGAAATTGCCGGCCTGGGCATCCTTGAAAGAGGTCGCAAACTCGATCACCCTGATTTTCAGGTCGAAGCCCGCCTCCGCCGTCATCGACTGCAGCACCTGCGCGACGGCCTGGTCCTCGGCCCCCTGCGTGACCATCCAATCGATCGTGACGGGCGGGGTGACGCCGGCCTCCTTCAGAAGCGCCTTGGCCTTTTCGACGTCGCGCGGGCGCACCGGAAACGCCTTCTGATAATAGGGATGCGTGGGGCTGACCCACTGATTGCCCGGCGTGAACTCGCCGTTGAAGACGACCTGGTTGAGCGCCTCGCGGTCGATCGACAGGTCGAGCGCCTGGCGCACCTTTTCCGACTGGCTGAGCGGCCCCTTGTTCTTGTCGTTGGCGATATTGATGGTAAGGCCCATATAGCCGAGCGAGGGGGCGGTCGAGAGCACGAGGTTCGGATCGGCACGCACGTCCTTGATGTCGGTCGCCAGCACGCGCTCGATCAGGTCGAGGCTGCCGGATTTCAGGTTGGCGAGCCGCACGGTGGCATCGACGATCGGCAGAAAGACCACCTTGTCGATAAAGACGTTGTCCTTGTTCCAGTAGTCGGCGAACTTCTCGAACACCATGCGGTCCTGCTGCACGCGCTCGACGAATTTGTAGGGGCCGGCGCACACCGGGTGCAGCCCGAACTTGTCACCCGCTTCTTTCGCGGCCTTGGGCGACACCATCATGCCGGCGCGATCGGTGAGCTGGGTGATCAGGGGAGAGAACGGCCTCTTGAGCACAAGCTTGATGGTCAGGGGATCGACGACCTCGACATGGTCGACGCTCTCGAGCTCCGACTTGCGGAACGAGCCCGGCAGCGTCATGTGACGCTCGATGGAGAATTTTGCGGCCTCGGCATCCAGCGGCTCGCCGTCGTGGAACTTGACGCCGGGCCTGAGCTTGATGGTCATCGCCTTGCCGTCGGCCGAGGTCTCATGGGACAGCGCGAGCTGCGGCACGATGTTGAGTTTTTCGTCGATGTCGAACAGCTTGTCGCATACCGCGGAAAACACGATGCGTCCGACATAGGTGCGGCCGATCGAGGGATCGAGCACGTCCGGGTCCTGGGCAATTCCGATGCGCAGCGTGGTTTCCGCCCGGGCCACTCCGTCGAGCGAAAGCAGGGCTGCCGCTGTCAACGCCAAAACGCGCAAGATCCTCATCGCATCAGTCTCCAATTCGAACGCCAGCCGGTGGCAATGCACCATCCATACCAACCCCGGATGCCGCGCCTCCTTCCACGCGGCGGTCGAAGGCTGCGACCAGGCGTTCCAACGCAGGCGAGAAGCCGCCATCGGCAGGCACGATTGCTTCCGCCGGAGGCAACTCCGCCACCCGATGGCAGGCGGTTGCATGCCCTGCGCCGTCTGCAAGCAATCGCGGCACGTCAAAGCGGCAGCGATCGATCGCAAACGGGCAGCGGGTGTGGAAGCGGCAGCCCGTTGGCGGATTGAGCGCGCTCGGCAGCTCGCCTTGCAGCAACAAACGGCTGCGCTTTGCCTGTGGTTTGGGCACGGGGATCGCGGACAACAGCGCACGGCTATAGGGGTGGCGGGGCGAGGCAAACAGGGCTTGCGTGTCCGCGGTCTCGACGATGGTGCCGAGATTCATGACCGCGACGCGATCGGCGATGTGCTTCACCACGGCGAGGTCGTGCGAGACGAAGACATAGGAGAGCCCGAGCCGATCCTGCAGATCGCGCAGCAGATTGAGAATTTGAGAACGGATGGAAACATCGAGCGCGGACACCGGCTCGTCGCAGATGATCAGCTTCGGTTCGACCGCGAGCGCCCGGGCGATCGCGATGCGCTGGCGCTGGCCGCCGGAAAATTCATGCGGGTAGCGTCGCGCAAAGCGCGGCTCGAGACCAACCAGCCTGAGCAGCTCCTCGACCCGCGCGCGTCGCGCCGCTGGCGGAACGAGCGCATGCAGCGCCAGGGGCTCGGCGAGGACCTGTCCGACCGTCATCCGCGGATTGAGGGAGGCGTAGGGGTCCTGAAAGATCAACTGCGCCTTGCTGCGAAAAGCACGCAAATCGTCGGCATCGAGCGCAAGCAGATCGCGCCCGTCGAAGCGGATCGTTCCCGCATCGGGTTCGATCAGCCGCAGCACCAGTCGGCTCACGGTCGACTTGCCGCAACCGGATTCGCCGACCAGCGCCAGCGTCTCGCCGGCATCGACGTGGAAGCTCACTCCGTCCACGGCTTTGACGAACGCCCGCGGCCGGCCGAACAGGTTGCGATCCGCCGGAAAGTGCTTCACCAGATTCTCGACTTCGAGCAGCGCCATTACGACACCAGCCTTTCCAGCGGTGCTTTCAGGCAGCGTGAGGCATGGCCGGGCGATACCTCCTCGAGCAGCGGAGGCGCCTTCAGGCAGATCTCGCCGACGAACGGACAGCGCGCCGCAAAGCGGCAGCCACCCGGCGGGTTCGCCATGTTCGGGACCATGCCCTCGATGGTGGCAAGATGCTGTGTCCGCCGGTCCAGCCGCGGAATCGAGCCAAGCAGGCCGACCGTATAGGGATGCTGGGGCGAGGCGAACAGCTCATCGACCTTGGCACGCTCGACGATTTCGCCGGCATACATCACTGCGACTTCGTCGCAGACCTCGGCGACCACACCGAGGTCGTGGGTGATCAGGATGATCGCAGCACCACTTGCGGCTTTCAGCTCGCGCATCAGCTCCAGGATCTGTGCCTGCAGGGTGACATCGAGCGCGGTGGTCGGCTCGTCGGCGATCAACAGCTTTGGATCGCAGGCGAGCGCCATCGCAATCATCACGCGCTGGCGCATGCCGCCGGAGAGCTTGTGCGGGTATTCGTCGATCCGCCGATCGGGCGAGGGGATGTGCACCCGGCGCAGGAGCTCGATCGCGCGGTCGCGTGCGGCGCGGCGCGTGCCGCCGCGGTGACGCAGGATGGTCTCGATGATCTGGTCGCCGATGGTGAAGCTCGGATTGAGCGAGGTCATCGGCTCCTGAAAAATCATGGCGAGCCGGTTGCCGCGGAGGTCGCGCAGGGTCTGGTCCGACGCTTCGAGAAGGTCGAAGCCGTCGAAGCGGATCGAACCGGACACCTCGGCCGATTGCTTCGACAACAACCCCATGATAGCGAGCGAAGTGACGCTCTTGCCGCAGCCGGATTCGCCGACCAGGCCGAGCGTCGCACCGTTGGCGACAGCGAGATCGACGCTGTCGACGGCGTGCGTGGTGCGCCCGTCGTCGCCGCGAAACAGCACGCGCAAGCCCTTTATGTCGATCAAGGCGTTTTGCGTCATGTCTCGCCCGCGATAGAGGCTGCGATCCCGGCGTCGATCGTGTCGCGGTCGGTGATGCCGGCCGGATTTTGCCGGGTCGGGAGATAGTTTCTGAAATGCACCCAGCGCTCGCGGCTGACGTGCTCGAGCCGTTCAAGTTCGGCGAGAGGATCGGCGTGATCGTCAACCCGCAAATCCAGGGCGGACCATTCTTCGCTGTCATGGATCAGGAGCGCCGCCGACTGCTTGCCGCGCTTGTCGCCGCCGGCCGCCTCGCCCGCGTGCATTGCCGCAATCAGCCGCCGCGCAAAGGGCAGGCTCTCGTTTGCCACATAAGCGTTCGCGGTTTCGTCCAGCACCTCGGCGCACGCAAGCATGTTGCCGGCAAGCGAAATGCCATCGCCCGATAGATGCCCGCACCAGTCGACGCAATCCTTGCCGGTGAAGGCGGCGATGCGGCCCTTTGCGTCCATGACGTGGAGTTGCCGGCTGTCGCGGCCGGAGTCGGCTGCAATCAGCGAGCTGACAATATCCTGAGGGCTCTTGCCCTCACGCAGCAGTTTTATGCCGTCGATGCCGTAATAGGGATTGACGAGGGCTTGCGTGGCGATGCCGCCGAAGCCGGCAGCAATGTGCGGCACCCGCGCGCCGACGGCGAAAAACCTGGTCGCGACCGCGATGCCGAACTGGCCGGTGGCTTTGTCGCGAGCGATGATCGACCAGGTCATTTTAACGCGTGATGAACTGAGATTTGAGCCGCATTGGCGGTGCGCTCGCTCTCCCCGCCTGCGGGGCGAGGTGAATCGGTTCTGCGGCTCGAATAATTCGACCAAAGCTCATGATGCACTCAACGGCCCGCCGCGTAGCCCTGCATGCCCCTGGGATTGGCGGCGGCGCGGCGGCGGCGGCCGACGCGGGAGGCGGCCGTGAGCCGGCCTTCCGACCAGTCGGGGCCGACCTCGATCACATGGCCGCGGCGGGTCAAATCGTCGCGCGTTGCCTTGGGCACGCGGTTCTCGACCACCAGCACGCCGGGCCGCGCCGTGCGCGGCCAGAACGAGATCGGGAAATGCTCGGAGTGCCAGGCGGGCGCGTCGATCGCCTCCTGCATGTTCATCCTGGCATGGACATGGCGCAGGAAGAATTGCGTGATCCACTGATCCTGCTGATCGCCGCCGGGCGAGCCCCACGACAAATAGGGTTCGCCATCGCGCAGCGCCATGGTCGGCGACAGTGTGGTGCGCGGGCGTTTGCCGGGCGCAAGCGACGCCGGATGGCCTTCCTCCAGCCAGAACATCTGCGCGCGGCTGCCGAGGCAGAAGCCGAGTTCGGGGATCACGGGCGAAGATTGCAGCCACCCGCCTGAGGGCGTCGCCGACACCATGTTGCCCGCGGAATCGATGATGTCGAAGTGCACGGTGTCGCCCCGCACCTCGCCGAAACGCCCGACCGTCGGCTCGCCCGCGCCCATGGCGCCCACGGCCTCGCGATGGCCCTCCGCGCGGCGCAGTTTCACCACCGCGCCAAAGCCTTCGACCGAGCCCGGGATGAAATCGAGCGACGCCTTGTCCGAGATCAGCTTGCGGCGTGCATCGTTATAAGCATCGGAGAGCAGCGTCTGGATCGGGATGTCGTTGAATTTCGGATCGCCATAGAATTTCTCGCGGTCGGCATAGGCGAGCTTGGCGCACTCCACCTGCAGATGGATGAATTCGGGGCCCGTAGGGTCGAGGCCATCTAGCTCAAAACCCTTCAGCAGCGCGAGCTGCTGCAGCATGACCGGACCCTGGCTCCAGACGCCGGGCTTGCAAACGGTGTAGCGGCCGTAATCGTAGGTGAGCGGCGCCTCGACCGTCGGCGCCCAGCGCGCCATGTCATCGGCCGAGAGCACGCCCTTGTGCGGCGAGCCGGAGACGTCCATGACCGCCTGCGTGCGGCAGAATTTGTCGATTGCCTCGGCGACAAATCCCTTCGACCAGGCTTTTCGCGCGGCCTCGATCTGGGCTGAGCGGTCGGAGCCGGCGCTCTCGGCTTCCTTGAGGATCCGCGCGTAAGTCTCTGAGAGCCTGGCGTTCGTGAAAAGCGTGCCGGGCTTCGGCACCTCGTTGTTGGGCAGATAGACGGCGGCCGAGGTTGGCCAGTATGTCCTGAACAACTGCTCGACAGTCTTGATCGTCGCGGACGCGCGCTCGACCAGGGGATAGCCGTCTCGCGCATAGGCGATCGCGGGCTCCAGCACGTCGCGCAGCTTCAGCGTGCCGTAGTCGCGCAACACCAGCATCCAGGATTCGAAGGTTCCTGGCACGCAGGCAGCTAACAGCCCTGTGCCGGGGACCATTTCCAGCCCCTCGCTCTTGTAATGGGCGATGGTGGCGCGTGCCGGCGCCGGGCCCTGGCCGCAGATCACTTGGGTCAGGGCGCGTTTGGCGTCATGCACGATGATCGGCACGTCGCCGCCGGGGCCGTTCAGATGCGGCTCGACCACCTGCAGCGTAAAGGCGGTCGCGACGGCGGCATCGAAGGCGTTGCCGCCCTTTTCCAGCGTGGCCATCCCGACTGCGGTCGCAATCCAGTGGGTCGAGGTCACGACCCCGAACGTCCCCTCGATTTCGGGCCGCGTGGTGAACGGATCGGGATTGATGTGGTTGGCCATGGTGTTGTCTTTCGCTTCGAGCATGATCCGGAAACATGGGAACCGGTTTTCCGAAAA
>Ga0335080_10003558_pt1 | contig 15756 bp, 13 predicted proteins | sample Lox_Sample_34_FD_206720 | JGI IMG/M metagenome (GOLD analysis project Ga0335080, IMG submission 206720) | Soil microbial communities from Loxahatchee National Wildlife Refuge, Florida, United States - Lox_Sample_3.4 | ecosystem: Environmental > Terrestrial > Soil > Wetlands | place: USA...
CGCGGCGGCGTTCACAAGGATGGGACGCCGGATCCCCCAACCGCCGTCCCGGATCGCGATCCCTCCCAGCCCCACCTCGCCCCACGAGGTGGGGCATCTTGCTCTTGGCCGCGCTTCCTGGGCCGCGGGGGCGGCTGGGTTGCAGCGAGACGACGTTTCGTCGCACTATCCTCGCGAAAACGGCGGAACAATCTTTGCAGGGACGTGCCGGTCGAGTTGGCGACAACGAGGCCTCCGATGTGCTCGCCGGTTTCGCGGCCTGACGCGCTTCTCCGCGGCTCCTCGCGGTGCCTCGCTGTCACGGCGACCGGGGCCAGGCACCGGATTGCCGACGGTTTTCGCTTTCTGCGCCACGGATGGCCGGTGGCGGTCCTGCTGGCGCTGGCCGGCTGCAGCACGCCTCCGAGAGTCTACCAGCAGCTTGGATCGGCGGCCGAACTCAGCTTGCACCCGACGTCGGACAGCGAGAAGCCGTTCCTGTACAGGGCGCCCGACTTCGACCCGTCGCGCTATCGCTCCGTCCTGCTCGATCCGGTCGTGATCTACGGCAACTACGACGCCGAGTTCGCCGGCGTGTCGGCGGAAGATCGGCGGATCATCGCCGACTACATGGACGAACAATTCTCGCATGTGCTCGCAAAGAGCCACAGCCTGATTTCCGCGCCCGGGCCCGACGCGTTGCGCGTTCACGTGACGCTGACCGGCATCGAGAAGAGCACGCCCGTGCTGTCGACGCTTTCGCACGTCACCCCCAGCGGGGTGGCAGTCAACGGCATAAAGAGCATTCTGGGCGTCCACGGCACGGCCTTCGGCGCCGTCACCTACGCCATCGAAATCTCGAACGCCGCCACCGACCGCCTCCTCATGGCCTACATCGCCAACGAGAGTGCCGACGCGCTCGATGTCACCGCCAGCCTCGGCTACCTCGATGCCGCGAGAGCCGGCGTCCGCCGCGGCGCGAGGGATCTGCGGGCGACACTGGCCCCGCAGGCGGATCGCTCGCAAGACTAATCGATTCGGACGCTGCTCTTGGGCACCGCGAGCTTCGGATAGGCGAGCTTCAGCCCTTCGAGCGCCCGCAGCAAGATGCCGGCGACGAGCGCGTCCCGGTACCAATGGTGGTTGGCGGGAATCACATGCCAGGGCGCCCACGGCGTGCTGCAGCGCGTGACCGCCATCTCGTAGGCCGCCATGTACTTGTGCCAGAGTTTTCGCTCTTTGAGGTCGTCGACCGCAAATTTCCAGTGCTTCTTCGGGTTGTCGAGGCGCTCTTGCAGACGCTGTTTCTGCTCCGCCTTCGAGATGTGCAGGAAGAACTTGACGATCGTCACGCCGTTCTCCGCCAGGTGCCGCTCGAAGGCATTGATCTGGTCATAGCGCTGTTCGATCACGCTGGCGCGCGCCAGCTTGTGCACGCGGGCGATCAGCACGTCCTCGTAATGGGAACGGTTGAAGATGCCGATCGTGCCCTTGGGCGGCACCGCGGCATGGATGCGCCACAGGTAGTCCTGCGTCAGCTCGCGCGGCGTCGGCTGCTTGAAGTTGGTGGCGACGAGGCCGAGCGGCTGGATCGGCCCGAAGACGTGCTTGATGGTGCTGTCCTTGCCGCTGCAGTCCATGCCCTGCAGCACGCAGAGCAGCGCATGCTCGCGCTGGGCGTGCAGGATGTCCTGCAGGTCGTCGATGCGGGCGATGGCCGCCGCAGTCTCGTCCTCGACTTGCGCGCGGTCGGGCAGTCCGTGCTTGCTCCCGGGATCGATGTCCCGCAGCCGGAAGCCCCGGCCCAGCGGCGGCACGCGGTAGCGATCGAGGTGCAGGTTGGTCTTCGACTTGCCGCCCATGATGTTCCTCCCGCGGATCTGGATAGCGCCGACCTAACAACGCCATGCCTCAAGAATGGTTCAACTGTCGACGGGGTCTTGCCCGACAAGGCGCCGCTCACTCGGAATCACATGTGTGTGAAACCCTTCATTTTCATGGCAAAATCGCGCCGCGCGCCGTATCTGCATGGCGTACAATTCCCTCAGCGTTTCCGACCGGGAGATCACGCATCATGATGACGCGGCGCCTACTGTTGACGAGCGGAGCCGTCGGTGTGGCGGCCATATACGGTTCCCGTTGGTGGACCGCTGCGGGACGTGCCGACGAAACCTTCGCCGTAACCCATACCGATGACGAATGGCACAAGCTTTTGACACCCGAACAATATGCGGTATTGCGCGAGAGCGCGACCGAGCAGCCCTTCACGAGCCCGCTGCTCAACGAGCATCGCCGCGGCAATTTCGCCTGCGCGGGCTGCGACCTCGACCTCTTCTCCTCGACGACCAAGTTCGACAGCGGCACGGGCTGGCCAAGCTTCTGGGCGCCGCTGGAGAACGCCGTCGGCACGACCGAGGACACGTCCTTCTTCATGACGCGGACGGCCGTCCACTGCAGTCGCTGCGGCGGCCACCTCGGCCACGTCTTCAATGACGGCCCGCAACCGACCGGCCTCCGCTATTGTATGAACGGCGTCGCCCTGGTCTTCAAGGCCGCGACCGCCTGACGAACGGCTGGCCCCACCCATGATTTTGTTCCTGCTCGCCTATGCGGGCGGCGTTCTCACGATCGCCAGCCCCTGCATCCTCCCCGTGCTGCCCTTCGTATTTGCACGGGCGGATCGTCCGTTCATCCGTAGCGGCCTGCCGATGCTCGTCGGCATGGCCGCGACCTTCGCCGTTGTCGCCACCTTGGCAGCGGTTGCCGGCGGTTGGGCCGTGGAGGCCAATCGATATGGCCGCCTCGCCGCCATCTCCCTTCTCGCCCTGTTCGGGCTGGCCCTGCTCTTTCCCGGCCTCGCCGACCGTTTGACCCGGCCCCTCGTCGCCCTCGGCGCGCGGCTGTCGCAGACCGCCGCGCGCGACGAGGAGAAGCTCAATGCGCCAATTCTCCCCTCGCTGCTGCTCGGCGTTGCCACGGGCCTGCTCTGGGCGCCCTGCGCCGGTCCGGTCCTGGGCCTCATCCTGACCGGCGCCGCTCTTCAGGGAGCCAGCGTCGAGACGTCGCTGCTGCTGCTCGCCTATGCCGCCGGTGCGGCCACATCGCTGGCGCTCGCTCTGCTCGTCGGGGGCCGGGTCTTCGCCGCGATGAAGCGGTCGCTCGGCGTCGGTGAATGGATCAGGCGCGGCCTGGGCGTGGCCGTGTTGGCGGCCGTCGTCGCCATCGCCCTCGGCCTCGACACCGGGTTCCTCACGCGCGTCTCGCTCGCCAGCACGGCGTCGCTCGAGCAGGGCCTGCTCGACAAGGTAGGGGCATCATCGGCAGGCCCCGCCATGACGTCGGGGAATCCGGCTCCGGCAAGCGGCAGTCCGGCCATGATGATGGCGGCCAAGCCGCCGGCGTCGACCGACCTGCCGATCGAAGGCACCCTGCCGGCGCTGTCCGGGGCGGTCGCCTGGCTGAACTCCCCGCCGCTGACGGCCGAGGCGCTGAAGGGCAAGGTGGTCCTGGTCGATTTCTGGACCTACTCCTGCATCAACTGCCTGCGGGCGATCCCCTATGTGCGGGCCTGGGCCGAGAAATATCGCGACCAGGGGCTGGTCGTGATCGGCGTGCATGCGCCCGAATTCGCGTTCGAAAAGAACATCGACAACGTCCGCATGGCCGTCGCCGACCTCAAGCTCGACTATCCCGTCGCCATCGACAACGACTACGCGATCTGGCGCGCCTTCAACAACCAGTACTGGCCGGCGCACTATTTCGTCGATGCGCAGGGCCGCATCCGGCACCATCATTTCGGCGAAGGCGACTACGACGAGTCCGAGCGGGTGATCCAGCAACTTATCGCCGAAGCCGGCAAGACCGCCGTCGCCAGCGACCTCGTCTCGGTCACGGCGTCCGGCGCCGAAGTCGCGGCCGACATGAGCGACATCCTGTCGCCGGAGACCTACGTCGGTTACGCGCGGGCCGAGAACTTCATCTCCCCCGGCGGCGCGGTCCAGGACGCTCGCCATGTCTACACGGCGCCGACGCCGCGGCTCAACGAATGGGCGCTGTCGGGCGACTGGACGATCGGCGGCGAACATGCCGCGCTCAACGACAAGGACGGCGGCATCGTCTACCGGTTCCATGCGCGCGACCTGCATCTTGTTCTCGGGCCCGCCCCGGACGGGAAGCCCGTGCGGTTCCGCGTCACCATCGACGGAGCCGCGCCCGGCGACAGCCACGGGACCGACATCGACGCGGAAGGCCAGGGCACCGTGACCGCCCAGCGGCTCTATCAGCTTGTCCGGCAGAACGGCGCCATCGCCGACCACACCTTCGAGATCCGGTTCCTCGACCCCGGCGTTCAGGCCTACGCCTTCACGTTCGGCTAGCGGCCCCGGGATTGTCAGAACGGCCGGACTCCCGCTATAGTCCAATGACTATATCGAGCACGCTGCCCCCAAATTGGGGTTTTCCCCGGCTTCCCGAATCACGTTGACTTCCTGCGCCCAGGCATTAGACCCGCGCACTCCCGCCGCCCCTCGAACCCGACGAAAGTGGACCCATGTCAAACGCACTGAAGTTCTACATCAACGGCGCCTGGGTCGATCCGGTGAAGCCGGCGACGCTCGACGTCATCAATCCGGCGACCGAGGAGGCCTATACGAAGATCTCCGTCGGTTCGGCGGCCGACGTCGATCGCGCGGTGGCGGCGGCGCGGGCGGCTTTCCCGTCCTTCTCGCAGACCAGCAAGGAGGAGCGGCTGCGGCTGCTACGGCGCATCCTGGAGATCTACAAGGTACGCATCGACGACATCGCGCGCGCCGTGTCCGACGAGATGGGCGCGCCGATGGGCCTCGCGCGTAATTCCCAGGCCGCGGCCGGGCAGGCGCATCTGGCCTCGACCATCAAAGCGCTCGAGTCGTTCGAGTTCGAGGAGCAGCGCAACGGCACCCGCATCGTGCGCGAAGGGATCGGCGTGGTCGGCCTGATCACGCCCTGGAACTGGCCGCTCAACCAGATCGCCTGCAAGGTGGCGCCGGCGCTGGCGGCCGGCTGCACCATGGTGCTGAAGCCGAGCGAGATCGCGCCCATCACCGGCGTGATCTTCTCCGAGATCGTGCATGCGGCCGGCGTGCCCGCGGGCGTCTACAACATGGTGAGCGGCGATGGGCCCTCCGTCGGCCAGGTCATGGCCGCCCATCCCGGCATCGACATGATGTCCTTCACCGGCTCGACGCGGGCCGGAATCATCGTCGCCAAGACCGCCGCCGACACCGTGAAGCGCGTGGCGCAGGAGCTGGGCGGCAAGTCGCCCAACATCATCCTGGCCGACGCCGATTTCGAGGTGGCCGTGCGCAAGGGCGTCGAAAGCTGCTTCAACAACAGCGGCCAGTCCTGCAACGCGCCGACCCGCATGCTCGTGCCGCGCGACCGCCAGGCCGAGGCGCTGGCCGTCGCGAAGAAGTCGGCGGAGGGCCACAAGGTCGGCGATCCAAAGGCCGAGGGCACGATGCTCGGTCCGGTCGTCAGCGAGATCCAGTTCAACAAGATCCAGCGGCTGATCGAGGCCGGCATGAAGGAGGGCGCCACCCTCGTCACCGGCGGCGTCGGCCGGCCGGAGGGCCTGAACCGCGGCTACTACGTGCGCCCGACCGTGTTCGGCGACGTGCGCAACGACATGACCATCGCGCGCGAGGAGATCTTCGGTCCCGTGCTGTCGGTCATGCCCTATGACAGCGAGGAGCAGGCCATCGCGATCGCCAACGACACGGTCTACGGTCTCTCGGCCCAGGTCGCCTCGAAGGACCTCGATCACGCGCGCCGCGTGGCGCGGCAGCTGCGCGCCGGCCAGGTGAAGATCAACTACCCGGCCTGGGACACCTTCGCGCCGTTCGGCGGGTACAAGCAGTCGGGCAACGGCCGCGAATATGCCGACTGGGCCATTCACGACTTCCTCGAGATCAAGGGCATCATCGGCTACGGGACGCCTTAGCGAAGAACGGGCTCGCCGATCGCGGCGAACGACGGCTCCCTTACAGGCGATGATAGTCCCGGAACCAGGTGACGAACCGGGGGATGCCGTCGTCGATCGTCGTGCGCGGTACGAACCCGAGATCGCGCGTCGAGGCCTCGATGTCAGCGAAGGTCTCCAGAACGTCACCGGGCTGTAGCGGCGCGAACTCGATCGTCGCCTTCGCGCCGCACGCCCGCTCGATCACCTCGATGAAGCGCATCAACGGCTCGCTGCGGCAGTTGCCGATGTTGTAGAGCCGGTGCGGCGGCTCGAACGCAATCGTCCCCGTCGCCAGGCGGGCCTCGCCTCGTTTCGGCGGGCGGTCGAGGGCGGCGAGGACGCCCTGCACCACGTCGTCGACGTAGGTGAAATCGCGCTTCATGTTGCCGTCGTTGAAGACGGTGATCGGCTTCCCGGTCAGGATCGCTTTCGTGAAGATGTAGTAGGAGAGGTCCGGCCGTCCCCACGGGCCATAGACCGTGAAGAAGCGCAGGCCCGTGAGCGGCAGGCCGAAGAGATGGCTGTAGTTGAACGCCATCAGCTCGTCCGCCCGCTTGGTCGCCGCATAGAGCGAGATCGGCCGGTCCACCGGATCGGTCACGGCGAACGGCAGCTTGGTATTGCCTCCATAGACCGACGACGAGCTGGCATAGACCATGTGCGTCAGCGTCGGCAGATGCCGTGCCACCTCCAGCATGACGAGCTGCCCCGTGAGGTTCGACTCGGCATAGGTAAAGGGGTGCTGCAGCGAATAGCGCACGCCGGGCTGCGCCGCGAGGTGCACGATGCGGTCGATGCCCGAATTCCCGGCAACCAGATCCTGCATCGCGGCCCGGTCGGCAATGCTCAACCGGTGCAGCCGGAACCCCGGTTTTTCCGTGAGCTGCGCCAGCCGCCCCTCCTTCAGCGCGACGTCGTAGTAGTCGTTGACGGTGTCGACGCCGATCACGCTCTCGCCGCGGGCGAGCAACGCTGCGCTGACATGATAGCCGATGAAACCGGCGGCGCCGGTGACCAGGATGGGCATTGATTCTGCGTTGTTTCTGCCGAACGCCAAAGACCACGACTCTCGCCGCGGCGTCAAACCCGGATGTCGTGGCAACTTCGTGGCCGGTTGACGGCCCGGCACGCAATAGCGTTGACCGCGCGACGGGTCGCCCGACCGGAGCTTGCGTAGTCTCCCCTGGGGCGCCGAGCTTCATTGCGCGGGAACCGCGGCTTCACTACTCTATTGGTCAAAGATCAGGCCTTTCAGCGGCCTACAGCCAGCAGGCCCTCCCGATGACGCTCGCCGCCGTCACGCTCGACGACAAGTATGCCCTCGAATCCGGCCGCATCTTCCTGACGGGAACGCAGGCCCTGGTGCGGCTGCCGATGATACAGCGGCAGCGCGATCGCGCCGCCGGCCTCGACACCGCCTGTTTCGTCACCGGCTATCGCGGCTCGCCCTTGGGCGGCGTCGATCAGGCGATGTGGCGGGCCAAGAAGTTCCTCAAGAACAACCAGATCCACTTCCAGCCGGGCGTCAACGAGGACCTCGCCGCGACCGCCGTCTGGGGCAGCCAGCAGACGCACCTCGCCGGCGACAACAAGCACGATGGCGTGTTCGCCATGTGGTACGGCAAGGGGCCGGGTGTCGACCGCTCCGGCGACGTCATGCGCCACGGCAACCTTGCGGGATCGTCGGCTCATGGCGGCGTCCTGGTGATGGCCGGCGACGACCATACCTGCAAGTCCTCGACCACCGCGCACCAGACCGAATACGCCTTCATGGACTACGGCATCCCCGTGCTCAACCCGTCGGGGGTGCAGGAATTCCTCGACCTCGGCCTGCATGGCTGGGCGCTGTCGCGCTACAGCGGCTGCTGGGTGGCCTTCAAGGTCGTGGCGGAGACGGTCGACAGCTCGGCGTCCGTCTATGTCGACCCCCACCGGGTCGAGATCGTGACGCCGACGGATTTCGATCTGCCGGCCGATGGCCTCAACATCCGCTGGCCCGACCCGCCGCTGGCGCAGGAGATGCGGCTGCACAAGTACAAGCTCTATGCCGCCCTCGCCTATGCCCGTGTCAACAAGCTGAACCGCGTGGTCATCGACAGCCCGAAGCGACGCTTCGGCATCGTCACCTGCGGCAAGTCCTATCTCGACGTTCGTCAGGCGCTCGACGATCTCGGCATCGACGACGCCTATGCCGCGGAGATCGGCCTCAGCGTCTACAAGATCGGCATGACCTGGCCGCTCGAGCGCGAGGGCGTGCGGCAGTTCGCCGAAGGGCTCGAGGAGATCCTGGTCGTCGAGGAGAAGCGCGCGCTCATCGAGAACCAGCTGAAGGAGCAGCTCTACAACTGGAAGGAGAGCGTGCGGCCGAAGGTGATCGGCAAGTTCGACGAGGAGCGCAACTGGATCCTGCCCTCGGCCGACGAGCTGACGCCGGCGCGCATCGCCCGCGTCATCGCCAAGCGCATCGCCCGCTTCCACACGAGCGAGCGCATCGAGCAGCGCCTCGCTTTCCTGACGGCGAAGGAGAAGGCGCTCACCGGCCACAAGCCGCCGATCCAGCGCATCCCCTATTTCTGCTCGGGCTGCCCGCACAACACCTCGACCAAGGTGCCGGAGGGGAGCCGCGCGCTCGCCGGCATCGGCTGCCACTACATGGTCCAGTGGATGGACCGCAACACCGACACCTTCACCCAGATGGGCGGCGAAGGCGCCACCTGGATCGGCCAGGCGCCCTTCAGCAAGACGAACCACGTGTTCCAGAATCTGGGCGACGGCACCTACTATCATTCGGGCCTGTTGGCGATCCGCGCCTGCGTCGCCGCCAACGTCAACATCACCTACAAGATTCTCTACAACGACGCCGTCGCCATGACCGGCGGCCAGCCTATGGACGGGCCGCTCGACGTGCCGATGATCGCGCATCAGATTCACGCCGAGGGCGTCAAGCGAATCGCGATCGTCAGCGACGAGCCGGAGAAGTATCCGACCGGGGGCGGCTTCCCGCCGGAAACAAGCATTCATCACCGCGATGATCTCGATCACGTACAGCGCGACTTCCGCGAGATCCCGGGCGTCACCGCCATCATCTACGACCAGACCTGCGCGGCCGAGAAGCGGCGCCGGCGCAAGCGCAAGCTCTATCCCGATCCGCCGAAGCGCGTGATCATCAACGAGGCCGTCTGCGAGGGCTGCGGCGACTGCGGGGTGCAGTCGAACTGCCTGTCGGTGATCCCGGTCGAGACCGAGTTCGGCCGCAAGCGCGCCATCGACCAGTCCTCCTGCAACAAGGACTTCTCCTGCGTGAAGGGCTTCTGCCCGAGCTTCGTCACCGTGCATGGCGGCAAGCTCCGCAAGCGCAAGGCGGCCGGCAAGGAAGCGGGCGACGGCTTCGCCGCCCTGCCTGAACCGGCACTGCCGAAAACCGATGTGCCCTACGGCATCCTGGTCACCGGCGTCGGCGGCACGGGCGTCGTCACCATCGGCGCGCTGCTCGGCATGGCGGCCCATCTAGAAGGCAAGGGCTGCTCGGCGCTCGACATGACGGGACTGGCGCAGAAGGGCGGCGCCGTCTTCACGCACGTGCGCATCGCCGACAAGCCCGAGGATATCCATGCGGTGCGGCTTGCGGCCGGCGGTGCCCGGCTGCTGCTCGGCTGCGACATCGTCGTCGCCGCCAGCTTCGATGGCCTGGCCAAGATCCAGCTGGGCAGGACCGCCGCCGTCATCAATGCGCACGAGACCGTGACCGGCGACTTCACGCGCAAGCCCGACCTCGAATTCCCGGGGCGCCGGCTGCGCGACCTCATCAGCGATGCCGCCGGCGCCGACCATACCGACTTCATCGACGGCACGCATATCGCGACCACGTTGTGCGGCGATTCGATCGCCACCAACCTGTTCATGCTCGGCTACGCCTACCAGAAAGGTCTGATCCCGGTCTCGGCGGTCGCCATCGAGCAGGCGATCGTGCTGAACGCGACGGCGGTCGAGGCGAACAAGCAGGCGTTCCTGTGGGGCCGCCGCGCCGCCCACGACCGCGCCGCCGTCGAGCGCATCGTGACCCAGGCCGATCCGGCCCCGGCGGCGCACAACATCGCGACCACGCTCGACGAGATCGTCGCCAAACGCGTCTCGGTGCTCACCGACTATCAGGACGCGGCCTATGCCGCGCGCTACAAGGCCCTCGTCGAGCGCGTACGCACGGCGGAGCACGAGCGCGCGCGTGGCCGCTCCGGCTTGGCCGAAGCGGTCGCCCGCTACTACTTCAAGCTGCTCGCCTACAAGGACGAGTACGAGGTCGCGCGGCTCTACACCGACGGCAGCTTCCTTGCAGCGGTCCATGCACAGTTCGAGGGCGACTATCGGCTCGAGTTCAACCTGGCCCCGCCGCTCGTCGCCGCTCGCGACCCGGACACCGGGCATCTGAAGAAGCGGACCTTCGGTCCGTGGATGCTCAGGGCCTTCCGCCTGCTCGCCGGGCTGCGGCGCTGGCGCGGCACCAGCCTCGATGTCTTCGGCCGTTCACCCGAGCGGAAGATGGAACGTCAGCTGATCGTCGACTACGAGCGCGTCGTGGAAGAACTGCTCGCGGGTCTCAACCACGGCAACCATGCCCTCGCGGTCGAGATCGCCGGAATTCCCGAGCAGATTCGCGGCTACGGCCACGTCAAGCAGGCACACCTGGAGAAGGCCAAAGAGCACGAGGCTGAGTTGCTCGCCGCCTTCCGCGCGCCGGCGCCACAGCGGACGGCAGCGGAATAGCGCAAGCGAGGTCGCGCCGTCTCCGTCAGTGCCAGGACGAGAGACCGATCAGCCCCGCAACCGCCACCAGCCATTGCTGCCACTCCGAGCTGCGTCTCCTGGCCGGCCGTTCGTCGTCCCGCGGCCAGGCCGGCAGCCGGGGCGCGCGCAGCGTCATCGCCACGTGGACCGTATCGGCGTACGCCTGAACGATATCCTGCAGCATGCTCGCCTCCCCTTTTGTTGCTACCGGAATACCGGTCAACTATTGCTGAACGATTTCAGCACGGGCGAGATTTGTTTCGATCGTTTCAGCGGCGGGCGGGAGAGTCCTTCCTGCTCACCGGCGACGGGTGTCTCGTCGCGACGGCGGCGCCCGACATTCGTCGGCGACTGCAGCATCGCGACCTGCATCGCGTCGGCATAGGTCTGGAAGATATTCTGCCACATGACGACCTCCTGTAGTCTGGGCTCGCCGCACTGGCGTCCTGACGACAAGGTGGCGATGATGACGGGGCGTCACAAACGCCGTTTGCTGACGGGGGCCGTTAGGAAAAGTCACAGATCCGATGCCGCGCCGCCTGCCACCGCTCAACGCCCTGCGGGCCTTCGAGGTCGCCGCCCGCCACAACAGCTTCACTGGCGCCGCCGCCGAGCTGCGGGTGAGCCACGCCGCGGTCAGCCGTCACGTCCGGGCGCTCGAGGCACGCCTCGGCGTGACCTTGTTCCGCAAGGCGACCCGCGGCGTCGAGCTCACCGACGCCGGCATCGAATATCTGCGAGCCATCTCGGACGCCTTCGACGCCATCGACGCGGCGACCGACGCCATCAAGCAGACCCAGAGTGGCCACATCCGCGTCAGCGTCGAGCCGGCCTTCGCCGGCAAGTGGCTGATCCATCGGCTCGGCGGTTTCCGCACGGCCTACCCGCAGTACGACGTCGTGCTTGACGCGCTGCCGCGTCTGGTCGACCTGCATAAGGACGAGGCCGACCTCGCCATCCGCTACGGGAAGGGCGGCTGGCCGGGCGTTCAACACGACCTGCTCGCCAACTCGCGCCTCTACCCAGTCGGTCGACCGGCGGTCCTCGGTCGCCGCCAGCAGCCGCTGGAGCCGGCGGAGATCCACAAGCTCGTCCTGCTCCACGAGGATGAGGGCGGACTCTGGCGCCGCTGGTTCGTCGCTGCCGGTATGCCGGATGTCGATGTGACGCGCGGACCGCGGATCCTGGAAACGGGGCTCGCGATCGACGCTGCCATCGCCGGCCAGGGCATCGCGCTTGCCGACGAGGCCCTCGTGGCCGACGACATCGCCAGCCGGCGGCTGGCGATGGTCAGTGACGTCGCCCTCGACGACGGCTGCTACTACCTGCTGAGCCTTGACTCGGCCCAGCGCCGGCGTTCGATCGCCGCCTTTCGCACCTGGCTCCTGAAGGAGACGGCGCCGCTGCGGGAATCAACCTGATCCGACCCGGCTCAGGCCGCCTGGCGCCACTCGTCGTGGCAGCGGCCGGCGGCGTAGGCTTGCAAGGCGATATCCTGCGCCACGACGACGACCTCGGGCGCCGCCGTCTCGGCCTCAGGTTCGGCCGCCGCATCGCGCGCCCGGACCACGCCGTCGAAATCGGCGCGGGTGAGGCCGATGTCGCGCAGGAGGTGATCATCGAGGGCGTGCAGTTCGCGCAAGGCCGCATGCCTGTCACGCCAGGCGCGGTAGGCGCCGATGGCGCCCTCGATCCGCGGCAGCACGGACCCGGCCAGGTTCGCCTGCAGGCGCCCGAGACCGACGATCGCCAGATACCCGGCGCGGGCGATTCCCTCGTTCCGCTCGCGCACGGCGCGTTCGCGATAGATGGCGAATTCCGGATTGCTGATGTAAGACGGCCACATGGGAAAACTCCTTCTTGGATGAGGCGGGCTAAGGCATCGATCCTTGGCGCCGATCTCGCTCTTTGATAAGAGTATCGGCCGAGTCTGCCCGATCGCCAAACGAGTAGTTCTCAGGCAATTAATTAGGAAAACTAATTGGGGACGTCATGGCCCGCCACCTGCCTCCGCTGAACGCGCTACGCGCCTTCGAGGCCGCCGCGCGCCATCTGAGCTTCACCAAGGCGGCGCGCGAACTGCATGTAACGCAGGCCGCGGTCAGCCATCAGATCAAGGGGCTCGAGGAATATCTGGGCGTGCCGCTGTTCCACCGGCATCGCAAGGCGGTGCTGCTGACCGAGGCGGGGCAGCTCTGCCTGCCGGGCCTGCGCGACGGCTTCGACCGGCTGGCGGCGGCGATCGACAGCATCCGCAATCTCGACAATGCGAACGTCTTGACGGTTACGACGCCGCCGTCGTTCGCCGCCAAGTGGCTGGTGCCCCACCTCGACCAGTTCCGCAAGGCGCACCCGGATTACGAGGTGCGCATCGACGCCTCGACGAACCTCGTCGATTTCGAGCGCGAGAACGTCGATGTTGCCATCCGTTACGGCAGCGGGTCCTATCCCGGGCTGGAGTCCGAACTGTTGTTCGAGATCGAAGTCTTCCCGGTCTGCAGTCCGCGTCTCTGCAAGGGCCGTCACCCGCTGCGCTCGCCGCAGGATCTCAAATGGCACACGCTGCTGCATACCGAATGGCGCGCGCGCGGCGAGGAGCCGGACTGGCGCATGTGGCTTCTCGCGGCCGGCGCGCCCGACGTCGACTGGAGCCGCGGCCCGCAATTCAACGATGTGACGGTCGCGATCCAGTCGGCGATAGAGGGGCAAGGGGTCGCCCTCGGCCGCGGCGCGCTCGTCGCCGCCGACCTCAAGGCGGGCCGGCTCGTGCGGCCGTTCCGGCTCAGCGTCGCCGGCCGCTTCCGCTACTACCTCGTCTATCCGGCGGCCGCCCTCAAGCGCCCCAAGGTCGCCGCCTTCCGCGACTGGCTGCTGCAGGAGCGGTGAGGGCTCCTCGGCTCTTGCCCATGGTGCCAGAGTTGCCCCATGCCGCAGCGCAGCACCGACAACACCTTGACAATGCGTGCCGAACGACGCCGCGACGCGACCGCACGGGGCAGCCGCCCTGCAGCAGTCGGGACCGGGTGTGTCGCGAATGCTGCACCACGCAGTCTTTCTGTTGCCCAGGCTTCGGAACAGGCGCAATGTCGTGACTGTGTAACAAAAACGTTGAACAGGTATGGCTAATCTTTCACTATCGGCCGCAGCGGCGGCGCGGGTACTGCCCCGGTGTCGGCCGATGCCAAGCAAACAAACTCAACACGTCTGATTGAGGAGAAACATCATGAACATGGCGTTTTCGCGCCTCAAGGTCGTGGCGCTGGCGACGCTTGTCGCCGTCGCTACCGCCTCGGTGGCGCATGCCGAAACCGTGCTGCGCCGCGGCAATGGCGCCGAGCCGCAGACTCTTGATCCCCACAAACTCGAGGGCGTTCCTGAATTCAACATCACCGCCGACCTGTTCGAGGGGCTCACGACCTATGCGGCGAACGGCGACGTCGTGCCGGGCGCGGCGAAGTCGTGGGAGATCAGCGACGATGGCCTGGTCTACACCTTCCACCTGCGTGAAGACGGCAAGTGGTCGAACGGCGATCCCCTGACCGCCGATGATTTCGTCTATTCCTTCCGCCGCGCGGTCGACCCGGCGACGGCCTCACCCTATTCCTACATCCTCGAGCCGATCGTCAACGCCAAGGAGATCACCGGCGGCACCGAGAAGGATACGACCAAGCTCGGCGTCAAGGCGCTCGACCCGCACACGGTTCAGATCACCTTGAAGGAGCCGACGGCCCACTTCCTGCAACTCGTGCGGCACAACATTTCCTTCCCCGTCAACAAGGCGGTGGTGGACAAATTCGGCGATCAGTGGACGCGGCCCGGCAATCTCGTGGGCAATGGTGCCTACATGCTCTCCGAATGGACGCCGCAGGCCTCGCTCACCATGGTGAAGAACCCGAACTTCCATGATGCCGCGAGCGTCAAGCTCGACAAGGTCGTCTACTACCCGACCGAGGACATCCCGGAGGAGTTCAAGCGCTTCCGCGCCGGTGAACTGGATGTCACCAATGAGGTTCCGAACGACCAGATCGCCACGGTGAAGAAGGACTACAAGGACCAATTCCACAACGAGCCCTATCTCGGCACCTACTACTACGTCATCAACCTGACGCGTGACACGCTCGGAAAGTCCAAGGAACTGCGCGAAGCGCTGGCGCTGGCGATCAACCGCGACGTAATCGTCAACAAGATCACGCAGGCGGGCGAGATGCCGGCCTACTCCTGGGTGCCGCCGGGCATCAAGGGCTACGAGCAGCAGCCCCTCGACTTCAAGGACATGAAGCAGGCGGACCGCGAAGCGCTGGCCAAGAAGCTCTACAAGGAAGCCGGCTACGGTCCCGACAAGCCGTTGAAGCTCGAGATCCTCTACAACACGAGCGACAACCACAAGAAGATCGCCGTCGCCATCCAGAACATGTGGAAGAAGGTGCTGGGCGTCGACGCGACGCTGACCAACCAGGAATGGAAGGTGTACCTCAATACGCGCAAGACCAAGTCGTACGACGTGGCCCGTGCGGCGTGGATCGGCGACTACATGGATCCCTACACGTTCCTGCAGATGTTCACCTCGACCGCCGGCGACCAGAACGACGCCGGCTACAACTCGCAGAAGTATGATTCGGATCTCGACACGGCGCAGAAGACGGTCGATCAGGTGGCCCGCTTCAAGATGCTGCAGGATGCCGAGAAGACCTTCGTCAACGACTATGCGATGATCCCGATCTACCACTACACGACCAAGCACCTGGTCTCGAGCAAGGTGAAGGGCTGGGAGTTCAACCTGCTCGACATCCACCTCGAGCGCTATATCGAGGTCGCGTCCAACTAGGACGGATGCGTTGCGGCGGGCCGGCGGATTCCTCCGCCGGCCTGCGGCTTTTCCGTTGCAGTGGTCGCGGCAAATCATGGAGCATACAGGGTACCGGCACGCGCCGGCAGTTGATCGGGGAGACTGAGGACCGGTCATGCTGCAATATTTTCTGAAGCGGCTGGGTGGA
>Ga0335080_10003559_pt1 | contig 15753 bp, 14 predicted proteins | sample Lox_Sample_34_FD_206720 | JGI IMG/M metagenome (GOLD analysis project Ga0335080, IMG submission 206720) | Soil microbial communities from Loxahatchee National Wildlife Refuge, Florida, United States - Lox_Sample_3.4 | ecosystem: Environmental > Terrestrial > Soil > Wetlands | place: USA...
AAGCCCTCGAGCAACCGCCGTGCCCGCTCCAGCGCCTCCTCGCGACCGCGCCGGGAGAGCGGCTCGTGCGGCCCGTGCGTGAAGCGCCGCTCCGAGTTGGCGACGCTCTCGCCGTGTCGGATCAGGATGAGGCGGGCCATGCCCGGGAGGGTAGCGGCTACGCAGCCTCCGACGCCTCGCTCTCGGCGGGGAGCCAGAGCGTGAACTCCGCGCCACCGCGGCGCCGGTTGGCAGCGTCGAGTCGCCCGCCGTTGCGGCGGGCGAGGTCGTAGCTCAACGACAGGCCGAGACCGGTGCCGACGCCCGGCGGCTTGGTGGTGAAGAACGGGTCGAAGATGTGCGGCAGGACGCCGGGCGCGATGCCGGTGCCGCGATCGCGCACCCGCAGCGCCACCCCGTCCGCCTCGGGAGCGACCTCGATCTCGATGCCGGCGGGATCCGGGCTGGCCTGCACCGCGTTGACGAGCAGATTGAGCGCGATCTGCACCAGGTCGCCCTCGGCCGCGCGCACCCGCGGCGCCGGCCGCAGCCGCTTGCAGATCGCGCCGGGCGGAAGCCCGGCGCCGGCCATCGCCACCGCCGCCTCGGCCACCCGCCCGAGGTCGACCGGCGTGCGCGGGGTCTCGTCGGGTCGCTCGTGCCGCGCGAACCGCCGCAGACGCGCCACCAGGTTCGCGATGCGCTCGACGCCCCCCTGCGTATCCGCGACCAGCTCGGCGGCGTCCTGCACCAGCTCGCGGGCGCGGGCCGGGAGCTGGTGCGAGGCGGAGGGATCGGCCAGCTCGGCCGCGCTCTTCTCGAGCTGCGTCAGATTGGCGCGGATGAAGGCAAGCGGGTTGTTGACCTCGTGGGCGATGCCGGCCGTCAGGAAGCCGAGCGCCTCGAGGCGGGCCGCGAGCGCCAGGCGCCGCTCGACCTTCTCCGCTTCGCTGCGGTCCGCCAGCAGCGCCGCGGTGCCGACCTCGGCAACGCGGCTCCGCAGCGGCAGGGTGCGCGCCTCGACCGCCACGTCGGTGCGCGCGCGCGCGGTCGCCAGCAGCGAGGCGAGCGGTCGGCCGATGATCTCGTCCGCGCCGACGAGCTCCCGCGCGGCGCGGTTGCAGTCGATCACCACGCCCTCGAGGTCGGCGACCAGGATGCCGATCTCGATCTGCTCCATGACGTCGCTGCGGGCCAGCGGGAGATAGAGGGCGAGGCCCGAGTCGACCACGGCGATGCGGATCAGGAGCGCGCCGAAGCCCAGCAGCAGCGGGCTCGGGTCCGGGCCCGTGATGCCGTTCAGGACGTAGAGCGCGTTGCCCAGGAGCGGCGCCGCGATGCCGAGACCGAGCATCGCCATGCGCAGCACGCTCGCCCGGCGCAGCCGCAGCGCGGTCTGCACGAAGTACGCCCAGCCGAGGCCGATCAGCGCCCACGACCAGAACAGGTTCCCCCAGAAGAGGATGCCGCGGCGCGGCGGCTCGACGCTCCAGTCGACGAACCACGCATCGCTGCTCCAGAACAGGCAGGAGTAGATCAGCAGCGAGGGCATCGCCGCGAGCGCGATCACGGAGCGCGCGTGGCGCCACCAGCGCGGCTGCGCGCTCTGCGCGGCGAGCACCAGGAACGAGAGCGGGAGGGCGCAGATCCCGAGATAGTCGATGCGGCGCGCGAAGTGGAGATCGGAGACGGTCGCGGCGCGCGCGATCAGGAGATCACCGCCCGCCCACAGCGCCACGCTCGCCGCGAGCGCGACCACCGCGAGCGAGCGGGGGCGCCAGCCGGTCGCGGTCATCAGATCGAGCGCGATCCAGCCGCAGATCGCGACCGTTGCGACGAGCCCCAGATCGAAGAGCACGATCCCTGATCGGCCGCCGGCTGCCGGCTCTGGAGCCCCGGGGGAGGCCGCGTCGGGCTGCTAGCCTGTGCGCCGTGCCGTCCCCCCAGATGCGTGCCGCCGTGGTGTCGGGCCGGAGCTCGCTCGAGATCGCGCACCGCGACGTGCCCGAGCCCGGACCGGGCGAGGCGCGCATCCGCGTCGAGGCCTGCGGTGTGTGCGGCAGCGATCTGCACCTGCTCGCCGGCGGACTCTTCCCGCCCGGACAGACGCCGGGCCACGAGATGGCCGGCCTCGTCGACGCGCTCGGCGACGGCGCCGGCGGGCTCGCCACCGGCTCGCGCGTCGCGGTCGAGCCGATGCGAAGCTGCGGCACGTGCCCGAGCTGCCGGAGCGGCCGCTACTCGATCTGCCGCGACGCGCGCCTCGCCGGCTTGCAGGATCCGGGCGGCCTCGCGGAGTTCGCGCTCGTACCCGCCTCGCGGCTCCACGCGGTGCCCGCGGAGCTCGCGCCGAGCCTGGCCGCGCTCGCCGAGCCGATGGCGGTGGTCGTCCATGCGCTGCGGCGCGGTGCGCTCGAGCGCGGACAGCGCGTGCTGGTGCTGGGCGCCGGGGCGGTCGGCCTGCTCGCGGCGGCGGCGGCGCGCCGGCTCGGCGCCGGCGAGGTCTGGATCAGCGCGCGCCATCCGCATCAGGCCGAGCGGGCGCGCTCGCTCGGTGTCGCGCGCGTCCTCGGCGAGGCGGAGAGCGTAGCGGCGCGCCTCGACGCGCTCGGACGCGAGGCGCCGATCGACCTGGTCGTCGAGACCGTCGGCGGAAGCGCCGATACCCTGCGCGCAGCGGCGGCGGCTGTCCGCCCCGGCGGCGCCGTCTCGGTGGTGGGCGTCTTCTGGGGCGAGCTCGCGCTCGACCCGATGCCGCTCCTCCTGAAGGAGGTGAGCCTCCACTGGTCGTACTGCTACGACTCCCACGCCGGCTCGGACTTCGCGGAGGCGATCCGGATCCTCGCGCTCGAGCGCGACGCCCTCGCCCCGCTCGTGACGCACGCGCTCCCGCTCGACGAGGTGGCGCGCGCGTTCGCGATCGCAGCCGACCGGCGCGCGGGCGCCGTCAAGGTCAGCGTGATCCCCTGAGGAGACGACATCGAGATGGACTTCGAGCCCTCCGACAAGTGCAAGCAGATCCAGGAGCAGCTCTCGCGCTTCATGGACGACCACATCTATCCGAACGAGCGCGTCTACCAGGAGCAGCAGGAGGCGGGGGGCGACCCGCACGCCGAGCCGCCGATCATGCGGGAGATCCGCGGCAAGGCGAAGGCACTCGGCCTGTGGAACCTGTTCCTGCCGGACGCGGAGTACGGCGCGGGCCTCGACAACATGGACTACGCCCCGCTCTGCGAGATCATGGGGCGGAGCGCGATCGCGCCGCGCGCCTTCAACTGCCAGGCGCCCGACACGGGCAACGCCGAGATCCTCGCCGAGTTCGGGACCCGCGAGCAGAAGAAGCAGTGGCTCCAGCCGCTGCTCGAGGGCGAGATCCGCTCCTGCTTCTCGATGACGGAGCCCGAGACCTCCGGCGCCGATCCGACCGGCCTCCGCACGCGCGCCGTGCGCGACGGCGACCACTACGTGATCGACGGCCACAAGTGGTTCACCTCGGGCGCGATCGGCGCGCGCTTCGCGATCGCGATGACGGTCACCGACCCCGACGCGCCGATGCACCAGCGCGCGACCATGCTGATCGTGCCGACCGACGCGCCCGGCTTCCGCCTCGCGCGCGCCATCTCCGTGATGGGCCACGCCGGCGGCGGCGGGCACTGCGAGATCTACTACGAGGGCTGCCGCGTGCCGGTCGCCAACCGGCTCGGGGAGGAGGGCTCGGGCTTCGTGATCGCGCAGGCGCGCCTCGGCCCGGGCCGCATCCACCACTGCATGCGGGCGATCGGCATGGCGGAGCGCGCCTTCGCGATCATGTGCCGCCACGCCAACGCGCGGCGCGCGTTCGGCTCGACGCTCGGCGAGAAGCAGTTCGTCCAGGAGTGGATCGCCACCTCGAGGATGGAGATCGACCAGGCGCGCCTGCTCACCCTCCACGCCTGCTGGAAGATGGACCGCTACGGCAAGAAGCAGGCGCGTCAGGAGATCTCGATGATCAAGGTGGTGGCGCCCAACATGCTGATGCGCGTGCTCGACCGCGCGATCCAGTGCCTCGGCTCGCTGGGCGTCTCGGACGACACGCCGGTCGCAGCGATGTGGCGAAACTCGCGCGCGCTGCGCCTCGCGGACGGCCCCGACGAGGTCCACAAGATGGTGATCGCGCGGCGCGAGCTCCACCGCTTCGCGTAGCCGCCACCCGGCCGGCCGCCTTCGGGGCTAGGGGCTCGTCTGGAGTATCCCGCAAGCGATCGCAAAGCGATCGCGCGCAGCGAGCCGAAGGCGAGCGAAGTCAGCAGCTAGGCGCCGTCGGGCGTCGTGCCGCCGGGTCGCGCCTCGGCGGCGGGCGAAGGGGCGCGCGCCATGCGCGCCCGCTCGAGGGTCAGCTCGACGCGCTTGTCGTCCGGCGCCACCGCGCGCGCTCGCTCGAGCAGCTCGCGCGCCGCGGCGAGATCGCCCTGCTCGAGGCGGAGGCGGCCGAGCTGGTACAGCAGATGCGGCTCGTTCGGGTCGAGGCGCAGCCCCGCCTGGTACGCGGCGGCCGCGCCTGCGGCGTCGCCGCGCGCCTCGAGCGTCGCACCCTTCGCGCCCCACGACGCCGGCAAGTCGAAGCGCGCGATCGCACGGTCGTAGAGGTCGAGCGCGCGGCCGCTGTCGCCCTTCTCGGCGGCGAGCTGCGCGAGCCGGTGGTAGTCGACGACCGAGTCGCGCCAGATCCAGGACAAGCGGCGGAGCGAGGCGTCAGCGGCGGCGAGGTCGCGGCGGGCGAGCGCCGGCGCGATCACGCGATCGTGCTCGACGAGCGACGCGATCGTCGAGAGGGTCCAGAGGGCACCCGCGGTCAAGAGGATCGGCTGCAGCCAGCGCCGTCCGTGCGGGGCGATGGCGTCGGGCAGCGCTCCCGCCTCGCGCCGGATCAGCGCGCGTGCGACGCGCCCGTCGCGCAGCTTCCAGATCGCGCCGTCCAGCATGAAGTGGTGGATGTTCACCATCGCGGCGAGCAGCACGCCGGCGTCCTCGCCGGACGCGACACCGCCGAGCGACGGGCCTGCGGCGCGCAGCCAGAGGACGTAGGCGATCGCGGGCAGGCTCCAGATCGCCGAGCCGGCGCAGATGCACTTGGCGTAGTAGCGCCAGCGCTCGGCGCGCGAGCGCTTGCCCGCGTAGTAGGTGGTCACCCACAGGTACTGGACGGCGTGGCCGGCGGCGATCCAGATGAAGACGAACGCGGCCTGGTCGGGCTGGAACGGGTCGATCCCGCGCAGCAGGCCGAGCTCGCGGCCGAGCGGCGGGAGCGAGAACCAGAGCAGCTGCGTCGAGGCGACCAGCGCGCTCGGGAGCAGGTCGGCCGGGCGTGCGCGCCGCAGGAGGTCGCGCGCCGCGGCCGCCAGCAGCCCCAAGTAGGCGATGGCGACCGCGGCAAACGCCCACTTCCAGGCGGGCGACGGCAGGCCGAGCCGCATCATGCGGTAGATCGAGCCGCCGTACTGCGCCGGCGCGTAGTCGGCGCTCGACGGATCGCCGTGGATCGCGAGGAAGGTGAGCAGGTAGGAGAGCACGAAGGAGGAGTAGATCAGCCGCTTGACGCGCGGGGCCACCTCGATCCCGCGGCGGCGCAGGAACAGGAGCGCGATGCCGTAGTTCTGCCCGGTGTAGTGCCACGGGCTCCAGGTGAGGTAGAGCGAGAGCAGCAGGCTCCCCAGCACCGCGTGGTAGAGGCCCGCGACGTAGAGCGCGCACACCACCGCGCTCCCATACACCGTGAAGAGGATGTAGGCGCGGCGCTCGCTGCGCTGCTCGTAGACGCGCAGCAGGGTCGCGCCATAGTGGGGCGTGCCGGCGAAGACGCTGATGATCGGAAGCAGCCCGAGCGGCAGGAACGCCCGGATCCCGGGGCCCGCGAAGGCGAGCGCGACGAAGATCGCCGCGTACCCGAGGCCGCAGCCGAGCACCAGGTCGGGGACGGGTCCCCAGAGCCAGCGGTTGGCGGCGGGGGTGGCGGTGGTCACGGGCATATTCTGTCAGCTCCGGCGCCGCCTGGAAAGCCGGCGCCCCGGGGCCGCCGGTCCGCGCGGGCGCGGGCGCGTGTGCAACTGCGCTACCAACGCGCGGTGGCCGAACCGCAAGCGATCGTCGAGTGCCGAGCGCTCCGCAAGCGCTACCGCGACCGCTTCGCCGTCGACGGCATCGACCTCGACGTGCCCCGCGGCGTCTGCTTCGGGCTGCTCGGGCCGAACGGAGCCGGCAAGACCACGACGCTGCGCATGGTCTACGGCGTGACGCGCCCGACCAGCGGGAGCGCGCGCGTGTTCGGCCTCGACGTCGCGCGCGACGCGCGCCGGGTACGGGCGCGGCTCGGCGTCACGCTGCAGGAGAATGCGCTGATCGAGCCGCTCTCGGCGATCGACAACCTCCGCGTCTTCGGCCGCTATCACCGCATCCCGCGCGCGGAGCTCGAGGTGCGCATCGAGGAGCTGCTCGACTTCCTGGAGCTGCGCTCGCACGCCTCGCTGCCCGTGCGCGCGCTCTCGGGCGGCTTCCAGCGACGGCTCGCGATCGCGCTCTCCCTGATCAACCGGCCGGAGCTCCTGGTCCTCGACGAGCCGACCACGGGGCTCGATCCCGCCGTGCGGCTCGCGCTCTGGGAGCGGGTCCGCGAGCTGCAGGCGGCGGGCACCACGGTGCTGCTGACGACGCACTACATGGACGAGGCGGAGCGGCTGTGCGACCGGCTCGTGATCCTCTCCGGCGGCCGCGTCGTGGCCGACGGGGCCCCGCTCGAGCTGATCCGGCGCGAGCTCGCGCCGCAGGCGCTCGAGCTGGTGGTGGCCGAGGCGGACGAGGGCCGCGTGCTGCAGGGGCTCGACGGCGTGCGACGCCTGCGGACCGGGCGGCGGCTGGTGCTGTACGTGCCCGACGCGGGCGCGCTGCTCGAGACGCTGCGCCACCGCGGCGATGTCGGCGAGCCGCGCGCGGTGGTGGTGCGGCCCGCCAACCTCGAGGACGTCTTCCTCGCGCTCACCGGGACGGGGCTCACGGGAGGGGCATGAGCGTCTCGCGCTATGCGCTCTCGGTATGGTGGCGCAACGCGGCGATGTACCGGCGCACCTGGAAGCTCAACATCCTCCCCAACTTCTTCGAGCCGATCCTCTACCTCGTCTCGATCGGGATCGGCGTCGGCGCGTACGTCTCGCAGATGGGCGGCACCTCGTACGTCGCATTCCTCGCGCCCGGACTGGTCGCCGTCGCAGCGATGAACGGCGCGAGCTTCGAGGTGACCTACAACGCCTTCGTGCGCCTGAACTTCGAGAAGACCTACGCCTCGATGCTCACCACGCCCATCCAGCCCGACGACGTGCTGGCCGGCGAGGTGCTCTGGGCCATGACGCGCGCAGCCATCTACGGCTCGATCTTCTACGCGGTCATCGCGGCGGCGGGGCTCGCCCCGCTGCCGAGCTCGCTCTGGGCGCTTCCGCTGATCCCGTTGACGGGCCTGCTCTTCGCCGCGCTCGGCATCGCGTTCTCGCTGCGCATCCCGAACATCGACCTCTTCAGCTTCTACTTCACGCTGTTCCTGACGCCGCTGTTCCTGTTCTCGGACGTCTTCTTCCCGCTGGCCGAGCGGCTGCCGCCCTGGGGCCTGCGGGTCGCCGAGGCACTCCCGCTGCTCCACCCGGTCCGCCTGATGCGCGCCGCCTTCCGCGGTGAGTTCCGCCCCATCCTGATCTGGGATCTCGCCTACATCCTCGCGCTCTCGGCCGCGCTGCTCTGGATCGCCGCCCGCATCACGCGGCGCCGCCTCTCCGAGTGAGCCGCCCTACCGCAGCGCGCGTGCTGCGGATAGAGTGCCCCTTGCGCCCGCAATCCGAGGAGCCGCCGTGATCGACCTCTACACCGCGCCGACGCCGAACGGCTGGAAGGCCTCCATCGCGCTCGAGGAGCTGGGCCTCCCGTACCAGGTGCACGCCGTGCGCCTCGACAAGCTCGAGCAGAAGCAGGAGTCCTTCCTGCGCATCAACCCGAACGGCCGGATTCCCGCGATCGTCGACCGCGACGCCGGCGACTTCGCGGTCTTCGAGTCCGGCGCGATCCTGCTCTACCTCGCGGAGAAGACCGGCAAGCTGCTGCCGCGCGATGCGAAGGGCCGCTCTCGGGCGATCCAGTGGCTGATGTTCCAGATGGGCGGCGTGGGGCCGATGCAGGGCCAGGCCAACGTCTTCTTCCGCTACGCGCCCGAGAAGATCCCGTTCGCGATCGAGCGCTACCAGAAGGAGACGCGGCGCCTCTACGAGGTGCTCGACCGCCGCCTCGGCGAGGTCGAGTTCCTGGCCGGCGAGTACTCCGTCGCGGACATCGCCACCTGGCCGTGGGTCTCGATCCACGAGTGGGCGGGCGTCGCGATCGACGGGCTCGGCTCGCTGAAGCGCTGGATGGACGCCGTGGCCGCGCGCCCGGCGGTCCAGCGCGGCAGGGCGGTGCCGGCGGCCGAGCGGCCGCCCGATCCCGACGAGGTCGCGAAGTCGGGTCGGAAGCTCCTGGTCTGACCGCTCACCGTTTCTTCCGGCTCCCGTAGTCCTCGAACGGATCGTCGCGCTCGCGCACGGCCTGGCGGAAGCCGACCGCGCCGGCGCGGCGCACGAAGTCGAGCCCCTCCTGCGTGTGTCGCGCGACGCCGTCGAAGAGCGTGCCCAGGAGCCGGCTCGACGCGAAGCCCATGTTCTCGACGGTCTGGTTGCAGAGCAGCTTCAGCATCACGAGCTGGTTCACGGGAACCTGCGCCATGCGCTCCGCGAGCGCGGTCGCGTGCGCGGCGAGATCGGCGTCCGGCACCACCTCGAGCACGAGCCCGATCTCCGCCGCGGTGCGCGCGCGGATCTCGTCGCCGGTGAGCAGGTAGCGCTTCGCCTGCTCGAGGCCCATGCGGTAGACCCACATCGCCGTGGTCGGCGTGCCCCAGACCCGCGAAGGCGGATAGCCGAACACGGCGCTCTCCGCCGCCACGATCAGGTCGGCGCACAGCACCATGTCCGTGCCGCCGCCGATGCACCAGCCCTGCACCGCCGCGATCGTCGGCTTCTTCGCGTACCAGAGCTTCATGTAGGTATCGACGAAGCGGCCCATCATCGCGAGGTCCGCGACGGAGTCCCAGACTCGTGAAGTCGCCGCTCGCCTGCGGCTCGCTACGCGGGAATCGGAAACTTCGGCTTCGCTCGAACTGTTGACTTCGCTCGCCTTCGGCTCGCTGCGCGCGCTCGCTGCGCGAGCGCTTGCGGGATGATCCAGGCGATCGTCTTGCCTCGGAGGTGTCGAGGACCGGGACTCGGCGGCGGTGGCCCAGTCGAGGCCGTAGCCGGCGCAGAAGGCGGGGCCTTCGGCGCGCAGCAGGATGACGTGCACGTCGCGGTCGGCGTCGGCGCGGTCGATCGCGGCGGCGAGCTCGTCGCGCAGTGCCGGCGTGATGGTGTTGTACTCGGCCGCGCGGTCGAGCACGAGATGCCGGACGGCGTTCGCCGTCTCCTCCCGCAGCGTCTTCACCCGCCCTTCCCTCCCCCTATCGAGCGTCGCTCGGCTTCGCTTCGCTGTGCGCCGCCTGCGGCGGCTTGCGGGGCTGCGCCACGTCGAGCTTGTCCGCGATGGTGCGCGAGAGGTGCGCCAGCAGCGCGGTCCGCCAGACGCCGCTGTCGGCGTCGCCCGCGCGAATGCGCCTCGCGAGCTCCTCGTTGCGCGCCAGGATCGACTCGCGCAGCGCCGCGCGGCCGTCCGGCGGCGGCTCGCCCTCGGCGCCGAGCAGCACCGAGAGGCCGTCCCACTCGCGCGCCAGGTGCGTCTCCTCGGTCGCGATCTCGCGCGCCACGATGCGGACCACGTTGGCCGCCACGCGCGCGTGGAAGCGCGCGGGGCCGTCGAGCGCCGGGACGATGGATTCCTCGAGGAAGCGCTCGACGGCGTCGAGCAGCTCCGCAGCGGTCGGGCGGTCGTTCACGCCTCGCCTCGCAGGAAGCGCAGGAGCTCGTCCTCCGCCTCGACGGTGCGCCGTCCGAGCGAGGCCAGCTCGACGGAGCGCACCCGTCCGTCCAGATAGACACGCGACTGCGTGATGAAGACCAGCGCCAGCTTGTAGCTGCCGAACGCCTCCCAGAAGCGCAGCGCCTCGCGGTCGACGCCGCACCCCGAGGCGGCCTCGTAGCCGGCGACCAGCTCGTCGCGCGTGCCGACGCCGCCGGCCGGGAGCGGCGAGCCGAAGCGCCAGGCGCGCGTGCAGAGCCAGCCGAGGTCCTCGAGCGGATCGCCCGCGTGCACGAGCTCCCAGTCGAGGATGGCGCGCACGCCGCGCTCGTCGAAGAGCACGTTGCCGACCCGGTAGTCGCCGTGCACCAGCGTGCGGCGCGCCGGCTCGGGCGCGCGCTGGAGCAGCCAGCGCTCGGCGAGATCGAGCACCGGATGCGGCTCGGCGGCGAGCTCGCGGATCCCGGCGGCGACTCGCTCCACCTCGGCGCGCGCGGGCGACCGATCGGCCGGGGGCGCAGCGAGCCCGGCGAGGTCGGCGGCGCGGAGGTCGAGGGCGTGGATCCGCGCGAGGATCGCGCCGAGCTCTGCGGCCATGCCCGCGCGCGCCTTCGCGTAGCGCTCGTCGCGCAGGAGCCGCCGCGGAAGTGCCTCGCCCTCGATGCGCTCCATCAAGAAGAACGGCGAGCCGAGCAGCGACGCATCGCGGCTTCCCCCGTGCACGCGCGGCACGGGTACGCCGCCCGCGAATGCGGCGCGCAGCACGCCGAACTCGAGCGCGCGGTCGCCGCCGTCTCCAACGCGCCCGGGCGGGTCGCGGCGCAGGACCAGCGCGAGCCGCTCCGCACCGCCCTCGCGCTCGATCTCGAGATCGAGCGACCAGATCTCGCGCGACGCGCCGCCCGCCATGCGGCGGAGATTCGAGACCTGGACGCGCGCGGCGTCGACACCCTCCTCGCGGGCGACGAAGGCGGCGAGGCGCTGGGCGAGGTCCTCGCCCTTCACGACGCCCTCAGCGAAGGACCTGCGGATTCCGCGACAGCTCCTTCGCCAGGTTCTTGTGGTGCGCCTCGAGCGTGCCGCCGCCGATCTCGAGCAGCTTCGCGTCACGCCACAGCCGCTCGACCACGTACTCGCCCATGTAGCCGTAGCCGCCGAGCACCTGGATCGCGGCGTCCGCGGTGTGCTTGCCGACCTGCGCCGCGAAGAGCTTGGTCGCATCGGCGTCGACGCGCTGGCCGGCCGCGCGAAGATCGAGCCGTCGGGCGACGTCGTACACGAAGCTTCGCGCCGCGCGCCACGCGGCGAAGCCCTCCGCGATGTGGCGCTGGATCTGTCCGAACTCGACGATCGGCCGCCCGAACGCCCTGCGCTGGTTGGCGTGGTCGACCATCACCTGGAGCGAGCGCTGCGCGATGCCGAGTGACATCGCCGCCAGCGTCAGGCGCTCGATCTCGAGGTTCCGCATCATGTGGAGCGTTCCCTCGCCCTCGGCGCCCATGCGGTTCCCGACCGGGACGGGGACCTCCTCGAGCACGAGCTCGGCGGTGAAGGAGGCGCGCATGCCGAGCTTGTCCTTCCACTTCTGCCCGAGCCGGAAGCCCGGCATGCCCTTCTCGACCAGGAACGACGAGATCTCGCCCGGCGCGGTCGCCGCGTAGACCACGAAGCAGTCTCCGAGCTCGCCGTCCGCGACGCCGCCGTTGGTGATGAAGGTCTTGGTGCCGCTGAGCCGGTAGACGTCGCCGTCGCGACGCGCCGTGGTGCGGAGCGCCAGCACGTCGGTGCCGACCTCGGGCTCGGTCATGCAAAGGCCGCCGATCCACGCGCCCGACGCGGCCCGCGGGAGCACGTGCTTCTTCTGCAGCTCGCTCCCGTTCACCGAGACGTTCTGGGCGAACAGGATGGCGTGCGCCAGCACGGAGAGCGTGAAGCCGGGGTCCGAGGTCGAGAGCGCCTCGCACACCTGCACGGCGGCGACCGCGTCGAGGCCGCTCCCGCCGTACTCCTCGGCGATCGTGACGCCGAGCAGACCGAGCTCGCCGGCGCGGCGGAAGAGCGCGCGGTTGAAGCTCTCGCTGCGGTCGTGGGCGGCGGCCTGCGGCTCGACCTCGCGCTCGACGAACTCGCGCAGCGTGTCGGCGAGAAGCGCGTGCTCCGGCGTCGGCGCGAACAGATCGAAGGCGGGCATGGCGGGATCGACGCTCGGCATGCCGCGCGAGTCCTCCGCCTCGTAGCCTACCCGGTCGAGGCGTCGGCTGCTCGGCTACCCTGGCCGCGTGCTGGGAGCGCGCGAGGTCGAGTGGTCGAGCTGGCTCGTGTCGCGCCGCGCCGCGATCGAGCGCGCCCTCGCGCTGCGCGAGGCGCCCTCGGTGCCCGGCGGCGCCGAGCCCGAGAGCGAGGCGCTGCGCCGCTTCCGGTCGTTCGCGGCGTCGGCGCTGCGGCGAGGCGAGCCGGCCGCGCCCGCGCTCGACGGCCTGCGCGTCGACCCCGAACGCACCCAGCGGCTGCTCGCAGCCTGGTGCGAGGCGGCGGTGGCGCTGGCCGGCGAGCAGGGCAGCGAGCTGCGCGGCCTGCTCGAGCCGCTGGCGGCGCGCTTCGCCAGCGCGCTCACCGGCCAGCACGTCGCGCGCAAGGCGGGCAAGGCGGCGCGCGTCGCGCGCCGCGCCGTGGTCGGTGCGATCGACCGCATCGCCGACGCCTTCCTGGCCGTGGACCTCGAGACGGGCTCGGTGGTCGACGCCAATCCCGCCGCCGCCGCGCTGCTGGGCCTCCCGCGCCACGAGCTGGTCGGAGCCCGCGCCGACGCGTTCGTGCGCGGCGATGCGCGCGGCACCTGGCGCGACGAGCTCGCCGAGCTGGTCGAGAGCGACGAGCCGCGCCGCTTCCGCGCCGTCCTGGTGGATCGCCGCGAGCATCCGGTCTCGGTGGAGGTGCACGCGACGCGCTTCGCGTCGCGCGAGCGCGTGCTCGCGCTGGCGGTGGCGCGGGTGCTCTAGCTGCTGACTTCGCTCGGCTCCGCGGACTCCCACCCCGGTGCCTTCGGCTCGCTGCGCGCCGCCCCGGCTTGCAGCTGCGCGGAGGCCGACTCCCGAGTCGGCCTCCTAGCCGAGATGCCGCCGGAACCACGCGAGCGTCCGAGCCCATGCGTCGCGCGCGACCTCGGGCCGGTACATCTCGGGTCGCGTGTCGTTCATGAAGGCGTGGCCGGCGCCCTCGTAGAGGACGACCTCGTGCGGCTGGCCGGACTTCTCGAGCTGGCGCTCGAGGGCGCGCACGTCCTCGACGGCGACGAAGGGATCGTCGCGGCCGAAGAGCCCCAGCACGGGGCAGCGTGCGGACGCGGCGGCGTCGAGCGGAGAGCGCGGCTTCCGAGCGGGATCCAGCGATTCGCCGGCGGCAGGCGCGAGAAGCCCCCGCTCGTGCGAGAGCATCCCGTAGTAGGCGACGGCGGCCGAGAGGCCGCTGCATCCCGCCGAGGACAGCAGCGTGTACTGCCCGCCCATGCAGAAGCCCGTCACGCCGAGGCGTCGCCCGGCCGCCGAGGGGTGCGCGGCGAGGTGGTCGATCGCGGCCTGCACGTCGGCGAGCACGCGGCGGTCGTCGAGACCGCGGATCCAGCGGCCCGGATCGGTGATCTCGACCGCGCCCTCGCGGCGATAGAGGTTCACCGCGAGCACCGCGAAGCCCTCGCCCGCCAGCCGCCGCGCGAGCTCGCGGTAGTGGTCGTAGAGCCCACGAATGTCGGGGATCAGCACGACGCCCGGGTGGGGTCCGCCCTCCGGATGAGCGAGGTAGCCGAGCTCGATCTCCGCGGTCTGCAAGGTGCGCCGATGCTAGCGCGGCATTCTTCGCGCCGAGGGGAGGCGACAACCCATGAGAGCCGGTTACGATGCGATCGAGAGGGGGAAGCATGAGCAAGCAGGCTGGCTGCCCGGTGATCGATGCGGATGGACACGTCCTCGAGCTGCCCACGATCTGGCCCGAGTATCTCGAGCCGGCCTTCCGCGAACGGGCGCCCCGCTTCGGGATGGACGAGCACGGCAGGCCCGGCATCCGCGTCGGCGACGTCTGGACGGGCCGGCTCGGGGTCGAGCTGACGAAGGCCACCACGGGCGGCATCGGCCGCGCGGCGCTCGCGGGCGGATGGGACCCGAAGCAGCGGCTCGCCGACATGGACGCCGAGGGCATCGATGCCGCGGTGTTGTTCCCTTCGATGGCGTTCTTCTTCTGCGAGACCTCGGACCTCGCGCTCGACGCCGCGCTCTGCCGCGCCTACAACGACTGGCTCGCCGACTACTGCCGTCCGGCACCGGACCGGCTGTTCGGCGTGACGCTGCTCCCGCTGCGCGACGTCGCGCTCTCGGTACGCGAGCTCGAGCGCGCGACCGAGCGCCACGGCTTCCGCGGCGCCTTCTTCCGGCCCAACCCCTATGCGGGCCGGCCGATCCACGACCCCGCCTACGAGCCGCTCTGGGCCTGCGCCGAGTCGCTGGGCGTTGCCGTCACCGTGCACGAGGGTCTCTCGGACTCGCTCCCCACGCTCGCGCGCGAGCGCTTCGAGAATCCCCTGGCGCTCCACGCCCTCTCCCATCCCTTCGAGCAGATGGCCGCGGTGTCGGGCCTGCTCATGAGCGGCGCGATCGAGCGCCACCCGCGCCTCCGCTTCGCGTTCCTCGAGGCGGGCTGCGGCTGGCTGCCATACCTGCTCGACCGGCTCGACGGACACTACGAGACCTGGCGATCGAGCTTCCCCGAGCTGCAGCTCCGGCCCTCGGAGTCCTTCACCCGGCAGTGCTTCGTCTCGTGCGAGCCCGACGAGGAGGAGACCGCCCATGTCGTCGAGCGCTTCGGCGACGGGTGCGTGGCCTGGGCCTCCGACTACCCGCATCCCGATGCGCGCTTCCCGGGTGTCCTGGAGACGACGCTCGAGACCCTGTCGGAGCTCCCGCTGCACGCGCGCGCGCGCGTGCTCGGCGGCAACGCGAGCCGGCTCTTCGGCATCGGGATCCCCGCGAGCACGGCCGGCGGCTGATGTACGAACGCGAGCTCGACGTGGCGCTCGAGGCCGCCCGCGAGGCGGGCGCCATCCTGCTGCGCCACTACCAGAGCGATACGGGGCACTGGGAGAAGTCGAAGGACAACCCGCTCACGCTCGCCGACCTCGAGTCGGATCGGGCCATCGCCTCCCGCCTGCGCGGCGCCTTCCCGGGCGACGCGATCCTCTCGGAGGAGACGGCCGACGACGCCACCCGGCTCGCGCGCGAGCGCGTCTGGATCGTCGACCCGATGGACGGCACCAAGGAGTTCACCCGGCGCATCCCCGAGTTCGGCGTCTCGATCGCGCTGGCGGAGGGCGGGGAGCCCGTCGTGGGCGTGATCCTGAATCCGGCGGCCCGGACCGCGATCTGGGCGCGCCGCGGAGGCGGCGCCTTCCGCGACGGCCGACGCGTTCACGCGTCGCGCGTCGCGAAGCTGGCCGACGCGGTGGTGATCGCGAGCCGGACCGAGATCTCGCGCGGCCAGTTCGAGCCGTACGAGGGCTGGTTCAAGGAGCTGCGCCCGGTCGGCTCGATCGCCTGGAAGCTCGCCTGCATCGCCGCGGCCGAGGGCGATCTCAACGTCTCGGTGGCGCCGAAGAACGAGTGGGACGTGTGCGCCGGCGACGTGCTGGTGCGCGAGGCGGGCGGCCTCTACGTCGGCTTCGACGGCGCGCGCCGCGTCTACAATCAGGCGAAGACCCTGATCGACGCCGGCATGGCCGCCGGCCCCCCGGCA
>Ga0335080_10003562_pt1 | contig 15745 bp, 11 predicted proteins | sample Lox_Sample_34_FD_206720 | JGI IMG/M metagenome (GOLD analysis project Ga0335080, IMG submission 206720) | Soil microbial communities from Loxahatchee National Wildlife Refuge, Florida, United States - Lox_Sample_3.4 | ecosystem: Environmental > Terrestrial > Soil > Wetlands | place: USA...
GACGCCTACGGTTCGCAAGTGATCAGCGGGATTGAGAAATATCTGACCGCCAAGAACTATTTGTTTCTGACCGTGGTACACCGGCACGATGCCAAGCAACTGCACCGGTATTCGCAGATGCTGCTCGAACGGGGAGTCGAGGGGATCATCACGGTAGATACGGACATGCTAGAAGAGGCGTCGCTGCCGACGATCGCGGTGGCCGGACACCGTCCCGTGGAGGGTGTGACCAACATCGTACTGGATCACAAGCGGGCCGCGCAGTTCGCGTTACAACACTTGAAAGACCTGGGCCATGAGGAGATTGCGTTTCTGCAAGGGCAGACGTTCAGCTCGGATTCGGAGGATCGCTGGAATGCAATCGTGGAGGTAGCGGCGGAGCTGAAAATCGGGATTCGGCCGGAGTTGGTGCTGCGGATCGATAGCGCCGCTTCCTCGCCGGAAGTCGGGTTTCCTGTAACCAAAGAATTGCTGGCGAGAAAGCAGCCTTTTACCGCGCTGTTTGCGTACAACGACAACTCGGCGATCGGCGCCATGTGGGCATTGAAGGAAGCCGGATTGCGGGTGCCGGAAGATGTTTCGGTGATCGGCTTCGATGACATTCCGATCGCGCAGTTTGCCGATCCCGCGCTGACTACCGTGCGGCAGCCGCTCGTGCGCATGGGAGAAATCGCTGCACAGACGCTGGTGCATCGGATTGAAGAGCGGGAAGGGTACGTACCGGAGATTGCTATTGAGCCGGAATTTGTAGTGCGCGGTACAACGGCGGTGGTAGGAGTCGCAAAAAACATGGCGTCTCTTTCCGCGATTCGCACCTGAGAACGCAAGATTTCCGAGAAGTGGCAGCGCGCTGTACACTCGCTGCATGTCAACCACACCAAAGCCTGAAGTGCATGCGCAGATTGAGTCGGCGCACACGCTAGCCTCACGGTTCTACACCGATCCGGCGATTCTGGAAGTGGAGAAGACGCGGATTTTTCGGAAGACATGGCAACTGGTCGGGACGCTTGCGCAGCCCTGCGAGGAGCGAGCAGTGGCCGGGGCGACATCATCGCGAGGGATTGGACCACGCACGATTGCCGATCCTGAGACATTTTTCACGGCGGATGTGGTGGGCGAGCCGGCGGTGGTGGTGCGCGACAAGCAGGGCGTGCTGCGCGCGTTCAGCAATGTGTGCCGACACCGGGCGGGCCCGATTGCGCAGGGCTGCGGATCGAGAAACGTGTTGCGCTGCGCGTATCACGGCTGGACGTACACGCTGGATGGGCGGCTGATTGGGACGCCGGATATCGAGGGCGTTGAGTTTTTTGACCGGTCGACCATGGGAATGGTGCCGCTGCGGTGCGAAACGTGGGAGCAGTTTATTTTTGTGAATTTTGATGGGCAGGCAGAGCCGCTGGCGGCGTTTCTAGGGAAGATTCCGGAGCAATCGCGTGGGTTTCAGTTTGCCGGCTTGCAATTGGCGGAGCGGCGAAACTATGTGATCGATTGCAATTGGAAGGTGTATGTCGACAACTATCTGGAGGGCTACCACATTCCGATCGCGCATCCCGGGCTGATGCGGGAAATAGATTACTCGCAGTACCGTACGGAGACGTTTCGCTATTATTCGCAGCAATTCGCGCCCATTCGCGCGCTGAAACCAGAAGACGCGGCAAATGGCGGCGGGACGCGAACGTATGCGCCGGGAACGGGAACATTGAAGGAGGCGCTGTACTTCTGGGTGTTTCCGAACCTGATGCTGAACATTTATCCGGATAACATTTCGACGAATTTGATTGTGCCGTTGTCGCAGGACAAGACGCTGACGATTTTTGAGTGGTTTTTTCACGATGCGAAGTCGGCGGCGATACAGGAACGGATGAGGCGAGCGATTGCGTTCAGCGATGGAGTGCAGCAGGAAGATATTGGGCTGTGCGAGGCGGTGCAGCGAGGACTGCGGTCCGCGACATACGATCGCGGGCGGTATTCGCCGAAGCGGGAAAATGGCGTGCACCATTTTCATTTGCTGCTGAGCGAGTTTTTGGGGCGCGAGTAACCGCTCCACCTCGTCGAGGCGCGTACTTACATCGGCGGAGCTTTGAGTTCGAACTCGTGGGGCGGCTCGGCTCCTTGTAGGTAGCGGATGAAGTAGTCCCAGCGGCGGCGCATCATGTAGAGCGAGGCAGAACCGTAGCCGTGGTGCTGGTTGGGCAAAAGCAGCAAGTCGAAATCTTTGTTGGCTTTGATGAGCGCGTCGACCACGAGCAGCGTGTTGTACGGCGGAACATTGTCGTCCATGGTGCCGTGAGCGAGCAGCAGGTGACCTTTTAGATTTTTGGCGAGGTTCTGGTTGGCCTGATCATCGTAATTGCTGGCGCCATCGGAATTTTTTGTGAGCAGACCCTGATAGCGCTCGCCCCAATCATCTTCGTATTCGCGATTGTCGTGGTTGCCGGATTCGGAGATGCCCACCTTGAAGAAATCGGGATAGCGGAACATGGCGTCGGCGGTGGCGAATCCACCACCGGAGTGGCCCCAAATACCGGCGCGGTCGAGGTCAATCCAGGGATATTTCTGCGCGAGCTGTTTCATGCCGGCAATTTGATCGGGCAACGTGTTGTCGCCCATGTTGGCGTAATAGAAGTCGTGAAATTTTTTGGAGCGGCCGGGATTGCCCATGCCTTCGATTTGCACGACGGCAAAACCGAGTTCGGCGAGGGCCTGGCAGTCACCGCGGGCGGGAGAAAAGCCCCAGTTGCCGCCGACGCTGCCACCTTGCGGGCCGGGATAAATGTTGTTGATGATGGGATACTTTCTGCTTTCGTCGAGCTTGGTCGGTTTGTAGAACAGGCCGTAAACGTCGGTGACGCCATCGCGGGCTTTCAACGTAACAAGAATAGGCGGCTGCCAGCCCGAGGCGGTTAGCTTGGACATATCCGCTTTGGCCACGTCGGCGACGAGCTTGCCGGATTCGTTGCGCAGAACGGTGACATCGGGAACGTCGGGCTTGGAATAGGAATCGACAAAATAGTGGCCGGACGGCGAGAGCGAAATCATGTGCGTGCCGGATTCGGGAGTCAGCAGGGCTAGGTTTTTTCCATCGAAACCGACGCGATAGAAGTGCGTGAAGTAGGGGTTCTCGCCCTTTTCGCGGCCGTTGGCCAGGAAATAGAGCTGGCGATTTTTTTCGTCAACGTGAAGGAGTTGCGTAACGACCCAATCGCCCGAGGTGATTTGATTTTTGAGTTTGCCGGTCGTGAGATCGTAGAGATAGAGATGGCCCCAGCCGTCGCGCTCGGAGTACCAGATGAATTCGTTCGATGCGGGAAGATATTTCCAGTTGGCGCGGCCCAGGCCGGATTCGAATTGCGTCGCCGCCGTTTCGTCGTAAATGTCGCGCACGGCGCCCGTCGCGGCATCCGCCAGATGCAGCGCTTCGTGCTTGTGATCGCGAGAGGTGGAGACGAAGGCCAGATGCAAGCCATCAGCGCTCCAGTCGACATCTTCAAGTTCGCTGCCGCGGCATTCGATGTCGTCGCAAAGCGTGGAGCGATGCTGGTCGGGCGGCATTTGCAAGCGGACAACTTTAGGGCCATCGAGATCAATGATCACGCGCTGAATGGTAGTGACGGTGGCATCGCCGGGCAGCGGATATTTCCAGGCTTCGAGGACGGGATGGCCAACCTTCGTTTGTACCAGGTACATTTCGCCGACGCCGCGCTGGTCCTGCTGGAACGTCGCGATTTTCCTCGAGTCGGGCGACCACAGCAAGATGGGGCGGTCGCTGTGAATCCAGCCGGCGTTGTCGGTCGCGTAGCCAAAATCCTTTACGCCGTCGGTGGTGAGTTGGGTCTCTTTCTCACTGGCCACATCGCGCACCCAAAGGTTGTAGTCGCGGATGAAGGCGGCTTTTTTGCCATCGGGCGAAACTTCTTCCGGCGCGCTTTCGCCGCGAGATTTTTTAGTTTCGGCGGCGCACTGATAATTCTGCAGGTCGCAGCTCCAGTTTTTCGTTTTGACGGCGAAGGAGATGGATTTTCCATCCTCGGAGAACTCAAAGCTTGCGAAGGGCAGGTTGATGGCCTTGTAGGTCGTGCCCGAAGCAGCGGACAAACCGGTGGCGAGTTTGGCGTGATCGAAGGCGGGTTGATGCGTGCCGCGAGAAGCATCGAAGAGAACAAATTCGACACCATCGGGACCGGAATCGCGATAGGCAAAGCGTTCGCCGGAAAGCCACTTGGGTTGGACGAAGTGGTAGACGAGGGGCCGCGTGTTGAAGGCGAGGAATTTCGCGGCGTGCTCGTAGTCGGCGGGCGTATAGACGCGTGGCGCGGGTTGTTGGGCCGAAGAGGAAATGGCCCAGCCGAGCACGACTGCGGCGACAAGCTGGAAGGTACGAACGGTTTTGCAAACGCGAAAGCGCATGAATCTCCTCGCTCGGTTTCAGGATTTTCGCGGCCACGTGCCGCGAACTCGTGGTGTCCGGCAGCCGCGCAAAAATGGCGGCCAGTTCAGGACGCGGTAGCATCGCGCCTGCGAGGCGCTCAAGTCAAGGCGGCAAGGGCAGCTGGTTTCGTTCGCTGTCGTTTTGGCGCGGAGATTTTTTTCATAGGAGGACGAGAGTGAGTGTGGGAGACTCCGCACGCGGAGGGAACTCGTTCAAGATGCGAAAGAAGAGTTGGATGGTACTGGCGGTTGTGTGGGCCGGGCTATTGGGTGGAGTGCGGATTGCGAGCCAGGAGAGCGCGGGTGCTTCCGGGCCGGGGGCGGATCGGCATGTGAGTCAGCAGCGGCTGTGGGATACGCTGCAGAGACTCGCGGAGTTTGGAAAAAATCCTGAAGGGGGCGTGAGCCGGGTTGGCTTTACCGACGCCGATCTGGCTGGACGCGAATACGTGATGGGGCTGATGCGCGAAGCCGGATTGGAAGTACACGTCGACACAGCCGGAAATATCTTTGGAAAGCGCGCAGGTTCGGCGAGTGTTCCGCCGCTGCTGTTTGGATCGCATACGGATTCGGTGCCGCACGGCGGGAACTACGACGGGGATGTGGGCACGCTGGGCGCGCTGGAAGTGGTGCGGGCGTTGAACGAGGCGCACATTACGACGCGGCATCCGCTGGAAGTGGTGGATTGGACGAACGAAGAAGGCGGGCGGTATTACTCGGGTTTGTTTGGTTCGTCCGCAGCGGCGGGGATTTTGCCGAAGGATATTGCCGAGCGACGGGACGAAAAAGGCGAGAAGCTGAGCGATTGGCTGAGCAAAATGGGCGGTGACGGCGCGAAGATCGCCGACGCGCAAATCGCTCCCGGAACATTTTCCGGTTATCTGGAACTGCATATTGAGCAGGGCGCGAATCTGGACGAGCAGAAAATTCCGATTGGAGTGGTGCTGGGGATTGTGGGAATCAGCGCCCGGACTTGCACGGCGACGGGATTCGCCAATCACGCAGGAACTACGCCGATGGATCGCCGGCGTGACGCGCTGGCGGCGGCTTCGCGTGCGGTGCTGGCGGTGCGCGAAGAGGTGCGCTCGGAGCCGGGACGCCAGGTCGGGACTGTCGGATGGATGAAAGTCGAGCCGGGCGCGATGAATGTGATTCCCGGACGCGTGACGTTTCCGGTCGAGCTGCGCGACCTAGACGAAAAAAAGGTCGAGCGAATCAGCGCTCGGGTGCTACAGCGTTTCCAACAGATTGGCCGACAGGAGAATGTCGAGATTACGTGTACGGAGCCGGACTTTCATGCGCCGGCTTTGACGAATCCGGCGTTTCAGTCAGCCATTCGCGTATCGGCGAAAGAAGCCGGTCTGGCCACAATCGATTTGCCGAGCGGCGCGGGACACGATGCGCAAAATGCGGCGAAATTCACTTCGATTGGAATGATTTTTGTGCCTAGTCGCGGCGGAATCAGCCATTCGCCGATGGAATATACGTCGGCGCAGGATGCCGCGAATGGAGCGGAGGTTTTGTATCGCACGCTCCTGAAGCTGGATGCGCAACTGGATCCCGGCCGCGCGGCGCCAGAGAAGAAGAATTCAAGAGAGAGTTTCGATTAGCGGTCGCTGCCACCGAGGTCGGTGCGCGGCTTGATGCGCTTGGAGGCCTGGCTTTCCTGGCGCTCGTATTCGGCGATTTCTTCGTCGGTGTAGGAATACGCATCGCGGGCCGCGAACATGGAAGTCGAGCGGCCGCCCTGCTTTTTCTTTTTACGCAACGCGCCAAACTCGTGACGCACTTGGCGGATTGGGCCTTCGATCGCGCGCACTTCGACGAGCAGATCGCTGACTTTTTCCAGAAAATCGTGCAGGTGAAATGGACGGACGGCATAGGGCGCACGCGCTAATTCGAGTGCGGCCACGTACTGGCTCCCCATCATCTCGGGGACAACATAAAGGACGCGAATGCGGCCACCGTCTTCGTGGGAGACGCTCGCCAACTCACGGAGGGTCGTGTAGACCGGGGTGTCCAGGCCGGTGAGCGCAATGTTCGCGATGACCAGGGACCATTCGCCGGATTTAAGCTCGGTGAAAAGCAGCTTGGGATCGGTTACCAGGCGGACGCGCCAACCTTCGGAATCGAGGATTTGCCGCAAAGTGCCTTGATGGGCATTGTCCTCGTCCAGAATAAGGATGCCAACCTGACTCGGCAATACGGGGGCGGTCGCCATCTTCAAATTGTAGCGAGCGGCCCGAAAGGGCAGGACGAAGGAAAAGGTACAGTTGCGACGTATCGGCCAACGGGCGGTCGGCGGAGGCTAAGGTTGGACAGCTTTGCGGTGAAGAGGTTCGAGGTTCAACGTGATCGGGCCGGGATGGGCGAGATCGGGGATGGGAAAAGGCTTCGCCGTGGCGTACTGAGGCTTGCCATCCACGAGAATCTCGGCATTCAGGGCACAACAGTCGCTGGGATGGGCGTTTACGGAATCAAGCGACAAGTCGAAAGAGATCGGCGGTTGGCGTCCCATCAAATTAAAAGTTCTCACGCTGATGGCTTTAGGCGATTCGCCAGACGCCTTCAGATCCAAGAGTTGCACGCGGATTTGCGCCGTCGCCGAGAAGTTGTTGCGCAAAGCAAAGTTCAATGTTCCTTGGATGGAGTTGGCCGCCGAGGCGGGCGGAAGAATGCCCTGTTGGCGGCAATCCTTGGCCAGAATTGTAGGGTTCGTCGGGCTGGTTGCGTCTTGCAGCGTGCCGATGTCGCCGGCGAGTGACCAAGTGATTGCTCCGGCTTCATAGTTTGCGCGACCTGCGCCGGCACTTCCGGACACCAGCTTGAGGTCGTAGATTTTGCCGTTCAGCGTAACTCGAACGGCGTCGCGTTCCTGCAGCACGAGCAATTGAACACCGTCGGCGCATTGATAGAGCTTGCGAAGCATGGCCAAGCGGATCGGTGGACGCTTGAGGACGGGAGGATTGACTGTCTGCTGGGGAGTCTGCTGCGGAGGCGCTTCTTGCGGCGCAGTCTGCTGGAGATCGGATACTTGCTGGGACGAAGAAGACTGCCGGGAAACCGGCGACGACGGACGAAGCAATGAATCCCGAGACGAAGGACTTAGCCAGGAAAACGCAAGGCAAACCAACACCAACGAGCCGTGAGGGGCGCGGAGCGAGAATTGGTAGCAGCCGCGAGAGAGCATCAAGACAATCCTAGCGCAAAGCGGCGACTAGCGTGGCCCTGCGGCCGAGGCTTACTGTCCAACGACAAAGTCGGAGCCGTCGTGAACTTTGGTGAGGCTCGTGCCATCCCAAAAGATGCGATAGATGACGGGCGGCGAGCTGGGAGAAGCACGGCCGGTGAAGAAAACTTGCAGGCCGTCGCGGGACCATTCGGGCTGCGCAGCGGTGAGATTCAACGGACTGAGCAGAACGCGGCGCTTGGAGTGAACTTCGTAAAGGAAGAGGGCCTGCGCTGGTTTGCCTTCTTCCTTCTTCGGAGCTTTGGGCGCATCGGGAGATGGGTTGGGGATGTCATAGACAGTGATGGGCGGTTGCAAGGCACCACCAACTTCCGCGGCCACCAGCAACAGATCGGGATTGAGCGGATGAACTCGGACGGCGTTGGCACTCGAGAGCTTGAACTGGTCTTTGCCATACAAATCGGACGCGGAGACGGTTTGTTTTAGCGTCCCATCGGTGCCGATCCAAGAAAGCGTCTGCAAATCGCTGGTGAGGAGCGTGCTTGGGTCTGCCCAGCCGTCCAGGGTGGTTACGTCATTTTGGGAGAGAGCGGCAGCTTTGTCTGGTGCATCGGCTGGCATAGTCCAGAGCTGCCATTTGCCGTTCACACTTTCCAGAAAGGCGATTTGTGAGTCATCGGGAGACCAGCAGGGCTGGCGCACGGCAGCGCGAATCAGTTCTTTGGTTTGGCCGGTGGTGGAGTCAAAAACGCTGAGCCCCTGGCGAGATTCCATCTGTTCGCCGTACACAAAAAGCAGCTGCCTGCCATTGTGCGAGAGGGTCAGGTCGTCACCAGCTTTTCCGGGGACGACTTTGGTCAGTGTGCCGCGCTTGGCCAGCATTTTGGCGGTCGCGGTGATGTACGCGTAATCGACTGGGGATTTGAATTTCGTGATGGTCGGAGGAGGAGTTTTGGGCTTGGCGTTTTCGTCCTCATCCTCGTCTGGGGTGAGTTGGTTTTTTATGCGGGGGAAGAGTTCGGTGGCGACGCGGCCACAACCCTGCATGGTGCCGAGCTGCGCGTGCTCGACGCCGGCGGTGAAAACCCATTTTCCTTTTGCGGCAGAATCGACGTTAGCGGCGGAGGCGCACGGTTCACGAGTGATTCGCGCCGTGACGGCCGCGCCGGTCTGCATGTCCTTGGCCTTGTAGGTCCACGCGTCTGCGTTGCCTTCGCGAACCACTTCGCCCGCCTCGAGTGGGATGGGTGGATAGCCGTTGCGGTCCAACCGCTCGGGCCCTTTTTGGCCGATGCGCAAATCCCAGGACTGGTCAGGTGCTTCAATCAAAAGAAGAATGGGGAAATGGGTGGACTGGGGCGAATTGAGCGCTGCGCTGGGCGGCGCAGTTTGGGACGGAGGTTTGCTCGCCTGAGGGACCGCTGTTTTTGCAGGCGGCTGCTGCGCGAGCACGCAAGGAGCCGCGGCAGTGATAATGGTTAAACAGAATCCCGGCCAGCGCCGGGTACGCGGGGATAGTGGCACTTGTTCCTCGCAGACAGAATAGCTTGGCGAAGAAGGCGAAACAATCGGGCGAGCGTACAGTTGTGATTCCAGACCAGAAATGAGACAGCTTCCTCTCTTAAGGCTTGCCCGCGCTCGCGGGTGAGCGTTGAAACTTATACTGATGCCGGAACTTGAAATCTTCACCGGGCAAGCGGGTTTCCCGCAGGATATTGAGCGAGGTGGGCGTGATTTCGAGCGTCGTTCGGACTTCGACAACCTTTTTGTTCTCCGTGCCGGGGCCGTTGAGGACCAATCTTCCACCTTCTGAGCCGCTGAAACCGGTTGCGGTTGTAATCTGATAGACGGTCTCCGAACCGTCTTCTTCCTTTACGATGTACTGATCTCCCGTGGCAGGCACGCGAATCAAAGCCTTCTCCTTCACAATTTTTCCCGGTCCATCGTCGTAGGTGTAGGCAAATTGAACCGCTGATTGGTCAGTAGTTGGAGTGACTTCGAGAGTGGTCGGCAAAGTTACCCGTTTATCGTTCTGAAAGTCGCGGTATTCGAGGGAGCCAGTCCACGAGCCCACCACAGACGAAGAGAAGGCGGCTGGGTTCAAGGTCTCGAAAAAAGGACTCGCGGCGCGAGCCGTGGCGACATCTGAGAATTCTCCTTTTGGCGACAAACTGGTGGCGCTAAGGCAAGCAACTACGAGGAACCGTGCGAGATGCCGCATTGGCATTCAGAAAATCTCCTGGCGTGTATACGAAAGCGAACACCCATCAGTTCCGCGACCCTCGAAAACGCTGCATGCGAAAATAAAGCGAAACTAGTGCTTGACAGGAAGCGAAACAAAAGCGAATATGCCGACGTGCTTCGAGGTGGGCTATGTCTCCAGTTCTTTCCCCCACGGCGCGGGCTGTTGGTAGCCGGCGCCGCCACGCTAGACAATCCACGGCAACACTCTTTCCTTTGGCCCCTAATGCGACAAGCCCAACACCAAGAACCGGGAACTTGAGGGATGGAAGCCGCCGGGAGGCGGAGCTGTCCGAGGTTTCGGGTTTCGGCGGCAGCACTTCGGGTTACACCACGGCGGATTGCCCCCCGCCGACCTCTGCTGAGGCGGCTTCGCGCAAGCTGGAAAGCGGCGCGAACGACCGGACCCAGGAAGCTGCCGTACCGCTGGTGGGCATAGCCCGTCTCGCCGCATCTTCGCCATCGGCGGAGTGTAAGAGGAAGTCTGTCGAGAGGCCGGAATATTTTTTGCTGCCGGTGAAGTCAATCCTGAATCGTTGCGATTCGGCACGTGTGCCGTTCGACTGGACGATCAACCCTTATCGGGGATGCGAGTTCGGTTGCAAGTACTGCTACGCGCGGTACACGCACGAGTACATGGAGATCGATGGCGGTGAGTTCGAGCGAAAGATTTACGTGAAGCAGGATGCCGGGCCGCTGCTGGTGCACGATTTACGCGAAAAGTATTCGTTTGTGTCGGCAGCCTCGGGACCGGATGAGGAAAAGCCGGAGCATATTGCGATTGGGACGGCGACCGATCCGTATCAGCCGGCGGAACGAGAGTATGGCGTGACGCGCGCGTGTTTGGAGGAATTGGCGAAGCGCGAAGGGCTGAGTATTTCGGTGATTACCAAGTCGAATCAAATTGTGCGGGACATTGATTTGTTCAAGAGGATTGCGGAGCGGTCGGAACTGGCGCTGAACATTACGGTGACGACGCTGCGAACGGGTCTAGCACGGCTGCTGGAGCCGCGGGCGCCGCGGCCGGATTTGCGGGTGGCGGCAGTGCGGCAATTGCGCGAGGCGGGGTTGAAGGTCGGAGTTTCGGCGTCGCCCCTGATTCCGGGAATCACGGATCGCGACGGAGATTTGGAAGCCGTGGCGGAAGCTGTCGCTGGGGCGGGAGCACAGTGGTTTTTCTCCGGTGTGCTGTTCTTGATGCCATCGTCGGCGAAGCAGTTTCTGCCGTTTATTCGCGAGAAGTTTCCGCGGATGGCAAAGCAGTACGAGGAGTGGTATTCGAAGAACGGCTACGCGCCGGAAGAATACCGCAAGAGAATTGCGGAGCGCGTCGGGCGGATCAAACAGAAGTATGGCTTCACGTCTCGGCCGATGGACGAAACTCGCCGCGCCAGACCACGCGCGCAGCTCAAGCTAGGCTGGGACGCTCCGGCGATCGCCGCTCAGCTCAACGGCATGCGCTCCTGCGCCGCGGGATAATTATTTCGAAGGCAGTAGTCCACGGAAAGCTATAGTAGTATCCCGCCATGCAGAAGAGCGTCCCACCCGCTATTGCTCTTGGTCTGCTTAGTTTAGGTCTCCTGCAGGCCGGTCGCGCCTCAACGCAAACGGCAATCGCAAAGTTCGAGGTAGGGCGACAATACTTCTTTGATTTCGGTCCACCTAACGATTTCTACGAGCTGTTCCTCGTTCGGTCTGTCGGAGATAAGACCGCAGTACAGAAAATCACTCTAACTCCAGTGGGTATGAACCGATGCATTGCTCCCCCGACAGTTGAGTCGGAGGACGCAATTCTTGACAAGAGCATTGGTGAACTTCTCGGAACCACGAATCCCTGCACGATCCCGGAAAAAGAGCTACGCCGCGAGCAAAAGCGCTGTAAGAAATGCATGGTCTTTAGTGGCGCGAACGTGATGATGCAGTTTCAGTGCGGAACTCAGACTCGTCTCATTCGGGCGAACGTCCTGGACCGGGATATGTTCGATCCGAGGTCCCATACGCCGGAGCACACTTCCTGGACGATTCACCTGCTGGAGCAATTGGACGCACCTCTCAAGCCAGGCGTGATTTATCGACCCATGTTTCCGATGCTGAGGGAGCCTGAAACCTCAAAGGCTGCGGCGCTTGATCCTGACGGAGCGCAGGAGCTGGCATCGGGCAAGTACGACTCTTTATTCCCTAGTGGCCCGGACCTACCTTCCAAACTGTACCGGCAGGCCCTCGACCGGCCTCCGTCTCCGAGAGTGGACCTGGTGAGCGGTTCGCCGACTGCGCCCCAGGAATTTGTGCCGCCCAAATACCCCCCGCTGGCGAGACTGGCACACATCGAGGGACCGGTTTCGGTAAAGGTGCAGTTCGACGAGAACGGAGTGGTGAGAAACGCGACCATAGTCGACGGGTATCTTCAATTACGAACTGCGGTGGTGGATGCTGCTTGGAGGTGGAAATTTCCGACCGGCGAGCCCGATCGAGAAACGGTGGTCACCGTTAATTTCGTCTTAAATTGTCCTCCAACTGCGAAGTAGAAGATTTCACGGCACAATGATGCGGGATTCTTCGCGGTGCAATTCCGGCGTGCTGGGGAATTGGCTGCGGAGGAAGTGGATGAAACGGCGGGCGCGCGGCCGACCGTTGGTGCGCAGCAGGCCCATGCGGTAGAGGAAGACGAGGAGCGAGAAAATTTCGGCGTCTTTGATCGGCGGCAGATTCGGCGGTACGGCAGCATTGCCTGCGTGGGCAGGATGGAGTTTCGCTTCGTTGAGGAAAGCGGCCAGAGCGGCGTAGAGTTCGCGCTGGATGGGCGCGACGGGCGGTTTTTCGTAGAGGATGCCGGAAGACAGCGTCTTGAAGGTTTCGGCGAGGGATTCGAGAGCGGCGAGGACGTCGGGATCGGTGGCGTCCGCGTGAGCGGCGCAGAATTTCGCTGCGGCGAAGGCAATCCCAGAAAGAACCATCTGGTGCATGTGGATGTCGTCGCGGGAGATTTTGGCGTTGAGCAGCGGCGTATCGGCGGGCAGTTCGCGCTGGTGCTCGTCTTCGTAGCGGTGCGCGGCGAGGAGATAGCTGCAGTCTGGCGGGCAGTCGATGGTGACTTCCCGGTAGGTGCCGCAGCAGACCGCACAGATCTTTTCGCCCTTGGCGGGGCAGAAGCGCGATTCTTTGCGTTTCTCGCAGATCGGACAGCTCACGAAAGCTCCTGGACAGCTGGAAGCAAAGAAGAGAATATCGTGCGAGTGAACGAAAAAGGAAGCGGCCGGACTGAAGTATCGGCTGGCCGACCGGAGCATCGGGCAGAAACTGTTTCGCGCCGTGCGGGGCGTATCGATAAGGCCCGCTCTCTGAAGAGAGCGGCTACAGCGGTGCGCAAGCGGCGTTAGAACGTGAAGGAGCGGCGGACCATGGTTTGGTCGCCGGAGTGGATGGGCATGGAATCGGCGGGCCGTGGTGGAAGTTTGGCGCCGGGGATAAGGCCGGAGGAGCGGTCGACGAGGACGAGCGTAATTGGAGTGGCGCCTTGAAGATGCAATTCAAGGTCGAAGCCATCGCCGGGATTGCAATAGTCGAAGGTCCAGGGACCGTTCTGATTCCAGCGCGCCTGGGAAGGCTGGCCGAGGTCGTGGCCGTTGGCGGAAGCGCTGAGAACCTGGCCCTGCGAGATGCCAACATGAATGGTGCGAGCGTGGCGCGGCGAGGCGATGCGCAAATGCAGGACGCGGCCGGCGGCGTCCTTGGACTGATCGAGCAGCGTTGCTTGCGGAGGAGCCAGCGTAACCGCAGGAGCTTCGTGCTGGAGAAATTCGATGGGATACCAGTCGGGAAAAAAGTCGGGGAGTTTGCCGCGAGTGGGCGAAGTGCCGAGATATTCAGCGGTCCAGGGATCGAGGCGAGCGGTCGAGCTAGCCCAAACGGCTTTGCCGGTGTCGCCGTCGAGAGCGTAGGCCAGCATGCTGGGCTTGGGATGAGCGGCGGAGTACTCCGTGGTGGAAGCGGCCGAGATGAAGCAGATCACTGAAAAGGCGAGCAGCAAAAGCGGAAGGAAGTGTCCGCCATTCTGAACCGCCGGTTCGAGAACAGGAAAAAGCAGGAGAAATAGCAAACCCAAAGTGACTACGAGCAGGGGCGCGCCGATCGGAGTAAAACCGAGGCCCTGGAAGAAACCCGTCAGAAGCGGAATGAAGAGCAGCAGCGCGGGAATTGCAAACAGGCACAAAATCACGGCGAGCAGTAGCGGACGATAGCTCCGGCGAAAGGCAACGGTAAGGCTCGCGAACAGCGCGACCAGAAGCGGCCACACAAAAACGTAACTGCCGCCGGGAAGCCAAAAAGAGGTCGCCAATACGACGAGGAAAAGCAGCCAAGCGGCACCGAAGAAGAACGCAGCTGGGGCAATCCATTTCTGGATGAGCCGGGAGAGCCAGAACAGTACCGCCAGCGACAAAGAGAAGAGCGCAAGCAAGTACGGGATGTTCTGATCGAGCGGACCTTCTGCAAGAACGTTGCGGTGCAGCCAGCGAACGAATGCCTCGAAACCCAGGCCAAGCAACAGCAGCACCAAGAGCAAGACCAACTGCAGAAAGAAACTGGCGAACACCTGGGAAAGGCGGGTTTGCCAGGCGCCGCTGGCGTAGAACATGGCGCCGAGCAGCAGCGCGCCGCAGAGGAGGGCGAGCGGCCAAACATAAGACGTGGAGTAGCGCAAGAAGAGATTGCCGGGTAGGGAGAAATAAACTCCATCGCGCGAGTGAAGTTCGGAGAGATCGGCGTTGCCGAAGGTTTGCGCGAAAGAAAGAGCATTTTCGCCGTCTTGCTGCAGGCTGCCGCGATCAAGGAGTTGGGGATTGTCGAGCGGAGTGTGGTAAGCCTCCCAATTGCCGATGAAAGCGAAATTCAGGCCGGCATCGCCGGCGCGCTTGAACACGGTCATGTCCGTGTCGTTAGGCATGTGCTTGTAGACTTCGTAGGTCAAAGAGGAGCCGTCGGGATGCGGAGCGGAAGTGGCCCAGTCGTTCACCAAACGACCGTTGCCCGGGCTGGTTTCGAACATTTGCGAAGGGCCGGCGTTGCCGCGCGCTTCGAAATTGGCAAGGACGCGGATGTCTTTGGCGTTGGGATTTTCAGCGACGAACGCGGAAGCGCCGAGAAGGCCATCTTCTTCGCCGTCCGTGATGACGAACAGGATGTCGTTGCGAAGGGGAGGACCGGCTCTCAGAGCGCGGGCGGCTTCGAGAATGGCCGCGACACCGGAACCGTCATCGCCAGCGCCGGGACCGGCGGGCACCGAATCGTAGTGGGCTACGAGAGCAACGGCATCGTCCGAGCCGAAGGATCCCTTCAGGCGAGCCACGATATTTTCGACGGTGCCACCGACACGGTAGCGCGGAGTGACTCCGGTGGTTTTCTGCACCTGGGGAGCCAAGCCCAAGGCGGTCAACTGGGCGAGAAGATAGTCGCGGACGCGGTCGTGCTCGGCGGAGCCAATGGGATGCGGTGCGGTAGCAAAGGCATTCAAGTGTGACAAAGCCCGAAGCGAGGAGAACACCGGAGGCGGCGCGGTGGCTGGAACGGGCTCCGGCACACTCTGGTGCACCGCCAACCAGGCGGCGAGGAGCAAGACAAAAGCGAAGATCAAGGAGCTTGGCCAGCGCTGTTCCACGCAGAAGATCCTGGATTAAGTGTAGCGGATAGTAGTGCGAGTAGACGCGAAGAGCAAGCGGATGCGATGAGAGGGGTATCTTGCGACGTGATTAGAGGTGCCCGGCACGGTGAATTCCGAGCGGAAAGAAAAGCAGCGGCGAGTCGCAAGTCCAAAAATGACGCGGGCTCCGACGTCACGCCGGAGCCCGCGGAAAGTGCTATGCAGACTTGTCTGCCGAAGAAACCTACTCC
>Ga0335080_10003563_pt1 | contig 15744 bp, 11 predicted proteins | sample Lox_Sample_34_FD_206720 | JGI IMG/M metagenome (GOLD analysis project Ga0335080, IMG submission 206720) | Soil microbial communities from Loxahatchee National Wildlife Refuge, Florida, United States - Lox_Sample_3.4 | ecosystem: Environmental > Terrestrial > Soil > Wetlands | place: USA...
CTCGTCCATCGAGACCGATTGCGCCGTCATGCCGTCCACCGAGTCGATCGGGCGTAGCACGACGGAATCCGGCCGCCCGGCTGAGCCCACCGGAATCAGCACCACCGGAAACTGCCAGACGTTCTTATCAAATCCGCTTTCATGCGAGCGGCGCCGGACAACGGCGTCGGCCCGCCGCAGCCGGGCCAGGCGATCCGGCGACAGCGTGCTGGAAAAGACGCGCATCTCGGTCAGTGGCACGTTGCTAGCCACGCGCGTCACCACGCGATTGATGCCCCGCAAGCGGTTAATTAGCTCCGTTGCCTCGTTCTGCAGTGCGTTATCGGCCGTTGGAAAACGATCCAAGGCCAAGATCGGGCGGTAGCTGCGTTCGTCGCCCTGCACCCCAACCGAACGAACCGGCAACACGCAGCCGTCCGGCGTCAGCGAAACCGGCTCGTCCTGCTCGGCACACAAACAGCGAATCGCCAGTCCGGGTCCGGGAAACGGATGGCGTTCGAGTACGTCCTCGGAAATCCCAAGCTCTCGTCCGATTTCACGCACCTCGTCCTTGTAAAACGAGCTCAAAGGCTCGACGATTCGCTTGGCCGCGATCAGTTGCTGGATGCCGGCTACACGGTTGTGGTGCGTCTTGATGACCGCGGCTTTTTCTGTTCCCCCGGACTCGATGGTGTCTGGATAAATGGTGCCCTGCCCAAGAATCCAGTGGCCATCCAGCAAATGGCGCGACTCGATGATCCGCTCCTGGACGCGCACGAACTCTTCGCCAATGATCTGCCGCTTCTGCTCGGGATCACGAACCCCCGCGAGCGGCGTCAGGAACTGCTGTTCTACGTGCTCCACCGATACCGTACCGGCTCCCAGAGACTCAAACATCTTCCCGACGAACTCGGTTTCGTCCTCGCGCATCAGCCCGGTGTCGACGTAAATGCCGCGCACCCGCCCGGGTCCCAGAGTGCGCAGACAAAGGGTGAAGGCTACCGTCGAATCCACGCCGCCGCTGACGAAGAAGAAAACGTTCCGCTCGCCGACCGTGCGGCGAATCTCATCCTCGATGAGCGGCACGCGATGCCTGGGGTCCCAGTCCTTCTCGCATCCGCAGACGTCGAACAGAAAATTGGCCAGGATGCGGCTGCCTTCGGTGGTGTGCACTACTTCGGGATGGAACTGCACGGCGTAGAGTCCGCGCTCCGGTGCAGCCATGGCTGCAATCGTGCATGTGGAAGTCTTTCCTACTGGCGTGAATCCCGGTGGCACCCCGGTAACCACGTCGAAGTGGCTCATCCAGACCTGCTGGCGTTCCGGAAGGCCGGAGAAGAGCGTCGTTTTCGGCCCGCCATTCAGCTCCAGCGTGGCCAAACCATATTCGCCCTTTTCGCCCTTCTGCACCACACCGCCCAGCAAATGCGCCATCAATTGCTGGCCGTAGCAGATGCCCAGCACCGCATGGCTGGCGCTGAAAATCGCAGGATCGACTGTTGCGCTGCTGCTGTCATACACGCTGCTCGGCCCGCCGGAGATGATCAAGCCTCTGCGCCCGGCGAGGTCCGCAGCCGGAGTTTCACTGGGCCGGACCTCCGCGTACACGCCCAAATCGCGCACTTTGCGGGCAATCAGGTGACAGTACTGCCCGCCCGCATCCAGCACTGTGATTTGTGGAACCTTGATCTGAGTGAGCGGCGCTTCTTTGACCACGAACTGTTATCTTGCCATGCGCTGAGCGACGATTTTTCGAGCGTTGTCCACAAGCGCCTTGGCTTTGGGCATCGCATCAACAGCCTTCTCGACCATCGGGTCCGTTTCGATGGCCACGCGCCGGCTCTCGTCGATGCTGAACGCCGTGATGTACATCTCGCGCTGCAACGCCCGCTTGAGCCATTCATGGTCCTGCGTGAACTCGGCCTCGGTGAACTTGAAGCCCTGCTTCAGCAGGAAATCGTGGAACTCGGTGAGGATCGTTTCGTCCGGAACCCAGCCTTTCGGCAGCTTGGCTTCACGGTTGCCGAAATAGTGCTTGGTGAAATTGAAGAACGCGTACTTGCGAACCAGTTCCGTTTGAAAGGCGTCAAATTTGGCGACGAACTGCTCGTCGGGAGAGATGCCGCCGCCGCCGTAAACCGTGCGCCCGCTGTCCGTCATCTTGACATCCTGGAGGTTCCGGGTCGCGGTGTCCTTCCGATAGTAGTAATCGAAGAACGACACATTGCTGTAATCCCGCTGGATCAGGCGCCCGCTGGGGGTGTAGTACTTGGCGGTGGTGAGCGCGAGTCCCGAATTTTCCGACAGCGGATATACCGTCTGCACCAGGCCCTTGCCGAAGGTATTGTCTCCCAGAATCCAGGCGCGATCGTGGTCCTGCAGCGCGCCCGCCACGATCTCCGCAGCCGAAGCCGAATACCGGTTTACCAGCACCACCATGGGATAATCACGCCCGTTATTGCCATGCCGAGCGGTATAGGTTTTTTCCGCTGACGCACGGCCCCGGTGCGAAACGATGGTTTGACCTTTTTGCAAGAAGTGGTCCGCAACCGCCACGCCTTCGTTCAGCAACCCGCCTGGGTTTTCCCGCAGATCTAAGATCAAACCCTTGATATTGCCCTCGCCGAGTCTGGCGAGCGAATCCTCAAGTTCTTTACCGGTGTTCTCGTTGAACTGGTCAACATCCACGTATGCAATGCCGGGCTTGACCCACATGGCGTCGTTCACGCTCTTGCGCGAAATCTCATCGCGAATCACGTTGAACGTCAGAGGCTTGTCCAGCCCTTCACGGGTCACGACAATCTGCACGGGAGTGCCGCGCGGCCCCTTCAGCATGTCGGCGACTTCGGTGGTGGACAGGTTGTCGGTCTTCTTATCGTTCACTTCGATGATCACGTCACCAGGGCGAATGCCCGCTTTATATGCGGGTGAGCCATTGAACGGAGCCAGTACGATGGTCTTTCCGTTTCGCGGCTGCACCGTCATTCCCACGCCGTAGTAATGGCCCTTCTGGTCCTCGCGAAGAATCTGGAAGTCGTGCGGATCGAAGAAGTTAGAGTGCGGGTCCAGGGTCCGCAGCATCCCCGGGATGGCGCCTTTGTAAATGGCCTTGTCCGGATTCACCGGGTCGGCGTAATTCTCCTCCACGAGCGAGTAGGCTTTGGTAAAAGTCTTAAAGCTGGAGCGAATACCATCGTCGTCGGCGGCGGATGCCACTTGTATCCGCGGGCCATACACGCCGCCTAAAACCGCACAAATTGCAATGGTTGAAAAGAAAAAAAGAACCGACCGCCTCTTCTGGGCCATTCCGTGGACCGTCCTTAGCTTCAGTATAGCGTGGCCGCCACGTTTCCCGCCTCTAGTTTGGCGAAGCGGCTACCTCCAGTACCGTATGCCATAGAAACTCGACCAGTTTCTCGATCGAGGTTTCCGCCAGCCGCTCATCGTCAGCATGGGCGCCCCCGCTGCCACCGTCCGCTTCGTCGATCATGGGGCCGAAACCGTATGCCTGGACGCCGCGGGCCCGCAACTGTGCCATGTCGGTGGCGCCGGTGAGCATGGCAGGCAGGGTGATAGCGCCGGGAAACATGCGTTGCTGGACGCGCTCCAGGGCGTGAAACATTTCCGTGTCAATGCGTGACGGCGGACCCGCCGGCCGTTCCCCTCTCTCGGCTGGCAGCACATCGACGTTGGGATCTGCTAGTACGTGGCGAATCTGGGCGCGGAGCTGGTCCATGTCCTCATCCGGCAGCGCCCGGACATCCAAAAACGCCTCTGCTTCCGAAGGAATCACGTTCATGCGAAAGCCGCCTTTGATCATTGTCGGAGTGACGGTGGTGCGCAGTATGGAATAGTGGCCAATCTCGTGCTCCGCGAAGTAGCGCTCGATCTGCGGCGCTTTGTCGCGTTCCGTGATGTGCGTATAGCGCCAGGCCTCCTCAGCCGGGCTGATGGCGGCGAGCCGCTCGAAATAAGCGCGCGTGGTGTCATTCAGCCGCATGGGCGGCTGCCAGGAGCCGAACTTGGCTACGGCCGCAGCCAGCCGGATGATGGCATTGTCCGGCCGGGGCCGCGAGCCGTGTCCGGAGGCGCCATGCGCCACAAGCTTCAATCCGCGTGGAACCTTCTCCGTGGTGGCGATCTCGAGCAACCTCACTTTGCCGTTGCGTACTGCTACGTAGCCGCCTTCGGCCAGCGCGTACTCCGCGTCGATTTCGTCCCAGTGCCTCTCCACCATGAAGTTGATGCCCACTTGCGCGGTGCCCTCTTCCCCCGCTTCCGACAGGAAGATCACATCGCGATCGAGCTTGACGTTCAAACGCTTCAACAAAAGCATCAGCATCAGGCCCGCAGTGAGCGTGTCCTTATCATCCTGCGCGCCGCGGCCATAGATGAAGCCGTTCTTCCGAATGGCAGCGAACGGGTCGACCGACCAATTCTCCCGTTGCACGCCTACTGTGTCGGAGTGTCCCATCACCAGAATCGGCTTCTTAGAGCCGTTCCCTTTGATGCGCGCCACCACATTCGCCCGCGCTGGATCGAGCGCGAACAACTGCGCGGAAATGCCCTCGCGGTCGAGCACCGACTTCACGTAACTCGCTACCTGCGTTTCATTGCCGGGAGGATTGCTGCTATCGATGTGCAGCAAATGCGTAAAGTGTTCGATGGTTTCCGGGTGAACCTTGTCCCAACGGACGGGATAGCGGTCGGCCGCGTGGGCGCTACAGGCCAACAGCAGCATCGCCGTGACAAACCGATGCAGCGCGGACCGTCTCATTTTCCCGGTCGAGAAGGGCAATCCCAGGATGTATCACGAATGTGTAACAATTTGCCGGGAAGGTGCAGACATGAATGGTCGCTGCCTGTGGGCATTTCTGTTTTTTTCTGGGGTCGTCCAGGCTCAAGTTTACACGAACCAGGGTAATGTCGTCTCCGTGACTGGCGATGCGGAAATCAAGGTAATTCCGAACCAGGTAGTGCTCTCGCTCGGTGTCGAGACACGGGACCGGAGTCTAGCAGTCGCCCGGGTGCAGAACGACAGCGTCGTCAGGAGCGTGCTGGACGCCATTGCCAGGTTTCAAGTTGATCCGACCGATGTGCAGACGGATTTCATCCAGGTCAACATCCGTTACCAGAGCACGGCGGAGACGGTTGTGGATCACTACGAGGTTGAGAAATCCATTGCCGTCACTCTGAAGGACGTGTCGAAGTTCGAGCCGCTTCTGACCGCGGTGCTGGAAGCCGGGGCGAACCATATCTACAATGTGGAATTCGTGACCACCGAGTTGCGCAAATACCGTGACCAGGCGCGCGCGCTGGCTGCAAAAGCGGCGATCGAGAAGGCGAACGACCTTGCGGCGGCGGCGGGCCTCAAGGTCGTGGGCAAACCCATGAATGTGTCGAGCTACTTCTACGGCGGCGGATCGTGGTACGGAAGACTGCACACGATGGGCGCGAACGTGGCTCAGAACGTGTATCAATCCGGCGACCGAGGGGCGGCGGAAGGCACCATCGCGCTCGGCAAGATCAGCGTCACGGCAAGCGTGTCTATGAATTTTCGAATCGAATGAGTTAGCCGCCCGCAATCGCTCCGACCACCAGAAACGGCTCCTTGCCTGATGCCACCGCATCGGGCAGCGGGGCGTCTGGTGAATCGTGGGACAGATCTTCCTCGCAGGCGAAGAATCGCACGAACGGGCGGCGCTTTAGCGTGACGTGATCGCGGAGCGTGCCTTGCAGCATGGGATAGCTCGCCTCAAGCGCGTCAAGGACCGAGCGCTGGGTTACCGGCCCTTCGACCTCGATTGTCACTTCGCCATCCACGCGCGCCAACGTCCGCAGATGTGCCGGGAGCACGATTCGGATCATGGCAGCGTCTGCGCCTCGACGGAGAGCACGGCCGGAAGGTCCCGGACGATTGGCGACCAACTGTCTCCAGCATCGGCCGAGGCGTACACTTGCCCGCCGGTGGTGCCGAAATACACGCCGCACTTGTCGAGCGAGTCGACGGCCATGGCGTCGCGCAGCACGTTGACATAACAGTTGCTCTGCGGCAGACCCTTGCTGAGCGGCTCCCACTCGTTTCCACCCGTCCGGCTCCTGTAAACGCGTAGCTTTCCCTCGGGCGGGAAGTGATGCGAGTCGCTCTTGATGGGAACGACGTAGATGGTTTCCGGCTCGTGGGCGTGAACGTCGATGACGAAACCGAAGCCTTTCAAGTCAAACTTCCGAGTGCTTCCGTCTTTATCCGGATGAACCACCTGGTCGCCTGGCAGGTTTCCGCTGACGTCGCGCCATGAGTTGCCGGCATCGTCGCTGCGCATCACCTCCCAGTGCTTCTGCATGAAGAGCACCTTAGGACGCGACGGATTCATGGCAATGTGATGGACGCAGTGGCCCACCTCGGCGGTCGGGTCGGGGATGTATACGGAACGAAGTCCGCGGTTAATGGGCTTCCAGGTTTTGCCGCCGTCATCGGTTCGGAAGGCGCCCGCCGCCGAAATGGCGATAAAGATCCGCTGCGACTCGCTCGGATCGAGAATGATGGTGTGCAGGCACAACCCCCCAGCGCCTGGTTGCCAGTGCGGCCCCGTACCGTGGCCGCGCAGACCGGAGAGTTCCTGCCACGTCTGCCCGCCGTCGGTTGAACGGAACAGCGCGGCGTCTTCCACCCCTGCATAGACCGTGTCCGGATCTTTGAGCGACGGCTCGAGATGCCACACCCGCTTGAACTCCCACGGATGTGGTGTGCCATCGTACCACTGGTGAGTGCCGGGGACGCCATCGTACACAAACTTGTTGCCCACCGGCTCCCAGGTCTTGCCGCCGTCGTTGGAACGCTGGATCTGCTGGCCGAACCAGCCGCTGGACTGCGACGCATAAATCCGGTTCGGGTCCGCGGGCGATCCCTTCAGGTGGTAAAGCTCCCATCCCGCGAAGTGCGGGCCGCTCACGTCCCACTTGTCGCGCTTTCCATCAGACGTCAGCACGAAAGCGCCTTTGCGCGTGCCAACCAATACTCTTACACTGCTCATCCTGTCTCCTCCTCAAGGTACTCGCCGTGGCTGGCGCGAGTGATCCTGCTATATCGTCGATTGAACCGGGTCGAAATCGACACATCCAGCGAACAAAATGTCCACGAGAGCCGCACGGTACTGTCAACTCCACAGGATAGCGGTCCGTTCGGCATTTACGGGAGACCGGCGCCACCCGATGCAGTACCGAAGCCATACAGCGCCTTGTGGGTGCGGATGTAGATACAGCCGCCGGCGATGGCAGGCGTGGCTTGCGCGGTTTCGTCCAGATCGTTCACGCTCAGAACCTCCCAATGCGGATCGGCCTTGAGCACGGTCACTTTGCCGGAGTGGCTGACCAGGAAAACCTTGCCGTCCGCGGCGACCGGAGAGGCAAAATACTGGTCGATGGCGCCGTTAGCGCGGCCGGTCTTCAGTACGCTGCCGGTTCTTGGGTCGACGGTCGTGACGATGCCGCCGGCTTTAACCAAGTAGAGAACATCACGGTAAATCAGTGGGGTCACGACCACGGAATAAGATTTCTTGTAGCGCCAGATGAGATTGGAGGCGGTGCGGTCGCCAGTTCCGCCGATTGCGTTGCCGGTGACACCGTGTTCCGTGACACTCTCGTTGCGTATGTAATCCCATTCCGCGCGGGTGATGATGCCATCGTTGTTTTTGTCCACCCAACCGAAGTGGTCCTTCATGATCGGATCCTTGGCAAACTCCTCGCGTGAGAGTTGCCCGTCCTTGTTCGTGTCCAGTTGCTCCAGAATGCTGTCGAACGACGGATACTCCGGCGTATCCCCGCCTGAACCCACGGCAACCACCAAATCCTGGAAGAGGACAGGGGAACCGATGGGGTAAATTCCCTGGTTTCCAATCCACCAGAGGTTTTCGCCGGTCTCCAGATCGTAACCGTCTATGCGGTACGATCCACTGACGACCAATTGATGCCTTCCTTGCTGCGGCGTGTAGACTGCCGGAGTGGAGAAAGCCTCCGTCGGAGCATTCGTTCTCTCAATCCGCCAGCGCACTCTTCCGGAATCCTTGTCCAGGGCGATGGCAAACGATCCATGGCGCTGGTCGCAAACCAAAGCCACTGTGTTCCCGTGGATTACAGGAGAGGATGAAATTCCGTAAAAGCTGTCAAACGGTCCGAGTTTGACGCGCCAGCGTTCCTTGCCGGCGGAATCGAAGGAGACGAGTCCAAAATCGGGGAAGAACGCGTAGACATTTTCCCCGTCGGCGGCGGGAGTCGGAGTTGCGGTGTCGTTGCCAACGAAGATTTTGTTGGTGTGATCCCGAATCACATCCCGGCGCCAGATGGTTCGGCCGGTTCGCCGGTCCAGTGCCAGTGTGATCAGTTTGTCGCCATCAACCGCCGTCAGGAAGATCTTGTCTTTAACGATAACAGGGGAAGAGCGACCCATGCCTACTTCTACGCGCCAGAGAAGATTCTTTTTGGATCCGAACTCGATGGGCAGGCCCGTTGCATCGGATACCCCTGAGCCGTTCGGCCCGCGGAAGCGCGGCCAATCCTGAGCGCACACGAGTGCTGCCGTGCACAAACAGAGCATCAATGTAATCGGACAATTTCGCGTCATACGAGTTAAAGCGGGATGTTTCCGTGTTTCTTCCTCGGCATGCTGTCAACCTTGTTCTCCAGCATGCGCAAGGCGCGGATGACCCTGGGGCGGGTCTCGTGGGGCTCGATCACGTCGTCGATAAATCCGCGTTCGGCAGCGATGAACGGGTTGGCGAACCGTTCGCGAAACTCCGCGACCTTTTCTGCGCGCAAGGCGTCGCCGTCGCCCGCGGCCGCCAGTTCCCGCCGGTAGACGATGTTCACCGCGCCCTCGGGCCCCATCACGGCAATCTCGGCCGTCGGCCAGGCGAGATTGATGTCGGTGCGGATGTGTTTCGAGCCCATGACGCAGTAAGCTCCGCCGTATGCCTTGCGGGTGATCACGGTGATTTTGGGCACCGTGGCTTCGGCGTACGCGAACAACAGCTTAGCCCCGTGGCGGATGATGCCGCCGAACTCCTGCCCGGTGCCGGGCAGGAAGCCGGGGACGTCTTCAAAGGTCAGGATGGGAATGTTAAACGCATCACAAAAGCGCACGAAGCGCGCGCCTTTCACCGACGAGTTGATGTCCAGGCAGCCGGCCAGGTACGCCGGCTGATTCGCCACGATGCCGATGGACCGGCCGTCCATCCGCGCGAATCCGATCACCAGATTCTGGGCAAAGTGCTCGTGAACCTCAAAGAAATTGCCGTCATCGACCACGTGCCGGATGACATCCTTGATGTCGTAGGGCTGGTTGGATTCCTCGGGCACGATGCGGTCCAACTCCGGGTCAGCGCGATCGGCTGAATCACCCGACTCCAGCCGCGGAGGATCGTCGCGATTGTTCTGCGGCAGATAGCTCACCAATTCGCGGATCATGCGCAGGCATTCGGCGTCGTCGTGCGCCAGGAAATGGCCCACGCCGCTGACCGAGTTGTGAGTCATGGAGCCGCCCAGGCGTTCCTTGCTGACGTCCTCATGGGTTACGGTCTTGATCACGTCCGGACCGGTGACGAACATGTAGCTGGTCTGGTCCACCATGAAGACGAAGTCCGTAATAGCGGGCGAATAGACTGCGCCGCCGGCGCACGGGCCCATGATGGCGGAAATTTGGGGAACCACGCCGCTCACCAGGGTGTTGCGCAAGAAGATGTCCGCATAGCCGCCCAGCGAGAGCACACCCTCCTGGATGCGGGCGCCGCCGGAATCGTTCAAACCAATGATGGGCGCGCCGTTCTTCAGCGCCAGATCCATGATCTTGCAGATCTTTTGCGCGTTCGCTTCGGACAGCGAGCCGCCGAACACCGTAAAATCCTGCGCGAAGACGTACACCAGCCGGCCGTCGATGCGTCCCCAGCCGGTGACAAAGCCGTCGCCGGGAACGATTTGGTCTTCCATGCCGAAGTCGCGGCAGCGATGCGTCACCAGCTTGTCGAGTTCTTCGAAGGAATCCTCGTCCAGCAGCAATTCGACGCGTTCCCGCGCGGAGAGCTTTCCCTCTTTGTGTTGGCGCTCCTTGCGCGCTTCGCCTCCGCCCTGGTCGGCTGCGGCGTGGCGGCGGCGAACCTCTTCCAACCTATTCATCGCAATTACTGTAGCGCACACTGAGGAGTGGCGCTGCAGCCGCTTCGCGGCATAAGCAGTCGCCGGTAGTAGGATGAAACAGTCGCCATGAAAAACATCGTCGTCGGCACCGCGGGGCACATCGACCACGGGAAAACGGCTCTGGTGAAGGCGCTCACCGGGATCGACGCCGACCGCCTGGAAGAAGAAAAACGGCGAGGCATCACCATCGACATCGGTTTCGCTCACCTGCAACTGACGCCCGAACTGCGCCTGGGTTTCGTGGATGTGCCGGGGCATGAACGGTTCGTGAAAAACATGCTGGCGGGCGTGGGCGGCATCGACCTGGTGCTATTCGTAGTCGCCGCCGACGAATCCATCAAGCCGCAAACCCGCGAGCACTTCGACATCTGCCGCCTGCTCGGGATTCCGCGGGGAATCATCGTGCTGACCAAATCCGACCTGGTGGATAAGGACATTCTCGACCTGGTCCGCTTGGAAGTGGAAGAGTTCGTGGCCGGATCCTTTCTGGAAGGCGCACCGATTGTCCCGGTCAGCTCGACTACGGGCGCAGGAATCGCCGATTTGCGCCAGGCGCTCGAGCGCGTGTGCCAATCGGTTGCTGAGAAGAGCGCAGCGGGTTATTTCCGGCTGCCCATCGACCGCGCATTCACGACCAAAGGCTTCGGAACCGTGATCACAGGGACGCTGATCTCTGGGTCAGTCAGCCGGGACCAGGAAGTGGAACTGTATCCCACTGGCAGGAGGCTCCGCGTACGCGGCGTGCAGGTGTACGGGCAGCCGGCCGATCGCGCCACGGCAGGGCAGCGGACAGCTTTGAATCTCGCCGATATCGAGCCGTCGGAAATCGCGCGCGGCATGGTGCTTTCCGTTCCCGGGCGGTTTCGCGCCGTGAGTTTGCTCGATTGCACGCTCGACCTGCTGTCATCGGCAAAACTATTGAAGCACCGTGCCCCGGTGCACTTTCACGCAGGAACAGCCGAGATCGAAGCTGAAGTGCGGCTTCTGGGCGGCGCCGCGGCGCTGAAGCCCGGCGAGCGCGCTTATGCCAGGATTGTGCTGCGCGAACCTGCGCTGGTACTGCCGGACGACCGCTTCATCATTCGGATGTTTTCTCCGGTCGTCACGATCGGCGGCGGCGTTGTATTGGACACGGGCGGCGTACGTTACCGCAAGACGGACAATGTCGCAGGGCGGCTGAACGTCCTGGCTCACGCCGACGCAGCCGCGAAAATTGCGCTGCTGGTGCGTGAGTCAAAATACGGGCTGGGCGCAGGCGAACTGGTGGCGCGCACGGGCTTGCCCGAAAAAGAGATTGCCAACGCGGCGCGATCCGGATTCGCTTTCTTGCGCCAGCCGCACATGTGGCTGATGGATCGCGCCTGGTTCGACCGGATGCGGCAGCGCCTAGTGGAGACAGTGCGTGATTTTCACCGCGCCCATCCGCTGTTGCCCGGTATCGCTAAAGAAGACCTGCGGGGGCGTGAACTGAACGAGGCGCCGCCCTTCGTTTTTGACGCGCTTCTGGCCGAAGCCAAGGACATTGTGCTGGAGGGCGAGACTGTGCGCCTTCGCACGCACAAAGTCGTGCTGAAGGAGGACGAAGAACAGGCGCGCGCCGCCATCGAACGCGCTTTCGAGCAGGCCGGGCTCGCCGTTCCTGCCGTGCCGGAGGTATTGGCCAAGTCCGGCGTGGAAGCAGGCCGCGCGCGGTCGCTATTGCAGATCTTGATTCGCGAAAGGCGGCTGATTCGTATCAGTGAAGACCTGGTGTTTCACCACTCGGCTATTGAGAACCTTCGTCATTTGCTCGCTGGCCGCAAAGCGGTGCGCTTCAGTGTCGGCGCGTTCAAGGATTGGACGGGCATCTCGCGGAAGTACGCCATCCCGCTGCTGGAGTACCTGGATCGCGAGCACATCACGCGCCGCGAGGGCGACGAGAGGCTGGTGCTGTGACGCCCGAGCGCCTGGTGCAAATCGCGGATAAACTTCAGATCGCGAATGTTCGCCGGCATATATTCCTTTGCGCGGACCAGACCACGCCGAAGTGCTCAACCCGCGAGGATAGCCTAGCATCCTGGGAATATCTCAAGAAGAGGCTGGCGGAGCTGGGCCTGCTCGAAGGCAAGAACTGCGTGTATCGCACGAAAGCCAACTGCCTGCGGATCTGCGAGCACGGACCCATCGCGGTGGTTTATCCCGATGGGACCTGGTATCACTCGGTGACGCCGCCGGTGGTTGAGCGGATTATTCAGGAGCACCTGATCGGAGGCCGGCCGGTGGACGAATATGTTTTCGCCAGGCACCCGCTGTAAAGCGAGCCGCGCGGGCTAATCCGAGACGGCGCTTTCACCGGGCACGATCGGCCGCGTCCGGGGAAGCACTCCTCGGCTGGCGAGGTGGCCCACAAACGCCAGAATCCAGGCAAAAACAGCGAGTTTTACGGCATCCGCCGCGCGGGTCCTGGGCAGCACTTTCCACATCAGGCCCAGCACCGGCTGAGCCAGGCACACGGCCCAGAGCGATCCGTAGAAATAGCGCCGCTCATGGCCTTCCCCTTTGGTGGAAGCCATTACGCGGGGCAACCGGCCGAACGCCCCGGCAATCCAGACCGCCAGCGCGAGCGGGAAATATCCGTAAACGTAAATCTGCCGAAGGTACCATTTGTCCGCCGCGACCGCGCCTACCAGTCCCGCCAGATTCAATATGGCGAATACGGCGACGGCGCTCCAGGCAAAGGTGTAGCAAACGCGCCGGTAGAGGGGATTCGGTTTGTCCTCGGTAAAGCGCAGGATGTACGGTTTGGGCTCGACACCGGGAAGCCTGCCGCGCAGTCCGGCGATGCCCGTCCCGGTCAGCACGGCCGCCAGCCAGGCGCCCATACGCCAGTCGAAGCCGCGCTCGAACAGATCGAAAGTCAGCGGCCCGGGCGCGATGAAGAACACCCAGATCCAGATGGGCCAGTGGGCGAGCCGGTAGGTGACCTTATTTCGTTCGCGCAGTTTTCGCTGGCTGGCCAGCTCAACTTTTACGGCTGGATTCAAAAGGCTCCTTTCTCAGAACTTCTTGTTGCGGCAGATTCCCTTTTACAACTTGCTGCACGGCAGTTTCAACTCAAGAGTTGCACGACGGGGCAATACTCACGTTACAATCGTGATTCACCTAATCACTCGCGGCGCTTAACCAGCCCGCGGTTCTCTTGAGAGGAACGTGCGGAATCATTACAGACTCAACGGCTCCGTCGCAACTAATGGAGTCTTCCTTCTTTTTGTGGCGCTCTTCGCGGTGGTTCCCGCCGGCGCGCAATTTAACGTCCTCACCGATAACTATGGCAACGCGCGCACCAACGCGAATCTGAACGAAAGGGTTCTGAACACGCTGAACGTGAACGCCACACAGTTCGGGAAATTATTTTCGCTTCCCGTCGGTGGATACATCAACGCGCAACCGCTGTACGTTCAGAATGTCGCCATTCCGGGCAAGGGCACTCACAACGTGGTTTATGTAGCCACGTTGCATAACGACGTTTACGCCTTTGATGCCGATACGCAAGCCAGCCCGCTTTGGCACGTCAATCTGGGGCCCTCGTTTCCGGCGCAGGGCCTCGATGTTGCCGACCTGACGGAAATCGGGATCCTCGGCACACCCGTGATCGACGACGCTACCAACACCATCTACGTGGTTGCGAACACCCAGGAGAATGCAAACTCCGTCTATCGACTGCACGCGCTCGACATCGCGACCGGCGAAGAAAAGTTCGGCGGGCCCACGGTAATCTCCGGCAGCTCCCCGAGTCAGAACGCCGGCAGCACGAACGGCCGGTTCGTCTTCGATGCCAGCCAGCATCTGCAGCGGCCGGGCCTGCTATTGCTGAACAACGTGGTCTACATTGGGTTCGGCTCCCATAATGACACCGGAAACTTCCACGGCTGGCTGATGGGGTACAACGCCGGAAACATACAGCAGCAGACGTCCGTTTTTCTGACCTCCGCACACGGCTGGGGAGCTTCCATCTGGCAGGGAGGCCGTGGGCTGGCGGCCGACGAGCAGGGCAATATCTACGCGGCCACTGGCAACGGTTCCTACGATGGGGCGGTGAACTGGGGCATGAGCGTGATGAAACTGGATACATCCTCGGGCGCGCCCACGGTGACCGACTGGTTCACGCCGGACAACTGGCAAACCCTCGACGACCTGGACAGTGATTTCGGTTCGTGCGGCCCAGTGCTGACGTCGTCCGGAACGGTGCTCGCCGGCGGCAAGGAGGGTATCCTGCATGTGCTTGACCAGCAAAATATGGGTCATTCGCAGGCCGGAAATGGCCAGGTCCTGCAAAGATTCCAGGCGATTGGCTTCGGGATTTTCAACATGGCGTATTGGGAGCGGCCAGGCAGCCCGATCGTGTATCTTCGCGCGTACAACGATGCTGTCAAAGCCTTCCAAATGAGCGGCGGCCAATTTGAGACCAAGCCCTTCACGCAGAGCCTGTTCACTGCAGGGCTGCCCTTTGATGGAATGGCGGTTTCGGTGGACGGGACTGCTCAGTATTCCGCGATCCTGTGGCTTATCACAACGGCGAACGGGGATAACAACGGCCTGGGGGTTCTGCATGCGTTCCCAGCCACCGACCTTTCGAAGGAACTTTGGAATAGCAATATGAACGCCAGCCGGGATAGCTTGGGAAACCTGGCAAAATTCACGGCTCCCACGATCGCCAACGGAAAGGTCTACGTGCCTACGTTTTCCAACCGGCTCGTCGTCTATGGCCTGCTCAGCCAGACGAAAGTCATCGGAGACGTGGTGAATTCCGCCAGTAGTATGAGCGGTCCGGTGGCCCCTGGAGAGCTGGTCGTGATCTATGGCTCCGGTCTGGGACCCACGGAACTGGCTGGAGCGCAGGTCGACTCCTCCGGAAAGATCAGCACAAATGTGGCGGGTACGCAGGTTTTGTTCAACAACTTGGCCGCGCCTTTGATCTATACGCGGGCGGATCAGGTTGCCGCCGTTGTGCCCAATGCGTTGGCCGGCGAGACAACTGTCGATGTACAGGTGAAATACCAAGGGCAGAGCAGTCCCACCTTCTCTACCTCCGTCACGGATACGGCACCCGGTATCTTCACGCTGGATCAATCCGGTCAGGGACAGGGGGCGATCCTGAATCAGGACACCACCGTGAACAGTGCCGCCAATCCCGCGGCGCGAGGTTCCATTATCTCGCTGTGGGCCACAGGCCAAGGCCAAAGCGATCCGGATTGGGCGGAAGATGTTCTGGCCTCTGATCCGCTGCCGCAACCGAAAAACAAAGTGAACGTCAACATCGGCGGGCAGTGGGCCCAGATTCTCTATGCCGGCGCGGCGCCGGGTCTTGCCGGAGTGATTCAGGTGAATGCAAAAGTGCCGTATGGCATCAAGCCGGGCACTAAAGTGCCTGTTGTGCTCCGGATTGGAAAAGGCCTCAGCCAGTCCGGCGTGACCATGGCGGTCCAGTAGCTCTAGAAACGGCTCTTGCGGCGGGGACTTTTTTAGCCGTCAGTTGGGTGTAAATCCGAATGCCGAAACCGAGATGCCGAGGATTCGTGGATCAGGCTTGGGCGCGGG
>Ga0335080_10003564_pt1 | contig 15740 bp, 9 predicted proteins | sample Lox_Sample_34_FD_206720 | JGI IMG/M metagenome (GOLD analysis project Ga0335080, IMG submission 206720) | Soil microbial communities from Loxahatchee National Wildlife Refuge, Florida, United States - Lox_Sample_3.4 | ecosystem: Environmental > Terrestrial > Soil > Wetlands | place: USA: Florida...
CTGGTGATGAGGCGGACGCATGCAAGCGTGATGAAGGAGCTCGGCGTCGATCCGAAGCTGGTCGCCGACCAGCTTGGTCATAGCCTCGACGTCAACCAGAACATCTACACCAGGGTATCGGTGGAACATCGGAAGGGCGCCGTCGATCAGTTGGAAGCGGCGTTAGTGATGTAAACGGAGCACAAACGGAGCACAGGGTGAAACGGGTTTATGCAAGTCGTTGATTTTCTTGGAGCGGGAGACCGGATTCGAACCGGCGACGTCCAGCTTGGGAAGCTGGCATTCTACCACTGAATTACTCCCGCTCGTCCGCAGTTTCGACCACACTATAGCACAGGCGTGGCCTTCGAAGGCCGTTCAACTGAACAACTGCGCTGCACGCGCCATCCGCTCTCGGACATTGACGCCGTTCGGGCAGTCAACGGTACATGCCTCGCAGTGTGCGCATGCCAGCCTCCCCGCCGTTCGCTCGAACGCCGCCCGGCCCATCTCGTAAACACCGTAGCCCTCGGCGTACATCACCGAGCGCACCACATCTGACGCCGGGACTCCTTGCGGGCATTGCCCCTCGCACGCCCCGCACATGCGGCACAGTACAGAACTAATCTCGCTGAGAGACGCTGCCAGCAGCGCTGCATCCCCGTCCGAGTACCCGCCCGCCGACATCGCTCCCAGATTCTCGAGAAGCTGGTCCACGTCTGACATGCGCACACTGGTGGTCTGGATGCGGTCGTCGCGCAACGCCCAGCGAATCGCCGCAACGTGGGCGCCGGCGCGGCCGCGCAAGTACCCGCCGGCCATCACCTTCATCGCTACCACACCCACGCCGGCCGACTTCAGCCGGTTCAGCGATGTGTCCAGATCTGCCGAATCCATCTTGTAGGGGTCGCGCCGGGAGCCGATCGCGAAGCTGTACGGGATCTGGACAACGTCGATCTTCTGCTCAATGACGAGGTCCGCCAGCCTTCCGATGCGATGGCTGCTCAGGCCGCGAAAGCGTGTCTTGCCGGCCTTCTGCGCGGCGCGCTGTACCTCAAGCATCTCAGGGGTCACCTTCGTGGGGTCGTCCCTCTGGCCCAGATACCAGACGTCAACGTGATCGGTCCCGAGTGCCTTGAGGCTGGCATCGAGGTCCGCGGCGATCTGTTGCGGATTGTGAGCGTAGGAGCGCGTACACAGAACCACCTTGTCCCGCTTGCCGCGAAGCGCGGCGCCGAGCGCCTGTTCGGCGTTGCCGCTCTGGTAGCTGCGTGCCGTATCGAAGAAGTTGAGGCCGCTGTCCAAAGCGCGTTCTAAGACGCTGATATCGGAGACGGCTTCCGAGCCGACGCCGAGTTCCGTTACCCGCAGGCCAGTCCGGCCCAGCATACGGTAGCGGAGTTGGGGAGAAATCCTGCGTGCCGGCTGCGACTGTCCCGCGACAGTGATTGCCGCCGCGCCGCTGATAAGAAATGTTCGGCGGGAGGATGCAAGAGCCACGATGACTCCTTCTGTCAACCATGCTATGCCCGGTTCCGGCGGGACACCAGGCCCTCGGACGGCGCAGGGAGCCTTCCCGTAAGACGGTCCAGCGAATCAACCGTTTGACGATTGCAGCGAACGTGTTCGCAGGCGCGGTGACAACGGTTCTGAGCCTCAGGCGACTGCGGTGCGTACAGGCCACATCGTGACGACGCAGGCATACCATGGATTCAGCACGACATGATCTTATTGCTGCCGGGCGCTTCCTTGTTGCTGGGCGCGCTCCTGTTCGGCCCGGTTGACGGCGCCATCGTCGACACCGATCACGACGGGTTGCCCGACGGCTTTGAGCAATCCATACTGATCCGTTTTGTTCCCACCTTCCACATCAGTGAGTCCGACTGCGATGTCGCGCCCGCTCAGTTCCGCCCCGGTCTCTCCACGCCAACACTGCAGGCCAGGGATGGGACAATCTACGGCCAGGTTTTCTCTGTGCCTGCGGGAACCGGCACGCCTTCGCACGACCTTGAGGTCCATTACTATCACCTGTGGAACCGCGACTGCGGCTATCCAGGGCACGCTCTCGATTCCGAGTCTGTCTCCGTTCTCCTCCGGGCCAATTCCGCCGGACTGGAGGCCGGCAACTGGCGAGCGGTCTACTGGTACGCCGCGGCGCACGAGAACACATTGTGCGACGTGAGCAATGGTGCAACCGCCGCCGCCCTCAATGCCGTGGATCGCGGTCCCGATGTCTGGGTCTCTAAAGACAAGCACGCGTCCTTCCTCGACAAACGCCTCTGCTCCGGTGGATGCGGGGAGGACCGTTGCGATCCCGCCATCATTCTGCAGGTCTCCAATCTGATTAACATCGGGGAACCCGGCGCGTCGATGAACGGAGCCGACTGGATCAACGCGGCCGCATGGCCGCTGGCAACGAAGATGCACCCGGATTTCACCGAATCCCTGGTGCAACGGATGCCCGACGGGCAGGCCATCCCCTTGCCAGCCCGTGACGTCGCCAAAGGCGTGCGGACCACCCTGAAAGTTGCCGGAGACACGTACTCCTCGCTGGCCACCGCGAACGCCGAGACCGCAGCCGGCCTCGAGACGGGCAGGAAGAACACCGCGCTGGGGCTGTCCGCCGCCACCCACGTCGTCTCCGCGGCTATGCGTCGGGCCTGGAAATTCGTGAATCCCGCCGCCAGCTCGGCGAAGTAATCGAGCCGTCCGGCTGGTCTGTTAAGTCCTCTTCGGTCAGCGCCTTGTACACCGTAACGAACATGTTTCAAACCTGTGTGACAACGGTTCTGAACTGGACACCTTTCCTCACCATGGCACAGCATGGCGTGTACAGCGCTCAGGGGACTACGGTCGGGTGGTCCGGCGGCTCAGGTCAATCCGCGCGGGCTGTTTTGCGCCGGCAGTTTCGCGGTGCACCGGCAGATGGGGGCGCTCCTAATAGAAAGCGATCGAATGAAAGGAGCTTTGATGCAACTTAAGCGCAACTCGACAGTTTGGGTATCTGCGCTGGTCCTGCTCGCGGCCCTGGTCTTGGCGATCCCGCTCGGGGCGCAGGACGTCACCGCGTCCATCACCGGCGTCGTCACAGATTCCACCGGCGCGGTCATTGCTGGAGCCGCTGTCACGGCCCGCGACATGGACCGTGGCACCGTGTTTTCCACCGTGAGCGACACGGTCGGCGCCTACAATCTAGCGCGGCTTCCCGTTGGCCGCTACGAAGTGAAGGTCAGCAACGCCGGCTTCCAGTCCGCGGTGCAGCCCAATGTGGTACTGGTGATCAACCAGGTAGCCAGACTCGACTTCCAGTTGAAGATCGGTAATGTCAGCGAGACGGTGGAAGTTACCAGCGCGGCGCCGATCCTTCAGACCGAAACCACGACCCTCGGCACCGTGATGCAATCGAATGCCATCACCAGCCTGCCGCTCGAAACCCGCAACTACAACCAGCTCACGCTGCTCATGCCGGGCGCCGTCACCACCAGCCCGGGCGCGTTCAACACCGGGCAGGCGACCTTCAATGCCGGACGTCCGTACATCAACGGCAACCGCGAACAGGCCAACTACTATCTGCTGGACGGCATGGAGAACGTCGAGTTCGTCGACAATAATGTGGCGTACTCTCCGAACGTCGACGCGATCGAAGAATTCAATGTCGTGACCAACAATCCGTCGGCCGATTATGGCCAGTTCCTCGGCGGCGTGATCAGCGTCATCACCAAATCGGGCACCAACGCTTTCCATGGCGACTTGTTCGAGTTCTTCCGCAACGACGCCATGAATGCCAACGAGTGGTCGCGCAACTTCAGTCTCGATCCGGCCACCAACAGCAGTCCGCAGAAACTGCGCTGGAACAACTTCGGCGGCACCTTCGGCGGTCCCATCAAGAAGAACAAGCTGTTCTTCTTCACCGATTACCAGGGTTCTCGTTTCGATCACCCGTCTACCGCCGGAACCGTTACCACCTTCTCGGATGCTGAACGTAGTGGCGACTTCACCGATCTCGGTGTCGCCCTGCACTACCCCGGCACGAACGTGGTGATGCCTTCCGATCTCCGCCAGGCGGCGATTTGCGGCGCCAACCAGAAGATGGGCGTCGACCCCTGCATCACCGGTTTGAGCGCTACAGCTCTGAAGATCATGGCCGCCTTGCCCAAGGCCACCAACGGCGGTCTGATCAACAATGCGCCCAACGCCGAGCACGACTTCACCAACGGCGACCAGGGCGATGCCAAGCTCGACTATCAGCCCACGGAGAACGATCACCTCTCCGTTCGCTACTCCCAGCAGAACGTAGTGCAGCAGTTCGTGAACACCCAGGAAGCGCTCTACAGCGCCAATGGAAATGCCAGCTTCCCGCTGTGGAATGGCGTCATCAACTACACCCGCACACTGTCGCCGACGCTGCTCAACGAGTTCCGTTTGGGTGTGAACTACTTCCCGGCGGAAGCGAACACACAGGATCCCGGCTCCGCCAATCTCGGCGCTCTGATTCCTGGTGAACCGACGAAGTTCCTGCCCGGCCTCTACTTCTCCGGCGCGCCGGTGGGTGGCGGCCAAAACGGTCCGTTCGCGTTCGGTACCGTGGACGCGCCTGAGATCTTCCACCAGACTTCCGGCCTGATCGAAGACACGATGATCTGGACCAAGGGCAAGCACAGCATGAAATACGGCTTCCAGTTCATCCGCTATCGCAACGACTATGTTCCGGCCACCAGCAACGACGGCGCCGCCGGACAGATTGGTTTTAACGGCACCTACACCGGCAATGCGGAAACCGATTTCGCGCTCGGTCTCCCCTATTACATGGGCTACGGCCTCGGCTACTCGGGAACCGTTGGTCAGCGCAACAGCGCATACGGCGCATACTTTCAGGACGACTGGAAGATCGCGCCGCGTCTGACTTTGAACCTCGGTCTGCGCTGGCAGGTCTTCACGCCGATCTATGAAGTCGGCGATCGCATGACCAACTTCGGCGAGTACACCGGCGAGATCCAACTGGCGGGCGTCAACGGCAACAGCCGCGCCCTCTACAACCAGTACAACGGCATCGCCAACTTCCTGCCTCGCGTCGGTCTGGCGTGGAACGTCATGAAGGACACCGTGGTTCGCGCCGCGTTCAGCCGGTCCAGCTTCCAGGAAGGCACCGGCGAGTACAACCGCCTGGCGACGAACGCGCCGTGGAATATCGATCTGGTGGGACAGTGGGATGGCTCGAACGGCATCCCGTCCAATCAAATCACTCTCGATCAGGGCTTCGGCGCACTCGGCTCCGGCGGACCCGGCTGCACCCCGCAGAACGTGACCTCGGCGCCGGCGTCCTGCTTCGCCGGAGTCCGCATTCACATGACCGATCCGAACTACCGGCCAGCGGTCTCCAACCAGTGGAACCTCTCCATCCAGCGGCAACTGGGCAATGCAACAACAATCCAGGCCGCCTATGTGGGGCAGCACACCGACCACCTGGCGTCCATCATCTTCGCCGGACAGAAATATCTGGATCCAGCCAGCGGTCAGGTCTTGCCGAGCCCATACTTGGGTGGGAACCCGGCGATCGCCGCGGCCGGGCCCGGTCAGGTGCGTCTCAACGCCACATGGGGTGTGCAGAACTATGACGCCCTCCAGCTCGCCTTCCAGCGCCGGCTCAGCCAGGGTCTCGCTTTCCAGGCGAACTACACCTGGGCGAAGTGCCTCACCAACAACTTCGGCTATTACGGACGCTATGGCGACGCCACCGCCAGTCAGGCGAGCGCCGACATTGCCTTCCAGTTGAACGCCTACGACATGAACCTCGACTACGGTCTTTGCGATCACGACGTCACCAACGTCTTCAACGGCTACCTCAACTACGAGCTGCCGTTCGGCAAGAACCGTATGTTCGGCAAGAGCGCGAGTCCGCTGGTGGATGCGGTGCTCGGCGGCTGGGAAGTGAACGCCGTCTACACTCTCCATGGTGGTTTCCCCATCTCCATGCTCGACTGGGGCGGCGATGCCGGCACCGGTTCGGCGCAGGGACGGCCCGATTGCAATGGCCCGTCGATCGCGACTCCGTACAAGAACTTCGCGGGTGGCGGTTACCAGTGGTTCGATCCGAGCAACATGTCTGATCCCGCCGGTACGCACTTCGGCACCTGTGGCGTAAGCACGGAGCGCGGTCCCGGACTGAAACAGGTGGACCTGAGCCTCGGAAAGCAATTCTCGATTCCGGGCCGGGAGAACCAGTATCTGGAGTTCCGCGCGGAAGCCATCAACGCGTTCAATACGCCGGTTCTGGTTGTGAACGGCTACTCGATCGACGTGCACGGTGGCGCTCTTGAAGGCGTCGTCAATACGTCGAACGGTGCTCGCAACATGCAGCTCGCGTTGAAGTACGTGTTCTAGTCTGTTCTCCACGGGCGCGGCCCGATACCCGGCTGGGACCGGGCCGCGCGTTTGTTTCATCAATCCGTTCCTGCGAGGCCGCCACAGCTATGTCGCTCATGTTGGATGAAATCCGGCAGCAGCCGGCCGCGCTCGATCACGCGCTCTCCACTGAGGTGCAGCGCTTCCGCGATCTGCAGAAGCATTTCGAGCAGCACCGGCCGCGCTTCATCGTGCTGGCCGCGCGCGGAACCTCCGATAACGCGGCGCAGTTCGGCCGCTATCTGATCGAGATCACCACGGCCATTCCGGTGTCGCTCTCCGCGCCGTCGGTGTTCACACTGTACGGCGGACAGCTTGATTTTCGCGAGGTACTGTTCGTCGGCATTTCGCAGTCGGGCGAATCGACCGACGTCAATGTTGCGGTGGAAGAGGCGCGCAAGTGCGGCGCAACCACCATGGGCATTACCAACGTGATTGGCAGCCCGCTTTCGCAGACAGCCGATCACGTCATTCTGTTGCACGCCGGCGACGAGACCAGTGTTGCCGCCACCAAGACCTGGACGTCGCAGCTCCTGATGATGTACCTGCTGGCGTGGAGTCTCGGTGCGCCGTTATCGCTTGACGACATCAGCCGCATTCCGCGATGGGCGCAGGCCGCGCTCGACTGCGAAGCTGAGATCGCTGAACGCGCGCGCGCCTACACCTTCGCCGAGAAGGCCATTGTTGTCGGCCGCGGGTTCAACTACTGCAACGCGCTCGAGTTCGCATTGAAACTGATGGAGGCCTGCTACATCGTCACCGGCAGTTTCTCCTCGGCGGATTTCCTGCACGGACCTGTCGCCATCACCGAGCGCGGCATTCCCGCGTTCGCCTTCGCGCCGCCGGGGCCCACATGGAAAGGCATGCAGGAGGTCGTGGAAAAGCTGCGTGTTGCGCAGGCCTGTCCTATGCTCATCACCGATGAGCGCAATCGGGAGGCTGCCGGCAACGGCGACAATATCATCCTTCTGCCCGAGCCCGGTTTCGGCGGCAGCCGCCTGCCCGCCGACCTCATCACGCCCATTCCCTACGCGCTGCCCGCGCAACTGCTCGCCGCGCACCTGGCCGAAATCAAGGGACTGAACCCGGACAAACCGCGCATGCTCTCGAAGGTGACGCAGACGTTGTGACCGCTCCGGGCAACAGACCGCCGTTCTCGTGTACCATCGCTGCAAGGCGAAATCCATGCAGCTGACTTTTGCGGACTGGGCCGTCGTCGGCCTCTACTTCCTCTTCAACATCGCGATCGGGCTGTATTATCGGGCTCGTGCGGGCAAGAGCATTTCCGAGTTTTTTCTCTCGGGCAGGAACGTTCCCTGGTGGCTCGCCGGAACGTCCATGGTGGCCACTACCTTTGGCGCGGACACGCCGCTCGCCGTCACCGGCATGGTGGCCGTGGGCGGAATCGCGGGCAACTGGCTGTGGTGGAACATGGTGGCCAGCGGCATGATGACCGTCTTCTTCTACGCGCGCCTGTGGCGTCGCTCCGGCGTCATGACCGATATTGAGTTCGCCGAGATCCGCTACAGCGGCAAAGCCGCGGCGTTTCTGCGTGGATTCCGCGCGCTCTACCTCGGCATCCCCATCAACTGCATCATCCTCGGCTGGGTGAATCTCGCGATGGTGAAGATTCTGATGCTGGTGCTTGGTGTCAGCAAGCTGGAAGCGCTCTTCCTGGTGATCGGCATCATCGTGCTGACGTCGTTCATCTCCACGCTGTCAGGTCTCTGGGGCGTTCTCGTCACCGATGTCTTCCAGTTCATCGTGAAGATGGGCATGATCATCGTGCTCGCCGTCTTCGCGGTGCAGGCTGTGGGCGGCATGGGCGCGCTCAAGGCGAAACTCGCCGCCGTGGATCACGCGCGCATCCTCGCCGGCGGACACGGCTCGGTGCTCTCGTTCATCCCCGATACCGATTCCACCTGGATGCCGCTCATCACCTTCCTTGTCTACATCGGCATGAGCTGGTGGGCCACCTGGTATCCCGGCGCGGAGCCGGGCGGCGGAGGCTACGTCGCGCAGCGCATGTTCTCCGCGAAGGACGAACGGCATTCGCTGCTGGCCACGCTCTGGTTCAACATCGCGCACTACGCCATGCGCCCTTGGCCGTGGATCCTCGTGGCGCTCGCGTCGCTGGTCATGTTTCCCGGACTCAAGGACCCCGAGACCGGTTACATCAGAGTCATGATCCAGTGCCTGCCTGCCTCGCTGCGCGGGCTCATGGTGGCTGCCTTTATGGCTGCCTTCATGTCCACCATCGCGACCCAGCTCAACTGGGGCGCCAGCTATCTGGTGAACGACTTCTACAAGCGCTTCATCCACACCGATGCTTCCGAGAAGCATTACGTCGGCATCTCACAGCTTGCTACTATTCTGCTGACCATCGTCTCGGCCGTCATCACCTTCTACCTCGATTCCATCGCCGGCATGTGGAAGCTGCTGCTCGCCACCGGCGCGGGCACCGGACTCGTCCTGCTCCTCCGCTGGTACTGGTGGCGCATCAACGCGTGGAGCGAGATCTCTTCCATGATTTCCGCGCTGGTCGTCTCGGTGTCCCTGCAGACGGTGTGGCATCTGGATACATCGCGGCCGCGCGATTTCGCATGGCTCATGATCATCACCGTCGCCATCACCACCGTCGTGTGGATTGCGGTAACCTTCCTCACCGCCCCAGAGCCGACCGAGGTGCTGATCGGTTTCTACCGCCGCACCCGGCCCTCGCTTGCCGGCTGGCGGCCAGTTGCGCGGCTCGCCACGGATATTCATACTTCGCGCGACGGCTGGCGCAACCTGATGGACTGGATCGCGGGCCTCGTCCTGATCTATGGGTTCCTGTTTGGCATCGGCAGGATCGTGTTGATGGATTACGCGGCCGGGGTCGGCCTGCTCGTGCTCGGCCTTGCCGCGGGCGCGGTCATCTACGTCGATCTCACAAAGAGAGGATGGAGCAGCCTTGCTGATTAAGCCCATCCTCGATCCCGAGTTCATCTCCGCCGCAGTGTGGAACCAAGACTACCGGCGGCGCGTGCGGGAGAGCGGTGGCGATCCCCTCGTCATCGCTCTCGAGCGCGGCCCCGGCGCGGTCTCCGTCTGGCAGACACAAGTCCTTCCGCACGGGGGCGACAACATCGCGCTCAACCACCGTTACATCGAGCGAGCCCTGAAGTTCCTCCTCTGGCAGCGCGGCGGACATCGTGTCACCATCGCCGGCAACCCGCTGATCGCAGGCTATCTCAATGCCGTGTATTCTCCGCACGGACCGCGCGCTTTCGATCACGCCTTCATGGGCGAGCGCGTCTACAAGGCGCCCTTCGAAATCGTCGCCTGCTCGCTCGCCGACGCGCCCCAGCCCGCCGAGCGCAGCTCGCCGCTGGGCCGCCATACCAACGGTTGCCGCATCGGCTTCGACCTCGGCGGCAGTGATCGCAAATGCGCCGCCATGATCGACGGCGACGTCGTCTTCAGCGAAGAGGTCGTCTGGGACCCCTACTATCAGACCGACCCGCGCTATCATTTCGACGGCATTAACGATTCGCTTCGCCGGGCCGCCGCGCACCTGCCCCGCGTGGATGCCATCGGAGGCAGCGCAGCGGGCGTCTACATTAACAACGAACCGCGCGTCGCCTCCATCTTCCGCGGCCTCTCGCCCGCGCAGTTCGAATCCGACGTCCGTCCTATCTTCCACCGCCTGCGCGAGTGCTGGAACAACGTGCCCTTCATGGTGGTGAACGACGGCGAGGTGGCCGCCCTCGGCGCATCGATGACGCTGGGCGAGAACGCCGTCCTCGGGGTCTCCATGGGCACCAGCATGGCTGCGGGCTACGTCACGCCAGACGGCTTCATCACCGACTGGCTCAACGAGCTCGCCTTCGCCCCCCTCGATTACCGCGATCCCGCGTCGCGCGACGAGTGGTCCGGCGACGACGGCGTCGGCGCGCAGTACTTCTCGCAACAAGCCGTCTCGCGTCTGCTCCCCGCGGCCGGCATCGACGTCCCCGCCGACATGCCCTTCGCGAAACGGCTCGTCCACGTCCAGGAGCTGATGGCCGCCGCCGACCCCCGCGCGCGCCGCATCTTCGAAACCATCGGCGTTTACTTCGGTCACGCCATTGCGAATTACGCCGAGTTCTACGAGCTTCGTCACGTGCTTGTCATGGGGCGAGTCACCACAGGCGAAGGCGGCGACATCATCGTCAACGAAGCGCGCCGCGTGCTCGAAGCCGATTTCCCCGAACACGCCGATGTGCAACTTCATTTGCCCGGCGAGCAGGATAAGCGCCACGGCCAGGCCGCCGCTGCGGCCACGCTGCCCGCGCTGGAGGAACATTAGTCCATGAAACTCCGCAATCCCAACTCCGATTTCTTCGTCCCCGACGGCCTCGCCCCCGGCGCCGCCCTCGCCCGCACCACGCACATGAGTGTCAGCGCGCACCAGGACGACATCGAAATCATGGCTTACCACGGCGTCGCCGAATGCTTCGGACGCCCCGACCGCTGGTTCAGCGGCGTCGTCGTCACCAACGGCGCAGGCTCGCCGCGCGCAGGCATCTACGCGGGTTACAGCGACGAAGAGATGCAGAAGATCCGCGTCGTCGAACAGCGCAAGGCAGCCTACGTCGGCGATTACGCCTGCCAGCTCCAGCTCGGCTACACCAGCGCGCAGGCGAAAGATCAGACCACCGCCGCCATCCGCGAGGAGCTCGCCGCCATCTTCGCCGCCGCGAAACCCGAGGTCGTCTACCTGCACAACCTCGCCGACAAGCACGACACGCACATCGGCGTCGCGCTCCACTGCCTCGCCGCGCTCCGCTCCCTTCCCTACGCCGACCGCCCGAAGAAGGTCTACGGCTGCGAGGTCTGGCGCGCGCTCGACTGGATGCCCGATTCGTCGAAGCAGCCGCTCCCCGTCTCCGAGCGCTCCAATATCGCCGCCGCGCTGGTTGGCGTCTTCGATTCGCAGGTGAGCGGAGGCAAGCGTTACGACCTCGCAACCGCTGGCCGCCGCCTCGCCAACGCCACCTACGCCAGCTCCCACGCCACCGACATCGAATCCGCCCTCACCTTCGCCATGGACCTGACGCCGCTCGTCACCGACCTCACCCTCACGCCCGCGGACTACGTCCTTCGTTTCGTCGACGAGTTCCGCGCCGACGTGGCCACGAAGCTCGGGAGGTGGAAGGCCTGACATGCAGCCAGCGCGCAGACATCCGGCATCGTGGGTGGCCACCCTCTACTTTGCGGAGGGCCTGCCCTTCTATGCCGTAAATCTGATGGCGCTTACCTTCTACCAGCGCATGGGCGTGGACAACGCCATGAACGCGCTGGTGATCAGTCTGCTCGGCTGGCTCTGGACCCTCAAGCCGCTCTGGAGCCCGCTGCTGGAAATGTCGAAGACGAAGAAGTTCTTCGTCGTCCTCTGCCAGTTCATCGGCGGACTCAGCCTCGTTCTGCTCGCGCTCTGCCTGCCGCTCGAAGGCTATTTCCGCTACTCCATCGCCATTTTCTTCCTCATCGCCTTCTGTTCCTCCACGCACGACATCGCCGCCGACGGCCTCTACATCGCCAGCCTCTCTCCGAAGGAACAGGCTGCCTACGCAGGTTGGCAGGGCGGCTTCTACAACGTCGCGCGCGTCTTCTCGCTCGGCGGCTTGATCTTCCTCGCGGGCGCGCTCCAGGAGCGCTTCCTCCGCGCTCACGTCACCATGCCGATGGTCCGCGCATGGATGGCCATCTTCGCCGGACTCGGCCTGCTCCTCGTCGCCCTCAGCGCATATCACGCGCGCATGCTGCCGCCCGGAGGTGACGACCGCGTCGCTGGCGACCTGCATCACATGATCGACACCTTTCGCGACGTCGTCGTCAGCTTCTTCCGCAAGCCCGGCATCGCGCTGATGCTCGTCTTCATCTTTCTCTACCGCGCGGGCGAAGGTCAGGTCGCGAAAATCGGCCCGCTCTTCCTGCAAGCCGACCGCATCGGCGGCGGACTCGGCCTCACCATGCAGCAGTTCGGCACCATCTACGGCACCTTCGGCAGCGCGGCGTTCATCCTCGGCAGCGTCTGCGGCGGCTACTTCTCCTCGTGGCTCGGCCTGAAGCGCGCGCTCATGCCGCTCATCTGCATCCTCAATCTGCCGATGCTCGCCTACGTCTACCTCAGCGTCGCGATGCCGACGAACCCAGCGCTCATCACCACCGCGATGAGCGTCGAAATGTTCGGCTACGGCTTCGGCTTCGTCGGCGTGATTCTCCTCATGATGCAGGAGATCGCCCCCGGCCCCTATCAGACCGCGCACTACGCCTTCGCGAATTCGCTCATGAACCTCGGCCTCATCGTCCCCGGCGCGCTCAGCGGCTTCATCCAGACCCGCATCGGCTATCGCAGTTTCTTCATCTGGGCGCTCATCTCCGCGATTCCGTCCCTCGTACTCGCCCGCTTCGTGCCCATCCGTGGCGGCGCAGCCGTGCCCGCCACCGAACCCGCTGAGCAGGTGCCCGCGTAACTCATGTCTCTCAAAGCAATCATCCTCGCTGCAGGCAAACAGGCCATCACCGCCGACGGCAGCCCGCTCGTGCTGCAGAAGCTTGGCGACCGCAGCATCCTCGAATGCGTGGTCGAAAACGCCCTCCAGGTGGTGCAGCCCGAAGACGTCCACATCGTCGTTGGCTACCGGCGCGAAGACGTGGAATCGCAGCTCGGCCTCACGTTCCACTACGTCGCGCAGAACGAAGCGCTCGGCACTGGCCACGCCGTGCTGCAAGCCGTAGAATCGCTCGGCGATTTCACCAGCACCGTCCTCATTCTCTACGGCGACACGCCGCTCTTCCGCCCCGCCTCCATCCGCGGGCTCCTCAATCGCCACCGTCTTCGCAAGGCGCAGATGACGCTGCTCACCGCCGTCGTCGATCGCCCGCTCCCCTACGGCCGCATCATTCGCGACGCCGCGGGCCAGATCATCGACATCATCGAGGAAGCCGCCGCCACGCCCGAGGTCCGCGACATCCGCGAGCTCAACGTCGGCGCATACGTCGTCGATGCTGCCGTGCTCTCCGCAGCGCTGCGCAACCTCCGTCCCTCCCCGCTCGACGGCGAATACCGTCTCACCGACTGCGTCCACGAGCTCATCCGCTCCGGCCTCCGTGTGGAGAGTTATCGCCTCTATGACGAGGACGAAGTGCAGGGAATCAACACGCCCGCTGATCTCGAAACCGCCGAGACCATCCTGCAGAAACGGCTGTTCCGCCCGCGCCGTCAGGAAGAACGCAACGTCGTGACCTTCGGAACGGGCGGCTGGCGCGCCATCATCGGCGAGGGCTTCACGCTGCACAACGTGCGCCGTCTCTGTCAGGCGCTGGCCAACGAAATCACCCGGCAGGGTCAGGAGCGCCGTGGTGTCATCGTCGGCTATGACCGCCGCTTTCTCTCGAAGCAGGCCGGCGAAGCCGCCGCCGAAGTTTTCGCGGGCAACAACATCCCCAGCATCCTGCTCACCGAAGACGCGCCCACGCCGCTGATCACCTATGCGACCGCGGTAAAGGGTTCGGCTTACGGCCTCGCGTTCACGGCCAGTCACAACCCGCCCGAGTGGAACGGGCTGAAGGTCTTCCACGGCGACGGCTCGCTCCTGCTCGATCACGAAACCCGCCAGATCGAAGCCGAGACCAACGCCCTCACCCCCGATGACGTCATAAAACTCGAGCTGGACATCGCCCTCGAAGCCGGCATCGTCGAATACGGCGACTTCACCAACGAATACGTGGACGCGGTTGAAAAGCTCATCGACCTCGACGCCATCCGCAAAGCCGCGCTGCGCGTCATTGTCGATCCGATGTACGGCGTCGGCCAGCTCACCCTCGGCACCGTCCTCACCGAAGCCCGCTGCCGCGTGACCTTCATTCACGATCGCCACAACCCTTTGTTCGGAGGCCGCTCGCCCGCGCCCAATCTCGAAGCCCTGCGCACCCTCAGCTCGCAAATGCAGCAGTACCACTACGACGTTGGCCTCGCCATGGACGGCGACGCCGATCGCATCGCCATCGTGGACGAGACCGGCCAGTACATCTCCGTCAACGACATCCTGCTGCTTCTCTACTGGTATCTGCACGAAGTCCGGGGCGAGCGCGGAGGAGTCGTGCGCAACCTGGCCACGTCCCACTTACTCGATCGCCTCGCCCATCGCCTCGGCGAGCAGGCGTACGAAACACCCGTGGGTTTCAAGCACATCGTCTCCGGATTAGTCGAACACAACGCGCTCCTCGGCGGCGAATCCTCCGGCGGCCTCACCATCCGCGGCCACATCCTCGGCAAGGACGGCATCTTCGCCTCCGCCCTCATCGTCGAGATGCTCGCGAAAACCGGCCAGCGCATCGCCCAGCTCCTCGATCGCGTCTACGCCCTCACCGGTCGCCTCTACGACATGGAAGAGGCTGTCCCCGCGACCCCGGAAATGCGCGTCGCCGTGCCGCGCCGCATGAAGGAAGCCCCCACCGCGAAGATCGGCCCGTATCCCGTCGTCAGTGTCTCGCACCTCGACGGAACGAAGATCCTTCTCGAGAACGACAACTGGGCGCTGCTCCGTTTCTCGGGCACCGAGCCGGTTCTGCGCCTCGCCGTGGAAGCCGGCTCGCCCGAAAAGTGCGCCGAACTCATCGCCTGGCTCCGCCAGTTTGTAACTTCCTGATAACTCACTTATGCGCTACGGTTACTTCGACAACGACAACCGGGAGTATGTCATCGAACGTCCGGACGTGCCTGTCTCCTGGACGAATTATCTCGGAGTAAGAGACCTCTGCACCGTCATCTCGCACAACGCCGGAGGTTACTCCTTCTACAAGCACGCCGAGCATGGCCGGGTAACTCGCTTCCGCCCCAACGGAGTCCCGCTCGATCGCCCCGGCCACTACGTCTACCTGCGTGACAACGCCACAGGCGACTACTGGTCCCTCTCCTGGCAGCCCGTCGGCAAGGCGCTCGATCAGGCGAAGTACGAAACACGCCACGGGCTGTCGTATTCGAAGTTCTCCTGCGATTATTCGCAGATTCAGGCCACCCAGACCGTCTTTATCCCCCTCGAAGACGACGTCGAGCTCTGGGACATCCGCATCCGCAACACCGGCTCAGCCCCGCGCGCCCTCGGCGTCTTCGGCTACGTCGAGTTCTCCTTCCACCACATCGAAATCGACAACCAGAACTTCCAGATGAGCCTCTACGCCGCGGGCTCGAGTTACAAAGACGGAGTCATCGAGTACGACTTCTTCTACGAGCCCTGGACCTATCATTACTTCACGAGTGACTTCGAACCCGACACGTACGACTGCGTGCGCGACAAGTTCGCCGGTAACTACCGCACCGAGACCAACCC
>Ga0335080_10003565_pt1 | contig 15737 bp, 16 predicted proteins | sample Lox_Sample_34_FD_206720 | JGI IMG/M metagenome (GOLD analysis project Ga0335080, IMG submission 206720) | Soil microbial communities from Loxahatchee National Wildlife Refuge, Florida, United States - Lox_Sample_3.4 | ecosystem: Environmental > Terrestrial > Soil > Wetlands | place: USA...
CCTTGTTGGAAATCACCCTGCCAGGGGTTTCCTCAAGGATGACGCGATGGTCGCCGTTCTCTACTTCACGGCCGGCCTCGTACACCACTCAAACGGACACTACTCGTCCAGGGGCGATCTCGCCTGGCCCTGCCACAGGAGGAGGGCCAGGACCGCTCCCCGAGCGACCCTCCGCCGGGTGGCGGGGCGGCGTCGCCTAGCGAAGCCCGCCGAGGTCCTTCAGCCCGGCGAGGGCGGCCCGCCCGCGCTCGAAGGGGAGCGGGGCAGGGACCGGGAGCGAGGGGGCGCACCGCCTTGCGCGCTCCTGCCCGCGAAGAGTTCCGTCCGCTCCGGGCGCGCGCCCGGCCGTTGGCGCCTGTCAGACTGCCCTGCTAGGTACCCCCTGCATCGTCCCGCTCGAACTTTTCGCTCGCAGCCAGGCGACGAACAGGAAGGGTTTCGCCATGGTGAACAAGGTCATCCTCGTCGGCAACCTCGGCAAGGACCCGGAGGTCCGCTACACCTCCGGCGGCCAGGCCGTCGCCAACCTCCGCATCGCCACCTCCCGCAGCTGGACCGACAAGCAGTCGGGGCAGCGAAAGGAGGAGACGGAGTGGCACGACGTCGAGGTCTGGGGAAAGCAGGCCGAGCAGTGCGGCGAGTTTCTCGCCAAGGGACGGCAGGTCTACGTCGAGGGGCGGCTCAAGACCGACAAGTGGCAGGACAAGCAGTCGGGACAGGATCGCTTCCGGGTGAAGGTGGTCGCCGACACCGTCCGCTTCCTGGGAGGCGGCGGGCGCGGCGCGGCTCGCCCGGCGCCCGAGGAGGCGGGGGGCCCGCCGGCGGGCTTCGAGGAGGGTCCGGGCGAGCCGGCCCCCGCGAGTGGGAGCGCGGACGACATTCCCTTCTAGGCCCGCACCCGGCGCGAAAGGGAGCGCCTGCGGGGCGCGTGCTAGCATCGAGGACGCGCCTGCATGCCGGTTTCCCTCGTCGACCAGTACGAGCGCATCCTCGCCACCGACCCGCGGTCGATGGTCTTCCTCGAGCTCGCCCGCGCCCTGCTCGCCCGCGGCGAGGCGGCGGCGGCGGCCGAGACCTGCCGCCGCGGACTCGCTCATCACCCGCAGTCCATCCAGGGGCGGGTGGTCCTGGGGAAGGCGCTCCTCGCGTCCGGCGAAGTGGAGGGCGCCGTCTCGGAGTTCGCCGCCGCGGCGGCCGTCGAGCCCGGGAACCCGTACGCGCTGAACCTCGCCGCCGAGGCCCTCGCCGACCGGGGGCTCTTCGGCCACGCCCTCCCGCTCCTCGAGCGCGCCGCCGCGCTCCAGCCCGGGAACGCCCGCATCCGCGCCTGGCTCGAGGAGGCGCGCCGGGCGGAGCCGGTCGACCCGAGCTTCCCGCCGGCGCCGCTCCTCTCCGACCTTCCGCCCGACGGGCCCGCGAGCGCGGGGAGCGCGGAAGGCGAGAGCGGCGGAGCGTGCGCGACGGGGGTGGAGAGCCTGGCGGCCGAGGTGGCCGCCGCCCCGGAGGGCCTCCCCGGCAGGGCAGCCGGGGAGGTCGAGCCGCCATCCGACGCTCCCGAGGTGACGCCGCCGCCGCTCAGGCGGGCTCCTCCGCCGGTTCCCGCCGCGTCGCCCCCCCCGGAGAGAGGCCTCCTCGGCGAGCTGCCGCAGCCCGAGCCGGCCGCCCCCTCGCCTCCCCCACCGCGGGCCGACGCGGCGGAGGCGGAGCGCATCGCCTCCACCTACGAGCACCAGCTCCGCGCCGAGCTCCTCGCCGCGATCCCGCCCGAGAAGGCCGTCCCCCGCCGGCAGTTCCTCGCCTTCGCCGGCGCCACCGCCGCGGCCCTGGCGGTGGCGGGGGGAATCGCGACGTACTTCGCGGTGCGCCACGCGCACCGGGTGGAGGACGCGCGCGAGCTCGTCGAGCGAGCCCGCCGGGGCATCCTGCGCGACACGGACGGCTCGCTGCGCGAGGCCTCGCGGGCGCTCGCGGAGGCCCGCTCCCTCGACCCCAAGAACCCGCTCGCCCGCTCGCTCGCCGCGATCTCCCTCGCCCTGCGATGGGCGGACCACCGGGACGCCGAGGCGCGCCTGCAGGCCGAGGCTCTGCTCGGCGAGAACCAGGCCGGCGACGCGGCCCCCGCGGTGCGGTTCCTCCTCGCCGGGACGGACGCCGAGCGCGCCGAGGCGGCGGCGGCGCTGGCGGGCTCGCCCTCCACCCCCGCCGGGTCGGCCGAGGCCCCGGCCGCGGCGGCGCTCGCGCTCCGGGGCGACTCTCCGGCGGCGACGCGCCGGCTGGAGGGCGCGGCGAGGGCCAACCCGCCCTCGGTCCGCGCCCTGGTGGCGCTCGGCGACCTGGCCCTCGCCCGGGGCGAGCCCGAGCAGGCCCTCCCCTGGCTCGCCGCCGCGCTCGCCGCCCACCCCACGCACCCAGGGGCGGCCGTCGCCTCCGCCGAGGCGCGCCTCGCCCTGCACCGCGACCTCGGCGAGGCGCTCGGCACGCTCCGGGCGGTGGAGCAGGACGGCGGGAGCCCCCCGCCGGTGGCCGAGCGGCTCCGCTTCGAGCTCGCCATGGCCCGGGTCCTCGCCGCGAACGGCCAGCGCCCGGAGGCGCTCGAGCGGCTGGAGCGGGACGCCGGGCGCTTCGGCACCGGCGCCGATCTCCCGCTCGCGGCGGCGGAGATCGAGCTCGCGGCCGGCGCCTGCGACCAGGCGGAGCGCGCCGCCCGGCGCGCCCTCACCGCGGGCGGGGGGCTCCGGGCGCGAGTCCTGCTCGCGCGCGCGCAGGCCTGCGGCGGGCGCTACGCGGAGCTCCTGCGCTCGTCGACGGGCCAGGAGGCCCGCGAGCTCAAGGTGGCCCGGGCCGAGGCCCTGCTCGCGCTCGGCTCCCCGAAGGCGGCGCTCGCCGAGGTCGAGACGACCGGCCGCGGAGGGCGCATGCCGGCGGACGCGGCGGCGGTCTACGCCCTGGCGCTCGACGCCCTCGGCCGGGGCGCGCAGGCGCGCGCGGTCTTGGACCGGCTCGTCGCCATGGAGCACCCGCCCGGCTCGGCGCTCCTCGCCGCCGCCCAGGTGGCGCGGAGGGACGAGCGGCCCGACGACGCGGAGCGGCTCTTCCGGCGGGCCCTGGAGCAGGATCCCGATCTCGTCGAGGCCCACTGCGGCCTGGGAAGGCTCCTGCTCGCTCGCGGCCGGGCGCCCGAGGCGGGCGGGGAGCTCGTCCGGGCCACCACGCTCGCTCCGTCCCACGCCGAGGCGCTCGTGGCCTTGGGCCAGGCGCGCCTCGCCGCCGGCGACGCCCGGAGCGCCCGCCAGGCCTTCTCCGCGGCGCTCGCCCTCCTGCCCGCCAGCGGGCCGGCCCTGCGCGGGCTCGCCGAGGCCGAGCTCGCCGACGGCAACCCCGCCGCGGCGAGGCGGAGCGCGGATCGCGCCTTGCGGGCCGATCCCAAGGCCTCCGAGTCGTGGCTCACCGCGGCGCGGGTGGCCCTCGCCCAGGGGGACCGGAAGGCGGCGGCGCGCCTCGCCGGGAAGGCGCGGAAGATCGCCGGCAAGGGGCGCTACGCCGACGAGGCGGAGCGGCTCCTCGAGCAGGCGCGGCACGGGTAGCCTCGCGAGCGGGAGCGGCCCGGCGGCTGGTCCTCGGGTCGTCGCCCCGGGTCCGCGGCGCGGCCGCTCGCGGCGCCCGGGCGCGCCCGGGCCTCGCTCCTCGGGCGGCTCGGGCCTTGCAGCGCAGCCGGGCGGGCCGGCCCGTCGCGCTTGCGGCGTTCCCCCGGCCTCCGGGTGCGCCCTTGCGAAAGAGAGCCGGCGACGCGGGGAGCGAGCGACTTGCGCGGCTCGGCGTGCGCGCCCTGTCGGACTCCGAGCTCTTCACCCTCCTCCTCGCTCCGACCGCGGGGATGAACTCCACCCGGGTGGCGGCCGAGCGGCTCCTCGAGGCGATCCCGCTCTCGCAGATCGCCTGGGCCTCGCCGGAGGAGCTGCGGCGGCAGCCGGGGATCGGGCCGGCGCGCGCCGCCGCCATCGCGGCCGCCTTCGAGCTCGGCCGGCGCGGCGCCTGGGCGCCGCCGAAGCGCGGCGAGCGCATCCTCGACCCGGCCCGGGTCTTCGAGCTCATGCGCTACCTCGCCCACGCCGAGCGCGAGGAGTTCCACACCGTGCTCCTCGACTTATGTGTAGCGGTCAGTTACGTGGAGTAATTACGTGGCAAAGCAGCGAGTCGCCGGTTTCCTGGCGCTCTGTTTCACATAACTAACGGGCGTAGGGTGGTCACCCCGCATCTTCGCGGGATAGGAGGCCATCATGCGTCATGTCCTGTTTTCCAGAGAGTTCATTTCTCGGTACGAGGGTTCTCCGGTCGCCGACGTACTGAGCGACTTTGCTCACTGGCTGCAAGCGGCAAACTACTGTGCGCCGCATGCGCGCCGTCATCTCGGATACGTTCGATGGGTTCTGGAGCGAGAGCCGGACCTCCCGGAAGATCGGCGGTTCGATGACGATGACCTTAGGCGGATGTTTCGCTCCAAGGTGCGACCCCGGAGCTTCGCGGCGGCACGCTGGGCGTTCGAGCAGTATTTGCGAGCCCGGGAGCGATGGATCACCACTCATGTAGTCGGACCACACCAGTCACTCATCGACGCTTACACCGCGCACATGCGCGATCTGCACGGATTCGCCCCCGCGACAATTGGGCAGAAACTCCGCGTGGCGTCTGCATTCCTGGGCCTGTGCTGCCCTCCACCACGTACCCCCGCTGAGCTGACGCCCCACGATGTCGAGAGGTTCATCGGGCGCCGCGCCCGGCGCCTCGGGCGTTCGGCTATCCAGGGCACGGTAGGGCACTTGCGTGGTTTCCTGCGGTTTTGTCAGGACCGCGGACTCTGTCCCCTCGGTCTCGATGACATCGATCGACCATACCGATGTCGTGACGAACAGTTACCGCGCGCCATTCCCTGGAAGTTGGCACAGAAGCTCCTCGCTTCTATAGACCGATCAACGCGGCTCGGCTGCCGCGATCACGCGATGCTGTATCTGATGACGCATTTTGGTCTTCGGCCTGGGGAGGTCTGTAACCTCAAGCTTGAAGACATTGACCTGGGTCGCCGGATACTGCGGGTGCGCCAGTCCAAGATCCTCCGTACATTGGACCTGCCCCTGTCGCGCCGGGCCGTAGGTGTGCTCGAGCGGTATCTTCGATATGGCAGGCCGCGCACCGATCGGACTGAGGTCTTTTTCGCTGTGATAGCTCCCCTGGGGCCGATGAAGCGGTACGGGGTTTCAGATGCCTTTCAGCGACAGGTCCAACGCAGCGGCTTACCGCTGACCGGCTACTCACCCTATGGCCTTCGGCACGCGTTCGCGACGCGGCTCCTGGAGCGTGGGGTTGGCATCAAGGCGATCGGTGATCTCCTAGGTCACTGCACATTCGAGAGCACTGCCGTGTATCTGCGGCTCAACATCGATGCGTTACGCGACGTGGCCTTGCAGGTGCCTTGCTCAGCGCCGAGGAGGCTGTCATGAGCCTCGTTATTCCGTCGACGGCGTTTGAGCGCGCGGCCGTACGGTACATCCGTCACCAGCACGCGCTCGGCAAGCTCTTCCGCTATCCCAGCTGGGTCATCGGTCGCCTGGCTCGCTTCCTTACTCAGCGAACAAGTCCGGAACTCGACGCAGATCAGTTCGAGGCCTGGCTGCGCAATGAGCAGCACACGAGCCCGACCGTTCGTCGCGGCTATGCGCTCATCATTCGCAAGTTCTGCTTGTACCGACGCCGTACCGAACCGGATTGCTTCATACCGGATCCGCTGTATTTCCCACGACGAGTCGCACCGGTCGACCCAGTGATCTTGGGACCGCCCGACATCGTGCGCATGCTGGACACCATCGACTCGTGGCCTTCCAATCCTCAGCACCCGCTTTACAAGGCCAAGTACCGCATCGCGCTCATACTCCTCTATACCACGGGGCTGCGCCGTGGCGAGCTCGTTCGTCTCACCCTCGGTGACGTGGATCTCAAACAGGCCACCATGCGCATTCACGGTTCCAAATTCCACAAGACGAGGATAGTGCCACTCTCGTCCAGCGTGGCCCGCGAGCTGCGCCGCTACCTCATGACTCGTCTCGCGCCGCCTTGGGATATATCGCCCGGTGCACCGCTTCTGGGTGACCACCACGGATCGCCGCACTTTCGGGCATATGCACGAGATTCACTTTGGTGGGGTCTACACAAACTCTTTCGTGATGCCGGGGTGCGGGATCCTCACGGACGTTATCCGCGCCCCCATGATCTGAGGCATTCCTTCGCCGTGCAGGCGTTACTGCGCTGGTATCGCTCAGGCGCCGACGTGCAGGCGAAGCTTCCGCAGCTATCGATGTATCTCGGTCATGTATCGATCGTGTCAACCGCGTACTATTTGCATTTCATTCCCGAGATCGCCACCGCGGCCAGCCGTCGATTCGCTCGCCACTTTGGGCAGCTAGCCCGGGGAGGCGCCCGATGAAAACTTCACCGAACACGCTCGCGCGAATCCTGGTCAAATACTTCCAGGACTATCTGCCCACGCTCCGGGGCATGAGCGTGCACACGATCCGCAGCTATCGCGATGCCATCCTTCTGTACATGCGGTTTCTCGCCAGCCACATCCGACGCCGACCCGAGTTGCTCGATCTAGGCGATGTCACCTTCGACCACGTTTCTGCTTTCCTCGCCGATCTCGAGGTAACCCGTCACTCGAGCATCGCGACGCGCAACGCGCGGCTCGCCGCGCTTCACACCTTCGCGCGCTTTGCCGCGAGCCAGGCGCCGGAGCATCTCGCCGAGTTGCAACGCGTGCTGGCTATCCCTTTCAAGCGGGGCGCTTGTAGGGCCCCGGTCGATTTCCTCGACCGGAAGGAGGTCGAGGCGCTGCTCAGCGCCCCCAAGGACATGACCCCAGCTGACGAGCGCGATCTAGCGCTGTTCGCCCTGATGCTCAACACGGGCGCCCGCGTTCAGGAGGCGCTCGATTTGAGGATCCAGGACGTGCGCCTGGAGCCGCCGTACCAGGTTCGCCTCCATGGCAAGGGAGGCAAGATCCGGGTCTGCCCTATCTGGCCCCATACCGCCCGGCGCGTTCGACGCCTGCTCGCTCGATCTGGCTGGCCGGTGGAACCTGATCGCCCGCTTTTCCTTAACCTGCGCGGGGAGAAGCTCACCCGCTTCGGCGTCTACGGGCTGCTCAAGAAGCGCATCGGCGAGTGCTCGACGGTCGTCGCCACCCTACGGGGGCGGCGGATCCATCCGCACACTCTGCGTCACACCACAGCGGTCCACCTGCTGAAGGCCGGTGTCGACTTCGCCACCATCAGCCAGTGGCTGGGCCACGCGAGCCTCAACACCACGATGGCCTACTCCAGGGCCGACCTTGACCTCAAGCGCCAGGCGCTCGCGCAGGTGTTCCCGGATGCGCCGAGGCCCCCGCGCGGCGGTCGCCTCGGGCTCGGCCGCATGGATGTTGTTGACTGGTTGCGCCGGATCTAGGAAGGCGTGAGGTCCGCGCCGGCTTGTCTGCCGGCGCGCCCAGCCTCCGGTATCATGGAGGCGCGAGCGATTAGAGGTATTCTGGATCGCGTGTCCTCGCTCTCCCGACTCCGCGAAGTCACGCGTCGTTTGTTTGCTTTCGGGTTAGGAGGCGCCCGGCGCTTCGCCGCGCTTGTGGTGGCCTTGTTTGTCGTGACGGTGCTCATCTTCGGAGTGGTTCACGTCGTGAATCCTCCAAGAAGGACCTATCGCTTCGTGGTGCCGGAAGGCGCGCACGGAAGGTTTCTGCTCCGTTGCTTCGTGCCGACTGCGCCACCGCTGCCGATCGAGGACGGGTTTCGCCTGGTCCGGTTTGGCCCCGGCTCCCGAGTCATCGACACTTCCGACGAGTACATCTTTGGAAATGAGTGGTACCGGGAAGAACACTTCGTCGAGGGGAACCGTGGGCGTCGGAATGTAGACATCTACTGTCACCCGTTTCCCTCGATGCAGCACGTTCGCGTCGACGTCACCTGCGACTTCCCGTAACGCACGTTCTCGTAGGTGGAGTTAATGTTGAGCTCAGAGGCCGAACGAAGCGGCATTCCCCGCGCGCGAGGCGGTTACTCCACGTAACTAAGCGCTACACATAAGTCGAGGAGCACGACGTGGAACTCCTCCACCGGAGCGTGGGCGAGCCCGCGCATGAGCTCGTGAACGGTGCGCGGGTCGAGGCATCGCTCGCCTCGCTGCGGCGGCGCCCACGCGCCACGTCGCCCGAGTTCGAACGCCGCGACGACCGCCGCCGCCTTTCCCTCGGCGAGACCCATCTTCACGAGCTCTCCAGCGGACATCCAGGCGAGCCTGGCCATTGCTTCGCCGGCGAGCGACGCGGCCCCCACAAGGACGAGTAGCTCCTCGTCCGACAGCACCGTCGGGCCGCTCGTCATCATCCGCTCGCGAACTTCGCGTCTGTCCATGTACGCCTCCCCGGGGTCGGGTCTCTCGCCATCCCGCCCGCTCACCTCCCGTGGCAGGGCGCGCGCCCCGACCGCCTCCTCACCGCGACGCGTCACCGTGCCGATCTCTCCGGAGGCGTCCTGGCGGATGTGAACGGATGGGGGGCGCGCGACCGGGCGAGGGCCGTGACGGACACGTGCCGCCCGGGCCTCATCGGGCGGCACGGGGCTGGCGCGGTTCTCGCTTCCATGGCGCGCGCAGCGCGCACCCAATGGTCGCGCCGTGGGGGGCCGACGGCGCACCGAGCTTGCTAGCGGCGCAGCCGCGACTCCTCTTCCTCACTTCTGTGCTTGCCCAACCGCGACGGAGGCCCGGCGCGTGCTCACGCCACTACGGCGCCTCGGGGAGGAACCTCATCTACCCATCGCTGGGCGTCTGTGAGGCCGCTTGAAAGCGGTTCCCAAAGAGCATCTCGATCGCCTCGTCGATTTCACTTTCGCTTGCGAGGACGGGCTGGATCGGGATGCCAGCTGCAAACCGCACCTCGTCCAGTGTCGCAAGGTCACGCGGGTCCCTCATTGCCACGACGAGCGACCCGTGGCCTGGCTCGCCCTTCAGTGCGAGTGGAAGGACCTTCCGTCCACGAATGAGCCGTTCGGGGAGGCGCCGAAGTGCATCGCGGGCCAACGTCCTGGCCTCGACGCGGATGTACGGGACGTTCACCGAACGACCATCTACCGAAGTGTCATCGATGTCTTCTACGGAAAGCGACGTCAAGGGCGTACCTCTCCATCTGCCCAACTATCTCCGCGACGTCGGGCAGTTTGTTCGTATTCTCAGCGGCGGGCGTTCTCGGCAGTCGGCTACGCGTGTCCGACTTCTCGAGCCAAAGCGGCGCGCGCTCGGTAACGGGGAACCAGCAGCATAGCGGCACGGCGAAGGCGAAGCGTCGGAGTACTTCCTTGAAGGAGTACCAGTCTTCTACCTGGGCCTCTGTGGGCCATTGCTTCGTTAGGTACTTCGCGGGGGCATAACCTTGACTAGGGGTCTTCGCGTCGCGTCTGCGTGACCAAGAAATCGCTGGATGCTCGCCCGCGAACCTGTCGTGTGCCACATAGTCCGGTCCAGACGTTTGCGCGCCGCAACTGAGCGGCCTCGTCACGTCTGCGCGATGTTCTGGGACCGGTGCTTGGCTGGGTCGTACACCTCCTCGTGTTTCCACATCGCCAGGACTGCTGCAGCAATCCTGCGGGCGATGGTGATCTGCGCGAGAGTTGGCTTCATGCCGCCCTCGACAAGCCGTTCGTACGCAGCGTGGAGTGGGTGGTTCACCATCTGGGTGGCAACTTGGTGCGCCGCGCCTTTGAATACAGCCTTCAGTGTCGATTGCCGATTCCGGTTGAGTCCGCGCGTTTGGTTTACCTTGGAGCGAATCCACCCCTGAGGGCCACGAACCCAGTCGGACGAGGACCGCGTCACGATCGCCAGTCCACAGTAGGCCCAGAATTGGCGGCTGGTCCGAAACCGGAAAGGAGTGACCACCGTCGCCACGACCTGCGCGGCACGGATGGGGCCGATGGCAGGTGCAGTCGACAGGATCTTCACGATCTTGTGTGGCTTCGAAGCCTCGAGCAAGCGCTCCTCCGCAGTTGCCCACAGCTTCGTCAGGGACTCCACTTGCTCCCAGAGTAGCGCTGCCGAATCCCGCTGCGCCGGTGGCAGCTTCCTCTCCCACCGTTCGTGCTTCTCTGCCTGGTACACCTCGCCCCCAGGCGCCTGGATGGCCCGTGATCGATAGATCGCCTTCAGGCGATTCTTTGCGCGGGTGACATCCTCTCTCAGGGTCGCGTAGCTGCGCACAGCAGCTCGCAACTCCGAATACGGTCCACACGATTTGTAGACTCGCTGCTTGATCGCACCCGTCCGAAGTGCCTCCGCCAACTGCAGTGCATCCCGCGCATCGTCCTTGCTGCCACCGCGACGCGGCGGGATCGTCACAACGATCTCGTCCACTTCGCTCCGCAGCAACTCGTACAGCCAGGCGCTTTGCGTGCCCTCCTCGATGCACAGGTGCTTCGAACCCGGGACCGACCGCACCGCCTGCACCAACACCCCTCCGTTTGTCTCGACCACCTCCCGAGCAACTTCCTTGCCGGCAGCGGTCAAGACTTGGAGCGTGCAGCTTTGCGTGTGCACATCCAGTCCGATATAGCGGTCCATGGGCGTCCTCCTCCTGCGGTTGGTTCCACGCAAGCTCAACCGTGCCACACCGCTGCGACAGGAGAGGACGCCCGTCCCCCCTCACGAGCGATCGCGTCGACGGTCGACCGCGGAATTCAAACGCCACCTTTCCATGATGCCTTGACTGGCTCCTGGCTCCCCACCCTTGGCGGCCCTCCTACACCGTCATCACCGGCTTTCTTCCCGCCGACCTCCGACATCGTTCCCTCCGCCCCTCGTCTCCGTACCTCGCCTGTTCGCCTCTACCCCGTCTTTCCCCGCCACCATGTCCACCAGTTCTCGTTCTTCTCCGCGTGCTCTCTCACGGCCGCTTGCTTCCTCTTTTCACTGCGCCTCCCCTTCGAAAACGCCCGTCCAAGCACTCCACCGCCACCATCAGAACTGTCTTTTCAACATCTCCCACCCACCACCACAACCACCTACAAACTATTCCCATACCACTCCCCGTATGGGTTCTACTTCTTGTCATTGCCTGCCCCGCCGTCCGCCTTCTCTTTCAGTCTATAGGGTGCCATTCGCCAGACCTCCCTCCCCGTGGTTGGGGGAGGGAGGTCTGGCGGATGGCGCCCGTCACGCCGCCCTGCACGTCCCCCGGCGGACGGCGGGGCCGACCGCCGTCGAATCCGGTGCTTGAAGCGTTCAACCCTGCCACCAATCCTGTCACTCGAAGTGCCACCAATCCTGTCCAAGTGGGAGGACATCCTTCCTGACAGGATTGGCCGTGCAATTCCCGCGAACGGCGCGTCATTTTCTTCGAGTTGGTCCACGTGGACCAACTCACCAAAAACTGCGTTTTGGTCCACGTGGACCAACATCCATGCTCCAGCCCTGGGGGTTGAACGGCTACGCCCTGCGAATCTTGAACAGGAGGCCCTCGAGAATTGTGATCAGGGAACTCCTCTCCCCTGGCTTGAGGTCGTTCTTCTCGATCCGCTCCACGTCGAGCACCAGCAGCCGCCCTCTCCGCTCCATCGCCGTATGCGCCGTTCCAGCGTCGCAGCCGCCGTCGCCAGTGGAGGCGTCGCCTTGAGCGGTCGTTGAGGTTGTCTCTGTGTTCGTTTCGGCTTTCCCATCCGATTCTTCGGCGCTCCCTTGGCGGCCCTCCAAGCGTGCTGCGTACTGTTCCAGCTTGCGAACGCTCCACTGCTCGGCGACGAAGCGATCGATGAGCCGTTCAATACGGCGCAAGGCCACACCCCCGGAGGCGCTCGAGTCCTCACGCGCGAAGCGGTTGTGGATGCGGACCATCTCCAGCGCCGTCCGGGCATCGAGCTGCCCACGGACCACCGCGCGCTTTATCGGCGCTGCGGCGGTGTGGAGTTGGTGAAGACGGCGCGCCTGACGATAGGTCTTCCCCATCAGCTCACCCGCCTCCTTCACGTCGACGCCTCGCGCCTCCATCAGTTGAGCCAGCACGGCCCCCTCCTCCACCGCGTTCAGGTTCTCGCGATGGAGGTTCTCTTCGGCCTGGGCGAGGACCTTGTCCTTCCGCTCTACGAGCCCGGGATCGACGATGCAGGGAATTTCCGCAAGCCCAGCCAGCTGTGCCGCTCGCCAGCGCCGTTCACCCGCCACGATCTGAAACCGCCCGGGCTCTGCTCCGTGAGGCGTCACGATTATCGGCTCGCGAACGCCAGAGCGCCTCAGGCTCTCCGCAAGAGCTCGCAGGCGCTCTTCGTTGAAGTCCTGACGAGCCTGCCCGTCGGGTGCCGGTTCGATCTGGCTCACATGGATGTTCGCGAGTTGTTGCCCCTGGAGGATGTGTTTCAGAACGTTGTCCGGGGCTTGGGCCTCCGTGGACTTGGGCGTCTCCCCGTTCTCCACTTCACTGCGCTGCGTTCCTTTCTCGGCGAGTTTCTCGGCGATCGACTTCTTGAGCGGATCATTCATGGCGGGTCTCCAGCAGTTGAATCACTTCCTCCACAGCGGCTAGGTAGGCGCTCGGTCCCTTGGAACGGCGGTAGCGGGAGCTGAAGGGTGACTCCGCTTCGGCCAGCGCTCTTGCGATCGCCGTCGCGAGCGGGATCCGACTTCCGAGTACCCGACTCCGCCAGAGCCTTGTCAGCGCGGCCAATGCCTCGCGGGACTCGGTCTGGCCCTTGACGTAGCGCGTCGGCAGGTACCCGAGGACGACAGCTGGCGCTACACCACGCCGTAGCCTGCTCACGACCTCGTCCAGGTCGGGGACGACCGAGACGGCCAGGCGCGTCATTTCGACTGGTACCAGGATCGGGCCAGCCGCGAGGGCGTTATAGGTCACTGGCCCGAGACCCGGCGCGCAATCGCAGATGATGTAGTCGTACTTCTCCTCAATCCGTCCCAAGGCCTCACGAACCGCAAACGGCCCGGTCAGCCTGTTCACCTTCTGGATCTCGAGATCGGCTCCTGCTTTCCAGGGGGATGCCGGAATGAAATCGAGCCCCTTAGCCGCACATCGCGGAGCAAACGGAATCCCAGGCCGCAGCAGGAACTCCAGTGCCCCGTAGGAGCCGCTCTCGTCCACACCAAGCGCTCCTGTAGCGTTTCCCTGAGGATCAAGATCGACTAGCAGAACCCTTTGCCCTGCGCGCTGTAGCGCCCAGGCAAACGCGATGGAGGTCGCGGTCTTCCCCGAACCTCCCTTCGGCATGGCAACGATGAGTCGACGTGCTGGCATTCGGCCGTCGGCGGCCTGGCCGCCATACGTATGTCATCGCATCACGTTTAAACTAGCCATGACTTATTCGGGTGTCAGTCGAAAAAATACTGAACACTCCATCAGTCCCGCGCTATCCTTGCTAAACGGGAAACGAGGTACTCAATGCTCGTCTACGACCACTTGGGAAAGCTTCTCATCGGCCTCTTTGCGATCGGCGTGGCGGTTCATTTCGCTCGCCAACACCACGAACGGCTCCGATATGGTGCGCTGCGCGCGGCCTACGAGGCAGCACTGCGTGATGCTCGGGACTCCGGCGCGGACCCCGTGGCAATGGTCTACCTGACGGAACTCCATCGGGAGTTCATGCGCGCCTGGTGCCCGACGTGGCTTGACGGCTTCGGCCTGCGCCTCCGCTTCATGGCGAAGTTGTGCGCCGCGCTCGCGCTCGTCGCCCTCTTCCTCAAAGCTCCTCTTGAGCGTCGCGAGGCGCGAACGAAGGCGAACAACGCTGCGCTTGCGACGCGCGCACAGCCGAACAGCAGAATCGTACGCGCGCGCTGATCGTTCAGAGCCGGGCTTGAGACGTGCGCGTCGCTTGCTAGTGCGTCCCGACTCTCCTCGCGATGGGCGTCGCGCAGCGACAATCGCCGCGAGAACGTTGGCGCGACCGTTCCCGTCGCCGTTCCAGCAACGAGCTCCGGGAGACCGAGGAGCACCTCGACTAACAGGGTACGGGTCTGCCGCTCCCTGGGATCCGCGTCCGGCGCAGGAAAGAAGTCACTGCGATGGATGGTTCGTAGCGCCCGCAGGTCTTCGGCGTCGAACCCAGCTATCCCTCCAGCAACGGCCTTGCGCTCGACATCCAATTCCGCCGCTGGGAGGGCAAAATAGAATAACAACTGCTGTCCCTCACTGAGGGCAGTCATCGAGCTGGGCGCCTCTTCTTGAGCGCCGAGGAACGCCTCGCGTCGGCAGCGCTCTTTGCTGGTGCATTCCTCGCCCCGAAGCGGGATCGGTCTCAGGGCGCGGGATTCGAAGCGGATTCAGCGCGAACGCGGTCCAGCAGCGCTGAGGCAGGCTCGTCGTTCGGATCCTGCGGAACTAGTTCGCCGCGGAATGCCTTCGCAAGTGCGGCCGGCTCCGCGCGTTCAAGTCGCGCGACCGCCTGCGAGAGGCGACCTTCGGCAAGCTTGGCTAGCTCGAGTAGCCCCGCTGTCCGCCGAACGATCTCGTCCTGCTCGGTGAGTGAAGGAATCCGGATCGAAAGGCGTCGGATTTCCTCAGCGTTGATGTTATTGACGCCTGTCGTCGAGCGGGCCATCTGCTCGATCGTAGATCTCGACTCGGGGCTTTCAAGATAGAGCGCCAGGTAGGGGGCGCGCACCAGAACCGGCTCTGGACGTAGCCGGATGAGGTACCCCGCGTACAGGAACCCGGCCTCACGCTCGGACACTACAGCCGTGCGGCCGATGAGGCCCAGGCTACCGTTGGAACGAATCATCAGGAGGTCACCAGGGCACAGTTCGAGCTTGCGGCGCTCCCCGTCATCGAACTCCGCGTACTTGATGTCTTCGTGGCTAACCGTCCCGCTTGCCACGTTGGGGATGCGAAGCACCGGAGTGGCGCGCGGTTCGTACGAGCACTTCTTGGCGGTCCCGTAGCGAACATCGCGCAGGACATCGCCTAGCGAGGTGGTGCGCCATTCACCCGCGTACCGACGCTCCTCCCTCCACTCGCCCGTCAACTCGCCGCTCGTTGCGGCGGCGAGGACCGACTGGCGGAGGCGCTTTAGGATCGCAGGGACGCGGCCCAGGCGCTGGCGGCAGGCGTCCACCCGCGCGAGGAGGGCGTCGAGCTTGGCGACGATGCGCTTCTGCTCGGCCAATGGGGCCACTGCGATCCGCCACTCGGTGAGGCCAGCAGCGCCGAGATGATGAATGCCGATGCCGCGCGCGATCTTCGCGAGGGCACCACGACGCCCATCGTGTTGGAGATGCTTCTGAAGGTACTCGGAGAGAATCGCCTCACCTGGGCGGACTCGAATCAGGGTGTTCTGGAAACAAGCGCCTGGCACCTCTCCGCGCCACACTGCCGACTTGCCCACCTCGAGCCGAGAGCCAGATGCCTCGCCTACGAGGACGTCGCCCTTGCGCAGCGCGAAGACGTCATACTCAGCAGGGCTAAAGTCCATTTGCTTCACGTCTTCGAGGCTCAGGCCTGCCCAGGTCACGTTCGCAGCCCTCATGTAGGGCCGCATGTGCGGACCAGTCGCGCGACCGGGCGAGCGCTGCCGACCGAGACGGACCTCACCGAGTTCGCGGATGCGGGCCGGGCACCAGCCTGGGGGGCACCCGCTCACGCCTGCTCCTCTGCGAGGTCCTCACCCAGCTCAGCGAGAACCCCGCGCAGCTCCTCGAGGGCGCCG
>Ga0335080_10003566_pt1 | contig 15735 bp, 17 predicted proteins | sample Lox_Sample_34_FD_206720 | JGI IMG/M metagenome (GOLD analysis project Ga0335080, IMG submission 206720) | Soil microbial communities from Loxahatchee National Wildlife Refuge, Florida, United States - Lox_Sample_3.4 | ecosystem: Environmental > Terrestrial > Soil > Wetlands | place: USA...
GCGGCTATCGCAATTCCGAACCTGCTTCGTGCCAAGATCGCGGCGAACGAAGCATCGGCAGTGGGTTCGACGCGCTCGATCGTCACCGCCGAGATTAGCTATTCCAACAGCTTCCAGACCGGTCCGACGGCTTTGGCGAACCTGGCCACCCCGGCCGGCGGTTGCCCGGCGGCGGGTGCCACTGCGGCTGCTGCGTGCTTGCTTGACTCGAACCTCGCAATCAACCAGCAGAAGAGCGGCTACACGTTTACCGTGGTTGCCAACGGTGGAGCGGGCACGGTTGCTTCCCCGAACACTGGGTTTGAAGAGAACGCCACGCCGATTACGGTCGGCACCTCCGGTCAGCGCTCGTTCTGCGCGGACATGAGCGGCGTGCTGCACTTCAACCTGGCTGGCGGCGCGATCGGAACGGCTGCGGGCACCTGCGCTGGTCTGGGTGCGGCGGCAGTTCTTCAGTAGTTCTGGTGCAACGACTGTTGCAGGAGGGGGGAAGAGGCACCGCTTCTTCCCCCTTTTTTTTAAGGACTCGGCGGGTTGTGAGGGAAGTGGAAGGGTAGAGTTGAGGGGCGGAGAGGCAACGACGCGACGGATTCGGCCATGCACACGTTGAAGACAACTCGGCGGCGTGACGGCGAAGCGGGACAAAGCAGGGGTTTCTCGCTCATCGAGCTTCTGATCGTCGTTGCGATCATCTTGATCATTGCCGCGATCGCCATTCCGAATTTTCTGCAGGCCAAGATATCGGCGAACCAGGCCTCGGCCGTTTCGACCGTAAGGACTCTGAACAGCGCGACGATCGCCTTCTCGTCGACGTGGAATGACGGCCTGCCCCCGAGCCTGGCCGCTCTCGGCTCGACGGGCGCCAATCCAACTTGTAACGCCGCCATGCTGATCGATGCCTCGCTCGCAAATGCTCCCAACCAGAAGAGCGGTTACACCTTCACTTATGCGGGCCAGGGGCCGACCATCGCGAATCCGCCGCCGGGCTGCGCGGCCGGCTTCCAGTCGTACCTCATCACCGCCATGCCGAACAACGTGTACACCGGCACTCAGAGTTTTTGCTCGGACGAATCCATGGTTCTCCATTACAGCACCACCGGCGCGGGAATACCCACTCCGGCGGCCTGCGAAGCTCTGCCCGCCCTGCAGTAGCCCCGCAGTAGGCGCCCGGCGCCGCTCCATCATCGCCACCAGCTCTGCTAAACTCACGGAATGTTTCCCCGCTTGCTCGCCGCGCTCCTGCTGGTTGCGGCTGCCCAGCCTCCCCGCGACGCCGATTCGGTCCGTCGTTCGCTCGAAGCCCGCTACCGCGGCTCCCGCACGCTCCGTGCCGCGTTCTGGGAACGCTTCACCGACGGCAACGGCGGACGGTCGGCCGAATCCGGAACTGTCTATTTCTCCCGTCCCGGCCGCATGCGCTGGGAATATGAATCTCCGGAAGAGAAGCTCTTCCTGGTCGACGGGACGAACGTCTGGTTTTACGTTCCTGGCGACCACACCGCGAGCCGCGCGAAACTGAAGGAAAGTTCCGACTGGCGCACTCCGCTCGCGCTCTTGACCGGGAAGGCGGATCTTTCCAAGCTTTGCCGCTCGATTCGGCTGGCTGACGCCGCGGATCGGAAAGAAGATGGGCTCGATCCCGCGACCATTCCTGCCGACAACGACGTTCTCCTCTGCATCCCGCGCGACGCTTCCTCTGGCGACCCGAACTCAAGCGATCAGGTTCTTTTCCAGACGGACGCACATTCAGAGCTCGTCCGAGTGCTGATCCGCCAGCCCGGCCGGGTCCAAACGGAATTCCGCTTCGGAAACTGGGAGGAGAATGCGCCCATCCCCGAGGTCAAATTCCACTTCCAGCCGCCGCCGGGCGTGTCCATCGTCGACGAACAGACGCTGGCCAACGAAATCCACTGATCCCCGCGAGACTTCGCGCTCGCGGGGCCGCCTGGCCCCGCCCATGTCGACGAACAGGTTGCCCCGCATCGGCACAGCCTTTTGCCCCGTTGTCACATCCCAGTAATGAGCTGTTTTCCCGGCTCAGCCTTGCTCTCCGAGGGGTATGCTAGACTTCATGTGCGTCGCCGCTTTCGGGATGGCGCACCTCATCTTTCACCATGGCCGATTTTGTGTGCAAAGTCGGAGACGCCTCTGGCCGCATCTTTCAGCAGGTCGAAACGGCGCAATCCGAGGAAGAGGTCCGGCAAAAGCTGGTTGACCGCGGCTTTTACGTCTTCGCGGTGCGCAACCGGCCCGGTGTCTTTTCGCGGCTCACCCAGAGCAGCGGCAGCCGCAAGATTCGCTCCGGCGACTTTCTGATCTTCAATCAGCAGTTCCATACTCTGGTCCGTGCCGGTCTTCCGATTCTGAGGGCCCTTGATCTGCTCGCCGAACGCGCCGCGACGCCGAGCCTTCGCCCCATTCTGGAGGACGTGCGCCAGCGCGTCCGCGCCGGCGCCATGCTCTCGGAGGCGATGTCCGCACAGGGTTCGTTTCCGCCCGTGTACACCACCGTCATCGCCGCGGGCGAGCGCAGCGGCAACCTTACGGGCGTTCTCGAGCAATACATTTCCTACCTGCGCACCACCACCGGGTTCCGCAGCCGCCTGATTACCGCGCTGATCTATCCGGCGGTTTTGGTGTTCGTCGCTGTGATCGTGGTCACCTACTTGGCCACCTACGCGCTGCCCAAGTTTGCGGAGCTCTATCAGCAGTTGGATTTGCAGCTGCCCGCCATCACGCGTGTTGTTTTGGCCGTTGCTGTCCCGCTTCGCAGCTATTTCCTGTTCTTGGCGATTGCCCTTGTCGTCGTTGCGGTCGGGATTTTTCTTTGGACGCGTTCCGCCGCCGGCGCCATCGCCGTCGATCGCTTCAAGCCCCGCATACCCCTCTTCGGCGACGTCTGGATCAAGGCACAGATCGCGCAATTTGCCCGCACGCTCTCGACCCTGCTGGCCGGCGGCACACCCTTGGTTCCCGCGCTGCGCACCTCCGCGGCCGCTATCGGCAGCCGCCTCGTGGCTGCCTCGGTTGAGCAGGCATCGGATCGCGTCAGGGAAGGCCAGTCGCTGCACGTCAGTCTGGCGGAGGCGCGATTGGTTCCGGGACTCGCGCTCGAAATGATCGAGGTCGGCGAGGCTTCCGGCGCGCTCACCGCGATGCTTACAAGCGTCGCCGAATTCTACGAAGAGGAAGTCGACACGCGGCTCCAGCGTTCGCTTTCGCTGATTCCCATCGTCATTTTGATCGTCATGGCCGTTGTGATAGGCTTTATTTTGATTGCGTTGTACCTGCCCCTGTTTTCCCTCCAGGTCGGCTCGGCAGGAGGATAGGACCCCATGGCCACGCCTGTGAACAATCCGCCGGCACCCGGCGCGCCGGACGAAGCCGCCGAAAGGGAACAGGCCCGGCGCCTCGCCGAGCGCTACCGCTGTGCCTTCATCGACCTCTCCGAGCAGCGCATCGATCCGGACCTCTTCCGCAGCATTCCCGCGGAACTGATGTTCCGTTACAACTTCGTGCCGCTCGCGTCGCACGAATCGACGCTCGTCGTCGCCATGGTCGATCCCAGCCAGCTGCAGCTCCGCGACGAGCTCGCCCTCTTGCTCGGGAAGGGGCTGCAAATCAAGGTAGCCACCGCTTCGCAGATCGGCGATCTGCTGAAGCGCACCGAACAGTCTCAGCGCGTCCTCGATCAGGCCACCGAAGGATTCACCCTGCAGGTCGTCGACGAAGAGGAAGACAGCGAAGAAAACATCTCCATGGAGAAGCTCACGCGCGATACGGGCGTGAGCCCCGTCGTCCGTCTGGTCGACACCGTCATTTTCACGGCTCTGGAGCGCCGCGCCAGCGACATTCACATCGAAACCCGCAATTCCGAAGTCGTCGTCAAGTACCGCATCGATGGCGTTCTGCAGTTTGCCATGCAGCCCATGGCCAAGGAGTGGCACGCCACGATCCTCTCGCGGATCAAGGTGATGAGCGAGCTCGATATCGCCGAGCGCCGCGTCCCGCAGGACGGCCGCTTCCGCGTGCGCTACAAAGGGCGCTTCGTTGATTTCCGTGTTTCCATCATGCCCTCGGTTCACGGCGAGGACGCCGTGTTGCGCGTCCTCGATAAAGAGACCCTCAGCGAAAAATTCCGCAACCTCACTCTCGATGTCGTCGGCTTCGATCCCGACGAAGTCGGGGAATTCCGCAAATACATTCACGAGCCCTACGGAATGGTGCTCGTCACCGGCCCCACCGGTTCGGGAAAGACCACCACGCTCTACGCCGCGATCAACGAAATCAAGAACGACGAGGACAAGATCATCACCATTGAAGATCCGGTCGAATACCAGGTGCGCGGCATTACCCAGATTCCCGTCAACGAGAAAAAGGGCCTCACCTTTGCCCGCGGCCTGCGCTCCATTCTGCGCCACGACCCCGACAAGATCATGGTCGGCGAAATCCGCGACCAGGAAACCGCGCAGATCGCCATCAACTCCGCGCTCACCGGCCACCTCGTTTTCACCACCGTTCACGCCAACAACGTGACCGATGTCATCGGCCGGTTCATCAACATGGGCGTCGAGCCCTACAATTTCGTCTCCGCTCTCAACTGCATTCTCGCGCAGCGGCTGGTGCGCGTTGTCTGTGAGAACTGTAAGCGCCGGGTGACGTACGCTCCCGACGTGCTGAAGGCGGCCGGGCTCGATCCCGCCGAATGGGGTAGTTTCCAGTTCTCCGAGGGCGCGGGCTGCCTGGAATGCTCCGGCACCGGTTACCGCGGCCGCACCGCCATCACCGAGCTTCTCGATCTTTCCGACCACATACGCGAAATGATCATCGATCGCCGGCCGACCTCGGAAATCAAGCGCGCTGCCCGGGACGCCGGCATGTCGTTCCTCCGCGACTCAGGGTTGCGCAAGGTTCGCGCCGGTGTCACCACGCTCCGGGAGATTAACAAGGTGACGTTCATTGAGTAGCTTGACTGCGACCTCCGCCTCCGCAATCGGCCCACATCGCGCCGGCCTTTTCAGCCGCGTCGACCGCTGGCTTCATGCCATGCCCCATCCTTCCCTGGTCGTTGAGATCGCCGCCGATCACGTTGCCGCCGCCCGCTGGGGCAATCGCAAGGGGCACCTCGAGGCCGCTGCGGTTGAGCCGCTCGCTCTCGGTTCGGTGATGCCCTCGACGATCGAAATGAACGTCGCCCAGCCGGATGCCGTTCGTGCGTCGCTCCGCCGCGTGTTCAACCGCGTCCCGGCGGGGAGTGCTCCCGTCGCGCTCCTGCTCCCCGACCCCGTCGTCCGCGTCTTCATCCTCCCGTTCGATGAGCTTCCGCGTCGCGCTGACGAGGCTCTACCGCTGCTGCGCTGGCGCCTGAAGAAGAGCGTGCCGTTCGACGTCGAGGAAACCGTCGTCTCGTGGAGCCGGCAGCAAGGCCGCGATGGCAGTCTGGAAGTGGTGACGGCGGTCGCCCGCCGCCCCATCGTTCGCGAATACGAGCAGGTCTTGGAATCGCTCGGCGCGCAGCCGGGCGTCGTGCTCGGCTCTTCGCTGGCGGCACTGCCCCTTCTCGAAGACCGCGGTGCCACGCTCCTCGTCCGCCTCCGCGGCCGCATGTTGACGACCGTCGTCACCAGCGGCTTGAATCTGTGCGTCTACCGCTCCACGGAAATGCCAGCCGAGGCGCCGGTCTTGCAGCCGCAGGCCGTCCTGGATGAAGTCTTTCCCGCCGTGGCCTATTATCAGGACACTTGGGGCAACTCGATCGACCGCGCGCGGATGGCCGGCTTCGGTGACCGCGAAGCGGTGTTTGCCAACGCGCTTTCGGAGGAGTTGAAAACTCCGGTCACGCCTCTCAGCGATGCCGAGGCCGTCGTCGGGCTGGACGCCTCCGCAAGAGATCTCGTGCACCATGGGCTCGACGCCCTGGCCGGATGGATGATGAACGCGGGCGCCTGAGCGCCCTGAACGGGAACGAACGGTGCCATGAAGCCGAAACTCAATCTCGCGACGTCGCCGCAGCCGAACAACCGGCCCTTCATCGCCGCCGCGGCCTTGCTCGGCACGTTGGGGCTGATCGCTCTCGTGTTTCTTTCCGGCGCCTCCTACCGCTCGTGGCGCGCCAATCGCGATCTGCACGCCGACATAGCCCGTTGGTCCGATTCGTTCGACCGGGACCAGCGGCGCCAGCAGACCCTCGCCTCCGAATTCCGCGCTCCGGGCGACGAGCAGGTCCTAGGCCGCTCCGCCTTCTTGAACTCGCTGATCGATGAGCGCACGTTTCCTTGGACGCGGCTCTTCACCGATCTGGAGCAGACTCTGCCGCCCGGCGTGCGCGTCGTGAGCATTTCGCCGAAACTCGAAAACGGCCGGGCCGAGGTCACTCTCGAAGTGGGTTCCTTGACGGACGAAGGCAAGCTGGCCTTCCTTCAGGCCATCGAAAAATCGAAAGCGTTCTCGGGCCTGGCCGTGAAAAGCGAACGGCACCCGAACGAAGTGGGATCCACCGACAAGACCATCCTGAGCCTCACCGTCTGGTACTCGACCACGTGACCATGAAGCTTACCTGGCGGCAATGGAAAATTTGGGTCGGTGCAGCCCTCGGCCTCGTGCTGGGGGCCGATCTCGCTCTGGCCGGCTTCCTGTGGCGCGCCTCCTACGAGCAGCCCGAGGCGCTGCGCCGGGAGCGCGATCGCCTGGCGCTCCAGGCCAAGAAGCTTCACGCCGATGTCGAGCGCGGCGACAGGATTCGCGCCTCTCTCCCCGACGCGGGCAGGCAGTGCGATGCCTTCTATCTGCAATCTTTCCTGGACTCGACGACCGGTTATTCCCGAATCGAAGCCGATCTCGGCGATATCGCGGCGAAGTCCGGCGTGAAAATCTCCGGGCACACGTTCCGGCAGAAAAGCGTCAAGGACCGCGGTGTCACTGAGATTCAGATCAGCATGGATCTGGACGCGGAATACCCGGCGGTCTTCGCATTCATAAACGGGCTCGAGCGTTCCAAGAATTTCTATCTGCTGGACAGCCTGCACCTGACGTCGGCTACGACCGGCGGGCTCCGGCTCGACCTGGATTTGCACACGTACTTCAGGACCTGAGAATGTCGCAGCGCACTCAAGTCTACTGGCTCGTCGGCCTGCTGGCGGTGCTCGCCTTCGTTGTCTACTACTACTACGGCGGGCATTCGTCGGTGCCGGGAATGCCCTCCGGCGTGCTCGCCGCCAACTCGAAATTCGAGCCGCTCGACGTCCAGGAGCCCGCTCTGCGCCTCGACGAGCTCGCCCGGTTGCAGAAGCTCGAGCCTTCCACGTCCCATCGCAACATTTTCGTCGCCGCGCCGCCTCCCCCTCCGCCGCCAACCGCGGAGCAGGCCGAGGCGCAGCGGCCCTTCACGGGGCCGAAGCCGCCACCGCCGCCACCGCCGGTCCAAGTGCCCGCGGAGTTCTTCGGCTATGCATCGCACGCGGCCTCCGGCAAGCGTGTCGCCTTTTTCACCGCGGGCGACGACGTGCTCGTCGTCCCCGAAGGCGACAGATTCCTGAACAACTACCGCTTGGTGCACATCGGCAGCGAATCGGCCGAGGTCGAGGAGATTTCTTCCGGCCGCCACGCCACCGTCCCAATGGTGCTGCCGCCCGATCAAGGGGCAGGGAACCAGTGAGCCGCCCCCGGTTGCGGCGTTGCCATTCCGGCGAGTCCGGCTACGCCTACCTTGTAGTGATGGGCATGGTCCTTCTGATGGCGATTACTTCCCAAGTGGTGCTGCAGAACATGCTCACCGAGGGCCGCCGCGCTCGCGAAGACGAAATGATCTGGCGCGGCGACCAGTATGTTCGCGCCATCCGCCTCTACTACCGCAAGACCGGCCACTATCCGCAGGCCATCGACGATTTGAAGAGCGGCGTCGCCGACCTGCATTTCCTGCGCTACGCGGCTTACAAGGACCCGCTCAACAAGAACGGAGACGGCGCCTGGCGCTTCATTTACGTCAACCCGGCCGGCCAGCTGTTGTGCAGCGCCCGCTACGCCAACCTGCAGCAGATGGCCCTGATGGACTTGAACGGAGGAAAAATCCCGGTTGGCGCCACCCTCGGTTCGATCGGCGTGCCGGTTTCGAGCATGGCCTCGAGTCCCGCGGGCGCCGCGGCCGGGACAACGAGCGGCAGCCCGAACGCTCCGAATCAGAATGCGGGCTCGCCTCCGAGCAATGACAACCCGGCTGCGGGAAACTCGCAGTCTTCCGCCGCGGGTCAACCCCCTTCCTCCGCCTCATCCAGTTCGTCTGGCACATCGAGTCTGTCGGAATCGGATCAGCCGGTGAATCCCATCGCGCTTCTGAAGCCGACCGGCCCGTGCGACGGGCCGGTGATCGGGGGACTGCTTACGGGCGTCGGCGGCGGAACGGAATCCGAGGCGGTAGGGATCAAGGTCGTTCGCGGCGCGAAGAAATACAAGGAGTGGGAGTTCATCTGGAATCCGCTCGAAGATCAGGCACGCGCGATTGCGGCAGGCCTCAGCGGTGGCGGCCAGCCGACTCCGGGCGGCCTCTTCGGCGTTCCGGGCGCATCCAATCCATTGAACCAGGGCCCCGGTTCCATGAATCCCGGCTTCGGGGGCGCGGTTGTGCCGCCCTCCACGCAACCCCCGCCTCAGAATTAGCAGGACTCGCCGCGGCTCACTCGCCCTTCGGCTCCCACAGTTCGACGCGGTGTCCCTCGGGATCCATCACCCAGCCGAAGCGGCCATTCGGCTCATCCTCGACTTTGGCCTCCACCGTCACGCCCTCGGCTTTCAGCTGCGCCAGCAGGCGCTCGAGATTCGCCACGCGAAAATTGATCATGAACGACGAGTCGCCGGCGCCGAAGTACTTGGTGCCGGCGGGAAAAATCGAGAAGACCGTGCCACCGACGGTTTCGGAGTGGTCCTTCTCGCGCCAATGGAAAACGCCATACTGCATGGCGTTCGGGCCTTCGCCGGCCGCTTCGAGCGCGACGCCAAGATGATCGCGGTACCAGGCACCGAGCTTCGCCGGTTCCTTGGCCTTGAAGAAAACGCCGCCGATTCCGGTGGCGCGCTGCGGCGCGTCGGCTGCCGATCCTCTCGCCGACTGCACCATCATTCCCACGACGAAGCTCAAAGCCATGGCGCCAGTGACCCAAAGACCGGTGTTCATTTTTCCTCCGCGGCCGCGGACGCGGCCCGCAGCACTCTATCTCAACGGGCCGGGAGGCTCCATTGCAAACTGCGGCGCGACGGTGCAAAATAGGTTCATGGCCGTAGAAATCGCCAAAGGCGTGACGCTTGAAAGACCGGGGCAGGACGAGAATTTCCTGAAGGACGAGGGGATCCTGTTCGCCTCGCTCGACAAGGTGGTGAACTGGGCGCGCCGCAGCTCGATCTGGCCGATGTCTTTCGGGCTGGCCTGCTGCGCGATCGAGATGATGTCGATGGCCGCCTCGCGCTACGACATTTCGCGATTCGGCGCCGAGGTGTTTCGCGGCTCGCCGCGCCAGTCGGACCTGATGATCATCGCCGGACGCGTCTCGCAGAAGATGGCGCCGATCATCCGGCAGCTCTACGAGCAGATGCCGGAGCCGAAGTGGGCGATTTCGATGGGCGCCTGCGCCACCTCCGGCGGGGTGTTCAACAATTACGCCATCGTGCAGGGCGTGAACCAGGTGATTCCGATCGACGTGTACGTCCCGGGCTGCCCTCCGCGTCCGGAAGCTCTCCTCTATGCGGTGTTCCAGCTGCAGAAGAAAATCGACAACGACCGCGGCAGCTTCCTTCGCTCGCTGAATTTCGACCGCAAGAACGAGCAGGCCGCAGCCAAAGGCTAGTCCGTAGTTCTCCCGTCTCTCGCAAGGACCCTCGAAAAAGTGTGTCGATTAGCATCAGCACGGACCGTTTGTTTTCAGCGTGTTACCTGGCGCTCTGAATAGCAGCTTGTGTCGATTCGGAGAGGCGAAGCCCGGCGCGGAGACGCGGAGGTCGAGAGCTTCAGGAGCTGAAGCCGCACTCGACCCCAAGCGCTCGCGAGGCGGCAAAAGCCGCCCCCCCAGTCTCCAGAACCGAAACGTTGGCAGTTGACAGCGTCGTGGCTCTTAATTAAACTAACCGGTTAGTTGAGGAATACGACTGCGATGGGTTCAGGAGGGCGCGATGGAATACCGCCGGTTGGGCAAGAGTTCCCTGGTGGTGTCGGCGCTGGGGCTGGGGTGCATGGGGATGTCGCAGTCGTACGGGACTCCCGATGATGCGGAGAGCGTGGCGACGCTGAACCATGCGATCGACCGCGGGATCACGCTGCTGGACACGGCGGACATGTACGGCGGCGGGACGAATGAGGAGCTGCTGGCGGGGGTGCTGGCGAAGCGGCGGAACGAAGTGGCGCTGGCGACGAAGTTCGGGAACATGCGGCAGCCGGACGGACGGTTTCTGGGAGTGAACGGGAAGCCGGAGTACGTGCAGTGGGCGTGCGAGGAGAGCCTGAAGCGGCTGAAGATCTCGACGATTGATTTGTACTACCTGCACCGCGTGGATACGAGCGTGCCGATTGAAGACACCGTGGGCGCGATGGCGCGGCTGATCGAGCAGGGGAAGGTGCGCTACCTGGGACTTTCGGAAGCAGGCGCGAAGACCATCCGGCGGGCGCACGCGACGTATCCGATCACGGCGCTCCAGAGCGAGTATTCGCTCTGGACGCGCGATCCGGAGGGAGAAATTCTGGCGACGTGCCGCGAGCTGGGGATCGGGTTTGTGCCCTACAGCCCGCTGGGAAGAGGAATCCTGACGGGGCAGGTGAAGAGCGCGGAGTTCGGTCCGAAGGACTTCCGCAGGATTTCTCCGCGATTCCAGGGCGAGAACTTCGAGAAGAATCTGCAGCTGGTGGAGCGCGTGGAAAAGCTGGCGGCCGAGAAGCATTGCACGCCGGCGCAACTGGCGCTGGCCTGGGTGCTGGCGCAGGGCAGCGACATCGTCCCGATTCCGGGAACCAAGCGGCGAACGTATCTGGACCAGAACCTCGGGGCGCTGGACGTGAAATTAACGGCCGAGGAGCTGAAGCAAATCGACGGATTGTTCGCGCGGGGCGCGGCGGTGGGCTCGCGCTATCCCGAGGAGTACATGAACCGGCTGGGAGTGTGAAATAACCGTGGCGAGAGGGCGTAGAAAAGTAGAGGACCCGGCAACGGCGCGGCGGATTCTGGCCGCGGCGGAGCAGCAGTTTGCCGCGCAGGGTATTGAAGGCGCCCGGACGGATGAGATCGCCACGGCGGCGCGCGCGAACAAGGCGATGCTGTACTACTACTTCGGCGACAAGCGCCGGCTGCATCGCGCGGTACTCGAGAATCTGCTGAGGCAATACCGCAGCGGAGTGCTGGGGCTGGCGAAGAAGGCGGCGCGGCCGCGCGAGCAGTTTTTCACCTACGTGAGCGGCTACTTCGATTTTCTGGCGAGCCATCCGAACTATCCGCGGCTCGTGCAGCGGCAGGCGATGGAAGCGGGCCGGGGATTCGACTGGCTGGTGAAGGAGTTTTTCCGGCCGCTGCACCTGGAACTGGCGCGCATCGTTCAGGAAGCGATCGACCTTGGCGAGTTCCGCAGCGTGGACCCGGACCAAGTCGCCCATATGGCTTTGCAGATGACCACGGGGTATTTCGCCGCGGCGGGCATCCTCAGCCGGGTGAAAGGGAAGAACCTGCTGGCGCCGGAAGCGGTGGCGGCGCGGAAAAAGGCCATGATGGATTTTCTGGAGCACGCACTGGAGAGCCGGAGCGGACAAACGAGATGAGCGGAAGCAAGCGGACCTTCGTGATTATCGGAATGGTGTTCCTGATCGCGCTGATTTTCTACCTTTTCACCACACCCTGGGAGAAGGAAATACCGCTGACGGGAATCGTCGACGGCAACGAGGTGATCATCAGCCCGCAGATCACGGGGCGGATCATCAACCTGACTGTGGATGAAGGGGCGGAGGTGAAGAAGGGCGATTTGATCGCGGAGCTCGATCCGAAGGAGCTGGAAGCGAGCCTGGCTGCGGCGAAGGCGAACGTGGCAAGCCTGCAAGCGCAGGTGAGCGAGGCGAACCACAACTATTCGATGACCGACGACACGACGGGCGCGAGCGTGAAACAGGCCGAGGCGATGCTGACATCGACGCGGGCGCAACTGGAGCAGGCCAAAGCCACGGCGTGGCGCGACCAGACGGACTACGACCGCACGCAGAAGCTGTTCGATACCGGGGTGGCGTCGGCGCAGGACCGCGACCACGCGGATGCGGCGATCAAGGCGTCGCAAGCCAACGTGAAATCGCTGGAGGATTCGGTAAGCGCGCAGGAGGCGGCGCTGGCTGTGGCGCGGGGAAACCGCAAGCAGGTGGCCGTGCGCGGCAGCGAAGTGGCGACGACGATCGCGCAGCTGGAGCAGGCGCGGGCCGCGGCGGCGCAGACAGCCACGCAACTGGGCTACACGAAAATCTACGCGCCCATCGACGGAATCGTGTCCGTGCGCGTGGCGAAGCAGGGCGAGGTGGTGGCGCAAGGGTCGCCGATCGTGGTGGTGGTGGACGTGGACCATCTGTGGGTGCGGGCGGATGTGGAGGAGAGCTACATCGATTCGATCACTTTCAATCAGATTCTCAAGGTGCGGCTGCCGTCGGGCGACGTGATTCAAGGGCCGGTGTTTTTCAAGGGCGTGGAGAACGATTTCGCGACGCAGCGCGACGTGAGCCGCACGAAGCGGGACATCAAGACGTTTGCGATCAAGGTGGCCGTGCCGAACGAGGGGCGACGGCTGTTTACCGGGATGACGGCGACCGTGCTGCTGCCGCCGCGGAAGACGAAGAGCAGCTGGTTCGCGAAACTTTGAGCGGGGAACCGGTGCCTAACGCGATTGAAGTGGACCACATGACGAAGAAGTTCGGAGACTTCGTCGCCGTGAGCGATATCAGCTTTGTCGTGCCCCAGCGGGAGATTTTCGGGCTGCTGGGGCCGAACGGGGCGGGGAAGACCACGCTGATCCGCATGATGACGACACTGCTGACGCCGACCTCGGGCACCGCACGGATCGGGGGCCACGACATCATTTCGGATCCGAACGGCGTGCGGGGCACGCTGGGTGTGATACCGCAGGCGTTTACGTCCGACCCGGAGCTGACCGCGAAGGAGAACATGTCGATCCACGCAAAGCTTTACGGCGTGCCGGCCGAGAAGCGCGACGCGCTGATCGACCAGCTGCTCGAGTCCGTGGAGCTGCTGAACTTTCGCGACGCGCTGGTACGGACGTTTTCGGGCGGCATGCGCAGACGGCTGGAGATTGCGCGAGGGCTGGTGCATTCGCCGAGGATCATGTTCCTGGACGAGCCGACGACGGGCCTCGATCCAGTTTCGAGAACGCACGTGTGGGACATGATCCGGACGCTGCGCGACAAGCAGGAGCTGACGATTCTGCTGACCACGCATTACATGGACGAGGCGGACAAGCTGTGCGACCGGATAGCGATCGTCGATCACGGAAAACTGGCGGCGCTGGACACGCCGACGCGGCTGAAGGACAGCGTGCCGGGAACGGAAATCGTGGAGGCGGAGTTCGACGGGGCTCCCGCGGACTGGATCGAGCAGCTGCGCGGCCTTTCGCACGCCACGGGAGTTTCCGAGCGGGAAGAGTCGGTGCATATCACGTCGAACGACGGGCCGGCCACGGTGGCCACGCTGATGGACCTGGCGCGGGCGAGAAAGGTGAACGTAAAGCGGGTGATGGTTCAGACCACGACGCTGGATGATGTGTTCCTGCACTACACGGGGACGGCGCTGCGGGATGCGCCGCAGCGGGCCGCGCATGAGGTGAGTCCGTTTTCGCGCTGAGCGCGGAAGGGGAGCGGGAACATGAAGCTCTACCGGGTGAATGCGCTGATCGAGCGGGACATGCGGAAATTCTTCCGCAGTCCGGCGCTGATGCTGAGCTCGCTGATTTTTCCGCTGGTGCAGCTGATCGTGCTGGGGTACGCGTTCGGCGGGAAAATCAAGAATGCGTCGGTCGCGTTCGTGGACGAGGACCATTCGGTGGAGTCGCGGCGGGTGAAGGAAATGTTCAACGGGGTGACGGCGGGCCCGCGGACGCTGAAGGTGCTCGACTACGATTCGTTCCCCAAGGCGGTGGACGACCTGCGCGAGGGATTCGTGAAGGCGGTGATCGACGTGCCGCACGATTTTTCGCGGCGCTATTACCAGCACGACCGGCCGCGGCTGGTGTTCACCGAAGACAACACGGACCAGTTCATTTCCAGCGCGATGATGCAGAGCGCGCAGGACATGACCACGGCGCTGAATGCTCCGGATGTGACCGGGCGGCTGGACGCGCAGGTGGAGCTGAATATCGTGGAGGTGTACCCCTACATCGAGTACATCAAATACCTGCTGGCGGGATCGACGGCCATGGGAATTTTCATCACGGCGATGATCGGCGGCGGAATCACCTACATCGACGACAAGAACCGCGGCCTGCACGAAGGCTACCTGCTGACGCCGATCCGGAAGACGGAGCTGGTGGCGGCGCTGATCGGCGCGGGGACGCTGAAGGCGTTCATGGCGGGAATGTGCCTGACGATCATCGGCGGGCTGATCGCGGGAATCGGGGGGATGTGGCATCCGCTGCGGCTGCTGTATCTGGCGGCGGTGATTCTGGTGGCGTCGATGTCGATGATCAGCCTGATGTTTCTGGTGATGGTGCGGATCGACGATCCGCTGGTGCCGCGGGCGATTTTCGGCGTGCTGAACATGCTGCTGTTTTTCCCGTCGGGAGCGGTCTACCCGACCGAGGCGTTCCCATCGTGGCTGAGGTGGATTTCGGTGATCGATCCGTTTACCTACACGGTGCACGCGCTGAGGAACCTGACGCTGAAAAATACGGGCATTGAAGGCATTTACATGGACGTGCTAATTTTGATCGGGTTCTCGGCGGTGATGATTTCGGGGAGCCTGGCGCTGTTCAAGCGCCAGCTTTAGACGCGGTCCAATCCGGGAGATTCCGTGGGACTCTTAGACGCGACGGAAGCGCATCCGCCATCGAAGGTACGGCGGTACGTGATTTCGGGGGTTGCGCTGGCGCTGCTGATCGGCGTGGGTTTGTGGTGGATGTTGCGGTATCACGGCGAGAAGGTGGCGGTCTATCACTTTCTGACCGCGGTGGTCGCCGGAGACATGCCGAAAGCGTACGGGATGTGGAGCCCGTCGGAATCGTATTCGCTGAAGGATTTTCAGGGCGACTGGGGGCCGGACGGCTTTTACGGGCCGGTGAAGAGCTTCAATGTGACCGGGACGTACCGGCCGAACGGGTCGTCGGGCGTGGTGGTGATTACGGACGTGAGCCCCTATGCGCCGTTTCCGGAAAAGGACGATACGGTGAAGCAAAGCAAGACGAGAGAAGTGAGGCTCTGGGTGCAGTTTTCAAACCGCTCCGTGCAGTTCCCGCCGCCACAGTTCGACCATCCCTAGACAGTCAGGTTCCAGAGGCCACAGGCCGAACAGAGATTCCTCCACTCCGTCCGCCGCGGCGGACTTCGCTCGGAATCACAGCTATCGGTCGGCGTCCATCTGGGCGTCGGACACGATCATGACGGGGATGTCTCCGCGGACGGGATAGACGCGCTTGCAGGTGTGGCATTTCAGGCCCTGCTGATCCGGCGTGGGCGCAACGGGCGTCTTGCATTCGGGGCAGACGAGAATGTCGAGCAGTTCCTTCGAA
>Ga0335080_10003569_pt1 | contig 15732 bp, 11 predicted proteins | sample Lox_Sample_34_FD_206720 | JGI IMG/M metagenome (GOLD analysis project Ga0335080, IMG submission 206720) | Soil microbial communities from Loxahatchee National Wildlife Refuge, Florida, United States - Lox_Sample_3.4 | ecosystem: Environmental > Terrestrial > Soil > Wetlands | place: USA...
TCGAATTTCCACACGCGCCGTGCCCGTTACATCTGCTCCCGCGCGTTTCCCTCGGGCACCGTTTTGCGCGTCGTCGCGGCGCGCGATAGCGACTTCGATCCCGCCAACTGGTGGCAATCGCGCCTCGGTGTGAAAATCTTCACGCACGAGCTCGTGGGCATGCTCGTGGCCATGTGGGAAATGCGCCACGAGGACGCCCGCACCGAGTCTTCTGCCCTCAACCCCCGCCCCATCGGAGCCGTTGCCAAGTTGTGGGAGTACTGTACTTTGCCTGTTTACAGCTAAGTTGTAGCTGTACTATAGTTTGCCCACCGCACGAGGATGGCTGCCCCCGCCGCAGCCTCCCCATTCTCGAAAGATCGTGGAGGGTTCAATGTGGCGCAAACCGTCAGAGGGAAAGCCGTCTTCGGAGTCCTATAACCAGCCTGTCTCGTCGTACACGCCTGTGGAAAAGTCGAATCCCGCGCCCGCGTCGTACGCGCCGCAGCCTGCTGCATCGCGTCCCGCCCCCGAGTCCTCGTCACTCGGCGGCAGCGCATCGAAAATCACCTCGGGCCTGAAAATTAATGGTGAAATTTCCGGCACAGCCGATCTATATATAGACGGCGAAATTCAGGGCAAACTGCGCCTTGGGAATGCCCGCGTGACGGTTGGGCCAAACGGCCGCGTGGAAGCCGATATCGAAGCGCGCGAAATCGTCATCGACGGTACGGTGAACGGGAATCTCAAGGCCTCTGAGCGAGCGCATTTCGGCTCCTCCTGCCGCGTAAATGGCAGCGTGACCACGCCGCGCATTGGCATCGACGACGGCGCGCGGCTCCGCGGCAAGGTGGAAACGCTGAAGGCGGCGCCCGCGCGCGAGAGTTCGGCGCCGGCGAGCAAGCAGCAACCCGCCGAGACCCTCCAGCCGGTTGAGGCCGGCGCCAAAAGCGAGTAGAAACACGGCATGAATTGGATGGCAAAAACCCGTCCGGCCGCGTCGTCCGCAGCGGCCGGTGCCGTACCTTCGAAACCAGGCCCCGCGCCGCTCCCGGCCGCGCCGTCCGCCAACGTCCGCATTTCGAACGGCCTCAAGGAATTCCTCTGGCTCATTGGCGATATCCCCAACGGCCGCGTCCTCGATCTGGGCCAGGTTTCGCAAGCCACTCTCAATTTCTTTCTCCAGAAGGGCTTCCGCATCTCGACCGAGGATCTGCTGCGCACCTGGAAGGATTTTCTGACCGGAGAGGAGGAAAGCTTCCGCGCCGCTCCGGTGGGCGCCGAAGCGCAGCGCATTTCTCCCGCGATGCTCGCGGAGAAATTCCTGGAGACCACGCTGCACTATCCCGAGCGCAGCTTCCACGGCGTGCTGGCCTGGGACCTGCTCGATTATTTCGATCCCGAAGTCACGCCAAAGCTGATGGAGCGCCTTTCGCAACTGATTCACCCCGGCGGCGCGATGCTGGCCATGTTCCACAGCCGGGCGGCGGAACGCTTTCATCGCTACCGCATCGTGGACAGCCAGACCATCGAGCCGATCCCCGCCGCGACCATCTCCGTTCACGCCCACGTCTTCCAGAACCGCGAAATCCTCGGCCTGTTCGCGGATTTCCGTTCCTCGAAAACCTTCGTCGGCCGCGATCAAATTCGCGAAGCGCTCTTCCTCAAGTAGCGTTTTCCCGGTATCCTGTACAGCGTCGGAATCGAAGTCCTTTCCTGACAACCAAATTCCCCGCCTCAACATCTGCCTATCCGGGTGAAGGGGGTCGAGAGGGTTACTTGGCTCCGGTGCCGCTGGTCGGACGGGAACCCGTCGATTCTTCGAAATAAGTTGGAACGAATTCTGCCGGTAGGGGAATCACCCTACAGGCTTCATGCCGGGGGACGGGTACGCGATGCGTGTGAGTGCTTCCAAGACTGAAGCTGTGTCCAAGACCATTCCAGGTTCGAACGGAAAGCGGCGCGGCGGGCGGTGCGGGCCGGTGGCGCTTCTCGCGCTGACGCTGGCCGCGATCGTGCTCTCGGCGAGCTGCGGCGGCAAGGGCAGCGGCTCCACCACGATCACGTCCGTTACGATCTCTCCCACCACGATCACCGTGCCCTTGAATACGACCACGACCTTCACCGCGGTTGTAAACCTGTCCGACAGCACGACGACGAATTCCAACGTTACGATCTCGTGGCAGGTCAACGGAGCGGCCGGCGGCAGCATCGGCACGGTGGGTTCGATCGTGCCTTTCGCCGACAATCAGCTCGAGGCCACCTACACCGCGCCTCCTGTTATCCCGACGACGACCGTTTCGGGAGTCACGCAGGTTGGCCAGGTCGTCGTGACGGCCGTAGCCACGCAAACCAACACCACGACGACGGCTTCCGGAACTCCTCCGACAGTCACTTCGAACAACGGCATCGTAACGGTCGGCGCGGGCTCCGGCCTGACCGTCACACCGACGGCTCCGAGCATTCCCGCCGGAGGCACGCAGCAATTCACGGCGTTGCTCAACGGACTGACGGACACGAGCGCGAGCTGGAAGGTGACGCCTTCGAACGATCCGAGCGTCTACGGATCGATCGACGCGAACGGGCTCTACACCGCGCCGCTCACCCCGCCGCCGGGCGGCAGCGTCACGGTGACGGCCGCGGATACCGACGCGAACGTGTCGGCCACGGCGACGGTCACGATTTCCTACTCCGATCATTCGCTCACGGGGCCATTCGCCTTTTCCTACACGGGAAACGACAATCTCGGTTTTCTGGCCGTGGCGGGAAGCTTTGTCTCGAACGGCAACGGGCACATCACCAGCGGAGTGGAGGACGAGAGCAGCTTCGTGACCGGCGTGAGAACGGTGCAGATCAACAGCTCGTCCACCTACGTGATCGGGCCCGACGGCCGCGGCACAGCGCTGATCGTGACCGGTCTTGGCCAGAACACCTGGGACTTCGTGGTCACGACGCCGGGCCACGCGCAGATCACGCGGTTTGACACGAACGCCACCGGCGGCGGGTCGATGGACCAGCAGAGCCTCGACGCGCTTTCGACATCGCTGGGCTTGGTCGACGGCCCCTACGTGTTCAGCCTGCTTGGCGCGGATGCGCAGTTCAATCCTCTGGGCCTCGCGGGGAAGTTCACCGCTGACGGCGCCGGGCATATTCCGCAGTCCGGCTCGATTCTGGACGTCAACGACAACAAGATCGGCGGCGGCACGGTGACCACGTCCGACACTTCGCTTCACGGAAGCTATCAATTCGACGCGGTCTTCACCGGGACCGGCCGCGGCACGCTCACGCTGATCAGCAACTCGACCGGCGTGAACCCGCGCGTCTACGCCTTCTACGCGGTGGATACGCCCAGCAGCCCGGACCTGATCACCCGCTTCCATCTGGTCGAAATCGATGGCAACGCCTCCGTCGCCGGGGAAATGTTTTCGGCGCCCGCGGGGCCCAGTGCGTTGACGGCCGGGAACTACGTCTTCACCGGAGGCGGCGACGTGATGGTTCCGGTGCAGGGAGGCTCGCCCGTTCTGGGCGCCTACGCTTCCGGGGGCGTGTTCACTTCCGGCGGCAGCGGGACGATCACCGGGGGGACATTCGACGCGAACGCCGGCGGCACCTACAACAGCGGGCCCACGATCAATTCCTGCTCGTCCTACACGACCGACGTAACCACCGGCCGCATCGACCTGAAGATTTTCACGGGAAACGGAGCGTGCCCCGCGCCGCCCAACGCCAGCCTCAACGAGTACGCGCTCTACCCGACTTCGCTCGGCACGGCCGTGCTGCTGGAGATTGATGCCAACGCCGTCTCGACCGCCACGGCTTACCAGCAGGCCACCAGCGGCGCGCTCACAGCCGGGAGCTTCGCCATCGGCCTGATCGGGCAGGGCGTTTTCCACAGCGATTCGGCGGCGTACCAGCCCAACGCTTCCGGCCAGATCTCGATCGCTTCGACCGGCGGCGTGACCGACGGAACGCTCGACATCAACACCTTCGGCACCACGGCCGGTTCGGACCCCATCACCACGGGCAGCACGCTGGTCGCTCCGGATGCGACCGGCCGCGGGACCGGATCGATCGTGGTATCGGACCCGTCGTCGACGTTCAAGATCATCTACTACCTGATCGACGAGAATACCGCGCTCTTCCTCGATCAGGACACCACGCCCATCGCAACGGGCATCGTCCTGCGCCAGTTCTGACGGCACGGCCGCACCGCGCGGCGAATTCGTGTGTCGATTAGACGGTACACCGATCGTTTGTTTTGTTGAGGATACGCTGCGTTCTGAATAGCAACTTGTGTCGATTAGGGAGGAGGCAGGGAGTAAAGAAAAGAGCCGGCCGGGAGACTGGCGTTCCGAGGCCTGAGATTTTTGTGACACTTTGCGAGGGTGCGGATCATTTGTTTTCTGCGAGATAGACGGATTCGTAGGTAGCGAGGTGTGACACTTTGCGGGGCAAGATTCCGAAGGCCACGCACACGAATAGTGCCGGGCCGGCAGCGCCTCAAAAACCGACAACGCCTGCATACGTTTTTTCTCGATAGACGCGATGCCCGATGCGTTCGCGGGCGGCGCCTGGTCCTGGCGGTGTGCCTAGCCAGAACGAACATCGTGCGCTCGCAAAGAGGAAGCGCACTCGCTGTACTTAGATGCGGGTGGAAGCAGCACGGTTGGTTCCCGGGAAGCAGACCCGGGCCGTGACCGGGTCAGAAGAGGAATTTGGCGCCGATCTGGAGGAGGCGGGGGGCGGCGGAGTTTTCGATCGCGCCGAAGGCGGGGCTGCCGATGCTGCCGTTGACGGCGGGCGCGCCGGTGATGGGGTTTCCGTAGAACTGCGTGTGGTTGAAGGCGTTGAATGCCTCCACGCGAATTTGAAGCATCTTGCCTTCGGTGATCGGGATCAGCTTCTGCAAGGTCAGGTCCCAGTTGTTAATGCCGGGGCCGTAGAAAAAGCGGCGAGGGCAATTGCCCAGCGTTCCCAGCGCGGGGCGGCTGAAGAGCGCGGTGTTGAACGCGGGCCTGCCGTTGCGGCCGTTTGTGTTGATTTCCAGCGGGCCCGCGGCGCACGCCGGCAGATCGATGTAGTTGTTGTTCACGCCGTTGGGATTCGTGCCGAGCAGGGAATCGTCGTTCTGATCCTGCAAGGTGACGGGAAAACCGGACGCGAATCGGGTGATGCCTGTGACGCTCCAGCCTTTCGTCAGGCGGTTCCTGCGGTGGAAGAAAGCGTCGAACGGGAGGTCGACGGTGTAGCTGGCGACAAAGTCCTGCGCGATATCGAACGCAGAGACCGCGTAGGTGTAGTGGAGATCGTTCGCGAGGACTTCTTCGCCGACGCTGGAAGACTCGTCCAGCGATTTGCCCCAGGTGTAGCCGACGAGAAAGGACTGGTGCGCGCCGGTGTGGCGGAGGTTGATTTCGAGCGCGTTGTAGTTCGAATTCGCGATGGTGCTCTGGAGGCTGTCGCCGCCGAAGAAGGGCCAGAGCGGCCGCGTCGGGTTGTCGTTGTCGGGCCCGCAGGATCCGGGCGTTTCAGCGGCGAGGGCGAGACACGCCGCGGGATTCGCGGAATTGAAGGGAACGATGGCGAGCAGGTGATGTCCCTGGTTCCCCACGTAACTGAGGCTCAGCAGGGTATTGGACTTGAATTGCCGCTCGATCGAAAGGTTCCATTGCTCGGAGTAGGGAACTTTGTTGCGGTTGTTGTAAGCGGGGTCGCCGTCGATGGGCTCGAGGCGGCTCCAATCGACCGCGTTGTTCGGTTTGCGTGAAGTGGCGCCGAAGGCGGGCGGCTGCGTGGGGAAGGGCTGCACGACGCCGGGAATTTCCGGAGTGCCGGCGGTGGTGAGAAAAGGCTGGGTGAAGAGAATGGAGTTGGGAACGTAATTGTAGCCGTAGGGGGGAATGGAATACATGATCGCGGCGGTGAGGCCGGGAATGGCCGTATAGAACATGCCGAAGCCGGCGCGAATGCTGGTCTTGCCGCTATCGCCGACGATCTTGCGCAAGAGCCCATTTTCGAAATTGGGCGAGTAAACCAAGCCGACGCGGGGAGCGAAATTCCTGTAGTCGATGGGAGCGATGGTGCGGGCGACTCCCGGATCGGTAGGAACGAGAAAGCCCGTGGGCGCTCCGGGATAGGTGACGGACTGCTCGCCAACGACGAGAGACTGCAGCTGGTTATATTTCTCGTACCAGGGGCTGATGATGTCCCAGCGGAGGCCGTAGTTGAACGTGAGGCTGGGCTTGATTTTCCAGGTGTCCTGCCCGAAGAAGGCGATGTATCGATTCCGGGGATAGAAGCTGCCCTGATCGGCTTGCACGTAGGTGCTGGCGACGCCGATCAGATAATCGGCAAAGTCCGAGCCGGTTTCGGAGCCATTGAACTGGAAGCTGCCGTTGAAAGTGGCATTGGGAGTCTCGTTCACCTGATCGAAGTGAAACTCGGCGCCGAATTTCAGAGTGTGCGTGCCGATGACTTTGGAGAAATTGTCGGTGACGTGAAAGCTATTCTGCTTCTGAACGGCGTTGGTGATATCGACGCCGAACGTGATTCCCAGATTCTGCAAGGAAATGTTTTCGATTCCCTCGATATGGGGATCCAGAGGGTAGATGCCGGTGGGGCTGGAGGGCGCGGCACCCGGACAATCCGACGACTCATCGACCGCGGTGACGAAGCCCTGACAGGCGAGGCGCGGGCCAACGCCGCCGGTCGGCTCGCCGATATCGTTGGCGTACCGCAGGAAGCTGAAGTGAAATTCGTTGACGGTGGTGGCGTTGAAGGCTTTCACGTAGCCGAGATCGATCAGCTGCGCGAATCCGGCTGAGAGCGCGTTGAAGGAACCGCCCTGACCGCTGGGGACGTTGGCGCCTCCCTGGGCTTGCGGGTAGGGATTGTTCAGGAAGTAGTTGTCGCCGTTGTAGTAGGCGAAGAAGTTTCCGTAGTGAGTGTTGGCGTCAAGGCGCACGCCGCCTTTGTCGTCGCGGACGATCTGGTCGAAGCTGGCGCTATCGAATTCAGTGTCGCCAATATTCGCCTGTGGAATGTAGGGCAGCAGGAATTTGGCCGGCGCGACCCAGGCGCTTTGAGGAATGAAGGCGCCGGGGAAGACGCAGGGGTTGGGGCCCGTGGAGGCGCAGCCGGGATTGTAATAAGGCTCGCCCTGCGCGACGGCATATCCGAGCCGGCCCGCCAGCTGCGTCGCCAGATAGGGCGTGGTGACGACACCGGTGAGCGTGCTTGCGAGGTCGGTGAGGTTGCCGGAGCGGTCCGCGAGTGATGGAACGCTCTGAACGCCCGTGTCGACTCCTTGCGTTGTTCGCGTGCCCTGGTAATCGACGAACCAAAAGATTTTGTTCTGTTTGATGGGGCCGCCGAGTGCGCCGCCGAACTGGTTCTGATCGAAGGTTGGCGTGGCCAGAGAGAAAAAGGGCCGGGCGTCGAGCGCGGTATTACGGACGAATTCGAAGGCGTCGCCGTGAATCTGGTTGGTCCCGGACTTGGTGACGACGATGATCTGTCCGCCCATGTAGTTGCCGTGCTCGGCGTCGAAGTTGTTGGTGAGGATGCGGAATTCGCCGATGGAGTCGAGGTTGGGCAATACCACGACGCCCATGTTGACGGCTTCCTCGACGTTGCTGCCGTTGACGCTGAAACCGTTCGCGTTTTCCTTCTGGCCGTTGATGGATTGGTTTCCGGGATTGGAGTCGCCGGAAGGGGGCGTGTTGGTGAGGCCGGCCATGACGATTTGATTTTGCGCGCCGGTGCTGATGGGAGTGACGCCGGGCTGGAGGCCAAGCAGGTCGGTGAAGGCGCGGCCGTTGAGGGGGACGTCTTCGATCTGGGCACTAGCGAGGACTTCGCCCATCTGGTTGCTTTCGGTTTCGACGTGCACGCCGGTATCGGAAACGGTGATCTGCTGAGATTGTTCGCCGACCTCCAGGGGGACGTCGACTTCGAGCTTGGTGCCGACGTCGATGACCAGGCCGGTGCGCTTGTAGGGCTTGAATCCCGGGAAGGTGATATCGATTTCGTAGGCGCCCACGTCGAGGGCGGGGAAGGCGTAGAAACCTTCGTCGTTGGTGGTGGCGGTTTGCTGGAACCCGGTGGCCTGATTGCGGACGATCACGCTGACCCTGGGGATGGCGCCGCCGGTGGCGTCGCGGATGGTGCCGGAAAGGCTGCCGCCGGTGGCGGCCGGGGCTTGCGGGCAGAGGAGGGGAGAGAGGGCGGCGAGGAGGCAGAGGATGAGGCGAGTGGGGTGGCGCATTGTTTCATCCACCCTTGGGGGCGGGCTGTTTCAGGGTATGCAGGGAGGGTCGGTTGGGACAAGGCATCTTTCGGCCAAATGTGGGCGGCGGGGTAGCGTGGACAGAACGTGTCTATATAAGCTAATGATTATAGGTATGTTACGGGAGTCCTAGAACCTGATCGAGCGGCCCAGCGCAGCGGCAGGCGGGATTGGCGATCCCCGGGGGCTAGCGGGGCGTGGTTTCGAGGGAGCGCTCGATGGCGATGCGGACGAGCTGGGCGCGGGTGCGCACGCCGGTTTTTTCGAAGAGGCGCTGGAGGGTGGCTTTGACGGAGCTTTGCGAGGCGCCGGTTTTGTGAGCGATTTCCTTGTTGGTGAGACCCTCGAAAACGCTGCGGAGGACCTGGAGTTCGCGTTCGGTGAGAGCGGCGGTGGTTTCCTGCGCGGGCAGCTCGGCGGCCAGGCCATCGGGGGCGGCGACTCTGGAATCCATCCACTCGCCGCCGCGGGCCACGTGGCGGATGGCGTCGAGCAACATGGCGGGGGAACTGTGCTTGAGGAAAATTCCGGAGACGCCACGGCGGCGTGCGACCGCGACGTCCAAAGGGATCATTCCGGCGGTGACCAAGAGGATTTTTCCGGTGTAGCCGGCGTCGTGGGCGCGGGCGACGAAGCCGGCGCCGGTTTCGCCGCCGAGGTCGAAGTCGAGGAGAACGACGTCGATGGGCTGGCGGGCGAGGACGTCCAGGGCATCGGCGGAGGCGCCGCATTCCGTGACGCTCTCGATATCCGGCTCGGTGGCGAGCAGGCGGCGAAGGCCTTCGCGGAACAGGACGTGATCATCCAGCAGTAAGACGCGCAGGGGTTGCATCTTCACGTTGAGGAGACTCCGTTGTTGTTGCCAGCTCCAGTACGAACGAACATCCGGGGCGCTGCGGATCGTGCCGCAGGTCGCCGCGGAAGGAGCGCATGAAAGCGCGTGACAAATATAGACCGAGTCCCGTGGCGTCCGCGCCTTTTTGCAGCGGCTGAAAGAGTTTCAGGCTGGCGGGGATGCCGGGGCCATTGTCCGTGAAGCGAATGGACGCGCCGGTTGGTTTGCGCTCGGCGGAGACGTCGATGCGCTTCTGGGCGAGCGGGTCGAGAGCGCGCAGGCTGTTTTTCGCGAGATTCAGCAGCACCTGCATGAGGCTGTGGCGGTCGGCCTGGACAGTGCCCATGGCCGGGGGAACGTCCCAAACGAGCTGGATGTCGGATTCGTCGCACATTTGTTCGAGGACGATTCGGAAATCGGTGAGGACTTCGTTGAGGTCCGCAGTGCGCGATTCGGAGGCTCCGACGCTGCGCTTGAGTTCGAGCGAAGCGATCTGGCTGAGCGTGCCGACGAGGGAGCCGAGGGCTTCGAAGTCCTGATCGTCCCTCAGAGAGCCCTTGCGCACGAGGTTTTCGTGCATCACGCCGATGGCGCCGCAGACATTGCGGATTTCGTGGGACACGGCGGCCACCAGGATTCGCGATCCGGCGAGAAGCTGCTGGAGGCTGGTTTCCTCGCGCTCGCGGAGATGCTCGGAGGTGTCCACGACCATGGCGGCGAGGCGGGGGCCGGCGGGCGTGCCATACGTGGAAAAGAAAACGTCGGCGAGGAAGACCTCGCCATTATCGCGGCGGCCGCGGGTCTGCATCTCGGTGCGGAAGAGTTGCGCGTTTTCGCCGCTCGACGGGATCGAGCCGAGCGCGGGAATAAAGCGCGCGATGTTCGTGCCGGCCAGCCCGCCGTCGGAGACCCGGAGCAGGCGATGCGCGGCGGGGTTGCCGAGAAGGATTTCTCCAGCGGCGGTCATGGTGAGGATGGCGGCGGGGCTGGTTTCGATGAGGAATTGGAGCTGCTCCTCGGCGGCATGCTGAATCGCGAGGCCTGTTTTTTCGCGCCGGTAGCTCCTGGTCAAGCCGAGGGAGAGCAAACCGGTGACGCAAAGAGTGAGGAAGATCAGGATGTCGCGTGCGAACTCCATTTCCATGGGAAACGGGTCCAGCCGGTCCGAAAGGAAGGTGCAGAACAGCGCGGCGAGGATCAGTTGCCACCAGCCGAGGACGGTTCCCAGCAGAACCATGGGAAAGATGTAGAGGAAGCCGAGGGTGGCATTGATCTCGAAGCGCCAGTCCGCGATCGCGATGAGGGCGATCAGGACGGCGGCGTAGGAGATGGCGGCGCGACCGCTCCAACGAAGAAATCGAGGGGCCATGGCAGTTTCGCCCCCTCATCATACCGCCGAAAGCCCGGCGTGCTTCAGAGGCGCAAAGAATTCGCTGATCCTGCCACCGGGCACGGTCTATTTGCGGTCGAGCGTCGAGCGGGCGTGCAGCGAGGGAACGGCCGCGTTGGAGTGGAACGCCCAGCTATGTTCGGTGCCGGTGCTGGCGCGAGGCTGGGCGAACGGCTGATCGGCGCTGCGGCGCATGGTTGACGCGGCGGCATACTCGAACACCTTGTGAATGTATTCGCGGCGGACGGCTTCGTCGGCAAAGAGGGGCTGCCGGCGAGAGTCGCCATCGAGGACCGCCTGGATTTTGGCCTGAAGCTGCGCGAAGACGACTTTGGCGTCGGCGGAGGCATCGACGGTTTCGAAACTGAATTCGACGCTGAGCCGGTCGAATTCCGCGAGCAAGGCGGACTGGTAGCTGCGGAAGCTTTCGAACATGTCCTGGCCGGGGAAGACGTCCATACCGGATTCCCAGTAGTCGAAGCCGCGGGAGAAGATGACGCGGGGAATCAGCTGCTCGACGTCGAGACGGAGATAGAAAACCGCGTCGGGAACGAGAGCGGCGCTGTAGATTCCACGGATCCACGCGGGATTCATGCCGCGAACGATGGCGCGCGCCATCAGCGAGAAGATGTAGCGATCGGTGAGGACGATGAAGCCGGCGCGGAGGGCGGGCATCACTTCGTTCTCCATGCGGTCGATGAAATCGGTGGCGTAGAAGAGGCTCTGCGTGACGCGGCCGAGATTATTGCTTTCCTTGGCGCGGCGGATCCCCTCGCCGACCAGGGGCGAGCGGGTCATGCCGGTGTCGAGCACGGCGTGGCCCTGCTGCTCGAGCCAGGGGCGCAGCATGTTGATCTGCGTGGTGCGGCCGGCCCCGTCGGTTCCCTCCACCACGATCAGTTTGCCGGCGAGATCGGAGAGGTTCATTCCCGGCAGCGTCTTTCCGTAGGTCTGTCTCATGGCCGTACCCTCAAATTTCTGGCGCGGTCGAGATGCGTCTGAACGATCTGGCGCACCTGCGCCTGCTGGACTTCGACGGGAAGAGTGGCGTCGATGACGGTGAGGCCGAATTCGGGAATCATCCTTTCGTATTCGTCGAGGATGCGGCCCTGAAAGAGGCGGAAGCTTTCGGTGGGATCGTCGCTGAGGCCGAGGTCGAGCCCGGCCTCGTAGAACTTGAAGCCGTCGCGCGCGGTTGTCAGGCGGCCGATGGCGGTTTCCAGCGGCACGCGGAAGTAGAATGCGACGGCCGGTTTGGCGGAGAAGCTGTAAAGGTCGCGAACCCAGTGCCGATCCATGCCGCGGGCCACGTCGCGCGCGAAGGCGGTGTAGATGTAGCGGTCGCAAAGGACCACGGCGCCGGCCTTGAGCAGCGGCAGGATGTTGCGTTCGACGCGGTCGGCAAAATCGGTGGCGTGGATCAGGGAAAACGTGGCCGGTGAGAGCATTTTCTTTTTCTTGCCGAGTTTCGTGGTGTCTTTCACGAGCTCGGAGGAATTCCAGGTGCTGAAGACGACGCCGTAGCCTTTCGATTCAAGCCACTTGTGCAGCAGGCTGATCTGCGTCGATTTGCCCGACCCGTCGACGCCTTCGACGACGAACAGCCGGCCCGGGAATTCGGGCTCGGAGAAACGCCGCTGCCGCAGCGAAGACAATTCGGGCGGGATGACAACTTCAAACGGACCAAAGCGCGCGCTGTTACCGGTGTTCATAGGCCTCTCGGGCGCCTGCGCACACGCGCACGCAGGCGCGGACACTTCGGTTGTGTGTTGGGTTTCCGGCTGGCTGCGGACGTCGTCCCGGCTAACGCCAAGTACTATCCAACAAAATTCGCCTTCGCACACCAGAAATTTCACGGATTTGCCCGCGAAGGCAAGAAACGGCCGAGCAAGGCAGCAATTGCTTGCGCGCAGTGGCGAGGGTGCCTAATATATGTGGTGGTCTTTAGTCAGCGGAAGCTGGCGGTTCGGTAAGCGCTAACCTATTGAAAACAAAGGGGCGCGGGCGAATCGCCAAGAAACAGAGGAACCTTTTGCAAGCTTCGAGAGCGGTCCTGGGAATCGCGCTTCTGCTGTCCCAGCTGATCGGGGCGGCGACGGCTTCAATGCCAGCCCTGGCTGCCGCACGGCCTGCGGTGAGTGCACGCACGAAAGAAAGCGTTTACGAGCTGACGCAGGACAAGGGCTACCGTTTTGAGCGCGACGGATGGATCTACGTGCATCTGGAGGGTGCGCCGCACGATATCGGATACCAGCACGGCTACCTGCTCGCGGCGGAGATTTCCGACGCGTTTCAGACGTTCCGGCTGGAAGCGACGCACAATTCGGGGCGCGACTGGGATTTCTTCCGTCGCGCGGCGCACGAAATGCTGTGGCCGAAGATCGATCCGGAATACCAGGCGGAGCTGCAGGGGATCGCCGACGGATTGCAGGCCAACAAGGGAAAACTCGACTTGGACGACATCGTGGCGCTGAACGCGTTTCAGGAGCTGCCGGAGTACTACCTGCCGTGGCTGAACGCAAAGACGCAGGCTTCGGAGCTCCGCGGCGCGGCGGGTGATGAACTGCACGGCCATTGCAGCGCGTTTGTGGCCACGGGAAGCTGGACGAAAGACCATCAGATCGTGATGGCGCACAGCAACTGGACGAGCTACATGGACGGCGAGCGGTGGAACATCATGTTCGACATCGTTCCGCAAGCGGGCAACCGGATTCTGATGGACGGGTTCCCGGGCGTGATCGCGAGCGATGACGATTTCGGCGTGAATTCGGGCGGGATGATGATCACCGAGACGACCATGGGCTATTTCCACGGCTGGGATCCTAACGGGAAAGCGGAGTTCGTCCGCGCACGCAAGGCCATGCAGTATGCGAACTCGATCGACGATTTCGTGAAGATCATGAACGACGGCAACAACGGCGGCTACGCGAACGACTGGCTGCTGGGCGACCGGAAGACAGGGGAGATCGCGCGGTTCGAGCAGGGATTGAAGCATACGAACGTGTGGCGCACGAAGGACGGCTACTTTTCGGGCGCGAATTTTCCCAGCGATCCCGACGTGATCAAAGACGAGACGACGTACGATCCGAACGACAAGGCAAGCGGTCCGAACGCGCGCAAGATTCGCTGGGACCAGTTGCTGAACGGAAACAAAGGAAACCTCGACACGACTCTCGCGAAAGTGTTCTTGGCGGATCACTTCGATACGTTTACGAAGAAGGAAGGCGCGAACCGGAGGACGCTATGCGGTCACGGCGACGCCAGCGACGCGGTGCCCGGGAAGAAGCCGTTCGATCCGTTTGGCTCCGTGAGCGGAAAAGTGATGGACGGCAAGATGGCCCAAGCGATGGACTTCGTGGCGCGAGCCGGACATCCCTGCGGGGTCAAGTTTGATTCGGCGAAGTTCCTGAACGATCACCCGGAATATTCCTGGCAATCGCCGGTGCTGCGCGACATGGAAGGCGGACCGTGGAGCGAGTTTCGATCCGGCCAGCACATCGCGCAGCCCGCGCAGTAGACTGACTTCTCCGCGAAGTTACGTGTTGTCGACGCGGAGGTTGTTGGTCACCGAGAATGCACCCGGCACCGTGTTGGCCTGAATCCCGGCGACATTCTTGTCCGATTCCCTCGCCACCGACCCTTCGAGAGTCACGTGGCCGCGGTCGACGATGATGTGAATCGTCGGCACGCTGCGCAGCGCGTACATCTCAAGAGACGGCGACGAATAGACGGCGCGGAACGTGGCGCGCCGGATGCGATCGTCGTTGGGTGACGGCGGCAACACTTCGATCTGGTTATCCACCGTCTCCACCCCCTCGATGTGCTTCACGGCACCCTCGGCGTCGCTTTTGAGAGCGGGCCGAGTGACCTGGCCGAGCAATGTCACCTTGCCTCCCTCAACCTTGTACTGAAGGTTGTCGAACACCGAGTAGAAGGGAAGCATTACGAGTTCGTGGCGGACTTGCCTGGCGAGCCGCGCCTCGTAGCCGGCGGAATCACGGGCCGGCACCTGCTGGCTGCTCGCCGCGAATGAAGAGGCCGCGGCGCCCAGTGTAAGTAGTAATGAAAAGAATAAGATGGCTGAGCGTTTCCAACTCCTGCTATTCAGGTAACGCATGGTTCCTCCTTTCCGAGCTTCGTAAATCTGCCTACACCCCATTAGACGCGACGAGCCAGCCGCCAGTTGTAACGGTTTTGTAATAGCGGCCGGGCCGGGAATAAAGGCTGTGGCGTGGCGGACCGATGATGTCGGATAGGCGGCAATGCGACTGCGCGAAACTGGCAACTTGATGTTGTTGGTGCTACAAAAAAAGAGCTGCGAGGTTGGTCGTGCCGGAAACGTGCTCCGCAAAAGGGTGCAAAATAACAGTCCCAACCGGACTTGCGTCCGTGCATATGTGCATCCTGCACTTCACGCTGTTCATCGAGCAGGAGTGCGCGGAGATGCGGCGCGAAACCGCGCTGGGCACGGCGAATCACGAACGCCAGATGGAGTTCATGGAACAAATCGCAAGCCGTGGCGAGCTGCTGGTGAACACGGCGACGAGCGGTTTCCCGATGAGCGATGAACTGAAAGCGCGGGTTCTCAGCACCCTGCTGACGCTCATGAACACGCGCGAAAACATGGACCGCGCGGCCATGCGACAATCGGCGCTCCGCCGGTTCGCAGGCTAGCCCCCGGCAATTCCAGCCAGTTCAGGCGCCTATGTAGCGCGCATAGAGAGAGCGCGCCACCGCAGGATCTTGCGTGCCTTTCACGACGGCGCGGCCATCGGCGAAGACCGTTAGTTCATAGGGCGAGATGCTGCAGCGCAGCAGGAAGTCGTTGGAGCGCACATCGCTCGCGGAGGCGCCGGCGAGACGGCGGCCGAGCTCGCCGAGATCGATGCGACGGCTGCGCTCGTGGATTTGGACCGAGTCGCGGCCGCACAGGGTGATGTGCGGCTGGGCTTTGCCCTCGAGGTAGGTGAACTCGCGACGGACGCAGGCGCGGCAATCGGGATTCCGCGACACGCGCACAGACTGAAATCTTCCCGACCAGACGTCGCAGGAAACCAGGCGCCCTGAGGGGGCCTCCGACTTGCCGGCGAGGACCTTGATCGCTTCGGTCGCTTCAATCGATGCGATCGCACTTGCTGCGGAGCCCAGGACGCCGGCCGTATCGCACGTCTCTTCGGAAGCAATCGCGCGGTTGTCTCCGGACCGATCGTCGCCACTCCCGAGCAGGCAAGCAAGGCATGC
>Ga0335080_10003570_pt1 | contig 15731 bp, 14 predicted proteins | sample Lox_Sample_34_FD_206720 | JGI IMG/M metagenome (GOLD analysis project Ga0335080, IMG submission 206720) | Soil microbial communities from Loxahatchee National Wildlife Refuge, Florida, United States - Lox_Sample_3.4 | ecosystem: Environmental > Terrestrial > Soil > Wetlands | place: USA...
GGTCGCCTCCATCGCCAAGGCGACCGCGGGTAAGTACCCCGTGCGGCTCATCTGGACACGCGAGGACGACATTACCGGCGGGCGCTATCGGCCGCTCAACTACCACCGCATCAGCGCCGCCATCGGCGAGGACGGCAAAGTCGCCTACCGCCAGCGGGTCGTGGGCCAATCGATCATCGGTGATACGCCGTTTGCCGCCATGATGAAGAACGGCGTCGACCCGACGGCCGTCGGCGGCAGTGCCCCCGAGCAATACGACCTCGATCATGCCGACGTCAGCTGGTCACGGGCCAGGGCCGGCGTGCCGGTGCTCTGGTGGCGGTCCGTCGAGAACACCCACATGGCCTTCTCCAAGGAAGTCGTGATCGATGAGCTGGCGCAGGTGGCCGGCAGGGACCCGGTGGAATTCCGTCTGAGCCTTCTCGGCCGGCATCCGCGTACCGCCGGCGTGCTCAAGCTGCTCGCCGAGAAGGCCGGGTGGGACAAGCCCTTCGCGCAGAAGAACGGTCGGGGGCGCGGGGTGGCCGTGCACGAGTCCTTTGGCTCGGTCGTGGCGCAGGTGGCTGAAGTCAGCGTGAGCGGCGACAAGATCCGCGTCGACCGGGTAGTCTGTGCCGTCGACTGCGGCATCGCCGTCACACCCGATGTGGTCAAGGCGCAGATGCAGAGCGGCATCGGCTACGGCCTGTCCGCAGCGCTATACGGCCGTATCACGCTGACCGACGGACGCGTCGATCAGACCAACTTCCATCAGTACCAGGTTCTGCGCATCAACGACATGCCGGCGGTCGTCGAGGTGTATATCGTGCCCTCGACCAGTCCCCCCTCGGGCGTAGGGGAGCCCGGCACACCGCCGATCGCACCGGCAGTGGCCAACGCGGTGCGGGCCGCGACCGGCATCCGCCTGCGGTCGCTGCCGTTCGATCTTGCGGCCGCGCGGCGCGCCGCCGTCTGAACGTCCCGCGGCGCGTCCCTTACACGGCGGCGAAGCTGCGGGCTTCGGCGCTCCAGGCCGGAGCGCTGGCGAGCGCCTGCGGCACCTCGTCCGGGGTCGCCACCACCTGCCACATCAGCAGGTGTCGCGGATCCATGAAGCGCTCCTCGACGGCGCGCGAGAACACCTCGAGGAGAGGCGTGAAGAAGCCGCGGGTATTCACCAGCAGGATCGGATTGAGGTAGAGGCCGAGGCGCTTGAGCGTAATGGCCTCGAGCAGCTCCTCGAGCGTGCCGGAGCCGCCCGGCAGCGCAATCGCCGCCTGACTCATGGCGAGCATCGTGTGCTTGCGCGTGCGCAGGTCCTCGACCAGCTGCAGATCGCTCAGCCCCTTGTGACCCCACTCGAGTTCCGCCATGAATCGCGGCAGGATGCCGATCACCCGTCCGCCCTTGCCGAGGGCGCCGTCGGCGAGCGCGCCCATAGAACCGACCGCGCCGCCACCATAGACGATCGCGACGCCCTCCCGTGCCAGCACTTCCCCGAGACGGTGCGCGGCGCTGCGGTAGTCGGGGTGGGCCAGGCGGCTCGAGGCGCAGTAAACACACACCGATCGGTCGATCGGCTGCTCGCTTGCCGGGGAACTCATGGTCCGTCCGCGAACGCCACGGTGCCTTTCTGCCAAACGTCACGCGCCGGCGTCACGTCGTACGCCGACGTTCCCGCTCGCGATGTAGCAGCCCGACTCCGGGACGCTTCCGCTCGCGTGATTCTGTCGTTAGCATTTTGTAACGGCACTGAACGGAGCGTCCAGTCGGCTGCGGTTTGACGGGAGGACCGGACGATCGTGCGGGTTGCGCTGATGGGGCATCGGATCACACGCGCAGGGGCTTGCGCGCGCGCGAAGTTCGCCGGCGCGGTCGCGGCCGCCACGGTAATCGGCGCGGTCCTGGCCGCCGCAGGCGCCGCTGCAGCCACCGAGTCCGCACCTGCAGAGCAAGGCCTGTGGCGGTGGCTGGACCCGGCAAACGCGCCGTTCATTCCCATCCCGGAGATCGACACCGATCCACAGAGCGGGCTGACGCTGGGACTGCTCGCCGTGATGCTGCGCACCAACGAGCGTGACGAGATCACGCGTATCATCGCTCCCGACATCATCAACAGTCAGTACTTCGGCTGGGGCGCCCGCATGCGCGTCTTTGGCTACCCTTCCGAGGACACGCAGTGGTCGGTCGTCGGCGGTGGCAAGGAACGCGTCGAGCGCGAATTCGATGCCGTCTACCTGGACGGACAAACCCGCACTGAGGCCTTCTCCTGGTCGGTGGAGACCATCTACGACCGCAGCGGCACGCCGCGCTTCTTCGGCATCGGTAACCAGTCCGCATACGCCAATCAGACGAACTACGTCGACAACCAGGGCTCGGTGGCGATGTCGGTGGGTCGCAATTTCACTCCGGCGCTGCAGCTTTCCTATATCGCACGGCTGCGCGACGTGGACGTCCTCCCGGGTGTGTTGAGCGGGGTACCCTCGATCGAGACGGTCTTTCCCGGGCTGCCGGGCATCGGCAACGAGCACGAGCTGCAGAACACCCTCGAGCTGAGCCGCGACACCCGCGACTCCGCGCTCATTCCGCAGACCGGCGGGCGCTACGTCGTGTATGGCGGTCTCGTCAGCCAGGCGCTGGCGAGCTCGGTCTCTTACAGCTACTTCGGTGCCGAGGCGCGCCAGTACCTGCGTCTCGGCAGCGACGTGACGTTCGCCTGTCATCTTGCGGCTCGCTACATGCCCTCGGCGGCGGAAGCCCCTTTCTGGGCGCTGTCGAGCCTCGGCGGCGACCGCAGCGTGACCAACGAGCGCGAGCCGTTGCGCTCGGAGGGCGCGGACCGCTACATGGACCGCAACCTGTTCGCGGCCGGCGCGGAGCTGCGAACGCGGCTCACGGGCTTCGAGGCCTTCGGCACCCACGTGAATCTCGAGCTGGCGCCGTTTCTCGATGCGGGCAAGGTGTTCGCCGACATGGGCTCGAGTCCGCTCACGCATTTGCATACCGCACCCGGGTTCGGCGTGCGCGGCGTCGCCAGTCCCTTCGTCGTCGGTTATGTCGACGTCGGCTTCGGCCACGGGCAGCCTGTCGTCTTCAGCGGTATCAACTATCCGTTCTGACGCCTGGTGGTAATGTTCGCGCTGCGGAACGCGGCGTACGCCACGGGTGACCATGACTGACAGCAACGACGGGGAATGCAGCCGGCGCGAATTCGTGTGCGGCTCGGTAGCGGCCGCGGCGCTCGCCGCACTGCCGGCGGCGGCGCTCGCCGCAGCGCAGGACCAGCAGGCCGACAAGGCGGCGGTGCTCGCGCAGATTCCGAAGATGCACGCACAGAACATTCGCCGCCTGCAGGAGTGGATCGCGCTTCCTTCGATCGCCGCGGAGAACCGTAACTACCCGCAGGGCCCCGAGCACATGGCGCAGCTCGCCCGCGGGGCCGGCTTCACCGGGGTGAAGCTGGTGCCGACGGCCGGCAAGCCCGGCGTCTTCGGCACAATCGACGCCGGCGCCCGCAGCACGATCGGAATCTACTTCATGTACGACGTGAAGCAGTTCGTGCCGGAGGAATGGAGCTCGCCGCCGCTCGCGGGCCGGCTGGTGCAGAAGGAGGGGCTCGGCACCGTGTGCATGGGGCGCGGCGCGGTCAACCAGAAGGGGCCGGAGAACTCGTTCCTCAGTGCGCTGATGGCTTTCCAGGCGGCCGGCAGAAAGCTTCCGGTGAACCTGGTGTTGGTGTGCGAGGGCGAAGAGGAGATCGGCTCGCCGCATTTCGCCGCGGTCGTCAATAGTTCCGAGGTGCTCACCGCGCTGAAGAGGTGCATCGGCGTGTTCATGCCCGAGGCCGGCCAGGACCGCGACGGTGGCCTGCAGGTGTCGCTCGGCGCCAAGGGCGTGGTGGAGCTCGAGCTGGTCTCGAGCGGGGAGCGCTGGGGACGAGGCCCGAGCCACGACATCCACTCGAGTCTCGAGGCAGCCGTCGACTCACCATCCTGGCACCTGGTGCAGGCGCTCCACACGCTGGTGGAGAAGGACGGGCACACGCCGGCCGTCGAAGGCTTCTTCGAGAAGGCGAAACCCCTCAACGCAGCGCAGATGAAGATGATCGAGGAGTATGCGGCGAAGACTTCCGAGGCGACCATGAAGAAGACGCTTGGCGTCGAGCGCTGGGTGCACGATGCCGGCTGGCTGCAGTCGCGCATGCTGCTCGAATCACAGCCGACGATAAACATCGAAGGACTGGTCGGCGGCTACACCGGACCGGGGGGCAAGACGGTACTGCCGCACCGGGCGGTCGCCAAGATCGACATGCGGCTGGTTCCGGACATGACCGCCGCGGACACGCTCGCGAAGCTCAAGACGCATCTGGTCAAGCACGGCTTTGCCGACCTCGAAGTCAACATGAGCGGCGGGTACGATCCGACGCAGACCGACGTGCAAAGTCGTCTGATTCAGACACAGCTCGGCACCTACCGGCAGCTCGGCGCCGATCCGCAGTTGTGGCCGCGCTCGGCAGGCTCGTGGCCCGGCTACGTGTTCACCGGGCCGCCACTCAGCCTGCCGGCCGGGCACTTCGGCATGGGGCACGGCACCGGCGCGCACGCGCCCGATGAGTACTACCTGATCGAGTCGACCAATCCCAAAGTGCAGGGGCTCGATGGCGCGGTGGCATCGTTCGTCGAGTATCTCTACGCGCTCGCCTGATCGAGGCTCTCGCGACGCGGTGAGGTTGCGAAGCGCGCCGCGGCGCTCCTAAGATGAGGAGCGGCGCGCGGGTGTAGTTCAATGGCAGAACTGCAGCTTCCCAAGCTGCTAACGTGGGTTCGATTCCCATCACCCGCTCCGTCCAACCCGCTGCGGCCCCCGGCCGCTGTTCAGCTCGGTAACAACCTCTTCGGGGTGAACCCCCCCGGTCTGCTACACGTGCACGCTCAATGGCTACGACGCCAGCACGTACGATCTCCCGGGTGCCTTCTGGTACTTCCGGGGTACCTATAAGTTCTGAGCTGCCGAGGGCTACGGCGGTCGCAAGACCGCCGTGGCCCGCCGTGGCCCGCCGCGTTTGCCGTATTTGCCGCAGCCCTCGGCCGCGCTGGGTCAGATGCCCGCGCCCGCGCACCAGTTCACATTTCCGCCGGCCGCAAGGCCTGTGATTATTTGGTGACACCTCGCCGGGACGCCCGCAGTTAAGCTTTCGCGTATGCACCAGATCGGTGTGGTCGGCCTTTCCTATCGCCACGCGGCCGTGGGTGAGGTGGCGCGCTTTGCCCTTCCACGGGGGGAGGTCCCGGCCAGGTTGCCGGCGCTGCGCGCGAGCCTCAAGGCCGCTGAAGTTCTCTACGTCGGCACCTGCAACCGCGTCGAGGTGGTGTACTCGACCGATGACGGCGCGCCGGCGGGCGATGCACGCCAGGTGGTTTTTCGGATCCTCACCGGGCGCGAGGCCGAAGCGGGCGAAGCGGCGCGCGTCCTGCGCGCATGGACCGGAGAGGCGGCGGTGGAGCACCTGTTCCTGGTCGCCTGCGGGCTCGACTCGGCGCAAACCGGCGAGCTGGAGATTGCCGCGCAGCTGCGTCTCGCGTGGGAAGACTCACGCGCGGCCGACAGCTGCGGACCGGTGCTCGATCGCCTGGTGGGCGAGGCGCTCAAGATGGCTCGCGACGTGCGGCGGCTGTCCGCCGGCTTGCGCGCCCCGTCGCTCGCTGACCTGGCGGCGGACCAGGTGCTGCAATACCTCGGCGGCCGGGGCGGCCGCGTGGCGCTCGTCGGAGTGTCCGCCATGACGCGCCGCTGCGCCGCGATTCTGCACGAAGCCGGGGTGGCACTCCTCATCGTGAACCGCACGCTGGCGTCGGCCGAGGAGCTCGCCGCAACCGTCTCAGCTGAGGCGGTGCCGCTCGAGGGCTTCCGCGCGCAGCCGCCTGCGCTCGAGGCGCTGGTGTTGGCCGCTGGCGGTGGTGAGGCCGTGCTCGATGGCGAGTGTCTCGGCAGGCTCAAGTCATCGGTGACACGCTCGCCGCTGCTCGTCGACCTCGGCGTGCCGCCGAACGTCGAGCCGGCGGCAGCCGCCCGCGCCGGACTTGCGCGTACCGGCATGGACCAACTCATCGAGGCAGCGCAGGGCCGGCGGCTCGTGCAGCTGATGCGGCTCGCGCCGGTGCGCGCGGCGATCGATGAGCGCCTCGCACGGCTGCGCACCGAGCTCGCGTTGCGCGCCATCGGACCACGGCTGGCGCAGCTGCGTGCCGCCTTCGAGCAGATCGCAGCCGAAGAGGTCGAGCGGGCGCTCAAGGGCGAGCTGCGCACGCTCGATGCCCGCGAGCGCGGCCAGCTCGAGCGGCTCGCCGGCACCGTGGCGCACCGGCTCGCCCATTTGCCGCTCGCGGGACTGCGGGCCGCCGCCGCGCATGCCGGCAGCGATGCGGTCGAAGCGTTCTTCGACGGCGCGCGCGCGAGGCGCGAGACTACGGCACCACGGTCGCGCCGTTCCCCCCGCGCCACCGGGACGGAGAAGACATGACGAAGCTGCCCACAGAGCGGGCGCAGGAGGCGCCGCACCCGCACTCGGCGGAGCTCTACGCCCGTGCCTGCCGCGTGATCCCGGGAGGCGTCAGCTCGCCGGTGCGCGCTTTCCGCGCCGTCGGTGGGACACCCCTCTTCATCGCGCGCGGCGCGGGCGCCAAGGTGTTTGACGCCGACGGTCGCGATTACCTCGATTTCGTCGGTTCCTGGGGCCCGCTGATCCTCGGTCACGCGCACCCGGCGGTGATCGCCGCGGTGAGCGCGGCACTCTCGCGCGGCAGCACCTTCGGCGCGCCGTGCGCGGCGGAAGTCGAGCTCGCCGAGCGGATCGTGTCCGCCTACCCGGTGGCCGAGCAGATACGCTTCGTATCCTCCGGAACCGAAGCGGTCATGAGTGCCATCCGCGTGGCACGGGCGTTCACCGGCCGCGAGCTGATCGCCAAGTTCGCCGGCTGCTATCACGGTCACGCCGACCATCTGCTGGTGGCGGCGGGGTCTGGGCTCGCAACCTTCGGGAAGCCGTCGTCGGCGGGCGTCCCGGAGGCGTTCACGGCGTGCACGCGCGTGCTGCCGCTCGACCACGAGGCAGCGCTCGCGGAGCTCTTCGCCCGCGAGGGCGGCCGCATCGCCGCCGTCATCATCGAGCCGGTGCCCGCCAACCACGGGCTGCTCCCGCAGCGACGCGAATTTCTCGAGGCCCTGCGCCGCGTGACCAGCACGCACGGTGCGCTTCTCATCTTCGACGAGGTGATCTCCGGCTTCCGTGTGGCGCGCGGCGGCGCCGCCGAGCTTCTCGGCATCAGCCCGGACCTCGTGACCTTCGGCAAGGTGATCGGCGGCGGTATGCCGGTGGGTGCCTTTGGCGGTGCGCGGCGTATCATGGCGCGCCTTGCACCCGACGGTGATACGTATCAGGCGGGCACGCTATCGGGAAATCCGGTGGCGATGACGGCAGGGCTCGCGACGCTCGAAGTGCTCGAGCGCGAATCCGCCTGGACGCGGCTCGAAGCGCGCGGCGCCGAGCTCGAGCAGCTTCTCAAGCCGGTGCTGGCGCGGTCGCGCATGCCGATGCAGCTGGTGCGCGTCGGGTCGCTCTTCTGGCTGTCGTTTCACGCAGGCGGCGCGCCGCGCACCGCCGCAGCGCTCGGCAGCGCCGAGAGTGCCCGCTTCGCGGCATTCTTTCATGCCATGCTAGCGCGCGGCGTGTACCTGCCACCTTCGCCCTACGAGGCCTGCTTCCTCTCGCTCGCTCACGAGCAGGCGGATCTTGAGCGCTTCGCGCAGGCGCTGCGGGCGGCACTGGCGGCCAGCGAATGAAGGCAACGCGCGTCTTTCAGCTGACCGCGCTCGCGCTGGTGCTGGTCTCGGCCGTGCAGGTCGGCTGGTGGCTCCTCGACCAGCACGCTTACACGGTGGAGAAGGTGCAGGCCGCCCGCGCCACCTATGCCGAGCAGGCGGCGGCGGCGCAGGCGCTGCTCGATGCGGGGGTGAGCGGCGCGCGTGTCGAGCAGCTGCTGCCCTCGATCGTCGTCAGCGACGGTCGTGCGCTGCTCGCGCCGCAGCTGGCGCAGGCGCTCACCAGCGAGGAGCGTCGCCGCTACAACCAGTACGCCTGGGAGGGCTCGTTCTTCCTGCTGGCGCTCGCGGCTTGCATCGCGGTGATCGCGCGGGCGCTGCGCGCGGAGGCGCGGGTCCACGAGGAGCAGGAGAGCTTCCTCGCGCTCGTCTCGCATCAGTTCAAGACGCCGCTCGCGAGCCTGCAGCTTTCGCTCGAGACGCTGGCGCTGCGCGCGCCGCCGCCGGATGCGGCGCGCCGTCTCATCGAGCGGATGCTCGCGGACGTTGCGCGCATGGAGCAGATGGTGACGCAGATCCTCGAGAGCGCGCGGCTCGAGCGCGGTCGCATCGAGCTGAAAGCCGAGCCGCTACAGCTCGCCGGCGCCACCGCGCGCGTCATCGTGCAGCTCGAGGAGCGCGCGCGGGTCGAGCACGTGGCGATGGCGAGCACCATCGCTCCGGACCTCTTCGTCGTGAGCGATCCGCTGGCGCTTGACGTCGTGGTGCGCAACGTCCTCGAGAATGCGCTCGCCGCCGTGCACGGCGGGGGCAGCATCGCGCTCAGCGCGCGGGCGGCGAACGGCGCCGTGCAGCTCGAGGTGCGCGACAGCGGCGTGGGCTTCGGGCCCGCAGATGGCGCGCGCTTGTTCGAGAAGTTCACACGATTGCCGGGTGGTGCCAGCCGCTACGGCACCGGTCTCGGTCTTTTCATTGTGCGGCGGCTCATGGAGCTGTCCCAGGGTAGCGTGAGTGCCCGCAGTGACGGGCCGGGGCGGGGCGCGACGGTAACCCTCGCCTGGCCGGCCGCCGCAGCGCCGACCGCGGTGGCTTCGGCGGCGCAGACGCCGCCCGCGCAGCGCAGCGCCCCGCTCGAGGAGCCGCGCTCGTGAGTACCGCGAGCGCCGCGACGCACGTGCTGGTCGTCGAGGACGATCCGCACCTTGCGGCCGGTGTCGTGGAGAACCTGCGCGCGGAAGGGTACGAGGTGACGAGTGCGGGCACGGGCGAGCAGGCGCTCGAGTGGCTCGCGGCGCACGGCTGTGCGCTCATCGTGCTCGACGTGATGCTGCCCGGAGTGGACGGTTTCGGCGTGTGCCGCTCGCTGCGCGAGCGTGGCGACAGCACTCCGGTGCTGTTTCTCACCGCGCGCGGCGATCCGGCCGACCGAGTGCGCGGACTCGAAGCCGGGGGGGACGACTACCTCGCAAAGCCCTTTCACCTGCAGGAGTTCCTGCTGCGCGTGCGTGCGATCGTGCGTCGCTGGGAGTGGTACCGCAGCGCCTCCGCCACCGCGGCCACCGCGCTGCTGCGCTTCGGCGGCAACGAGGTCGACTTTCGGGCCTTTCGCGGTCGCGCCTGGAACGGCGAGGCGCAGGAGCTCACCGAGAAGGAGGCCATGATTCTCAAGGTGCTGGCCGAGCACGGCGGCGAGATCGTCTCGCGCGAGGACCTCCTCGAGCGCGTGTGGGGCTACGACGTATTTCCCTCGACGCGCACGGTGGACAACTTCATCCTGCGCCTGCGAAAGCGCTTCGAGAAGGATCCCGCCAACCCACGCCACTTCCTGACCGTCTGGGGCGTCGGCTACCGCTTCCTCAAGGATGGTGAGCCGTGAGCGCGGCCCCCGCGCTGCGCATCGGCACGCGCGCCTCGGCGCTCGCCCTGTGGCAGGCGCGGCACGTCGCCGCGCGAGTGTGCGAGCAGCAGGGGGCACCGGAGGTGCAGTTCGTCCACCTCACGACCACGGGCGATGCGCAAAGCGAAGTGCCGCTGTGGCAGGTCGGCGGACGCGCCTTCTTCACGCGCGAGATCGACCGGGCGCTGCTTCGGGGTACGGTGGACGTCGCCGTGCACAGTCTCAAGGACCTCTCGACGCAGCTCGAGCCCGGCCTCGTCCTGGCTGCGACCCTGGCACGGGCGGATGCGCGTGACGCTCTCGTAAGTGCGGGTGGCGCGCCGCTCGCGGCGCTGCCGCACGGCGCGCGCATCGGCACCAGCAGCCTGCGCCGCCGCGCCTTTCTCGCGCGGGCGCGGCCCGACGCGGCGCTGCTCGAGCTGCGCGGCAACGTGCCGACCCGTCTCGAGCGGCTGCGGCGCGGTGACTACGACGCCATCGTTGTCGCCGCCGCGGGGCTTGCACGGCTCGGCCTCGACTCACAGGTCAGCGAATACCTCGATGCGGAGCGCTTCCCGCCGGCGGTGTCGCAGGGCGTGATCGGCGTCTGCGCGCGGGCCGATGATGCCGCGACCTTGCGCTGGCTGAGCGCCCTCGATGACCCCGAGGCCCGCCTGGCGACGAGCGCCGAGCGTACGTTGCTCAGGCACCTCGAGGGCGGATGCCAGGTGCCGCTCGGGGCGCTGGCGACGGTGCGCGATGGCACGCTGACGCTCATGGCATGCGTGTGCGCACAGGACGGCACGCAGCACCTCGCGGCACGCGGCGCGGCGCCGGCGCTGCCGCACGAAGCCGTCGCGCTCGGTCAGCGCATCGCGAGGGATCTGCTCGGGCGTGGCGCGGGCGAGCTCATCGTCTCGCAGCGCGAGGCGCACGAGGTGGAGGAGCCATGAGCACGGCGGCCAGGATGCGCCCGGTGGTCGTGACACGCGCCGAAGGGAGCGAGGGCCCCTTGAGCCGCGAGCTGCGCGGCATGGGACTCGAAGTACTGTCCTGGCCGGCCATGAGTATCGCCGCCGCCGATCACACCGCTCTCAGCGCGGCACTCGCTGCCGTGCAGGACTTTCGCTGGATCGTCTTCGCCAGCCGCCATGCGGTTGCCGCCGTGCTCGAGCGGCTGCCGGCGGCGCCCCCTGGGGTGCGCATCGCGGCGGTCGGCAGGGCCACTGCACTCACGCTGCGCCAGCGCGGCTGGCCGGTGGACCTCCTGCCGGAGGAGGCCAGCGCTGCGGCACTCGTGGCAGCCTTCGCCGCCGAGTGGACGGCGGCCGACGCCGGGACGCGCATCCTTTTTCCCGCAAGCTCGCGGGCACTCCCCACGATCGCCGCCGGCCTGTCGCAGCTCGGCGCCCGGGTCACACAGGTGGAGGCCTACCGCACCGAGACGGGACGCCTCGATCTCGCCGAGTGTCGCGCCTGGATCGCGCGCGGCACCATCGGTGCGGTGACATTTGCGAGCCCCTCCGCGGTGACCGAGCTCGCACAGGCGCTCGGGGAGGAGGATTTCGAGCGGCTGCTGACCGACGCCGCGGCGGTCGCGATCGGACGCACTACCGCGCGCGAGCTCAGCACGCGCGGCCACGCGGCAGTGGTCGCCGAGTCCGCGACACTGCACGGGCTTGCACTGACTACCCTTCGCCTCATGCAAACGAGAGCTTGAATCTATGGGGTACCCGAGAGAAAGACCGCGACGCACGCGCCAGTCCGACGCCTGGCGGCGCCTGGTGCGCGAGACACGCCTCAGTGTCGAATCGCTGATCTATCCACTCTTCGTGGTGCCGGGACACGCGGTACGTCACCCGGTCGAGAGCATGCCCGGCATCTGCCAGCTCTCGGTGGACGAGGCGGTGAAGGAGGCAAAGGCAGCCCACGCCGCGGGTGTGCCGGCGGTACTGCTGTTTGCGGCTCCGGCGAGCAAGGACGCGCTCGCGAGCGATGCGCTCGACCCGCGGGGGCTCGCGTCGACGGCGATCGCCGCGATCAAAGAGGTTTGCCCGCAGCTGCTCGTCTGGGCCGACGTGTGCCTGTGCGGCGCCACCGATCACGGCCACTGCGGCCACGTGTCGGACACCGGCGTCATCGACAACGACTCCTCCATCCGCACGCTCGCGCAGATAGCGCTCAACTACGCCCGCGCCGGAGCGGATGCGGTCGCACCGAGCGACATGATGGACGGGAGGGTCGCGGGAATCCGCGCGTTGCTCGATTCCGAAGGACTCACCAGCACGCCGGTCGTCGCCTACGCCGCCAAATATGCCTCGGCCTTCTACGCGCCGTTCCGCGAAGCGGCCGAGTCGGCCCCGGCCTTCGGCGATCGGCGCTCCTACCAGATGGATCCGGCCAACGCGCGCGAGGCGCTGCGCGAGGTGCTGCTCGACATCGAAGAAGGTGCCGACCTCGTCATGGTGAAGCCGGCCGGTCCCTACCTCGACATCATTCGCCAGGTGCGCGACGCCGTGCGTGTACCCGTCGTGGCCTACCAGGTTTCCGGAGAGTTCAGCCTCATCAAGGCCGCCGCGGCACACGGCTGGATCGACGAGCGCGCCGTCGTGCTCGAGACGCTGACCGGGATCGCGCGCGCTGGCGCAGACCTCGTGATCAGCTACTTCGCGGTCGACGTGGCACGGTGGCTGCGCTCGTGAGCACGCGCCCCTCGGTCACCTCCACCGCACCCGCCGGCACCGGCGCCGACAGCGCATTCCTGCGCGCCTGCCGCCGCCAGAGCGTGGCCCACCGGCCGATCTGGATCATGCGCCAGGCGGGACGTTATCTGCCCGAGTACCGCGCGCTGCGCGAGCGGGTGGATTTCGCGGCGCTGACGCGCACCCCGGAGCTTGCCGCGGAGGTCACTCTGCAGCCGCTGCGGCGTTTTCCGCTCGATGCCGCGATCCTCTTCAGCGACATCATGACGCCCCTGCAGGGCATGGGCGTGGAGCTGACGTTCGAGCCCGCGCCGGTGGTGCGCTCGCCGCTGAGGAGTGAGGCACAGATCGAGGCGCTGCCCGCGTTGGTTCCCGCGCGCGACGTGCCGTTTGTGCTCGAGAGCATTCGCCTGGTGCGCGCCAACGCACCGCGCGGCGTGCCGCTCATCGGCTTTGCCGGCGCGCCGTTTACCCTGTTGTGTTATCTCGTGTGCGGCAGGCCCTCCAAGGAGTTTGCCGCGGCGCGTGCCTTTCTCTACGCGCAGCCGCAGGCCGCCGAGCGTCTGCTCGTACGCCTCGCCGACGCCATGGCGGCCTATCTCGCCGCGCAGGCCGCAGCGGGCGCGCAGGCGCTCATGCTGTTCGAGTCCTGGGCGGGACTTCTGGCGCCACGCGAGTTCACGCGGTTCGCGCTGCCTGCGGTCGAGCGCACGGCCGCGGCGCTGCGCGCACTCGGGGTGCCACTCATCTATTACGTGAATCAGGGCGCAACGCTGATGCCGGCGGTGGCGCAGCTCGATGTGGACGTGGTCGGTGTCGACTGGCGCTCGGAGCTGTCGCAGGTGCGCCGCGTGCTCGGGCCGGGCAAGGCCGTGCAGGGGAACCTGGATCCCGCGGCGCTGTTCGCCCCGCCGCAGGAACTGCGCCGGCACGTGGATATCGTGCTCGAGGATGCCGGTCCCGCTCCCGGCCACATCTTCAACCTGGGCCATGGGATCTGGCCCGACACCGACCCGGATGCGGTCGCGCGGCTGGTGGATTACGTGCATGAGCGGCGCTAGCGACTTTGCCGCGATCGCCACGGCCTATTTTCACGACCTGCAGCGGCGGTTCTGTGCCGCGTTCGAAGCCCTCGAGCCGCAGAGCCGCTTCGCGGCGCGCAGCTGGACCAAGCCACAGGGCCATCCGCTCGAGGGGGGCGGCGAATCACGCTTGCTGCGCGGCGCGGTGTTCGAGAAGGTGGGTGTGAACGTCAGCCATGTATGGGGCGTGCTCTCGCCAGCGGCGCGTCCCCAGGTGAGCGGCGCCGAGGCCTGCGACGGGCGCTTCGTCGCCTGCGGCATCTCGCTGGTCGCCCACATGACCAACCCGTATGTGCCGACGGTGCACCTGAACCTGCGCTACCTGTCGACGAGCCGCGCGTGGTTCGGCGGCGGCGCCGACCTGACGCCGGCCTTCCCATTCGAGGAGGACACGAACGAGTTTCACGCGGCGCTGCGCGGCGCCTGCGACGCCTATCGTGAGGACGCCTACCCCGAGTTCAAAGCATGGTGCGACCGGTACTTCTATCTGCCGCACCGGCACGAGCCCCGCGGCGTTGGCGGGATCTTCTTCGATGATCTCTCGAGCGGTGATGTTGCCGCCGACTTTGCCTTCGTGCGCTCAGTGGGTGAGGCGCTGCTCGGGGTCTACCCGCGGCTGGTCGCGCGGCGTAAGGACAGCGCCTACGACGAGGCTGCGCGCGAGCGGCTGCTCTACAAGCGCGGACGCTACGTCGAGTTCAACCTCGTTTATGACCGTGGCACGCGCTTCGGCTTCAGTACCGACGCGGATCCGGAGGCGTACCTGATGAGCCTGCCGCCGGTGGCGAAGTGGTGACGGGGACCGGGACCACGGTCGCGGTGGTCCGCTTCAGCCAGCTCACGGGGGTCGTCCAGAACGCACGCGCCGCACGCGTCGTTGCGGCGCCGCGCCAATGCTCGCCGAGCACGGCCGCAATAGCCTCGAGCGTGTCCGCCGGCGGCTGCCACAGGCGTCGCAATCCGCGGTATGTTGCCACGGGCCTCTCCATAGGTTGCGCTTAACTTAAAGAGTCTCCCAGAGCGACCAAGGTTCCGGCAAAAAGTGTTGCCGCGGAGCGACGTTCGGTTTAAACGCAATCCGGGAACGGCCGCTCTAAGGATCAGATGACAGAGGCGCAGGCCGGAGACTCGCGGGTCGATTGGGAGGGGGCGCTGCTCCAGCGCGCCCGTGCCGGAGACACGCGCGCATTCGAGCGGCTGTACCGCGAGCACGCCGGCAAGGTCTACGGGCTGTGCCTGCGTATGACGCGGGACGTGCAACTGGCGGAGGACTGTACGCAAGACACTTTCATCAACGCCTGGCGAGCGCTCGCGGGATTCGAGACGCGCAGCTCGCTTTCGACCTGGCTGCACCGCATCGCGGTCAACGTGAGCCTGGCGAAGCGTCGCAAGAGCTCCCCGGTTGAACCGGCCCCCGAAGAGAGTGAAGACGCCCCGGCCGAGTGGACGCTCGAGACGCCGGTCGAGGTCGAGGAGATCGAGACCGCCATCGGAGCGCTCCCGGACGGCGCGCGCGATGCCCTGGTGCTGCACGCGCTCTACGGCTACTCCCACGGAGAAGCTGCGCAGATGCTCGGTATCGCCGAGGGCACGTGCAAGGCCCAGCTGCACCGCGCCCGCAAGCTGCTGCGCGAGAGACTGGGAATGGAGGTCAACTGACATGACAGGTCGGGAAGGTCCGGACGGACGCACGCTCGTCAGATCGCTCGGCGAGCTGCCGCAGTCGATCGAGCCGCCGCGCGACCTGTGGCCCACCATCGAAGCTCGTCTCGGCGGGATCGAGGCCCCGGCACCTGCCGCGACGGTGGCGCAGTCGATCGGTCGGCGTCGCAGCGCGCGGCTGCGCTGGTTGGCCGCGGCCGCGATGATCGCGAGCGTCGCGCTGGGGGTGTGGATCGGCCGGAGCCTCCTGCCGCTTCCGGGCGCCGTGCCCGGCGCTCGCTCACCGGCGAGTGCGGCGAACGATACATCCGCGGTGACCGGTGCGCCGACCGCGCTCGATGCCGCCTACGTCGCCGATCCGCGTTATGAGCGGCAGCGGGCCGAGCTGCTGCGCTCGCTGCAGACACGGCTGGCGGCGCTGCCGCCCGCGTCGCGCGCCAAGGTGATGGCCAGTCTCGAGACGATTCAGCGGGCCAAGGAGGACCTCGAGCGCGCGCTCGGCAGGGATCCGGGCAATGCGCTGCTGCAGGAGCTGCTCGTCAACACGTACCAGGATGAGATGCGCGTCCTAACGGACGTGCGCGAGGCCAGCGACCCTGGCGAGGGGATCTG
>Ga0335080_10003572_pt1 | contig 15723 bp, 15 predicted proteins | sample Lox_Sample_34_FD_206720 | JGI IMG/M metagenome (GOLD analysis project Ga0335080, IMG submission 206720) | Soil microbial communities from Loxahatchee National Wildlife Refuge, Florida, United States - Lox_Sample_3.4 | ecosystem: Environmental > Terrestrial > Soil > Wetlands | place: USA...
CCGGTGCTCGCCCTCGGCAAGGTCCGCTTCCCGGGCGAACCGGTCGCGGCGGTCGCGGCCGAGACCGAGGAGGCGGCGGAGGATGCGCTGCGGGCGATCCGCGTCGAGTACGAGGAGCTCTCCGTCGCCGGGAGCCTCGAGGAGGCTCTCGCACCCGGAGCGCCGCTCGTCCACGAGGGGCCGCAGGAGTCCGGCCTCTTCCATGGGCTCGGCAAGCTCCCGGAGCGAGACGGCAACGTCTGCTACCGCTACCGGATCGAGCGGGGCGAGGTCGAGGCGGCCTTCGCGCACGCCGAGCACGTCGTCGAGGGCGAGTACGTCTTCCCCGGCACCTACCAGTACGCGCTCGAGACCCACACGGTGCTCGCAGACGTTCGCGACGGCGAGATCACGGTGTGGGCGTCATGCCAGCACCCGTTTCTCGTGCGTGCCGAGCTCGCCGCGCTCTTCGAGCTCCCGCTCGCCTCGGTGCGAGTGATCGTGCCCTATCTGGGCGGCGGCTTCGGCTCGAAGTCCTACACGAAGATGGAGCCCATCACCGTCGCCCTCGCCCGTAAGGCGCGCAGGCCGGTCCGGGTCCAGAATCGGGTCGACGAGTCGATGGCGACCACGCGCCGCCACGGAATGCGCTGCCGGATGCGCACGGCGATGAATGCCGAGGGCCGCCTGCTCGGCCGCCAGGTCGACTGCTGGTTCGACACAGGCGCGTACGCCGACAACGGGCCGCGCGTGACCGCGACAGGTGGAGACGCGGCGCCGGGGCCGTATCGCTGGGAAGCGTTCCGGGTGGTCGCCGACTGCGTCTACACGAACACGGCTCCGTCGGGCTCGTATCGGGCCTTCGGGGCGACCCACCTGCAATGGATCGGCGAGCAGCAGGTCGACGAGCTCTCACGCCTCGCCGGCCTCGACCCGCTCGACGTGCGCAGGCAGAATCTCTGCTCGCCGGGCGAGGAGATCAGGCAGGGCGGCAAGCCGCTCGACGCCGACCTCGTCGGCGACGTCGAGAAGGCAGCGGCGAGGATCGGCTGGGGCGAGCCGAAGCCGGCCAACGTCGGGCGCGGCGTCTCGGTCGGATTGCTTGCCGCGGGGGCGCATCCGGTCTCGACGGCTGTGGTCAAGCTCGAGGCCGACGCGAACGTGGTCGTCCTGGTGGGCACGACCGAGGTCGGTCAGGGCGCCCGTACCGTGTTCGCGCAGATCGTCGCCGAGGAGCTCGGTGTGCGGCCGGACCAGGTCACGGTCCGCGGGGCCGACACCCGTTTCACGCCCTATGACCGCTCGACCGGGGCGAGCCGGTCGACGACGCTCGCCGGTCTCGCCGTGCAGCGTGCGGCGGCGAGCGTGCGCGCCGAGCTGGAGGAGATCGCAGCAGGCGATCCGATCGAGCCGGACGCGATCACGAGCCTGATGGCGCGCAGGTTCGGGCTCGCGGGCGGAGAGTTGATCGGCCACGGCGAGGTTGCGCCTACCGGCACCGGCTCGTACGCAGAGGGGCCCGTATTCTGGGAGGTGTGCGTCGGCGCCGCCGAGGTCGAGCTGGACCCGGACACCGGAGTCGTTCGGGTGCGCAAGACGGCTACGGTCGCGGACGTCGGCAAGGCGATCAACCCGCTGCTCGTCGAGCGGCAGGACGAAGGGGGGACCCTGCAGGGTCTCGGGAACGCCCTGTTCGAGGAGATCGTCTTCGATGGGGGTCATATTGCGAACGACACGCTGCTCGAGTACCGGGTGCCGTCGCTCGCAGACGTGCCCGACGAGATGACGTGCATCGTCGTCGAGAACCAGGACGGGCCCGGACCGTACGGCGCGAAGGGCTGCGGCGAGGGATCGCTCGCCGCAACCACGGCTGCGATCGTGACGGCCCTCGCCGACGCGGGTGTGTCGATGAACGAGCTTCCGCTGAGCCCCGAACGGGTGTGGCGGCGAATCCAAGAGCTGAAGGAGGTTGGTACGTGGCAGCGGTGAACGAGGCGGCCGAGGCGGCCGTCACACGGGCGACAGCGGTGAAGCGCGCCGCAGTGATCGGGACCGGGACGATGGGTCCAGGCATGGGCGCGGTACTCGCGCGCGCCGGGATGGAGGTGACGCTCTACGACGTCAGCGAGGAGGCGCTCGGGCGTGCAGCCGACGGCGTCAAGCTCGCCGAAAGCGTTCTCGACCAGTTCGGGACGGAGCAGGTCGAGGGCGGCGGGATCAGCTTCGTCGGCGACCTCGCCGAGGCGCTCGACGGCGCCGAGCTCGTAGCCGAGGCCGTGCCGGAGCGGCTCGAGCTCAAGCACGAGGTGTTCGCGAAGTTCGAGGAGCTCGCGCCGGAGGACGCGATCCTCGCCTCGAACACATCCGGGATCCCGATCACGAAGATCGCCGAGAACTGCGCGCGGCCCGAAAACGTGGTGGGGATGCACTGGTCGAACCCCCCTCACGTGATCCCGATGATCGAGGTTATCCCCGGTGAGCGCACGAGCCCGGAGACAACGGCCACGGCGGTCGCGCTCGTCGAGCGGATCGGCTACGAGGCGGTCGTGGAAGGAGAGGTGCCCGGCTTCGTCGAGAACCGCATCCTCTACGCGATCATGCGCGAGGCGGTCGACCTGGTGGATCGCGGCATCATCGACGCCGACGGGATGGACCGCTGCGTTCGCTGGGGTATCGGCTACAAGCTGGCGGTGATCGGGCCGATGGAGCTCCTCGACATGGCGGGCCTCGACATCTACCAGGCCGTCGGGAGCTACCTCAACAAGGACCTGTGCAACGGCACCGAGGTGTCGAAGACGATCACCGACCGCACTGCCGCCGGCAAGCTCGGCATGAAGACGGGCAGCGGTCTCTACGACTACACACCCGAGCGGATCAACGAGCTACGCGCGATGCGCGCCCGGAAGCTCGTCGCCGTCCGCAAGGCGCTGAACGAGTAGGCGGGGCATGAAGATCTGGCTGCTCGACAACGGCTCGATCGTCATCGATCACGCCCAGCTGATGTGGAACATCGGCGGCGGGACTCCGGTGCGCATCCCCTCGTACGGCGTGCTGATCGAGCACGACGAGGGCCTCTTCCTCTTCGACACCGGCTTCGACTGGGAGCATACGAACCGCGTTCTTCCCTTCGAGCTGCCGGAACAGACCGATGAGCAGACGATTCCCGCGCAACTCGCCAGGTGCGGCTTCTCGCCCGAGGACGTGACCGTGCTCGTCAACTCGCACCTCCATTTCGACCACTGCGGCGGGAACAAGCACATCCCGAACGCGAAGGTCGTGCTGCACGAGCAGGAGCTCGTCGAGGCTAGGAACTGCCAGCCGTTCGAGCGCTTCGGCTACTCCGACCAGACCTGGGACCGGGAGGGGGTCGAGTTCGAGACCGTCTCGGGCGACCTGGAGCTCGCCAGGAACCTCTGGCTGTTCGAGACCCCGGGTCACACGATCGGCCACTACTCGCTCCTCGCCGAGCCCGCCGACGGCGGCCGCGGGCTGCTCTTCGCGGTGGACGTGGTCTACACGGCCGAGGCGCTGGAGAAAGGGGTCCAGCCTGGCTTCCACTACGACCCGGTCGCCGGCGTTCGCTCGATCCAGCGTCTGCGCGACCTGGCGGCCGAGCACGATGCCGAGATCCTGTTCTCACATGACATGGACGCGTGGAATGGCTACAAGCATGCGCCCGACTTCTACGAGCTCTAGGAGGCTGACCGATGAAGCTGCAGGATCGGGTTGCGATCGTCACCGGGGCGGCCCAGGGGATCGGGCGAGCGGTGGCGGAGAAGCTGTCGCAGGAGGGTGCGAAGATCGTCGGGGCCGATGTGAACGGACCGGGTGTAGAGGCCGCCGCGGCTGCTCTGCCCGACGCAGTCGGGCTCGAGATCGACGTCTCGAAGCCGGACCAGGTGCAGCGGATGGTCGACGAGACCCTCGCCCGCTACGGAAAGGTCGACGTGCTCGTCAACGTCGCGGCGATCATCCCCTTCACGCCGTGGGACGAGATCACGTTCGACGAGTGGCGGCGGATCATGGGCACGAACCTGGACGGGGTGTTCCTGACGATGAAGGCGGTCGAGAAGCCGATGCGCGAGGCGGGCTACGGCCGGATCGTGAACACTGCCTCGAACGTCATCCTCGCCGGCACGCCGAACCTCGCCCACTACGTCGCCTCGAAGGGGGGAGTGTGGTCGTTCACCCGGGCCGCGGCCCGCGAGCTCGGGAAGTACGGCATCACGGTGAACTCGGTCGCGCCCGGCCTGACCGCGTCCGAAGGGGTGATGGCGTCCCCGCACGCCGAGGCGTTCGAGTTCGTGCAGATGCTCCAGGCGATTCCACGCCGCGGCGAGTGCCTCGACATCGCTCCTGCGGTCGCGTTCCTCGCTTCCGAGGAGGCGGGGTGGGTGACGGGCCAGATGATCGTCGCCGACGGCGGCATGACCCACAACTGATGGCGCAGTTCGCCGTGCGCCGTGCGGGGGCGATTCTCGCGGTGTCGAGCTTCGAGCGCTCGCTCGCTTTCTATCGCGATACGCTCGGCCTCGAGCTGGAAGCGCTCTACGACGATCCGCCGTATGCGACGCTCGTGTCGGCCGGCGCCCGCATCTCGCTCGCCGAGCAAGGCCACCAGGCCGAGGATCGGCCGGGAATCGAGCTGTCGGCGCCGGCAGACCGCTCGGTGGCGTCGGTCGTGCTCGTGCTCGAGGTCGACGACGCCGCGGAGGTGCACGGGCGGCTCGCGGCCGAGGGGGCTCCGTTCCTCGCCGAGCCGTACAGGCCTCCGTGGGGCGGAGTTCGCTTCTTCTGTGTCGATCCCGACGGCTACCTGGTGGAGATCGAGCAGCCGGCGTGAGCGGAGCGTGAAAGCGGTCGTCTTCCGGGGGCCGGGCGATCTGCGGGTCGAGGAGGTGCCGGAGCCGAAGCTCCTCGAGCACGGCGATGCGATCGTAGAGGTGCGCGCCACTGCGATCTGCGGCGCCGACCTCTTCCCCTATCACGGCCTGACGCCCGGATTCGAGGCGGGCACGATCCTCGGGCACGAGTTCGTGGGCGTCGTCTCGGAGGTGGGGCCCGGCGTCGAGGGCCACCGGCCCGGCGACCGCGTCGTCTGCGGCAGCACGCTCACGGACGGGACGTGCGCCCACTGCCGGGCCGGGCGGCCGACGCAGTGCCTCGACCGCGGGCTCTTCGGCTACTCGGGCGTCTACCGGCGCCTCGACGGAGGCCAGGCCGAGCGGGTGCGGGTCCCGAACGCCGACCGGTGTCTCTGGCAGCTCCCCGAGACGGTCTCGAACGAGGCCGCGGTATTCGTGGCCGACATCCTCCCGACCGGGTTCAACGCCGTCGTGCGCGGCGAGGTGTCGTCGGGCGAGACGGTCGTGGTGCTCGGCTGCGGCCCGGTCGGGTTGATGGCCGTGCTCTGCGCCGTGCCGCGGGCCGGGCGCGTGATCGGCGTGGACGGCGTCCCGGATCGCCGCGTTCTCGCCGGGAAGCTCGGGGCGGTCGCCGTCGAGCCCGCGGCTGCGCAGGGGCTCGTCGCGGAGCTGACGGACGGGTTGGGAGCCGACGTGGTGATCGAGGCGGCCGGCACCGCGCCTGCGCTGCATGCGGCGCTCGAGCTCGCCCGAGGACGCGGGACGGTGTCGGTCGTGGGCGCGCACTTCGAGCGCGACCATCCCCTCGACAACCTGACCATGTTCGAGAAGGAGCTGACCCTCCGCTTCAGCTGGGGCGATCCGACGAGTCTGCACGGCGAGCTGCTCGAGCTCGTCGAGGCGGGACAGCTCGACCCGACGCCGGTGATCACCCACACGCTGCCGCTGGCGGAGGCGGTCGAGGGTTACCGGATGTTCGACGAGAGAGCGGCGACGAAGGTCGTGCTCACCGCATGAGGACCGCCGCGGCCGCCTGTCTCGTCACGTTTGCGTTCGCGGCCCCGGCGTGGGGTGCGCCCCCGAGCGGATTCAGGACGCCGACGTTGAGCCAGGCCCACGCCGCGACCGTCAGGACGCTCGAGGCACAGCACCTGACCTACCACTGGGTTGCCTGCATCGACACGAACCACCGGTTCAAGGGCGTCACGGTCGTCCGCTGCAACGTCGACTTCGGCGATCCGCACATCGTCGCCTACTGCACCGTCTTCCGGGGCAGCGTCCCCGTGACGCAGTTCCAGAACACGGCGATTCCCTGCGGCCCCGACCTTTCCGGCCCGCAGTTCACGATCACCTCGTCGGGATAGCTGCGCCGATCGCCCCGAGCGCGCGCTCGACGTCGGACTCGGTGGCCCGCAGCCCCATGTGATTGATCCGGAGCGCCGCGTCGGGCGCAGCAGGCGCGAGACTGACGAGCCAGCGCGGCTCGAGCTCGATCCGGGACAGCAGCTCCGCAGGAGTCATCCCGGTCGGGGGACGAAACGTGGTTGCGATCGCGGCGGTTCGGGCGCTGTCGGCGACGAAGGGCTCGAGCCCGATCGCAACGAGCCCCGCGCGGCTCTGCTCGGCTGCACGACGATGACGCGCGATCACATGATCGAGCCCTTCGGCCTGAGCCGCCTCGAGCGCCACGCCGAGCAGGCGCATCTCGACGTGGTGCGGGATCACCGGCAGGACGCTGCGATCGGTCTCCAGCCAGTGGTCACGCCAGTCGAGCAGCGAGAGCAGCGACCGCCGCGGAGCGGATCGATTGGATTCGATGCGAGCCCAGGCCCGCTCGCTGAGCGTCACGGCCGAAACGCCGGTGGGCCCGGAGAGCGATTTCTGCGCCGAGATCACCACGACGTCGAGCTCGAGCTCGTCGATGGGGACCGGGTCGGCGCCGAACGACGCGACCGCATCCACGACGACCAGTGCGCCGGCGCCCCTTGCGAGCTCGGCGAGCTCGGGCAGCGGGTTGAGGACGCCGGAGGCGGCTTCGCCGTGGACGAAGGAGACGAGGTCGATCTCGCCGAGGCGTTCGAGCTCGGCAGCGATCTCGCCGGCCGAAACGGCGCGGTCGAAGGGAATCGCGACCTCGGTGACGTCCGAGCCGGCCTGCCGGAGCCAGTCGCCGAAGTTGGCCCCGTACTCGCTGGTGACGATATTGAGGGCGCGCAAGCCGTCCCGGCCGAGGCCGCGCGCCGCCGCCTCGAGCGGCAGTACGGCTTCGCCCTGAAGAACGAGGACATCCTGCCGGGTCCCGAGCAGGCCGGCGAGCCGATCCTCGATCGCAGCGTACTCGGCGGCAGTGATAGGGACGATCTCCTGGACGGCGGTCTCCGGCACGACGGTCATGCGATCTCCTTCCCGGCTCGAGTCAACATGGTTGCAGTCTCCGCTGCGATCGCCGGTGCGTGCTTGAAGGCGTGGCCCGATCCGTCACCGAGCAGCCAGACGTCGCGGTGCTCGGGATGCCGGAGAAGGCGCACCTCTCCTCCGAGCATCGCCGTCTCGTCTCTCGACGCCGGGTCGAGGACGACGGTCTGGCACGTCTCTGTGCGGAGGAGTCGAGCGTCGACGAGGCCCGGAAACCGCAGCGCGAGATAGGCCCGGGCGTCGCGCCCGTGCTGCGGAACCGGTAGGCGGGCAGTCGCGTCGGGATCGAGCGAGGGCCCGGGTGTGTCGAGACCCACCTTGAGCCCGAAGCCCAGGAGATCGCCGCTTCCGCTGGCGTTCCTGCTCCGCTCACCCCATGCGGGCGCCGGCGGGGATGCCCACTCCTCGCCGACGGCGAAATACGACACGTCCTGCTGGATCACCTTGCCGCGTACGAGCTCCGGGAAGAGCCGCGGTGTCCAGGCACCGCAGGCCCAGACCACCCGGTCGCCCTCGAGACGACGCCCGCCGACGAGCACGGCCGCTCCGTCCGGTGCTGCCCGACCGCGGAGCAGCTCGGCGCCCGCGGCGACGGCGTCGTCGACGAGCGCGCGTACCGCCTCGGTGGCTCTCAGCAGGCCGGCCTGCGGCTCGTACAAAACCTGCTCGAGATCGTCTGTTCGCAGGCCGGGAAGGAGTCCGGCGGCCGTCGAGGGCGAGAGCAGCTCGGCCTCGATCCCTTCGTCCGCGAGGGCGCTGCGCCCGGCTCCCTCCCAGGTGGCCTCACCGGACGGGGCGAGCCAGGCCATGCCGACCTCGCTGAAGAGCGATCTACCGCTATCGCGCTCGAGCTCCAGCCAGAGCTGCCGCGAGAGCCACGCGCTCCGCGTCTCGCGGGCGTCTTCCCCGTGGGCGAGGCGCAGGATGCGCGAGCAGGCGTGCGATGCCCTCCGCGGGTCGTCGGGCCCGTACTGCTCGATGAGCGTCACCTCGAGCCCCCGCCGGGCGAGGCTCCGCGCCAGCGCGGCCCCAAGCACGCCGGCACCGACGATCGTCGCCTTCATCGCGAGCGGTCCACGTAGCGTTGCTCGTCCCGGAAATGACAGGCGGCGAGCGCCGCGGTGCCGCGGGCGGGCGCGAGCGCCGGCGGGTCGACGGCGCACACCTCCTCGGCGCGGGGGCAACGAGGGTGGAAGGCGCAGCCCGAGGGGCGGTCGGTCGGGCTCGGGGGTTCGCCGCGAAGCCTCACGGTCTCGCCGCCTGCCGGCCTGATCCGCGGGGCCGCCGCCAGCAGCGCTTCGGTGTAGGGATGGCGGGGGTCGGTGAAGACCTCGGTGCGGCTGCCGAGCTCGACCACCTGGCCCAGGTACATGACCGCGATCCGGTCGCAGAGGAAGCGGACGGCGGCGAGATTGTGGGAGATCATCAGGATGCTGATCCCGAGCCGCGAGCGCAGGTCGTCGAAGAGCGCGAGGATCGTTGCCTGGACTGACACGTCGAGCGAGGATGTCGGCTCGTCGACGATCAGGACGCGCGGCTCGACGGCAAGCGCGCGCGCGATCGCCAGCCGCTGCCGCTGTCCGCCCGAGAACGCGACCGGGTGGCCGTCGAGCGCGTTCGGGCGCAGCCCTACGAGCGCCATCAGCTCCCTGCATCTGCTCTCGGCGTCGCGCCCGCGTGCCAGCCCGTGCACGGAGAGGAGCTCGGTCAGCACCGATCGCACGGTGAGACGTGGATTGAGCGACGAGTACGGGTCCTGGAACACCATCTGCACGGCCCGGTGGTCGCGCTTGGTTCGGCGGCGCGAGAGCTCTGTGCCGTCGAGGCGGATCAGGCCGCGGTCAGGAGGGATCAGCCCCGTGACGCAGCGAGCGAGCGTCGTCTTCCCGCAGCCCGACTCGCCCACGAGCCCCAACGTTTCTCCTTCCGAGAGTGACAGCGAGACCGAGTCGACGGCGACGAGCCGTCCGCCGTGGGTGTGGAAGGTGACGGTCACATTCTCGATCTCGAGCACATCCGGGCCGACAGGCCTCGCCGCATGCGGCTCGGCGTTCATCCGGCGCGCAGCCTGTCGGAGTGGATGCACGCAGACCTGTGCGACGGCGGCGCATTCACGATCTCGGCGAGCGGAGGTACAGCCGTCGCGCATTCTTCAGTCGCGAGGAAGCACCGCGGGTGGAAGCTGCAGCCGCCGGGGATCTGCTCGAGGTCCGGGAGCGCTCCGGGGATCGGCTCCGGCGCGGCGACAGGATGGTCGAGATCGACGATCGCGTCGAGCAGTCCCAGAGTGTAGGGATGGAGCGGATGGGCGAGCACCTCCGGAGTGGGGCCGGTCTCGACGATCCGGCCCGTGTACATGACGCAGACGTCCTCGCAGAGCTGCCTGACCACCGCCAGATCGTGGCTGACGAACACGATCGCGAGCTCGAGCCGGGCGCGGAGGTCTTCGAGCAGCTCCAGCACCTGGGCTTGAACGGTGACGTCGAGCGCGGTCGTGGGCTCGTCGCACAGAAGCACGGAGGGCTCGGCCGCGAGTGCGATCGCGATCACCACCCGCTGGCGCATCCCGCCGGACAGCTGGTGCGGGTAGGCGCGCGCCCGGCGGGCGGGATCGGGAATCCCGACGAGCCGCAGCAGCTCGATTGCGCGCTCCCACGACCGCCGCTTCGAGAGCCCGAGAACGCGCCTCGGCACCTCGGCGATCTGCGCTCCGACAGGCTGGAGGGGATCGAGTGCGCTCAGCGGGTCCTGGAAGATCATTGCCATGCGGCCGCGGAGCGCCTTCCGCACGTCGCGAACGGCGTGCGGAAGCTCGGTTCCTTTCAGCCTCACGACGCCGGCGTCCATACGCGCTGCCGCCGGCAGCAGGGACATGATCGCGCGCAACGTCAGGCTCTTCCCCGAGCCCGACTCGCCGACGAGCCCGAGGGCGCGGCCCTTCGCGACCTCGAACGAGATGCCGTCGACGGCTCGGAACCGGCCGCTCGGCCGTGCCACCGTCACCGTCAGGTCCTCGACGGCGAGCGCCGTCTCCACCGCGAGGGTGCTCACGACGGGCGCAGCACGTCGGACAGCCCGTCACCGATCAGCGAGAGCCCGAGAGCGGTGACGGCAACCGCGATGCCGGGAAAGGTCGAGAGGGTCCACTTGGTCGTCAGGAAGTCCTGCCCCGAGCTGATCATGGCGCCCCAGTCCGCGGTCGGCGGCTGGACACCGAGACCGAGGTAGCCGAGGGTCACCACCGCCACGATGACGAGCACGATGTCGCTCATCGCGTAGACGATTCCCTGGGTGATCGTGTTCGGGAGGACGTGCCGACCGAGGATGCGAAGATCGGACAGCCCTCCGGCGCGAGCAGCCGCGATGTAGTCCAGCTCGCGCACGACGAGCGTCGTCGAGCGCACCGCACGGGCATAGACGACCCAGTCGGCGACAGCGAAGGCGATGTAGATCCCGCGGACGCCCGTGCCGACGATGAAGACGAGGCCGATCACGAGCACGTAGAACGGAAACGCCATCACCACCTCCACGATGCGCATCGTGATCGTGTCCAGAATGCCGCCGTAGTAGCCGGCCACCGTGCCGATGAAGGTGCCGAACAAGAAGGGGAAGACGATCGCCAGGAACCCGACCTTCAGGTCGGTGCGCGCGGCGTAGGTCAGCCGTGAGAGCTCGTCCCGTCCCAGCTCGTCGGTTCCGAGCAGGTGCCTGGACGAGAACCCGCCGAGCACGTGGAAGAGGTCCTGCTGATCCGGCGGATACGGGCTGATCACCGGCGCGAGGACGGCGGCGAGGGCGATCAGGCCGATGATGATGGTGCCGGCGACCAGCGAGCGGCTCTTGAGGGCCCGCCGCCAGAACCCGGAGCCCGAGGTGGGGACGAACGGCTCGGTCAAATCGACCGTCAGGCTCATCCGAGGCGAATTCGCGGGTCGAGCCAGGCGACGAGAAGGTCGGTTGCAAGGTTCACGAGCACGACGCCGATCGCGAGCACGAACGTGACGGCCTGCACCACCGGGAAGTCGCGCTGCGAGATGCCCGTCAGCAGGAGCGAGCCGATGCCGTTCAGGTCGAAGACGCGCTCGACGATGACCGTGCTTCCGATCAGATAGGCGATGTTGACGCCAAGCAGGGTCAGCGTCGGGATGAGGGCGTTTCGCATCACGTGCATGAGCACGCGAAGCTCACCGAGGCCCTTCGAGCGGAGAGTGGCCACGAACTCCGCCTCCAGGACCTCGACGATCCCGACTCGCAGCGAGCGGATCAACACCGGCACGATCGCGAGCGCGGCGGTGAGGCCCGGCAGGATCAGACCCCGGAGATGCGACTCGAACGAGCTTCCCCAGCCGCCGACGGGGAACAGCCCCAGTTGCAGCGAGAAGACCTCGATCATGACGATCCCGAACCAGAAGGCCGGCAGCCCGAGCCCGACGACGGACAGCGCCCTGACGACGTGATCGGCGAGGCGATCCTTCCGGATCGCGGCGGCCGAGGCGAGCGGCACGGTGATCAGGACCGCGAAGACCGCCGCGATGGCCACGAGCGCCGCGGTCTGCCCGATCCTCGCGGCGATCAGCGACGAGGTCGAGGTCTGATCGACGAACGAGCGGCCGAGGTTCCCTCGAGCGAGGTCGCCGATGAAGCGCGTGAACTGGCTGCCGAGCGAGGCGTCGAGCCCCCACTGGCGACGGAGCGCCTGGATCGCCTGCGGGGTCGCGTGCTCCCCGAGAATCGCGCGCGCCGGATCACCCGGCTCGACGTGCAGGAGCAGGAAGGTCACGCATGTGACCCCGAGAATGACGACGACCGCTGCTGCGAGTCTTCTCGCCGCGTAGCGCAGCACGCGGTCAGGCTAGCCAGACGTTCTCGAGCCTGTAGGCGCCTCCGGGGTTGACGGCGAAGCCGTTGAGCTTCGTCGAGGTCGCGTAGATGTAGGGCGGATAGTCGAGCGGCACGAACGGAGCATCCTGCGCCACAGCCGCCTGGATCTTGGCGTAGAGCTTGGCGCGCTTGGCCGGGTTGAACTCGCTCTGTGCGGCGTGGACGAGGCTCGTGACCGGCGGGCTGTTGTAGCTCGACCAGTACGAGTTGGAGCCGCCGTTGTGGTAGTCGAGCTCGAACGACGCCATCTCGTCGGGATCGCTGATGTCGTTGATCGCGTAGTCGATGAACATGTCGTAGTCGAACTTCTGGAAGGCCGACTCGAACGAGGCGTGATCGAGTGGCCGCAGCTTGACGTTGATGCCGATCGCCTTCAGCTGCTGCTGGATGATCTGCGCGAAGGTCTGCCACTTCTGGACGCCGCCGTCGATCAGCAGCTCGGTGCTGAAGCCGTTCGGGTACTTCGACTTCGCGAGTGTCGCCTTGGCCGCCGATACGCTGTAGGCGAGCGTCGGCGTCCCTGCCCAGTAGTACTGCAGGCTCGGCGGGAAGAACGACCCGCCCGGCTTCGCAGTGCCGAAGCTCGCGGCGCTGACGAGGGCGTTCCGGTCGATCGCCTGGTTGATCGCTCGCCGGACGTAGCGGTCGGCGAACTGCGGGAGCTTCTCGTTCATGACGAGCAGGTCGACCTGCCATGAGGGCCACAACGACACCTTGAGGCTCGAATCCGACTTGAGCGCGGAGACCTGCGACGGGGGAACGAGGTCGATCGCGTCCACCTGGCTGCCCTTGATCTGGAGCAGCCGCTGGTTGTCGTCGTCGACGAACTTGAAGTCGACCGCGTCGAGGTAGGGCTTGCCTGCCTGCCAGTACGAGGGATTCTTCATCAGCGTGATGGAGGCGGCGTTCGGCTTGAAGCCCGTTGTCGTGAACGGTCCGGTACCGATCGGGTTCTGGAAGAACGCGGACTCGGTGGCGCCCCCGAAGTTGGCCGGCATGATCGAGTTGCAGAACGCGGAGATGTCCGAGATGAACGGGGCCCAGGGCGCGGAGAGGTGTGCTACCACCTGCGAGCTGCCCTTGGCCTCGAGCGAGGTGATCGCGAAGTCGAGGAAGCTGAGCGGCCCCTTCTTGTCGGTGCGGGCCCGGTCGATCGAGAAGACCACGTCGGCGGGGGTGAGCGGCTTACCGTCCGAGAACTTCACTCCCTGCCGCAGGTTGAACGTGTACGTCTTCAAGTCCTTGCTGACCGTGTATCCGGTCGCGAGCCACGGCGTCAGCTTTCCAGCCGGGGAGGTGATGTAGAGCGGCTCGAAGATCTTGTCCAGCGTGTAGATGTCGCCGGCGATGATCGTGTTCGCCGGATCGAGCGTCGTCGGAGCGATGCTCCGCGCGAAGTTGAGCGTTCCTCCTCGCGTGACGCTCGACCGCCGAAGGGTCTTCCGAGCAGCGGAGGAAACTCCGGGAACTCCTCCGGCCGCGATCGCAGCGACCCCCACCGCGCCATAGCGAAGCACGTCGCGCCTGGAAACACTCCGATCGCCAAAGGTCGTCACGGAACTCACTCCTCTCGGTAGGTTCGGGGTACCGGATACTAATACGTACAAAGTCGCGCCGAGTTGGACGGCCTTGCCCACCACAGGCTTCCGGCGCCCAGGCATTCGACGCCGGCAGGCCGGTTTCCAGACCACGCGGGCGAGTCCGATCGATTCGGCCACACCCGCCGTCGTCCGCGTCGAATCGTGACCAAGAGGTCGTGGCCGCCCGAGCGCAGCGGCCTACCCGATCCGGCCCCCAGCGGCTTGTCCGCTCAGTCGGCAGGCGGCCGGAGCACGTACTCGTGCTCGCGGTTGAGCGCCGGGACGAGCGGATGGCTGCCCGCTTCCAGCCAGGCCGCGAGCGCTGTCTCGACATCCCGGTGCAACCGTACGTCGGGGTCGACGGCGTAGCGAACCTCGAGCGTGCAGTGGTCGGTCGAGCGGCTCACGGATGCAGTGAGGCCGCGTGCAGCCAGGAACTCGACCAGGTCGGCTGCGTCGCAGGAACAGGGGAACTCGACGTGGACGGGATCAAACATGGGGCACCTCCTGCTCGCTCGACTTGCCGTTGATGTACTGATCGATCGCCGTCGCCGCGCGCCGGCCGGCCCCCATCGCGAGGATCACCGTCGCGGCGCCGGTGGTGATGTCGCCTCCCGCGAACACCCCGTCGCGGCTCGTGGCGCCGGTATCCGGGTCGGCGAGAATACAGCCGTGGCCGTCCACCTCGAGGCCGGTCGTCGCCTCTGGCACGAGCGGGTTCGGCCTCGTGCCGAGCGCGATCACGACGAGGTCGGCCTCGAGCACGAACTCCGATCCGGCTACCGGTGCGGGGCGTTTGCGGCCGGATTCGTCGGGCTCTCCGAGCTCGGTGCGGACGCACTCGATCGCCCTGACCCAGCCCTTGTCGTCGGCCAGGAACCGCGTCGGCAGCGTCAGCCAGTCGAAGATCGCGCCTTCCTCGATCGCGCGCCGGTAGTCCTCGTCCCGCGCGCCCTTCTCCGCCTCCGAGCGGCGGTACACGATGCGCGCCTCCTCCGCTCCGAGACGGATCGAGCAGCGGACGGCATCCATCGCCGTGTCGCCGGCGCCGATGACGGCGGCCCGCTTCGGTCGGCGCACGGGCGTGTCGTACTCGGGGAAGGCCCACGCATGCATCAGATTGACCCTGGTCAGGAACTCGTTCGCCGAGTAAACGCCTTTCAAGTTCTCCCCCGGGACGTCGAGGAAGACCGGGAAGCCGGCCCCGGTGCCGACGAAGACGGCCGAGTAGCCGAGCTCGGAGAGCAGCTGGTCGATCGTGACCGTCTTGCCGACGATGACGTCGCGGGCGAACTCCACGCCCATCGCGCCCAGATGCTCGAGGTCCTCGTCGACGATCGCCTTCGGCAGCCGGTACTCGGGGATCCCGTAGCGCAGCACACCGCCGAGCGCGTGCAGCGCCTCGAGGATCGTGACCTGGTAGCCCTGCTGAGCGAGGTCGCTCGCGGCGGTCAGGCCAGCCGGGCCCGAGCCGACGATTGCGACCTTCTCGCGTCGGCGCACGGGCGGGGCGACGATCGTCGAGCCGCCGTGGTCGCGTTCCCAGTCGGCCACGAAGCGCTCGAGCCGCCCGATCCCGACGGGATCCTGCCTCGCTCGGAGTACGCACCTGAGCTCGCACTGGTGCTCGACTGGGCATACGCGGCCGCACACCGCCGGCAGGATGTTGCGCCGCCGGATCATCCGGACCGCCTCGTCGAACCGGCGCAGGGAGATCGCGCGGACGAAGTCGCGAATCGGGACGTTCACGGGGCAGCCCAGCTCGCAGACCGGGTCCTGACACTGGAGGCACCGCCGTGCCTCGAACACCGCCTGCTCGATCGTGTACCCGAGTGCGACCTCATCCCAACTCGACCGCCGCTCCTGCGGATCGGCCGTCGGCATCTCGATCTTGTGTGGGTAGACCATCGGCATCGCTAGACCGCCACCTCCACTTCCGCCAGCTCGCACGCGATACGCTCCTCCTCGGCATACATGGTCTTGCGCGCCTCCGCCTCGTCGAA
>Ga0335080_10003575_pt1 | contig 15722 bp, 10 predicted proteins | sample Lox_Sample_34_FD_206720 | JGI IMG/M metagenome (GOLD analysis project Ga0335080, IMG submission 206720) | Soil microbial communities from Loxahatchee National Wildlife Refuge, Florida, United States - Lox_Sample_3.4 | ecosystem: Environmental > Terrestrial > Soil > Wetlands | place: USA...
AGCCACAGCGGAAACGCGCCGGCAAAGTGCTCGATCAAGAAGCCCGTGAACCGCTCGAGCGTGCCGTAGACCGCCCGGTGGATCATCACCGGCCGGTGCGGGCGGTTGTCTTCGCCCGTGTACTCGAGCTGGAACCGCTCGGGAAGCTGGAAGTCGAGCTGGATCGTCGCGCCCTGCCACTCACGGCCGATCGCGTCATTGAACTTGATGTCGATCTTCGGGCCGTAGAACGCGCCGCCGCCGGCATCGATCCGGTAGGTGGCCCCGCGCCGCTTGAGCGCGCCCTCGAGCGCCCGCTCGGCCTGATCCCACGCGGCATCATCGCCCAGCTTCTTCTCGGGCCGGGTCGCAAGATCGAGCCGGTAGCTCAAGCCGAACGTCTTGCCGAGCACGAGATCGACGATATCGAGCAGCTGGAAGATCTCGTCCTCGATCTGGTCGGGCCGCAGGAACACGTGCGCGTCGTCCATCGTGAGCCCGCGCACCCGCAGCATGCCGTGCAGCGTTCCCGACCGTTCGTTGCGATACACGTTCGCGATCTCGGCCAGGCGAATCGGGAGATCGCGGTAACTGCGCTGCTGCGCGGCATAAATGAGGATGTGCAACGGGCAGTTCATCGGTTTCACCCGATAGTGCACGCTCTCCGCCTCGCCTTCCCCGGCGCCCATGGCGGGAAACTGATTGTCCGCGTACAGCGGCAGATGCCCGGAGCGCAGGAACAGCTGCTCCCGCGTAACGTGCGGCGTGTACACCAGCTGGTAGCCGCGCTCGAGGATCACATCCTCGATGAAGCGGCGCAGCTGGAACTGGAGCATCGCGCCCTTCGGATGCCACAGGATCAGTCCCGGCCCGACGTCCTCCTGAATCGAGAACAGATCCAGCTGCTTGCCGATGATGCGGTGATCGCGCTTGCGCGCCTCTTCCAGCCGACGCACGTAAGCTTCGAGATCATCCTTCGTGAACCACGCGGTGCCGTAAATGCGCTGCAGCATCTGGCGCCGCTCATCGCCGCGCCAGTACGCCCCCGCCGCGTGCAGCAGCTTGAAATGCTTGATCCGCCCCGTGCTCGGCACGTGCGGGCCGCGGCACAGATCGACGAACGGACCATCGGTATAGACCGAGATGACCTCGTCGGCGCCGAGGTCGTCGATGCGCTCGAGCTTGAGCGGGTCGTCGACAAAGCGGCGCTTTGCCTCGGCCCGGTCCACGACTTCGCGCACGAACGGATAGTCTGCCGCCGCGACCTCACGCATTTTCGCTTCGATGCGCTCGAGATCTTCCGGCGTAAACGGCGTCGGCACCTCGAAGTCGTAGTAAAACCCGTCGTCGATCGGCGGTCCGAACCCGATTTTCGCGTGGGGAAACAGCTGCCGCACCGCCGTGGCGAGCACGTGCGCGCTCGAATGCCTGAGCACATCGAGCGCCTGCGGGTCCTTGTCGGTGAGGATCGAGACCCGCATGCCATCGGGCAGCGGGCGCGACAGGTCCCACACCTGGCCATCGACCCGGATCGCCAGTGCGGCGCGCGCGAGCCCCGGACCAATCGCGCGCGCTAGGTCGGCACCCGTGGAATTCGCAGGGATGGCCTTCACGCTGCCGTCGGGTAGCGTGACCCGAATTTCGGAGCCCCCCCCGGCCACGCTAGCGCTGGGGTTCGGAACCACTGGAGCCACCTTCGGAAGCCGTTGAAGTAGCGGTAATTGGCGGCAAGTTCGTTCCAAACCTGAAGTACAGGACGATGGCCACGCAGATCAGCACACCGACGGCGACCCAGCGCACCAGCCGGATCGGAGAGATATCCATGGAATCGTCGGCCATGTGGGAGGAAAGTAACCGGACGGAAACAGACGGAAAGGTCCTTATAATAAGGAATGCCCGCCACCACATTCGAGCTGCCGCCACAGTACGCTCCCCACGAGGTCGAGGCTCGGCTGTACGACCGGTGGCTCGAGGCGCAGGCGTTTCACGCGCGCGCCGACTCGCCCAAACCGCCCTACGTCATTGTCATCCCACCGCCCAACGTGACGGGTGTGCTCCACATGGGGCACGGGATGAACAACACGATCCAGGACGTGCTGATCCGCTGCGCCCGGATGCGGGGGCGTGAGGCGCTGTGGGTGCCGGGGACCGATCACGCCGGCATCGCGACGCAAAACGTGGTGGAGCGCCAGCTTGCCCGCGAAGGCAAGACACGGTTCGACCTAGGGCGCGACCAGTTCGTGGAGCGGGTATGGACATTCGTGCGCGAAACCGGCGGCACCATCCTGAAGCAGCTGCGCACCATCGGCTGCTCCTGCGACTGGAGCCGCACGCGCTTCACGCTCGACCCCGCCTACACCCGCGCCGTACGCGAAGCGTTCGTCCGCTTGTGGGAGGAAAAACTGATCTATCGCGGACACCGCGTGATCCACTGGTGCCCGCGCTGCCTGACCGCGCTCTCCGACGAAGAAGCCGAGTTCCAGGACGAGACCGGCGCGCTGTACTACATCCGCTACCCCATCGAAGGCAGCGAGCGGTTTCTCACGGTCGCCACGACCCGGCCCGAAACGATGCTGGGCGACACCGCGGTGGCCGTGAACCCGGACGATGAACGCCACCGCGATCTGGTCGGCAAGCGCGCCCGGGTGCCGATCGCGAACGTGGTCGTGCCGATCATCGCCGATCGAGCAGTGGATCCGAAATTCGGCACCGGCTTCGTGAAAGTCACGCCCGCGCATGACGCGAACGACTTCGAGATCGGGCAGCGGCACGGGCTCGATGCTCCGCTGATCATGCGGGAAGACGGGACGATGGGGGGAAACGGCGGATCGGCGGATGGGCGGATGGGCGGATCGAGGGTGCCGGACGGCGGATCGGCGGATGGGCGGATGGGCGGATCGAGGGTGCCCGACGAGCTGGTGGGGGTTGATCGGTTCGAGGCTCGCAAGAAAATCGTCGCGATGCTCAAGAACCAGGGCCTGCTCGAGAAGACCGAGCAGCACCAGCATGGAGTGCGGCACTGCTATCGCTGCGATACGGTGGTCGAGCCGAGGCTGTCCGATCAGTGGTTCGTGCGCATGAAGCCGCTGGCCGAGCCCGCGCTGCGGGCGTTTCACTCGGGCGAGGTCCGCATCATTCCGGAACGCTGGGAAGCGACTTATCAGAACTGGATGGAGCACATCCGCGATTGGAACATCTCGCGCCAGCTGTGGTGGGGGCACCGGATTCCGATCTTCACCTGTACCAGGTGCGGTGAAGCATGGGCCGATCGCGCTGATCCGACGTCGTGCCGCAAGTGCGGCGGGCCGGTAGCACAGGATCCCGATGTACTCGACACCTGGTTCTCGTCCTGGCTCTGGCCCTTCGCCACACTCGGCTGGCCCGACGAAACGCCCGACCTCGCGCACTTCTATCCCGGCACGACGCTCGTCACCGACCCGAACATCCTGTTCTTCTGGGTGGCGCGGATGATCATGGCCGGCTTCCACTTCATGGGCCGGAAGCCGTTCAGCACGGTGTACCTGCACGGCACCGCGCGCGACATGCAACATCGGCGCATGTCCAAGTCGCTCGGCAACGGGATCGATCCGCTCGACGTGGTGCAGCTGTTCAGCGCGGATGCGCTGCGCTGGACGTTGATCGCGGGCAGTTCGTTGGGCGCCGATATCGTGCTGAACCCGGACGATCTCGAGACCACGTTCGCACCGGGAAGAAATTTTGCCAACAAGCTCTGGAACATCGGCCGGTTCGTATTAGCGCAATTGAATTCGGGAGACGGGGCCGGCGGAGGAACCGCGGGGGCCCGCTGGGCTGCCGCGAAGGGAGACACGGTCGCTCCGCCGGCCGAGCTCACGTTGGCCGATCGGTGGATTCTCTCACGGTTGCAGGCAACCATTCGTGAGGTGACGTCTGCCTTCGAGCAGTTCAGGCTCGACGAAGGGGCCAAGCGCTGTTTCGATTTCGTCTGGAAGGAGCTGGCTGACTGGTACGTCGAAGCGGTCAAACCCCGGATCGCCTCGGACGCGTCATCAGCACAGACGGTGCTCGTGTACTGTTTGGACGTTTCGTTGCGCTTGTTGCATCCCGTGGTGCCGTTCATCACCGAAGAGCTTTGGCAACGGCTGCCTGGACGCGCTGCCGGCGAGCTGCTCGTGACCGCGCGCTGGCCTGAGGTGCAATCGCGCTTGATCGACGAGCGCGCCGAGCGCGAGTTCGCACTCGTGCAGGAGTCGATTACCGCGTCGCGAAATTTACGCGCAGAGTATAAGGTCCCTCCTAAAATCCGGACCCCCTTCTACATCAACCCTCCAAATGAGGAGGTTCGCAAGACGCTCGACGACTCGCGCGAGATGATCATTCTGATGTCGGGAAGCGCGAACATGGTGTTGGGTCCCCTGCCGAATCTGCCCGGAGGATATGCGGTGTTGACGGTTGGCGCCCCGGCATTCGTTGAGCTCGAAGGCTTCATCGACGTACAGCAGGAGTGCCGCAGGCTCAGTGGTGAGCGCTCGCGACTGGATCAGCAGCTCACAGCGCTCGCCGCCAAGCTGTCCAACGAGAACTTCGTGTCCCGCGCGCCCGCGGATGTGGTGGCGCGGGAACGGGAAAAGGAGCGGGATTGGCGATTCCAGCGCGACGTCCTGGACGGCAAGCTGAAGTCGCTGGGCTGCTCATAGCGCTCGTAGCGGTACTCGCGGCGGAGAGTATGGGCGGGGGGTGCGCCAACATGGGCGAACCCCCGGGTGGACCTCCCGACTCGACGCCGCCGCGCGTCGTGATGACCCTCCCCGAATCGGGCGCCGTGCTCAACAGCTTTTCCGGCGACGCCACGATTCACTTCGATGAAGTGATCGACGAAATGGCCGGGGGGGCGAGCGGAGCCGGCGGGATCGCCGGCATCGGCCGGCAGATCGTGCTCTCGCCCGTGGCCGGCGACGTGAAGGTCTCGTGGCATCGGAGCTCGATTCACGTGAAGCCCGCCGAAGGATGGAAGCCGGGTCGCGTGTACCACCTGCAGATCCTGCCGGGCATCCCGGACCTGCGGCACAATGTCATGAAGCAGGGCAAGACGATCGTGTTCTCGACCGGGCCGGCCCTGCCCCACGCCGCGATCTCGGGAATCGTGCTGCAGTGGGTCGAGCAGCATGCACTGGCGAAGGCGGTGATCCGCGCGGCCCCGCTGCCGGATACGGTCGCATATGTTACCATCGCCGATTCGAACGGCGCGTTCTCGCTCAGCGATCTGCCGCCCGGAGCCTACAAGGTGACCGCGATCCAGGACCAGAACGCCAATCGCCGGCTCGATCCGCGCGAAGCGTTCGATACGGCCACCGTTCGCGTCGACACGACCGCCACCGCCACGCTCTGGGTATTCCCCCACGACACGACGCCCGTGCGGCTGCGAGAGGTCGATCCCGTGGACACGACCGCCGTTCGGCTCACGTTTTCCGAGCCGCTCAATCCCGCGCATCCACTCGACACGACCCACGTGCATCTGTTCGCGCTTCCGGAAACAACGGCGGTGGCGCTCGATGGCGTGTGGACCGCCACCCAGTACGATTCCGTGCAAGCACGGGCCCGGGCCGTCGCCGACTCGCTCAAGCGGCTGTCGGATACGACGCATCACAACCGGGCTCCCTCGGACACCGGCGCGCACGCGCCCGAAGAGGGGCCGCCGGGACGAGGTCGCGGTGAGCACCCGCCCGGTGCGACGCCGGGCGCGCCGGCAGCGCCGGCAGACACCGGCAAGGTGAAGGAGCTGTTGCGCCAGCGCCCGATCCCGATCGACCGATTCGTCGCGCACGCGGCGAAGCCGCTCACGCCCAGCGGGCACTACCTCGTGCGCGTTCGCGGCGCGACGAATTTGACCGGCCGCACCACCACCGACGCCGGACAACAAGTGTTCGAAGCCGCGAAGCGCGCCCCGCCGCCGGCGCACCCGGATTCGAGCAAGATCAAACCGGCGAAGCCACGATGACCGACCCGAGACGGAACCTGCCCGCGGTCGACGCCCTGCTCGCCGAGCCCGAGCTGGTGGGGCTGCTCGCCACGCACCCGCGCGCGCTCGTGGTCCGCGCGGTGCGGGAGACGATCGATCGCGCGCGCGCTAACGGCGGCGCCGCACCGCACGAGGGCTGGTCCGAAGCGGCGCGCGCCCGCGTGGCCGAGCTCGCGGCGCCATCGCTGCGCCGCGTGATCAACGCCACCGGCGTGGTGCTGCATACCAACCTGGGTCGCGCGGTGCTCGCCGAGCCGGCCACCCAAGCGCTGCTGCGCGTGGCAAGCGGGTACTCAGGCCTCGAATACGATGTCGCGCGCGGCACGCGCGGCTCGCGCCACACGCACTGCCGCGATCTGCTGATCGAATTGACCGGCGCCGAAGACGCGCTGGTGGTGAACAACGCCGCCGCCGCGCTGTTGCTCGTGCTCTCGGCGCTGGCGCGCGATGGCGACGTGCTCGTGTCGCGCGGCGAGCTGATCGAGATCGGCGGCCAGTTTCGCATTCCCGACATCCTCGCGCGATCGGGGGCGCGGCTCGTCGAAGTCGGCACGACCAATCGCACCCACCCGGACGACTACGCCCGCGCGATCGGTCCGGCCACGCGCCTGCTTCTCAAGGTGCATCCCTCGAATTTCCGCGTGACGGGATTCACGTCCGATGTGCCGGCGAACGAGATCGCCGCCCTGGCAGAGGCGCGCGGCATCGCGAGCGTCTACGACCTGGGGAGCGGGCTGCTGGTGGATTTGAGCACGTGGGGGCTCGCGGGTGAACCGACGATTCGCGACGCGCTGGCGAGCGGCGTCCGAGCGGTCGTGTTCTCCGGCGACAAGCTGCTGGGCGGCCCACAGGCCGGTATCGTGCTCGGCAAGAACGCGGTGATCTCCGCGTGCCGCAACGATCCGATCGCGCGCGCGGTGCGCGCCGACAAATTCACGCTGGCGGCGCTCGAGGCCACGCTGGCGCTGTATCGCGATCCCGAGCGCGCGCGCCGCGAGATCCCCGTGCTGCGCATGCTGACCGCGACCTCCGAGGAATTGCGGCAGCGCGCGGACGAGCTCGTTCGCGCGCTGCCGGCCCGGGCGCGGGCAAAGAGCGAGCCCGGGCAATCGGAGGTTGGCGGCGGTTCGTTTCCCGGCGCGCCGCTCCCCACCACGCTGGTCCGGCTCGATGCCGATCAGCCCAGCGCCGATACGCTCGCCGCCCGGCTCCGCGCGAGCGATCCTCCGGTGATCGCGCGCATCGACGCCGATCGCATCGTGCTCGATCCGCGCACGATACTTCCCGGCGAACACCAGCAGGTCGCGACCGCCGTCCGCGCCGCGTTCGATGGCTGAGCGCCGTCGTGCCGCTGTATTTCTCGATCGCGACGGCACCCTGGTAGACGATCCCGGTTATTTGCACGAGCCGGCGCTCGTGCGCCTGCTGCCGGGAGTGGCCGAAGCGGTGCGGCGGCTCAACGAGCGTGGGTTCGTCGTGGTCACCGTGTCGAATCAGGCGGGAATCGCGCGGGGACTGTATGACGAGGCCGCCTATCAGGCGGTGCAACGGCGGATGACTGAGCTCCTGGCGGAAGCGGGCGCCCACATCGACGCCATGTATTTCTGCCCGCATCACCCCGACTTCACCGGCCCGTGCGACTGCCGCAAACCGGGCGTGCAGCTGTTTCAGGCCGCCGCGCGGGACCTCGATCTCGATCTCTCGGAATCCTTCTGGGTGGGAGACCGGCTCTCGGATGTCCTGCCCGCCGCCGAGCTGGGCGGGCGCGGGTTCCTGGTCGAGACGGGCCATGGTGCCGCCGCACGCGATGAGGCGTGGACGCAGGGGATTCCCATCGTGCCCGACCTCGACGCCGCGGCGCGCGCGATTATCTTGGCCTCGCCGTGACGATCGCACCCACCCCCGTTGCCGTCTTCGTTTCCGGCGGCGGCACGAACCTCCAGGCGTTGATCGACGAGCTGCCCAAAACCGGCGCCGCACGCGTGGCGCGAGTCGTGTCCGATCATGCCGATGCCGGAGCGCTGGTGCGCGCCCGGCGCGCGGGGATCGATGCCGTGGTGCTCTCGAACCCGAAGGATCAGGGCGAGCTGCTCAACGCTGTGAAGGGCATCGAGCTCGTCGTGCTCGCGGGTTATCTCCAGTTTGTGCCCAAACCGATCGTCGCCAAATTCCGCGGCCGGATGATCAATATCCACCCCGCCCTGCTCCCCGCCTTCGGCGGGAAAGGCATGTACGGACGTCGGGTGCACGAAGCGGTGCTGGCGAGCGGCGCCACGATCACGGGCGTGACGGTGCACTACGTGGACGAGCAGTACGACCACGGGCCGATCATCGCGCAGTGGCCGGTCCCCGTGCGCGGCGGCGATACCGCAGAAAGCCTGGCCGCGCGCGTCCTGAAAGCCGAGCACGTGCTGCTCCCCCGAGTCGTCACCGCGCTGGCGAAAGCTGGCCTGCCCCACTCCTTTCGAATGTTCGTGGACACGCTCGACATGTCGTTGGCCGAAACCGATCCCATGGTGCGCCGGTGAGAGCCCTCCTTTCAGTCTCCGACAAGCGCGGCATTGTCGAGCTGGCGCAGGCGCTGACACGCATGGGATGGGAGCTGGTCTCGACCGGCGGGACCGCCGACGCGCTACGCAAGGCGGGGCTCAGCGTCACACCGATCGAACGGGTGACCGGCTTCCCCGAGATGATGGACGGCCGAGTGAAAACGCTGCACCCGAAAGTGCACGGCGGTCTGCTCGCGCGGCGCGGGCATTCGGGCGATCGCGCGGCGCTCGAGCAGCACGGCATCGTGCCGATCGACCTCGTGGCGGTGAATCTCTATCCGTTCCGCGCGACCGTGGCGCGACCCGACACCACGTTCGAGCAGGCAATCGAGCAGATCGACATCGGCGGCCCGTCCATGCTGCGCTCGGCGGCGAAGAATCACGCCGACGTGATCGTGCTGGTGGATCCGGACGACTATGCCCCGATAGTCGGCGAGCTCGAGGCGGGCAACGTTTCCGAGGAACGGCGCCGCGCGCTCGCGACCAAAGTGTTCGCGCATACGTCGGCATACGACGCCGGTATTCTCGAATACCTCACCCGGAACGAAGGCCAGCTGCCCGCCCGGCTCACGCTCGCGCTGGAAAAGCGGCAGGAGCTGCGCTACGGTGAAAACCCGTCGCAGCGTGCCGCGCTCTACGCCACCGACGAACCCGGCATCCGCGACATGCGGCAGCTGCACGGCAAAGAGCTGTCGTTCAACAACCTGCTCGATCTGGACGCGGCGCGCGCGGCCGTGGCGCCGTGGACCGGGACCGCCGGCCGAGTGGCGTGCGTCATCATCAAGCACACCACGCCGTGCGGCATCGCGCTGGGCGACCGGACGGCCGCGGCGTACGCGCGGGCGCTCGCCACCGATCGTACATCGGCGTTCGGATCGGTGATCGCGTTCACCACCGAGGTCGATCGTGCCACGGCGGACGCGATGCACGAGCTGTTCGTGGAAGTGGTCGTGGCCCCGGGGTACACGGACGACGCGCTGGCGCGGTTTCGCGAGAAGAAAAACCTCCGCGTCGTGACCATGCCGCTGCTCACCGAGCGCAGCGGTCTCGATTTCAAGCGCATCCAGGGCGGGTTTCTCGCCCAGGATCCACCGCGGCGCGCGGTCGCGACCGACGGATCAGGCTGGAAGGTGGCCACCAAGCGCGCGCCCACCGACGCCGAGTGGCGCGATCTCCGGTTCGCCTGGGCGGCCGTCGGCGCCGTGAAATCGAACGCGATTCTCCTCGCCCTGGACGAGGCCGCCATCGGCATCGGCGCGGGGCAGATGAGCCGAGTCGATGCGTCGTTTCTCGCCGTCCACAAGGCGCGGCGCGAGGGCCACGACCCCCGGGGCGCGGTGTTAGCTTCTGACGCGTTCTTTCCGTTCCCGGACGGCGTGGAAGAAGCCGCGGAGGCGGGCATCAGCGCGATCATCCAGCCCGGCGGATCGGTGAACGATGCGGCGGTGATCGCAACCGCGGACCAACACCGAATTGCCATGGTGCTCACCCACATGCGTCAGTTCCGACACTAACAGGCGACCCGAATGGCCGAAGACCGAGTCGATGCCGTCATGAGCGCGCCCGCCTCCACGCTGCTCGAACCCGTGAGCACGGACGAGGGGCCGCCGTATCTCTTCGCCGGGCTCACGGCGATCGGCGTGATGATCCTCTATATCGTGACGCTCGCACCCACCACGCAGTTCTGGGACACGTCGGAATACATCTCCGCCGCGCGCGTGCTCGGCATCCCGCATCCGCCCGGCAATCCCTTGTTTGTCATCCTCGCGCATGTGTGGGGATTGCTGCCGTTCGTCAAAGGGTACGCCGAGCGCGTCAACCTGTTCGCGGCGGTGACGAGCGCGATTGCGTCGGGATGCTGGTTCCTGATCAGCGAACGCTGGCTCAGGACGATCGTTCCGCTGCGCGGGCCTCGGCGCCTCGCGGCGCTCGCGAGCACGATCGCCTGCGCCACCGCGTTCACCGTGTGGAATCAGTCGGTCGTGAACGAGAAGGTGTACACGGTCAGCCTGGCCTCGATCGCGCTGGTGTTGTGGTTCGTGGTGCGCTGGGGCGACCAGCCGACGGCCGATCGCCGCGATCACTACCTGCTGCTGATCGTCTACCTGCTGGCGCTCACCGCGACCAATCACCTGATGGGATTGCTCGCCGCGCCGGCGGTGCTCGCGTATTTGATCACCGAAGAGCCGGTGCAGGAGCACCTGATTCGGCTGCTCGTCACGGGGTTCGTGTTGCTGGGCGCCTACGTCGTGTTCGTGGCGTTCAGCGATCCCCATGAGATGGCGATCCGGGCGGGGGCAGTCGTCGTGCTCGCGCTCGCCGCGTGGGCCGCGCAACGCACGCGGCATCTCGTGTTCGCCGGCCTCGTGCTCGGCGTGGCGATCATCGGCGTGAGCGTCTGGGCATTCCTGCCGATCCGCGCGCACTTCTATCCCGCGATCAACGAAGGCGAGCCCACCACGTGGGAGGCGCTGAAGGCGGTATTGAATCGCGAGCAGTACGGCAAGCCGCCCGTCACCGAGCGCCAGGCGACGTTCGTCGCGCAGATCGGGATGTGGATTCAGTACTTCAGCTGGCAGTGGGGGCGGGATTTCACGCCGGGGATTCAGAGCGGCCTGGCCGTGATCTTCGGCGGTATCGGGCTCCTGGGCGCATGGCGGCACTGGAAGGCCGATCGCCGCTCGGCGCTCGCCATGACCGCGCTGATGATCACGCTCACGGTCATCCTGATTTTCTATCTCAATTTCAAGTACGGGTTCTCCGAGTATCCCGACCGGCCGCAGCTGGCGCGCGAGGTGCGCGAGCGCGACTACTTCTTCATCGCGTCGTACGCGCTGTGGGGCATCTGGGTCGGACTCGGGCTGGCCACGTTCATGGAATGGGTGGAAGAAGCGCTCCGCCCGCGCGTGCCGGATCTCGGGCGGCGCTGGTGGCTCGCCACGCCCGTGCTGGTGATCTCGCTCGTCCCGCTGCTCGGCAACTGGCTCACCGCGTCGCGCGCCGGCGAGACGCTGGCCCGCGACTTCGCGTACGACATGCTGCAGTCGGTCGAACCCTACGGCGTGCTGATCACGGCGGGCGACAACGACACGTTCCCCCTGTGGTACGCGCAGGAAGTCGAAGGGATTCGCAAGGACGTCGTGGTCCTGAACCTGTCGCTCGGCAACACCGACTGGTATCTGCGGCAAATGCAGCGCCGCCCGGTATTCCCGTTCGATACGGCCAACGCACCGGCGATCTATCGCCGCCGCGCCTGGTTCAAGCCGACGGGACCCGTGCTGAGCTTCACCGATCAGCAGCTCGCGGGTCTGCAGCCGTACTACGTGCTCGAGAACAAGACGACCGTGAAGCTGGGCACGATCACCACCACGCTCGATCCCCAGGTGCTCGGCCGCCCGTATCTCGAACGCGCCGACATCGTGGTGCTCCAGGCCATCAAGGATCAGCAAGGCCGGCGCCCGATTTACTTCTCACGCACCGTGGGCGGCTACGCGGACCAGCTCGGGCTGGGGGATTATCTCGAAGGCCAGGGTTTCGGGCGCAAGCTGCATTATGACGTGGTGCAGCCGTCGGATTCGATCGTTACGGTCGGGCAGCTCGGGTTCTTCAATATCCCGCGCACCACGGCGCTGTTGTTCGATGTGTATCACGGCCACGCCGCGGCGCGCGTGCGCCCGCGCGGCTGGCTCGATCGCCCGTCCGAGGGGATTCCCGCGTTGTATGGGTTGATCTATCAGGCGCTGGGTGAAGCGGTGAAGAAGCGCGACCCGCAGCTGTCAGCGCGCTCGCTCGCGCTCGCGGATTCGATCTTCAGACAGACGAGCTACGGGGCGCTGGCGAACCGGTGATGCAATTGCGGATTGCGGACTTTAGAGTCCGCAATCCGCAATCAGCAATCAGCAATCTCTAGAAGCTTCTCCCCAGCGTCATCGTATCGGCCTGCGTGTCGATGCCACCGTTGGATCCGCTTCCGCTATGCGAGAAGATCACGACGAGCGCGGCTGCCGTCACCGCGCCACCGGCGACCGCGACCGCGATCGTCTTGCCCTTGGCGGGCTCCACGGCCGCCACGTGCGTAACGTCGTTGAGCGGGATTTCGGTGTAGTCACCGTTCACGGACCCGATCACCGTGTCGCCGAGCATGCGCGGGCCGTCGACTTTCACGACCGACTTGTTCGCTTTCGTAAGCCACACCGTGTGGGGCTGCTTCGATGCGATGTAGCTGGCGGGGGCGCTGACCGGAGCCACCGTCGTACACGAGGCGGCCGCCACGAGTAGCCCCATCCACACCACGTGCTTCACCATGCTAGACTCCTTGACGTCGTTGCAATTACGTACGGGCGAGCGAACCCCGCTGTTGGCCGGGCGTTTCAAATTGGCGGCCGGGCTGCGTCGCTCCCGATTGTTCACCACGGCTCGTTCCAGGAGGGGTATGCGTCGCGTCATTCTTGCAATGTTTTTCGTCTCGTCAGCGCTGTTCGACCTTCAGGCCCAGAGCACGAAAACAAAGCCCGCGCCCGCGCCTTCGGCGCCGAGCCGAGCGCGGCCTCCGGTGCCGACGCTGGCGCCGGTGGTGCAGCAGGTCGCGCCCGCGGTCGTGAGCGTCGCGGTTCAAGGGAAGATGACCGTGTCGGCGAACCCGCTGTTCAACGATCCGTTCTTTCGCCAGTTTTTCGGCGCGCCGCGCCAGCCGCTGCAGCAGGAGTTCCACGCCGCGGGCTCGGGCGTGATCGTGGATGCGGACCGTGGCTACGTGCTCACGAACAACCACGTCATCCAGAACGCCGATCGCATCACGATCGATCTGTCCGACGGGCGCGAGCTCGACGCGAAGATCGCGGGCGCCGATCCGGCCACCGACATCGCGGTGCTGCAAGTGCAGGGAACGGGCCTCTCCTCGCTGAAGCTCGGCAATTCTGATCAGCTCAGGGTCGGGGATTTCGTGCTCGCGGTCGGTAATCCGTTCGGACTGGGCGGCACGGTCACCTATGGCATCGTGAGCGCAAAGGGCCGGAGCGGGCTCGGCATCGAGGGCTACGAGGATTTCATTCAGACCGATGCCTCGATCAATCCCGGCAACTCAGGGGGAGCACTGGTCAATCTCGATGGCGAGCTGGTGGGCATCAACACCGCGATCATCGGGCCCAGTGGCGGCAACGTGGGCGTGGGACTCGCGATTCCGATCAACATGGTGAGCGGCGTGATGCAGCAGCTGATCAAGCACGGCCGGATCGAGCGCGGCCAGCTGGGCGTCGAGGCCCAGGACGTGTCGCCGCAGATCGCGCGCGCGCTGCACCTCGGCGTGAACACGGGCGCGCTGGTGTCGAAAGTGGCGCCCGGCTCGGCGGCCGCGAAAGCCGGCATGAAGGCGGGAGACGTGATCACGGCGATCGACAGCGTTCCGGTACGCGGCGCCGCCGACCTGCGCACCAAGATCGGACTGCGCCAGCTCGGCCAGACGATTCGGATCCAGGCCGTGCGCGACGGCAAGGCCATGACCTTCACGACGGCGCTCGCCACCGCGGTGGCGGAACAAGTCTCCGGCGATTCGCTCGACGATCGTCTGACGGGGGTCACCTTCGGGACGCTCACGGAGCCGGCGGACAATGGGGAGGTGGCGGGAATCGAAGTCGAGCACGCCGCCCCGAACAGCGCCGCGTATCAGGAGGGGTTACGGCAGGGCGACATTATCACGTCCGTGAATCGCCAGCCCGTGACCACGCTCTCGGAATTCTCGGCGGTGGTCAAGGCAGCGGGGGACGCGATCGTGTTTACGATCGTGCGGGGGGATCAGTCGTTCTATTTGGCAATTCAATAAGGGTTTCATTGACAAGCGGTGATCTCCTGACGATCATCGGCCGGCCCTCAACCGGTGGGAGCGGTGGAGAACCTCAAGTGTTGGGCGCGGTTAAAGACGCCCGTCAACGTGCCGCTGCGGCTGGGCGGCTGGTATCGGGTGACGTCACACACCCTGCTCGAGGCAGTGGTGCTCGTCGAGGGGCGTGGCGCGATCAAGGCTCCGCGGGCGTGGCTCGATATCCGGACTGACCATCCCGCGGAATGGACGGTGGTCCGAAAGCGGTTCGTCGGACCGAGGACACCCGTTGCATGCCGGAATGGGTACATCGTCTGCCCTGACTGCCACGAACGCGTGGCCCTGCCCCCTCTCCGGCGGAAAAAGCATGTCTGTCCACGGTGTGGCGGGGACTTCGCAATCGCCTGGGACGAGGGCTACCTCGACGGAGTCCTCGCATAGTAGCGCGCATTTTGGTGATCGAGCGTGTTCCCGCCTCCGTTGAATCGCTGGTTTTCAGGCAGCACAAAGGTTGGAGGGCTGGCCGGAATGAGACCTTATTTCGCGATGACGAGCGAATATCCTGTGAGGGGTCGCAAGGAATAGTTTGCCGAAGCGGCGACCTGGCTGATCGTCGCGGTGTACTGATTCGCCAGGTTCACGTCCGAGACCCCGAAGGTCAGCAGCGTACCGCTGCGGACATTTCCCGTGACCACGTACTGGTTCGAGGTTGCGGTAAACGGTCCACCCCACAGCGTGTCGCCGGTTGCCACCGTGGGCGATGAAGTCGGTGTGGCCGGGCCCGACACCGTGAACAGAATCGCTCCGTCGACACCGTTTTGGGGAGCGCTGAGTACGACCGAGAGAACGCCGGCCTGCGGTCCGGTCGGTTGATTGACGCATCCCAGCAAGACGCCCGCCGCGAAGACGGCCAGTAATGCGCGGCGGGTCATGGCGCCGTCCCTCTGACCGCAGCCACCCGCGGAGCGGCAAAGCCCGTTGGAGTTGGATGCGACGCGCGTACCCAGGCCAGGAACGAACCCACATCGATGTGGGTCGAGTCAGTTCGGCTGGCGAGGCTATTGATGTAGCCGATCTGAGCCGCCGATAGCGCGCTCGAACCATTGAAGAGCTGCTGCAGCACGTCCGGCAGCTGCGCCGCGAGTACCTGCCCGACCGCGAGGAATTGCAGTCGGAACGACACGATCCCATTGGGAGACAGCAGGCGAATCGAGTCGATCGCGAAGCCGGCGGACGTGCCATCGTAGTTCTTGACGGCGGCGGGATTGGTGTACGGCGTGAACGCCGTGTTGCCGGTTACTCCGGGGTAGAGATCGCCCCCATCGCCGCGGTTCGACGACGTGGGGTACGGCTGCGTGTTCGGGTTTCTGTCGAGATTCCC
>Ga0335080_10003576_pt1 | contig 15722 bp, 14 predicted proteins | sample Lox_Sample_34_FD_206720 | JGI IMG/M metagenome (GOLD analysis project Ga0335080, IMG submission 206720) | Soil microbial communities from Loxahatchee National Wildlife Refuge, Florida, United States - Lox_Sample_3.4 | ecosystem: Environmental > Terrestrial > Soil > Wetlands | place: USA...
CTCGAGCGCGACCGCATGCGAGCCCTCGCGTTCGACCTGGTAGCCCTCGAGCGGCTTCATCGATACCTGGAGGTCCTCGGCGGACAGCTCGTGGTCCTGGCCGTTGATCGACACGGCCACGAGTCCGCCGGCGCGCAGCGCGGCGGCGGCATGGGCGGCGTCGAGCCCGGCGACCGCCGCCGCCATCAAAGGCATGTTCTTGCCGAACCTGGGGCCGAGCGTGCGGTAGTTCGGCTTGAGCTCTACCTCCCCAAGCTCGTCGGCCTCTGAGACGAAGCGAAGCTCGCGGACGTTCAGCTCTTCGCGGACGATGTCCGACATACGCTCGATCGCCTCGCGCTCGGACCCGGTCGCGACCACGACGGCGGCGCGGAGCGGCCGGCGCACGGCGAGCTTGGCCTGGCCGCGGGCGGCGAGTCCGAGCCGGACCGTCTCGCGCGCGATGGTCATCGCGCCCTCGAGCTCGGCGTCGCGGGCGGCGGGGTCCGGAGTCGGGAAGTCGCAAAGGTGGATGCTCGGCTCCGACCCGTCGAGGTTGTCGTAGATCTCGTCGACGACGAACGGGCAGAAGGGGGCGAGCAGCTTGGCGGTGGCGAGCAGGCAGGTGCGCAGCGTCGCGAATGCGGCTGGATCCCCATCCCAGAAGCGCCGGCGCGAGCGGCGCACGTACCAGTTCGAGATGTCGTCGACAAACGCCTGGATCTCGCGGCCGGCGACCGTGACGTCGAACGCGTCCATGCGTTCGCGAACGACCTCGATCGTCGCCTGGAGGCGTGAAAGCGCCCAGCGGTCGAGCTCGGTCGCGTCCGCTCCGCCGGCGGGACCGGGATCGCGGTCCATCCCATTGGCGTTCGCGTAGAGCACGTAGAACGCGTACGTGTTCCACAGCTGGAGCAGGAACTGCCTGACCGCCTCGCCGATCGCCTCGAGCGAGAACCGGTAGCCGTCCCACGGCTGTTTGGAGGTGAAGAAGTACCAGCGGAGCGCGTCGGCGCCGAAGCGATCGATCACCTCGTTCGGCGCGATCGTGTTGCCGAGCGATTTCGACATCTTCCGCCCCTGGTCGTCGAGGATCAGCCCGAGGCAGACGACATTCCGGTACGGCGAGCGGTCAAACAGCAGCGTCGAGACCGCGATCAGCGAGTAGAACCAGCCGCGTGTCTGGTCGAGCGCCTCGCAGATGAAGTCGGCCGGGAAGTGCTCCTCAAACTGGTCGGTGCCCTTCTGCGGGGCGTGGTACTGGGCGAACGGCATCGAGCCCGAGTCGAACCAGACGTCGATCACCTCGGGCACGCGGCACATCGGCTCGGCGCACTCGGGGCACGGGAAGGTCGCGTCGTCGACATACGGACGGTGGGGGTCGGTGAGGTCGGTCCCGGCGAGCGCGTTGAGCTCTTGCAGGGATCCGATGGCCCGGGCGTGCGCGTTCTTACAGCGCCACACCGGGAGCGGCGTCCCCCAGTAGCGCTCGCGCGACAGCGCCCAGTCGACGTTGTGCTCGAGCCAGTTGCCGAAGCGGCCGTGCTTGACGTGCTCGGGCGCCCAGTTGACCGTCTCATTGGCAGCGAGCAGGCGGTCCTTGAGCTCGCTCGTCGCGATGTACCACGACGGCTTGGCGTAATAGAGCAGGGGCGTGTTGCAACGCCAGCAGTGGGGATATGAGTGCTCGAAGCTCTCGGCCCGGAAGATGCGCCCGCGCGAGCGGAGGTCCTCGATCAGGTCGGGATCGGCGTCCTTGACGTTCCGGCCGGCGTATGGGCCGATGCGCTCGTCATAGGTGCCGTCGAGCCGGACCGGGTTGATCACCTTGAGGCCGTATTGCTCGCCGAGGCGAAAGTCGTCCTCGCCGAACGCGATCGCGGTATGGACGAGGCCAGTGCCCTCGGTGGCCGTGACGAAATCCGCCAGCAGCACGGTGTGTCCGCGCGGGCCGTAATCGGACGCCGGGATGAAGTCGAACGGGGGCTGGTAAGCGACGCCCTCGAGTTCCCTTCCCGGAAAGCGGTTGAGGACGTGAGCGCGCTCGCCCTCGCCGAGGACCCGTTCGATCAGCGCCTCGGCGAGGACGTAGACCTCGTCTCGGTATTTCACGCGGACGTACGTCAGCTCCGGGTCGACCGCGACCGCGGCGTTCGAGACGAGCGTCCACGGGGTGGTGGTCCATACCAGGAGCTGATCGCCGGGCCGGGCAGCCTCGCTGCCCTTGGTCACCGGGAGCCGGACGTACACCGACGGGTCGACGACGTCCTGATACACGCCGGGTTGCCCGAGCTCGTGGCTCGAGAGGGTGACCTGGTCGCGGGGGCAGTAGGGGACGACCTTGAGCTTCTCGTACAGCAAGCCCTTGTCGTGGATCGTCTTCAGTGCCCACCAGACCGACTCGACGTACTCGGGGTCGAGCGTCCGGTAGGCGTGGTCGAGGTCGATCCAGAACCCGATGCGCTCGGTCAGCGCGTTCCAGTCCTCGACATGGCTGAGCACCATCTGGCGGCAGAGGGCGTTGAACTCGGCGATCCCGAACGTCTCGATGTCGGCCTTGGAGGTGAAGCCGAGCTCAGCCTCGAGCGCGAGCTCCACCGGCAAGCCGTGGCAGTCCCATCCGCCCTTGCGCTCGACGAAGTACCCGCACATCGTCCGGTAGCGCGGGAAGATGTCCTTGAACACGCGCGAGAGCACGTGGTGGATGCCCGGGGGCCCGTTCGCCGTGGGTGGGCCCTCGTAGAAGCCCCAGCGGGGCGCGGCCTGCCGACGGCGGACCGACTCAGCGAACACCTCTCGCTCCCGCCAGCGCTCGAGCACGCCGACTTCGAGCTCGGGGAACGTGACTCGAGGATCGACGGGACGATGTGGCTCGGGCATCGCGCCCGATTCTAGGAAGCTCCAGGTGGGCGCGGGTGGCTGCTGGCCGCGCCCGGCCCGGGCGGTCGGCGAGCTACCGGGCTGTCAGCGCCGGGAGGGCGCTCGCAGGGGTCGTCGAGCGGCTGATCCTGACCTCTTCGAGGCGGCCGAGCAGGACATCGCGAGCGGCGAGCGGCGTCGTCCCGAGCCGGCGGACCGTACTGGCTCCGGTATCGGGCACCGCGCCGCGGAAATCGAAGATCGTGGCGCGGTTAGTGACTGAGCGGACCGAGTACACGAGCCGTCCGAGCGCGTCGAGCGTGATGCTCCGTCCCGCGAGCACGACGGCTTTCGGGTCGAGCGCGGGCAGGGCGCGGGCCAGACGCGAGGGTGTGATCGCGGTCGAGAGCGACAGCGTGCGAACCCCGGCGCGCCTCAACATCAGCTCGAGCGACTGGGCGTAGAGGCCGTCGAGCTCGAGCGGCGCCGAGGCGTCGAGCACGAGCACGCCGGTGTTGCGGGTCGCCGGCGGTGACAACCGCTTGAGCGCGGACAGCCAGCCGGTGGTGTAGCGCCACGCGAACTCGTACTCGGGGGTGTTGGCGGGGACGGCCTCGTCGGCGTGGGCCGACACTCCCTCGAGCAGCACCTCCTCGATCGTCCTCTCCACCGAGCGGAGCGCGAGGCTCTCCTCGAGCAGCGTATTGGCCTTGTCCTCGTCGAAGGCGGCGAATGCGGAGGCCAGGCGCGAGCCGGATGACGGCCCTTCCCCGCGTTGCCGGGCGAGCGCGATCGCGCTTGAGACATTGTGAGTCTCCGCGAGGGTGGCGCGGAGCGACTCAATTTCATTCAGGGCATATTGGCGGTGTCCGCCGGGCGTGCGGCGCGGATGCGGGAAGCCGTAACGGCGCTCCCAGCTCCGCAGCGTGTTGGGGCTGACGCCGAGCATGACGGCCGCAGCATTTGTGCGAATTCCGTTCATTAGGGTGAGTTATCTACGTCGGCGACGAATGGTGCAAGTGCCGCAACGAGACGTGCAAACTTGCGCAAAAAGTGGCGATACGCTGGGAGTTTGCATAACGCCGGGCCGCGGTCGCGATCACCCGATGAGGTGGTCGCGATCGCGCCTGGCGCGATCATTCGAGCACGAGCAGGGCCGCTCGCGGAGGGCCGCAGCCGGCGATGCGAGCGGTGAGACGAATGCCGAAGGTGTTGGCCGGACGGACGGTCGTGGTGCGGGTGCCACCGTCGCCGCGCGCGGCCCAGGCGACCGCGACGGACAGACTCTCGCCGCGCTTCTCCTCGGCGGCAGCGGGCATCAGCAGCTCGGTTACGTGCCGGTTGACGGCGTCGGGCTCGGTCGTGGAGAGCAGACGCTCGGCGCCGCGCGAGACCGCGCACACCGACAGCACGCGGTCGAGCACGAGGAAAGCGTCGCCGGCGCGCGGAGCGATGTCCGCGGCGGCCTCGAGGATCAATCCGAGGCCGCACTCGCCGCATACACGGGAGCCCGGGGCGGTGTGCTCGGTCGGCGTCGAGGGGCGGGATCCGCAGTGGCTGCAGAACGCGACGCTCGGAACTACGGGCTCGAGCTCGGCCGGGGCGACTAGTCGAAGTGAGGGGCGGGCGTCCGTCGAGTGTCTATCGAGCATCGAAATCGGGCACAATGCTTATTGCGAGCTTCGGGAGGCGCTCCGTAACTGCAGGCGCGCCCCAGCGGCGGCGGCCGAGGCGGAGGGAGTTGTCGCGACGTGGTCGGACTCGAGCAGGTCGAGGAGTGTGCGCTGGGCGTCGCCAGCGCCGGATGGCAGGACGGCCGTGCCGGTAACGCGCGTCCGAGGCCGCTCCGCGCCCCGCCGGTAGATCGCCAGCGGCATCGCGCCCACGGCGAGGCGGATCGCGTATGCCCAGCGCGCGACGGTGTCGTCGTCGAGGTGGCCGCCGGCCACCACCACCAGGTTCGGACGGTGGACGTTCGCGGCGTCGCCGATGCCGGCCACGCCGCGCGCGGACAGGCTGAGGACCTTAATGCCGGCGCGCACGCAGAACAGCTCGAGCGCGCGAATGTAGGGGGCGTCGCGATCGAGCTCGTCGCGCGACGCGTCGCCGACCACGATCGACACCTCGCGCACCGGAGGCGGGGTCAGCCGGATGGCGCGACGGAGCCAATCGGTCGCCCAGTGGGCCGCAAACGCCCACGCAGCCGACTCGACCGAGTAACGCCGCGAGATCTCGTCGAGCGTCGGGAGCAGAACCTCCTCGACGGAACGTTCGACGGAGCGGAGCGCCAGCGCCGCCTCGATCGCCGAATCGGCACGCTCGCGGTCATACGACACAAGGGCGCCGACGAGCGAGTTCGCGTCCGCCGCCAGCCCCTCGCGGGCGCGAGAGATCGCAGAGGAAATCGAGAGACCCTCCTGGAGAGCGTCCCTCAGCGCGGCGACTTCGCCGTGCGTGAACAGTCTGTGTTTACCGGGCGACCGCTGCGGTTTCGGGAACCCGAACCGTCGCTCCCAAGCCCGCAACGTATTCGGGCTCACATTCAGGAGCGCAGCTGCCTCGCTCGTCTTGAGATAGCGCATGCGCAGTTAAAGAGACGTAGATGTTGCTATTTCGACCTAGCCATTGCCCAACTGAATGCCCCGACATAGAATTGCACAAGTTTTCGTCCAAAGTGCCATCTAAACCTCCAATTTTTGGCGGTTAGATGGCTTTGCCCGCAGCCCCCGGCGGGCGGCAGAGGGAGGAACGGCATGGCGTGGCGCGGTTCTTGAGCGTGTGACCCTGGCGTAGAGGCAGCAAGAATCCCGCCGCAAACTGGCGGTTCTAAGCGCGAAGCGCTACCTTGCGCTCGTGAGCGATGACCGTCGTATGCGGTCGCTTGCGCTCCGCCGGCACTTGGCGGTCGGCGTCGCGTTCGTTTTTCTGGCCGGATGCATCGTGTGGGCCGCGGTGGCGGCTCCGCACGACCATCTCACCGGTCTGTCCGCTGTGTTGGCGGGAGCTGCCGTCGGCGCGGGACTCGGAGTTATGCAGGTGCGCCAGCGTGTCGAGGTGTCTGCGTCTTTCCTCGTGTACATGCTGGCGGCCGCGTTCCTCGGTCCGGCCTCTGCGTTCGTCGCTGCGGTGATCTCCGAGGCGGCCGCGACGCGCCGGGTGCGCACGCGCCGCCAGGCGTTCTTGTTCAACCTGGTCGTGGCCGGGTTCACCGCGCTGTTGGCTGGGACGTTGATCCGTGCGCTCGCGCCGCATCATCACGGAGCCGGCTTCTACCTCGTGCTTGCGGGGCTTGCGGTGGGAGTGTTCGCCGTGACCTGGATGATCGCGGCCGCGCTGTACACCGCGTTCGACGGCCCAACCGCGGCTTGGAGTCCGCGTACCTTTGTCACCTACGTGCCGACCGCGGTGATCAACGTGGGCCTGCTGGTCGCCGGAGCGGCGATCTACGTCGAGGTCGGGCTCGCCGGCATCGCGTTCGCGCTTGCCGCAGCGCTGGCATTCGCGTACATGGCGCATCTCCTCAACGAGTCTCGCCAGCGGGCCGAGCAGTACGTCTCGCTTTCCTGGGGCGTGTTGGCGGGGCTGCTGCGCGCGCTCGACACGCGCGACCCGCGTGCCGCCCGGCACGCCGCCGCCGTCGCCCGCTTTGCCAGCGACATGGCCGAGTCCGTCGGCATGAACGAGCAGGACCAGGAGCTGGCGCATACCGCCGGGCTGCTGCACGACATCGGGAACTTTGCGTTGTCAGACCGCGTCGCCGAGCGCGGCCGGACCCTCACCGACGAGGACTGGATGGCGATCCAGCAGCATCCCGAGCTCGGTGCGGACATGCTCCGCGACCTCGGGATGTACGGCCCGATCGCCGAGATTGTTCTCACCCACCACGAGCGGATCGATGGGCGAGGGTATCCGCGCGGGCTGACCGGCGAGGAGATCCCCGCGATCGCGAAGATCATCGCGGTCGCCGAGGTTTACGACACGCTCACGGCCGCGGACACCTACCGGACCCGGATGAGCTCGTTCGAGGCCCTGCGGGAGCTGCGGCGCGTCGCCGGGACGCAGCTCGACGCCGACTACGTCGAGGTGCTCGCGAGGCTCCTCACCGGCGAGGGCGTCGAGTATCGCCACGCCGACGCCGCGAGCTTCGACTCCGAGCTCGACATGGAGCGGCGGATCAAGGAAGCGCGCGCCGGCTGACGCGGCGCCGTTGGTGCGGTCTCGGTTTTTCTGGCCGTCGCGGGCACGCCACGCACCCGCCGCGCCGGGGCATCCCGGCTGGGCGGGGCGACGCGGCCCTTCGGGCGCTTAGCTGACTAGGCGTTCCTGGTGCTGGCTCTGGCCAGCGCGACGCTGCTGGAGCGTCTCCAGGAACTGCTCGATCTGCTCGACGCTGAACCGGCGCTGCCCTCCGGGCGTCCGGTACGACTCGAGGTAGCCCATGTCGGCCCACCTGCGGATCGTGCCGAGGGAGACCCCGAGCGCATTGGCGGCTTGCGAAGTGGACAAACCGAGCGGACTGTTCCTCATTTGGTCCATACCTGCATTTCAGAGACATTTACGAGGAATGCCGCAGGTTGTGCAGCAATTGCACAACCTTCGCATAGAAGCGGGAGGACAACTGGTCCGTTCCGCGAGGAGTCTTGCACTGTCACGATGTGGCCCTGCCAGCCACACTGCGACTCAGGCTTTACCACCATCACGATGGGGCGCGAATAGCGTACCGCGAAACGGGCACCGGTCCAGCCCTTGTGTTGCTTCATTCGCTTGGGCTGTCGCACCGGGAATGGGAGCCCGTCGTCGGCGAGCTGTCTTCGCGCTTTCGCCTGCTCCTCCCGGACCTCCCGCTGCATGGAGATTCCGAGGATCGTCCCCGCCATCCCTACACCGCGGACTGGCTCGCCGAGGTGATCGCCGGCTTCTGCCGCGAGGTCGGCGGCCCCCGGCCGCTAATCGCCGGCCACGACATCGGCGCCGAGATCGCGCTGCGGGCCGTCGTATCCGGCCGGGTGGAGCCGGCCCGGCTGGCGCTCTTGCCCAACCGTCTGCACCGCCGCGACGAGTTCGCCGGCAAGCGGGCGACCTGGCGTGCAGTCTGCCGTGCCGCTGCGCTGCCAGGCCTGGACCGGGCGCTCGCGCGCGGGGCGACTTTGGTGTTCCGGCCTTCGATCGGCGAGCGGCTCTCGGCGCAGGGCAATCCCGCCGCCCGCGATCTCGTCCGTCATGCCTTCGCGGATGTCGCCGGCAACGGCAATCGCGCCCGGTCGTGGGCGAAGTTCGCGCGGCGCTGGCCGTCAGAGCCCCAGCGCCAGCTGTTGGATGCCTATCCGCGGATCGACAGGCCGGTGCTGCTGTTGTGGGCCGACGAGGATCCGGCGCATCCGCTGATCGGGGCCTATCAGGCGCTCGATCTTCTGCCGAACTGTCAGCTTCGCACGCTGCCCGGGACGGGCTTTTTGATGGCCTACGACGACCCGGTGGGGGTGGCGCGGGAGCTGATCTCGTTTTTCGGGTGAGCGGCGCCCTGTACAACGCAGCAAAGCGGCTCCGGGAGTTCCCGGTCGCCCTACATAAGCATTGACCCAATGCTTATGTAGGCGTGCGGGTGGCGGGGGGCTGAGGTTTGTCGCGTTTTACAGGGTGGCGGTGCTTGACCCGCCAAACCGGTCCGGGCCGGCCGGCGCTGGTGAGATAAGCGCGCGAGGTCAGCGCCGGCGAGGGTCAGCGCCGGCGCGGGGCGGTCGAGGCCCGCTCGCGGAGGTCGGGCTCGATCACGACTCGCCGGCGCCGGCGGGGGTGGCCGTCGATCGCCGCTAGCACCATCCCGACCGCGGCCTCGACCAGGCGCTCGGAGTCCCAGGAGAAGCTCGTCAAGGGTGGCGCGAGGAGGATCGACACCGGGTGGTCGTCGTAGCCGATCACCGACAGATCGCCCGGGATCTTCAGCTCGAGCTCGCGGGCAGCGGCGTACACGCCGTAGGCGATCGAGTCCGAGAAGCAGAACGCGGCGCTCGGGCGGTGCTCGGCGGTGAGCACGGCGCGGGCGACGTCGGTTGCCTCGTGGAGCTCATAGGGCGCGCTCACGACGCTGACGTCGAGCCCGAGCCGGTCGGCCTCGGAGCCGACGTAGACCTCGGCCGGCCGGTCGTTGGTTGGCGAGCCGGGCGGTCGCAGCACGGCGATCCGGTGGTGGCCGAGCGCGTGCAGGTGCTCGAGCGCCCGCCGCACGCCCGACCGGTTGTCGAACAGCACCTCGCCGGCGGCGCCGCGGCCCGGAAGGGCGTCGCCGATCGACACAACGGCCAACGATTCGGCGATCTCCGACCAGAATTCGTCCGATGGGTCGACCGGCGAGAGGATCAAGCCGTCGACCTGCTGGTCGCGGAGCTGCGTGGCGAGCGCGCGCTGGCGCAGCGGGTCGCCGCCGGCGTCAAGGATCAGGGCGTAGCGGTCGTGGGCGAGTAGGCACCGGCCGGCCTCGGCAACGAGGCGCTGCTGCCACAGATCCTCGAGTGAGGGGCCGAGAATCCCGACCATCCCGGTGCGACCGCTGGCGAGTGCCCGCGCAATCGGATTGGCTTCGTAGCCCAGTTCGTCGGCGACCTTGCGGACGCGTTCCTGGGTCTCCTCGGACACCTGGATCCCGCGCAGCGCGTAGGAGACGGCAGCCGGTGAGACTCCCGCGGCGTCGGCGACCTCCCGGATCGTCACCCGTTTGGCGGGAGGGCTCACGCCGCAAGCGTAGACGCCAGGACTTCTGGTCCCGCCAGCGGATTTGCACTGTTCGCGTCAATACTCCACCGGAGTTATTGACAAACGCCGTCTTAACCGCTTCACTTAACCGGTTCATGAACCGGTTAAGGCAAGATGAACCGTTCGTCGCGGACATTCACCAGCATCTGTGGCCCGAGTCGCTGATCGGTGCGCTGCGGGCTCGGACCGCGCCGCCGCGCCTGCGTGGCTGGACGCTCGAGCTCGCCGGCGAGCCCGACTACGTGGCGGATCCGCGCGACCACGATCCCGACGAGCGGGCCGAGCTGGCGCGCGGCGACGGGCTGGATCTGGCGCTCATCTCGCTCTCGAGTCCACTTGGGATCGAGTCGCTGGCGCCGGCGGAGGCGGGCGAGCTGCTCGACGCCTACCACGACGGTGCGGTGGCGCTGCCCGAGCCGTTCGGCGCGTGGGCGGCGGCGTGCCTCACCGACATCGATGCCGGCGCCCTGTCGCGGGAGCTCGCGCGCGGGTTCGTGGGGCTTCAGCTGCCGGCGACGGCGCTCCTCGACGCCGCCGGCTACGAGCACGTCGGGCCGCTGCTCGAGGTGCTCGAGGAGGAAGGACTGCCGCTGCTGGTCCACCCGGGGCCCGCAACTGCGATCCCGGGTGACCAACCAGCCTGGTGGCCCGCGATGGTCTCCTACGTCCAACAGATGCACGCGGCGTGGTTCGCGTTCCGGGTGCATGGCCGGCCTCGCCACCCGCGGCTCCGGGTCTGCTTCGCGCTGCTCGCCGGCCTGGCGTCGTTGCACGGCGAGCGGTTCGCGTCCCGCGCCGGCGACCGCGGCGTCGTCGACCGCGACGTGTTCCTCGACGTGTCCTCGTACGGCACCCGAGCGGTCGACGCGACCGTCCGGGTCGTCGGCATCGACGCGCTCGTCAATGGATCTGACCGGCCATACGCCGAGCCCGTGTCGCTCGACCTAAGCCCGGCGGCGCTGCACGCGATCCGCAGCGCCAACGCAATGCGTCTGCTCTACCCCGAGGAGGTGTTCGATGATCTGGCAATCGCTTCCCCCGCGTAATCTCGACCGCGCCGAGCTACAGACGCTCGTCGATGGGCTCGCGAACGAGCCCGATCGGTGGCGGGAGCACATCGCGTTCGAAGGCGGGCAGCGCCACTATGTCTCGCTGCACCGGGACGAGTACGTCGACGTGTGGCTGCTGTGCTGGGTGCCGGGCGACGACACGGGCTGGCACGACCACGACATCTCCTCGGGTGCGGTCCGGGTGGTGCGGGGAGCTGTGCGTGAATCGAATCCGCGGATCGGGGGAGAACCGGCGGTCCGCGTCGTCACCGAGGGCGGGTCGTTTTCGTTCGGCCCCGAGCACATCCATCGCCTTGCCGGCGAGGACGAACTCGCGGTGTCGATCCACGCCTACTCGCCGCCGCTATGGCGACTCGGGCAGTACTCGATCGACGACGACGGGGTGATGCGCCGCGCGTCGGTCAGCTATGCGGATGAGCTCCGTCCGCTCGAGGGGAATCTGGCTGCGTGACGCCCGGAGCGGTCGTCGGCTGCGTCAGTCGATCGACGATCTCCTCGAATGCCCGATCCGCATAGCCGCGCAACTCGGAATCGCTGAGAAGCTGGATGGGGTGGCGGATGAACACCATCCGGTAGTCGGGCATGCCGAGCAGGCGCGCCTGCTCGAGCGCCTCGTCGACGAACGGCTCGGTCGCCACGGCCGCCGTGGCAACGCCACGGCGCTCGAGCTCCACCATGTCGCGCACACTGCACGACGTGCACGATCCTCAATCGGCGAGGCCCTCGACCGCGAGATCGCCGCGGTCGGCGATCTGGCGCACGATCTCCGGGCTGGCGGGCTTGGAGAAGATCTCCTTCACGACCCGGAAGGTCACCGCCCCCCGCGACTGGAGCAACTCCTCTATCCGGTCGAGGAACTCGTCGCCACGGCGCTTGGTGATGTCGAGCAGCGCCACGCGCGCGCCGCTCAGATCGGCGGGGCGCGGGGCGAGCGGCTCGGTCACCCGGGACCGCTCGTCGAATGGGCTCACGTAGTCCACTGAACCTCCTTTGAGATCGCCTCGGTGTTCATTCCGAGGCACGGACCGAACACCGCCGAGTAGCGGCCGGCCTCGCCCCCGGCGACCACGAGCATGATGTCGTCCGGGCTGTCCCACTTGTGAACCGGCTGCTCGTCTCCAGCCGCGTTCACGAACGGCGTGGTCTCACCCCAGCGCAACGAGCCCGCCGGCCGGACGACAGCCGAGAACATCTCCTCGCGGACGCGCTCTTTGCTCCAGCCCCACTCCGCGAACGACCGGGCGTGCTCGGGACAGATCACGAACAGCGACGCTCCTCCGAGCGGCCACCAGTTCGGGCTCCAGGTGGCGGCGGCCGCCTCGCCCAGCACGCCGGCCAACTCGAGCGGCCCGGTGCTCCGGTGATCCGAGATCGACAAAGGTGCATCCGCGCCGATCACCGTGACGACGGACGAAGACCCCGAGAAGCCACGCGAGCAGTGGAGCGGCTCCCACGGACTGAGCTCCTCGTCCTCGGCGAAGCACATCGAAAGCTTGCCCGGGTTGCCGAGCGTCGAGCGGTCCAGTCGCCCCGGAAAGCCGCCGCCGGTGAGGCTCACCACGAGCCGGACCGCCCGCCCGATTGTCATGTTCGGTCGCCACCCGGGGCCGAGTGCCCCAACGGAGCCGTTCAACCCGACCGCCTCGCGCACCGGACCATTGACAACGATTACCTGACCACAAGGCTGCGTGGTTACCGCCTGACCGCCCACGTTGAACGCCGGCTCCAAAACCGCCTCGACGGCGGCGATGACGACCGGGAAGTACTCGGGCCGGCACCCCGCCAAAACCGAACAGGCCGCCACGCGCTCCAACGTCACGCGCGCCATCGCCGGCGCGATCTCGCCGAGCAGCCTGGAACCGTCGCGCCCGCCCAGCATTGCATCCACGCGTTCAACCGTCGGCGGGATCGCCGGGAGCCCATCGGTCCAGCCCCGCTCGAACATCTCCTCGAGCTCGTCGAACGCGCCGGCGCCGTCGAGCGCTCGCAACGACTCGGCGTCGTAGGTGTTCTTGGCCGCGCATCCGGGCTTGCGTACCGGTGACTCGTCCGTGACGGACACGGACAACAGCGTGCGCAGCGCAGCGGCATCCCAACCCACCACGCGGTTGACCTCATGTCCGTCGCGATCGATCAGGACTGCGGTCGGGAGGCTCTGGAGCGAGTAGGCGCGCGACACGTCATACGGCGCCGGGTCAGAGAGCACGTCGCCGACGAATCCGGTGCGCCGAGAGACTCGTGCCGCGACCTCGAGTGGGTCCTCGAACACCGCGGCGACGCGGACGCCCGCGCGGGTCAGATCGGGGATGGCCGGTGATAGGCGGCGTAGCGTGAGAGTGCACGTCGGGCACTCCTCGGACACAAACAGCAGCAGCGCAGGTCCGCTGGCGTGGAGATCGGACAGCGCCAGCGAATGCCCGGCGACGGAGGGCAACGTGAACTCGGGAGCGACGGCGAGCGTGGTCATGCCGGGGTCGGCGCGGTCGCCCGGGGGTCGCCGGCGACCACCTTGCCGCCCTGAATCACCATCCAGATCCGGTCGGGGTCGCGAAGCATCCGGACGTCAGCGAGCGGGTCGCCGTCGACCACCAGGAGGTCGGCCACCGCCCCAGGGGTTACGGTGCCGACGTCCGACGCCAGTCCGAGCGCCACGGCCGATCCGTGCGTCGCCGCGCAAACACCTTCGAGAGCGGAGAGGCCGCCGTCGACCATCCGCACGAGCTCAATCGCGTTGTCGCCCGGCGGACCGCTGTCATGCCCCATGGCGATCGTCACGCCCAAGGACCGGGCGGCGATCAGCGTCGCGTAGGCCTCTTCGCGCTGGCGCTTGGCCTGCTCGACCAGCGCCGGCGGGAAGTCGTCGGTGAAGCGGTCGGCGAGGTCGTGGAATGTGCTGAGCGTGGGCACGAGCACGATCCCGCGCTCGGCCATCTCCTCGAGCAGCGCCGGCTCGCGGTGCAGCGACAGGCCGTGCTCGATCGTGTCGACCCGTTCCGCGACGGCGAGCCGCGCCCCCGCCAGCCCCTCCACGTGGGCCGCCACCCGGACACCCAGGCGGTGCGCCTCGTCCACGATTGCCGCGAGCTCCAGACGCGTCATCTGCGCCGGCTCGGGGTCCTCGGCCAGCACCGAGCGCGCGCCGGTCGCCATCAGCTTGACGTAGTCAGCGCCGCGGCGGAGCTGCTCGCGGACAGCGCGCCGCATGTCGTCGGGCCCGTCGGCCTCGCGGTACATCGTGGTGAAGATCGCACCGCCGGGAGCGGTCGCCGAGATGATCCGCCCGCACGACAGGATCCTCGGTCCCGGGATGATCTCGAGCCGGACGGCCTCTCGCAACGCGATCGCCTCGTCGTCATAGCTGCCAACGTCCCGAACCGACGTCACTCCCGCCGACAACAGGACCCGGGCGGTCTTGGCGAGGATGAAGTAACCGAGCTCGCGCCGGCGCGGTAGCTCGCCGTGGAGCTCCGGCGGCGGACCGAAGCCGGGACTGCGGAACACGTCGCTCGACAGATGAGCGTGCGCGTCGATCAGCCCCGGCATGAGCGTCCGACCTTCGAGGTCGAGCGCGCCGTCGGGTGAGGAACCCTCCGAGACCTCCACGATGCGCCCGTCCTCCACGAGCACCGACGCGCGCTCGAGTGGGGCGCGTCCCGTGCCATCGATCACGCGGGCGTTCGACAGGAGCATCTCGGTGGCACCGTACACCCTAAAGCTCCGTTAACTTGACACCGCGAGCACGGGTGTGAAAGAAACCTGTTGGTCCATCGGTTGAACACCGTTCTACCGGCGGGACCGAGGAGAGATGGAAGCCACTATCGGGTATCAACCGGGCCGCCGCCGGGGCGCCGCGTCGCCGGGGATCGTGGCCGTCCTCGACGTGCTCGAGATGCTGGATCGTCACGGACCGGCAACCCTCGCGCAACTCGCCCGTGAGACCGGGATCGCCAAGAGCACCCTGCACCGGGTGTGCTCGATGATGTTCGAGCGTGGCTGGGTCGCGCGCGACCCGCGAAGCGGCTACCTAGAGCTCGGACCCAGGGTGGCGTGGCTGGCACAGACGGCGCCGGTCTCTCCTCTCACTGCAGCGTTCCAGGACGTCGGCCGGAGGCTCGTTGCCCGTCATAACGAGACCACGTGCCTGACCATCCTCGACGGACGCGAGACTGTGTTCATCGCCAAGGAGGAGACCACCCACCAGGTCCGTCTGGTCACGACGGTCGGGAGCCGGCTGCCGGCGTTCGCCGGGGCGTCGGGCCGGGTGCTGCTCGCCGACCGGTCCGAGGACGAGGTCGCCGCGCTGTACGCGGGCTGCGATCTCGTGACGCCGACCGGCCGGCGGCTCGACGGGCTCGACAAGCTGTTCGAGATTCTGCGCACTGCCCGTCGGCGAGGCTACGCCGAGAACCTCGACGAGACCGCGCTCGGCTTGCATTGCCTCGCCGCCCCGGTCGGCCCGCCCGGCCGCGTGGTCGCGGCGATCACGCTGTGCGTCCCGACCGGACGGATGAGCGCGGCTCGCAAGCGCGACATGCTGCCCGACTTGCTCCGTGCCGCGCGAGACATCGTTCCGAGTCCTGGCAATGGCCGGTTGGCCTCACCTGAGGCTACTCGACCAAATCAATCAAGTAAGTTAGCTACGTTTGGTGCGTCGACAGCGGCGCCCGACTCGACTCCAAAAGAAAGGTGGCTCAATGAGTCGCGGGAACAGTGAGCTGGATCGGCTCCGTGAGGGGCGCACCGACCTCGAGAACCACTACATCGATGAGCTCGTCTCCGGGAATGTGAGCCGCCGGGACTTCCTGCGCCGCGGCAGCATGATCGGCATGTCGGCGCCGTTGCTGGGCGCGATTCTGGCCGCGTGCGGGTCTTCGTCCAAGACGACCTCCGCAGCGGGAGGCACGAGTACGTCGAGCGCCCCCGCGACGAAGGGCGGGACGCTCCGGATCGGCGCCGTGACCCCGGCCGCCGCAGTCAACCCGCTCACGGTCTCGGACGCCGGCGGGCTGCTGATGCTCAACCAGACCGGCGAGTTCCTGATCTTCGACTCGAACCTGAAGCTTC
>Ga0335080_10003577_pt1 | contig 15721 bp, 12 predicted proteins | sample Lox_Sample_34_FD_206720 | JGI IMG/M metagenome (GOLD analysis project Ga0335080, IMG submission 206720) | Soil microbial communities from Loxahatchee National Wildlife Refuge, Florida, United States - Lox_Sample_3.4 | ecosystem: Environmental > Terrestrial > Soil > Wetlands | place: USA...
CAAGACAATCCTCCGTGCGCACGCCGCCGAGATCCAGGCGCAGCTCAAGGCGGGTCAGGACGCCCGCCGGTCGCTTCACGACGCGATCCTGACGGACCCCATCGACGAGCCGACCATTCGCGGGCGCGCCGCGGACCTCTCGAAGGTCGAAGGTGACGGGGCGCTCCTCTACGCGAAGGTTCGCTCGGAGATCTATCCGCTGCTGCGCGATGACCAGAAGCAGAAGATCGTGGACTTCCGCGCCAAGATGCGCGCGAAGGGCGACCGCACCGTCCGCAGCGTCGAAGACTTTCTGAGCGAGGGGGACAGCAAGTAGTGCCGGGTCCCGCCGCCGGGGACGCGCCGCGGGGCGCGGGCTCGGCCGCGAGCGCCGCCGAGGCGCTGCTCGTCGAACGCGCCTGTCGGGGGGACGAGGACGCCTTCGGCGAGCTCGCCCGCATCGCGGGCGCGTCGGCGATCGCGGCGGCGCGCCGCATCACGCGGGATCCGGCCCTCGCGGAGGACGCGGCGCAGGAGGCGTTCCTCCGGGCATTCCGGGCGCTGCCCCGTTACCGCCACCAGTCGTCGTTCACCGCGTGGGTGCGCACGATCGCGGTCAACGCGGCCATCGATCTGGTCCGGCGGCGGCGCCCCGAGGTGCCGGTCGCGGAGCGCGCCGTCTCGGCGAGCGAGGAGAAGCGTATCGAGGACGTGGATCTGCTGCGGCGCGCGCTCTCGACGCTCGCTCCGATCGACCGGGAGATCCTGCTGGCGCGCGAGCTCGAAGGCATCGGCGACGAAGCGATCGCGAAGAGGACGGGTCTGACGGTCACGAGCGTCCGGGTCCGCGTCCATCGGGCGCGAAAGAAACTGAGAGCGAAATTCCGGGAGGAAAAGTCATGAATTGGAGTCATCGGGAAGCGGGATGCCCCGAGCTTTCGGGAGAGGCGCTCGAGCGGCATCTGTTCGTCTGCGAAGCGTGCCGCGACGACGCACGGATGGCGTCGGCCTGGAAAGCCCTCGCCGCGAGTCCCGAAGGCGCCGAGGCCCGCGTCAGCGAAGCCTTCCTGTCGCGGCTCTCCGCCGCGCGGCGCCGCGATGGAGTCCGCGTGCGGCGGCGCCGGTACCTGCTCGCCGCGGCGGCGGTGCTGCTCTTCTTTTTCGCCGCCGGGACCAGACAGTCCCGGCACGGCACCGTCGACACCGATCGGCCGCCCGAGGAGGCGTTCTCGAGCCTCACGAGCACTCCCGTTCTCGAAGGATTGCTGCCGGAGTAGCCGTCAGCTCTCAGCTGTCGGCTTTCAGCCAGAACGCCGGCGTCCTTTCGGCTGATAGCTGATAGCTGACAGCTGATAGCTTCTCCCCAATGCTGCGTCTCACGACGGCCGGGGAGTCGCATGGCCCGCGCCTGACCGCGATTCTCGAAGGCATCCCCGCGGGCCTGCGGGTCGATCCCGTCTTCGTCGGCCGCGAGCTCGCCCGGCGCCAGCACGGCTACGGCCGCGGCGGCCGAATGAAGATCGAGCAGGACGAAGCGATCTTCGAAGGCGGTCTCCGCGGGGGCGCGACGCTCGGCTCCCCCATCGCCATTGGCATCCTCAATCGCGACTACCCGAACTGGGAGGCGGTGATGGGACCGCTCGCCGTCGACCCCGCAGCGGCGCACGAGCGGCGCCTCACGCGTCCGCGTCCGGGGCACGCGGATCTCGCCGGCGGCGCCAAGTACGGCGCACGGGACCTCCGCGACGTCCTCGAGCGCGCGTCCGCCCGAGAATCCGCGGCGCGCGTGGCGGCGGGCGCGATCTGCAAGCTCCTCCTCCGCGAGTGCGGCATCGAGGTCCGCAGCGGCGTCCTCGCCGTCGGCGCCGCCGCCGACACGACTTCTCCCCGCTCATTCGCCGCGCTCGAGCGCGTCCGGGAAGACTCGCCGCTGCGCGCGATCGATCCGTCGGCCGAGGCGAAGATGGTCGCGGCCGTCGACGCCGCCCGGCAGGCGGGCGAGACCCTCGGCGGCGCGATCCTCGTGGGCGCGCGCGGCGTGCCGGCCGGCCTCGGCTCCTACGTCTCCTGGGATCGGAAGCTCGACGGGAAAATCGGACGGACGCTCTTCTCCGTGCCCGCCGTGAAGGCCGTCGAGCTCGGGAGCGCGATCGAGGCCTCGCGGGGTCCCGGATCGCAGGCGCACGACGAGATCGAGCCCGGGCCGGAGGGCCTGCGGCGGCGCACCAACCGGGCGGGCGGGCTCGAGGCCGGCGTGACCAACGGCGAGGATGTGATCGCCGTCGCCTACATGAAGCCCATCTCGACGCTCGCCCGCGGACTCGATTCCGTGGACCTCGAGACGGGAGAACCGGCGCGCGCCGCCTACGAGCGCAGCGACGTGTGCGCCGTTCCGGCCTGCGGCGTGATCCTGGAGGCGATGCTCGCGTTCGTGCTCGCCGAGGCGCTTCTCGATCTGACCGGGGGCGACCGCGTCGAGGATGTCCGGGCCCGCCTCGCCGCCCACCGCGAACGCGTGGCCCGATACCCGCGCTGACCGCGCCCGTCGAGCGATCGCGGCCTCAGGGCAGGCCCGGCAGGGAGTCCCAGGGCTCGGGCGCCGAGGTCGCGCGCATCTGCTCGAGCGAGCGGTGGCGATCGTCGAGCCCGCCGCCGAGGATCGCGAAGAGCGGGTCCGTCGGCCGGAACCGGCCGGCCTCGAGCCGCCACAGCTCGTAGTGCACGCGCGGCGACTGGGCCCAGCCCGTTTTCCCGACGACGCCGAGCCGCTGCCCGCGCTTCACGCGGTCGCCGCGGCGCGCCTCGGCGCGATCGAGATGGCCGAAGAGCGTCGCGAGACCCGGCCCGTGCGAGATGACGACGAGAGTTCCGAACTGCCAGAGGCGCGGCGCGAGATCCCGGCGGGCGCGGCCGGTGAAGACGACGCGTCCGTCGGCGGGCGCGACGACCGCCGTTCCCTCGGGCGCCGCGAGGTCGAGCCCGCAGAAGAACTCCTCCTGCCCCGTCCACGGCGAAACGCGCGGCCCGAAGAGCGCCGCCGGCTCGTAGAGGTCGCCGCCGATCGGGACGATCGAAGGCGTTCGCGACGCGAGCGTCGGGTCGGAGCTCTCGACACCCTCGAGCGTTTCGCGCGCGCGCTCGAGAGCGCGGAGATACACCTCCACCTCCGCCGGCAGACGTTCGGCGTCCGGCCCGAGCAACAGACCCCGCGCCGGATCCAGGGCCCGCGGCCAGCGCGCCGACTCGAGGCCGTAGAGGAAGGCGATCTTCGAGAGCCGGTCGCCCCACGCGAGAGCGCGGGCGGCGGTTCCGGACGCCTCTCGCTGCGCGGCCGCCTCGGCATGACGCGCCGACTCGAGCTCGCGCTCGCGCACGGAAAGCTCGGCGTCGCGCGAGAGGCGCGCGAGGACCGCGGGCACGGTAGCCCACAGAGAGACGAACGCGAGCGCGGCGAGCGCGGCGGCGGCGACGAGAAGGCGCTCGCCCGCCGGACCGATCGGCCAGACGTTTACGGCGCGCCGGCCGGTCGACGGGTGGTACTGGATCTCCATTGCCCGGGGCGGACGACTTACTTCGCGTCCCGAAAGACGGCGCGCAGGCCGAGCTCGCGCGCGTCGCCGCCCGGGATGCCGAGCGCCCGGGGAACGAACGAGTGCGAGAGCGTGAAGACGACGGCCGCGGCTGCGGCGTCGGCGCGCCGCGGAGCGCCGGCGACGCGCAGGTTCACGGCGGCGCCCGGAGCCACGGTGCCGTGCCACAGGAGCGCGCCGAACGCCGTCGCCCGGACCTCGACGGGACGGCCCAGAGGCGAAAAATTCGCGAGCGCGAACCGGATCTCCTCTCCCGGTTGCGGCCGCAGCGCGAAGTGCCGCTGCGTCCACCGAAACCCGCCGCCCGGCTCGGGCGGATAGAGACCGAGACGCGGGGCGTAGCGAAAAGCCTCCGCTTCGCGCGCCGTGGACGCGGCCGAGACGAGCGCCGCGAGCCCGTAGAGAACGACGGCGGCGGTGAGCCAGTGCCGGCCGCGAAATGCCGGGGCCGGCGCGGCCGCGGCCGGCGGCGCCGCGACGGAGGCGGCGAGAAAGAACAGGAGCCCGGCGTCCGGAGCCAGCCAGTGCGAGCCCACCGCGAGCACTCCGAGAAACGCGAGCGCCGCGACCGCGCACGCCGAGGCGACGCCCTCGTCCCGCCCTCCTTCGACCCGCCGCAGCGCCTCGCGCGCGAGCGCCACCACGAAGACGAGCGTGACGCCGAGGCCGAGAAGACCCGTCTCGGCGAGCGCCTGGAAGTAGGCGCTGCCCGGGTTGTCCCGCATCTTCCACCGCACGCCCTCCGCGCGCAGGAGGTCCGGAAGACGCCACGTGAAGACGCCCATCCCCCCGCCCTCGAGGGGATGCTCCCGGAAGAGGCGCAGCGCCGCCCGCCACAGCACCGGACGCGCCGAGGCGCGGGCCACCACGGACTGCGACGCGTCGAACGTGTCCGCCAGCCGGCCGCCGAGCGTGCCGGGAGTTCCCGACGTCAGGAGCGCGGCGAGCGCGAGAACCGCGAGGGCCGCAGCCGCGAGCCCGAGGATCCGGGCCGACCGCGCGCGGCGACGCAGAATCACGAGCAGCGCGAGGCTTCCCCCGGCCACGAGCAGGCCGCTTCGCGAGCCGGAGAGGAGGAGTCCGGCGCCGAAGAGCAGGAGGCCGCCCGCGGCGAGCCCACGCCGGCGCGTGTCGCTCCAGCGGCCGGCAGCGACGACGAGCGAGATCCCGCAGAGGAGGCCGAGAGAATTCGGGTCGGCGGCGCCTCCCGAGAGCCGTCCCGTCATCCGCCAGAAAGGATGGGATTCCGGCGGCAGGATCGCGAGGCGCTGGAGAACGGCCGCGGCCGCGGACACGGCGGTGCCGACGAGCGCAGCGTCCAGGACCCGCCGCCGGACGTCGCGGCCCGAGCGCCGCATCAGCAGGAAGAAGGTCGCGCCGGATGCGAGCGCCCCGAAGGAAATCAGGCTCTCGCGCAGCGCGGTGGATTCCGGGAGCCCCTCGCCGTTGACGGTGCGAAGGGCCAGGCCATGGACGAGGGCCCAGACGGTGCGCGCCTGCGCCGCGGCGAGGAGGGTCGCGAGCCCCCAGAGGACGAGGAGCGCCTTGAGCGGCGCATCGGCACCGGAGGGATCCGGCCGCGTCTCGAAGTCGTAGATGAAGCGGAAAGTCCAGCCCGCGGCGAAGCCGGCGAAGAGAACGATGGGCCACGCCGCGGCGTCGTGGCCGCCGGCGAGGCGCGCGAGCAGCCCCGTGCACGGAAAGAGCAGGGCGAGCAGGCGCGCGCCCCTGGCCCAGCGCTGGGCCGCCGCAAGCGCGAGCGCGAGGGAGAGTCCGAGAAGCGGCAGCCGGTCGGGCGCACCGGCGGGAAACGCGGCGGAGAACGCCAGCCCGTAACCGGCGAGCGCGAGGAAGAAGAGCAGGACGCGGGCGAACGTCCCCGGCGTCCGGCGGCCGGCGGCAGTCCCCCCCTCGCTCATCCGCTCAGCGACTCACTCGGCGCGGCGATCGATCCGTCTCCTCATCCGCGGTGGTACTCCTGAAGCGCCGCGACGCTGCCGGCCTCCTCCTTCAGCGCGCGGATGCCCTCCACGGCCGCTGCCGAGGCCGACAGGGTCGTCAGGCACGGGATCCCGAGACGCAGGGCCGCCGCGCGGATCGCCGTCTCGTCGAAGTGCGACTCCCGGCCGAGCGGCGTGTTGACGACGAGCTGGATGTCGCCCGCCTCCATCCGGTCGACCGCATTGGGGTGCCCCTCGTTGACCTTGAAGATGCGCTCCGCCGAAAGCCCCGCCGCTTCGAGCGCCGCGCGTGTGCCTTCGGTCGCGCAGAGCGCGAACCCGAGATCGGCGAGCTCGCGCGCGATCGAAATCGTCGCCGGCTTGTCGTAGGAGTTGACAGTCAGGAACGCCCGCCCGGTCTTCGGCAGTCGCGTGCCGACCGCCTCGCAAGCCTTGGCGAATGCGCCGCCGAACCGCGGCGAGATGCCCATGACCTCGCCGGTCGACTTCATCTCCGGGCCGAGAAGCGTGTCCTCGCCCGGGAACTTCTTGAATGGAAACACCGGGCCCTTGATGAAGAAGTCGACGGGATCGCGCTCTGGAGGGAGGTTGAGCGCGGCGAGCGACTCGCCCGCGGCGATCCGCGCCGCCGCCCGCGCCATCGGCACGCCGATGGCTTTCGAGACGAATGGAACCGTGCGCGAGGCGCGCGGGTTGACCTCGAGGACATAGAGCTTTCCCCGCTGCGTCGCGAACTGGATGTTGACGAGGCCGCGCACGTCGAGCGCCCGCGCGAGCCGCCGCGTCGCCTCGCGGATCTCCGCGAGGAGCGGCGGCGGGACCTGCCAGGCGGGGAGGACCGAGAACGAATCGCCCGAGTGGATCCCGGCCTCCTCGATGTGCTGCTGGATGCCGCCGATCCAGGTGTCCTTCCCGTCCGAGAGGGCGTCCACGTCGTACTCGTAGGCGTCGTCCAGAAAGCGGTCGATGAGCACCGGATGATCGGGCGAGCTCTCGCGCGCCCGCTCGACGTAGCGCGTCAGGTGCGCGTCGTCGAACACGACCGCCATCGCGCGCCCGCCGAGGACGTACGATGGCCGCACCATGAGCGGATACCCGATGCGGCGGGCGGCCTCGAGCGCCTCCCCCCCCGTCCGCGCCTCGGCGTGCTCGGGCGCCTGGATCGAGAGGTCGCGCAGGAGCGCGCCGAACCGGCCGCGGTCCTCGGCGAGGTCGATCGACTCGGGCGACGTGCCCCAGATCGGGTAGCCCGCGGCCTCCAGGGGGCGCGCAAGCTTCAACGGCGTCTGCCCGCCGAACTGCACGAGGATGCCGTCGGGTCTTTCGTTGTCGAGCACCGCCGAGACGTCTTCGAAGGTCAGCGGCTCGAAGTAGAGGCGGTCGGAGGTGTCGTAGTCCGTCGAGACGGTCTCCGGGTTGCAATTGATCATCACCGTCTCGAGGCCCTGCTCGGAGAGGGCCTGGCAGGCGTGCACGCAGCAGTAGTCGAACTCGATGCCCTGGCCGATCCGGTTCGGTCCGCCGCCGAGCACGACGACCTTGCGCCGCGCCGTCCGAACCGACTCGTTCTCGTCCTCGTAGGTCGAGTAGAAGTACGGGGTCTCGGCCTCGAACTCGGCCGCGCACGTGTCGATCGTCTTGAAGACGGGCGCGAGCGCGAGCAGCTTCCGGCGCTTTCGGACGACGTCCTCGCGGACTCCCAGAGCGCGCGCGATCGCGCCGTCCGACAGGCCGAGGCGCTTGGCTTCGCGGAGCTCCTCGCGGGAGATGTCCTCGATCCGCCGCCCCGCGAGACGCGACTCCTCGGCCACCATCCGGCCCACGGCGTCGAGGAACCACGGATCGATTCGCGTCGCGGCGGCGATCTCGTCGACCGACATGCCGTCCCGAAACGCCCGGCGCAGGTGGAAGAGGCGTTCCCAGGTCGGCGACGAGAGCTTGCTCAGCAGCTCCCCGCGCGGCAGCGCCGGCCCGCCGTCGTCGAGGCCGTCGCGCCCGATCTCGAGCGACCGGACCGCCTTACCGAGCGCCTCCGCGAACGTCCGGCCGATCGCCATGGCCTCTCCGACGGACTTCATCTGGATCGTCAGGCGCGGGTCGGCGCGCGGGAACTTCTCGAACGTCCACCGCGGAATCTTCACGACGACGTAGTCGAGCGAGGGCTCGAAACAGGCCGGCGTCTTCTTCGTGATGTCGTTCGGAATCTCGTCGAGGGTGTACCCCACCGCGAGGAGGGCCGCGATCTTCGCGATCGGGAACCCCGTCGCCTTCGAGGCGAGCGCCGACGAGCGCGACACGCGCGGGTTCATCTCGATGACGACGCGCCGTCCCGTGACCGGCTCGACCGCGAACTGGATGTTGGAGCCGCCGGTGTCGACGCCGACGCGCCGGATGACGGCCTTGGCCTCGTTGCGCATCTCCTGGTACTGGCGGTCGGAGAGCGTCATCTGAGGTGCCACGGTGATCGAGTCGCCGGTGTGGATTCCCATCGCATCGAAGTTTTCGATCGAGCAGACGATGATGACGTTGTCGGCGCGGTCGCGCATCACCTCGAGCTCGAACTCTTTCCAGCCTTCGACGGACTCCTCGATCAGGACCTCGTGCACCGGCGACTCGGAGAGCCCGTGCGCCACGGCCCGGCGGAATTCCTCCTCCGAGCGCGCCCATCCGCCGCCGCTCCCGCCGAGCGTGAAGGACGGCCGCACGACCGCCGGCAGTCCCACCTCTCGCCGCACGGCTTCCGCCTGCTCGAGCGACCGCGCGGTTCCCGAGCGCGGCACCGCGGCGCCGATCTCGAGCATCGCCTTCTTGAAGAGCTCGCGGTCCTCCGCGAGGCGCACGGATTGCGCGCTCGCACCGATGAGCTTCACGCTCCATTTTTCGAGGACGCCGCGGTCCTCGAGCGCCAGCGCCAGGTTCAAGGCCGTCTGGCCGCCGACCGTCGGGAGAATCGCGTCCGGCCGCTCCCGCTCGACGATCCGTTCCAGGAATTCGGGCGTGAGGGGCTCGACGTAGGTCGCGTCGGCGAGCTCCGGGTCGGTCATGATCGTGGCCGGGTTCGAGTTCACGAGCACGACCCGGTAACCCTCGCGCTTGAGCGCGCGGACGGCCTGCGTTCCCGAATAGTCGAACTCGCAGGCCTGCCCGATGACGATGGGGCCCGACCCGATGACGAGGATGTTGTGGATGTCGTCGCGCCGGGGCATTTCCGGGCGCGAGATTAGCAGGTTGCGCGATCGGCGCGCGATGCCGAACGCGCTACGGGCCGCTCAACCGCGATTCACGACGCGCGCCGTCCTCCCGGTCTCGGTCTTCTCGTCGAGCCGCGCCGGCGCCACGGCGTCGCAGCGGCCGGTCAGAATCGTTCCCGACACGCCGAGCGCGAAGACCTGGCCGCCCGACCAGAAGACCCCCGAGAGGTCGTTCGCGGTCCCCGAATCGACGCTCTCCCAGGCCGCGCCGTCGGGGCTCTCGACGCGCGCGCCGCTCTCGCCGACCGCGACGAGGCGCGTCCCGGTCCAGGCGACGCCCGTCAGCCGCTCCTCGACGCCGGCCGAGCCTTCGATCCAGAGGAGGCCGTCCGGGCTCGTGAAGACCGAGCCGCCGTCGCCCACGGCGACGAACCGGCTTCCGGCCCACGTGACCGACGAGATCGTTCCTCCCGATTGGCTCAGCGCTCGCGTCCAGCGGACGCCGTCGGGGCTCGTGAAGATCAGCCGCGCCTCTTCGCCGCCGACGGCCACGTAGAGCGATCCGTTCCAGGCGATCTGGTTCAGCCGGTTTTGGAACACGGTGGCGATCCGGCGCCACGTCGTTCCGCCGGTGCTCTCGAGGACCTGGCCGTCCGTCCCGACCGCGAGGAACCGTCCGCCGTCCCACAGCACGTCGAAGAGCCACCCCGGGCCGTCCGGCGTTCGCACGGTCCAGGTCGTGCCGTCCGGCGACGTCACGACGCGTCCCCCCTGGCCGACGGCGACGAACTCCGAGCCGCTCCAGGCGACGCCGAGGAGCCAGTTGCCGACTCCGGAATCCACGCGGCTCCACGCTTCGCCGTCGGTCGACACGACGATCGTGCCGTAGACGCCTACGGCCACGTAGGTCTGTCCGTTGAAAGCGATGTCCGACAGCGTCGTCCGGATGCCGGGGTAACGGTTGGTCCAGGAGGCCGCGTCCGAGCCTGCGAGGATCGTTCCGCGGGCCCCGACCGCCACGAGCGTCGCGCCGTTCGAGGCGAGGCGCGTCAGATCGCTCGCGGTCGGAGAGGCGACGGCGCTCCACGAGACGCCGTCTCCGCTCTGGAAGATCGAGCCACCCGCGCCGACGCCGACCCAGCCGGAGCCCGTCCATCGGAGGGACGCGATCGTGCTCTGGATGTTGGGCGAGCCGCCGTCCCACGACACGCCGTCGGAGCTCGAGAGGATCAGCGCGTATCCGGGAAAGATCGTGCCCCACGTCACGAAGGAAGCGCCGTTCCAGGCGACGCTCGAGAACGAGCCGACCCACCCCTCCGACGCCTGCCAGCGCGAACCGTCGTCGCTCCAGAGGAGCGTCCCGTTCTGCCCGACCGCGACGAACCGGCCGGCGCCGAAGGCTGCGTCGGAGAGCGTCTCGGCCGTGCCCGAGGATGCCGACTCCCAGGTCCGCCCGTCGCGCGACGTCAAAATCGCCCCGGAGTCGCCGACCGCGAGCAGACGTGAGTCGCTCCAGATCACGCGCCGGAGGTTCGCGCTCACGCGCGTGGGCTGAGGGGACCACAGGCCGCCGTCCGGGCTCGTGAGCACGGACCCGCCGTCGCCGACCGCGACGAACTCGGATCCGGTCCAGACGACGTCGGCGAGGTCGTGCCGCGTGCGGGCGTTTCCGGTCGTCCAGTCCTGCCCGTCGGGGCTCGTCAGCACCGCGCCCGCCGCGCCGACCGCGACGAAGTGCCCGGCGCCCCACGCCACGCCGCCCAGACGATTTCCCTGCGGTCGCGGATTGGCCCAGTCCCAGACGCCGCATTCCAGGGCGGAGGACCATGCGACGCATCCGAGAAGTCCGGCGAGAACGAGCGACGCGCGTGCCCGCGCTTTGAACATGGCAGACCTCCGGGAGGACGGAGGAATTATATCGTCGGGCGCCGCGAAGGTCCGCCGATCTTCCGACGGGCTTCAGGACCTCGTCACTCGTAGCGCAGCGCCTCGGCGACGTTGACGCGTGCGGCGCGACGGGCCGAGAGCCACGAGGCGAGCAGAATCGCCGCCGCCGCGAAGCCGACGATCGCGGCGAGGTCCTGCGCGCGGACGCGAAACGGGATGAACGACACGAAATAGATCTGCGCCACGCCCGGCGGGAACGAGAGCAGCCGGAAGGTCGTGACCGCCCAGCAGACGAGGCTGCCGAAGGCGACGCCCGCCGCGACACCCGCCGCGCCGAGCAGGGCGCCGACCCAGAGGAACACGCGCGAGAAGAAGCCGGGCTCGGCGCCGAGGGAGGAGAGGACACCGATGTCGCGCTTCTTCTCCTGGACTCTCATGACGAGGGTCGCCACGAGGTTGAACGTCGAGACCGCGACGATCAGGCCGATCACGAGGAAGAGCGTCGTCTGCTGGACGCGCAGCGCCGCGAAGAGCCCGCCGTTCATCGAGAGGGTGTCGGCCACGGAGAAACCCTGCCCGGCGGCCACGCGGATCGCGGCCAGCGCCGCCGCACGGTCCCTTGGCGCCGCAAGCCCGATCTCGATGACGTTGGCGCTGCCGGGCATCCGCGCGAGCGCCTGGAGCGCTTCGCGCGTACAGAAGATCCACTCGGAGTCGTACTCGGCGAAGTTGGTCCGGAAGATCTTCGCGACACGGAAGCGCCCGGTCCGCGGCACGAGGGCCGAGGCCCCGAGCGTCGCGTCCGACACCGAAATGGCGATGGGATCTCCGACCTTCACGCCGAGCCCGCGCGCGAGCTCCGCGCCGACGGCGGCGCCGGGAAGCTCGCCGGGAGCCCCCGCGAGGTCCGCGCCGGCGAGAATCGCCGCGGTCTGCGGCGAGACCCGACCCTCGGCCTCCGGCTCGATTCCCTTGATCACCGCGTCGAGGCCGTCCGGCGTCTCGGCCGAGGCCGCCAGTCCCGACTGATAAACGACCGCCGACGTCGCGCGCACATCCGGAACTGCGGCCAGGCGGTTGCGCAGCGCCGCGATCTCCTCCGGCCCGGCCGGGACGAGCGGGTAGACGACCGCCTCGGCGTTGGCGCCGATCAACTTGTCGCGGATCTCCGTGCGGTAGCCCGAGAGGAGCCCCATCGCCACGACGAGCGCCGCGACGCCCAGGCCGATGCCGCCGATCGCGAGCAGGGAGACCGCCGAGACGAGCCGCGTCGGCCGCGAGCGCAGGTAGGCGAGCGCGACCTCGAGCGACAGGGGCATCAGGGACCCGCGGCAGCCATCCGGGAGGGGCTCCGGCGCATCGCGTCGATGAAGCTCTCGAAGAGGACGTTGGCGTCGTGCGGGCCGGGCGCCGCCTCGGGGTGGAACTGCGCGGCCAGGATCGGCAGCTCGCGGTGCCGGAATCCCTCGAGCGTGCCGTCGTTGAGGTTCCGGTGCGTGGGCTCGATCTCCGCGGGCAGGGTCCCGGGGTCCACTGCGAAACCATGGTTCTGCGACGTGATCGCCACGGCACCCGTCTGCAGGTCGCCGACCGGATGGTTCGCGCCGCGGTGCCCGAACTTCAGCTTGAACGTCCGCGCGCCGAACGCGAGCCCGAGGAGCTGATGCCCGAGGCAGATGCCGAAGATCGGCCGCTTGCCGATGAGTTTCTCGATCGTGGCGATCGGGCTCGCGAGCGCCGCCGGATCGCCGGGACCGTTCGACAGGAAGATTCCGTCGGGGTCGGACGCGAGGATCGCGTCCGCCGAAGCCGTCGCTGGAAAAACCGTCACGCGGCAGCCGGCGGCGTTGAGCAGCCGCACGATGTTGCGCTTCATGCCGTAGTCGACGGCGGCCACGTGGTGGACCGCGCCCGGCGCCTCGAAGACCGTCGTCTGCGAGGGCGACACCGCGAGCGCGAGATCGCTGCCCTCCATGCGCGGCGACGCGAGAACACGCGCGCGGAGCTCCTCCGGGTCGTCGATCTCGGTCGAGAGGCCGGAGCGCATCGCGCCCTCGGTCCGGATCCGCCGCACGAGCGCGCGCGTGTCGAGCCCGTGGAGGCCGAGGACGCCCGCCTTCTCGAGATATTCCGCGAGGCTCTGCTCTCCCCCGCTGCCGCTCCACCGGGTCGGAAAATCGCGCGCGAGAAACCCCGCCACGTGCACGCGGTCCGACTCGGCCTCCGCCTCGCGCACGCCGTAGTTGCCGACGTGCGCGGCCGTCATGACGACGATCTGCCCGGCGTAGGAGGGATCCGTCAGGACCTCCTGGTAGCCGCTCATCGCCGTGTTGAAGACGATCTCGCCGAACGACGTGCCCGGCCGGCCGATAGCCTCGCCGCGATACGCGGCGCCGTCCTCCAGGACCAGCAGCCCCTTCACGCCGAGCGTCCCACCACGGGGGCGAGATTACGGACCTGCTGCATGAGCTCCTCGAACATCTCGGGGAGGACCGCCTGCGGTCCGTCGGAGAGCGCCAGCTCGGGGTGATTGTGAACTTCGATGAGCAGGCCGTCCGCCCCGACGGCGACGGCCGCACGCGAAAGCGGCAACACTTTCTGTCGCTTGCCGGTGCCGTGCGACGGATCCACGACGATCGGCAGATGCGAGATTCGCTGAACGTAAGGGATCGCAGAAAGATCGAGCGTGTTTCGCGTGTGGTTGACGAACGTCCGCACGCCGCGCTCGCAGAGGATCACCTCGTAGTTGCCCTCGGCGAGCAGGTACTCGGCGGAGAGCAGCAGCTCCTCGATCGTGGCCGACATGCCGCGCTTCAGGAGCACCGGTTTGCGCAGGCGCCCGAGCCGCTTCAAAAGAGTGAAGTTCTGCATGTTCCGCGCGCCGACCTGCAGGCAGTCCGCATGCTCGGCGACGACGTCGACCGTGTCGGTGTCGAGCACCTCGGTCACGATCGGCAGTCCCGTCTCCTGGCGCACGCGCGAAAGGATGCGCAACCCATCGACCCCCAGACCCTGAAACGAATACGGCGACGTCCGCGGCTTGAAGGCGCCGCCGCGGTAGAGCGTCGCGCCCGCGGCCTTCACGAGATGCGCGATCTCGAGAGCCTGCTTCTCCGATTCGACCGCGCAGGGCCCGCCGACGACGACGAGACGGCTGCCGCCCACGGGAACGCCGCCCACCGAAACGACCGTCGTCTCCCGTTTGGCTTCCCGCGAGACGAGCTTGTACGGGGACGAGACCGGAATGACCTCGAGGACGCCCGGGAGGTTCTCGAACGCCGCCGGCTCGACGGTGCCCTTGTTGCCGGTGATTCCGATCGCGGTCCGCTGCGCGCCGGGGATCGGATGGGCCTGCAGTCCCAGGCCCCGAACGGTTTCGACGACACGCCGGACCTCCTCGGTGGAGGCGGCGGCGTCCATGACGATCAACATCGGGGTGCTATCATCTGAGGGGTCCGATGGCCTGTCAAACCCTGTCGGATCGGAGGTTTGCGCGCATGAAGCGGCTCGCCGGACTGTTCCTCCTGCTGCTCTTTTCCGCCGCGGCGGCCTCCGCCTACGTCATCAAGCTCAAAGACGGCTCGATGGTCTTCGCCAGGATGAAATACGAGGTCAAAGGGACCAAGGCGATCATCACGCTCGAGAACGGGACCGTGACGCAGATCGACACGGACAAGATCGATGTGGCGGGCACCGAGGAGTACAACAACAAGTACAGCGGCAACGTCATCGCGATCGACACGCCGGAGCAGAAGCTGCTGAACGCTCCCGGCGGGCCGCCGACGCCCGCGCCGCGTCTCCAGGATCTGGCGCGTCAGAGCAAGCTGCGGGGCGGACCCGCGGGCCTGCTGGCCTCCGCCGGCGCGTCGGGCACCACCGAGTCGAGCTCCAGCTCCTGGCAGGCGCCCGAGTCTCTCGTCCAGGCGGCTTTCTCGAAGGTCTTCGACGGCGCCTCGATTCCCCAGTGGCGGCTGACCAATTTCCGCGGCAAGACGCGGCTCCTCGCGACCACCAACAGCGAGGAGGCCGTCTTCACGGTCCTGTCGGCCACGGCGCGCGCCCTCCACGAGCTGGCGGACAAGGGTCGGGAAACGACCGTCGAGGTCGTGCTGACGACCGGGACCAACGAGCCGGCCGGAACGTTCGAGATGACGCCCGACCAGGCCGGCCGCCTGGTCGCGGGCACTCTTCCCGTCGGAGATTACTTCGTCCGCAACGTCGTCTTTTGATCGCCGTGAGGCCCACGGCCCGTCGCCCGCGCGACGAGGAAGGCATCCGAGAGGAGTCATGAAGCATCACCCGCCGCAGAACTACGCCAATCACCGGCGTTTCGTCCCGCTCTACCATTTCGTCCTCTTCGCCGTGTTCGTCGTCAACCTGCTCTGGGCGGTGGTGCGCGCGGTCCGCGGGTTCTCGTTCGACACGGCCTGGAACGTCGTCCTCGCGCTCGCCTTCCTCGGCCTTTTCTTCTACATGCGGATCTTCGCGCTGACGGCGCAGGACCGCATCATTCGACTCGAGATGCGGCTGCGCCTGAAGGAGATCCTTCCGAGCGAGCTGCGCGGCCGCATCCTCGAGCTCACGCCCGATCAGCTGATCGGACTGCGCTTCGCGAGCGACGCCGAGATGCCGGACCTCGTGCGCGAGGTGCTGACCAACGGCATCCAGGAGCGCGAGGTCATCAAGCGCAAGATCCGCGACTGGCAGGGCGATTATCTCCGCGTCTGAAGGCGGCGCGCGGACGCCATCCGCACGCAGAGCCAGGCGCCGAACGCAATCGCCGCCGCCCACACAGAGAACGCCATCACACGCGTGAGCGCCGCGAGGCCGCGGTCCCACGCCAGGATCCCGAGCTTGCCGAGCAGGTAGTTCCAGTCGTGAATCGGGTCCGGCACGAGCCCGACGAGCGGTAGCTCCCGGGCGCGCGCGTCCCCGATGTAGGTCGCCAGGTTCCAGAGCGAGAAGGACTCCCAGGCGGCGCCGACCGCCACGCCGAACCAGTCGCCCTGGCGGCCGAGGAGCCACGCGGCCGCGGCCGGCGCCGCGACCTGCGCGAGACTCCCGCCCGCGACGCCGACGAAGGTTCCGGCAAACCCGAGCAGCAGGTGTCCGA
>Ga0335080_10003578_pt1 | contig 15721 bp, 7 predicted proteins | sample Lox_Sample_34_FD_206720 | JGI IMG/M metagenome (GOLD analysis project Ga0335080, IMG submission 206720) | Soil microbial communities from Loxahatchee National Wildlife Refuge, Florida, United States - Lox_Sample_3.4 | ecosystem: Environmental > Terrestrial > Soil > Wetlands | place: USA: Florida...
CGCACCTATCGCAACATCACCGGGCTTCTGGAATCCGAAGGCGCTACCTGGCACGACGTTGTCCGCACCACCTGCTACCTCCGCGATATCGAGCGCGATTACGAGGCGTTCAACGAAGAGCGCACGCGCTTCTTCCTGGAACAGGGACTCGATCCGGTTCCCGCGTCAACCGGCATACAAGCCATCCTCTGCCGTCCCGAGCTGCTCGTCGAAATCGAAGCCATCGCCATGTTCCGCACCCTCCCAAAGGCATAATCCCGCACGGTGTGCGCCGGTACGCTACACCGGGGCATCCCGGTTCAACATCGTACCCCTGTAGGAGTAGAATGTGCGCATGGGCCCCAGGTTTTTGTCTGTTTTTCTCCTTTTTTCCCTCCCCGCGGCTTTCGCTCAGAGCAGCTTCAATGGCAGGTGCCAGGTCACCAGTACTCCCATTCAGGTGCGCTACGAAGGTCTGACCGAGCGCTTCGGCGATATCGTCCTCGTCTGTTCCGGTGCGGCTCCCGGCACGATGCTTACCGGCAACGTGACTCTCTACTTCCCGGTCGCGATCACCAACCGCATCGATGCCAACAGCCAGACCCGCGACGCGGTGCTTTCGGTAGATACCGGCAGCGGCTTCGCGCCAAGCAGCATCGCCGGACTGGTTGCACAAAATAGCATCAGCTTCAACGGGCTGAGCTTCGCCGCCCCCACCGGAAGCATCAATCTCAAGGTCTCCGGCGTGCGCGGCGCGGTCAGCAATCTCGGCAAGATCCCGCAAACGCAGGTCGTCGCATCGATCTCATCGCCCCTGCTTGTGAACCAGGCTTCCGTTATCGTCGGCTACACGGCGGGCGGCCTCACCGCCACGCTCTACAGCACCGGCATCACCTGTTACGGTTCGCCCGCTCCGGCGACCTCCCCGTTCGCGCTCTCCGATCTTCTTGCGGCCGGCACCGGATTCGCCTCCACGCGCCTCACCGAAGGTTTCGCTTCGGCGTTCGAAACCAGGCAGCCGGGCTCGGACAACGGAGTGCGCGTCCTGGTCAAGTACTCCGGCTTTCCCGCCAACTCCCACCTCTACATTCCGGACGCGGTAGCGGGCTCCGATGCACTAGTGCCCACCGCGGGCGGCGATCTCGACGCTCCACCGGCCGTTGGACAGTATGTGCCGGGCAGCAACACGCTGGTGCTGGTGCGCGTCAACGGCGCCGATTCCACCGGCGCGGGCGGCTACGCCGTGTTTCCGCCGCAGGGCAGCGGTCCGCAGTTGCTGAATTCGGTGAGCGAAGTGCCGCTCACCAACGGCTCGGGTTACGCCGTCTACGAAGTTGCCGACGCCAATCCTTCGGTGATGGAATCGGCGCAGTTCCCGACGTTCTTCGTGATTCCAAACGTGACCTCCCCGGCGATCGCCTCCGAATCGGTCTCGCTGGCGCCCGTCTCCGGCGCTGGAACGGCGTCGGCAACCGCGCCGATCGTCCGCTTCATCGCAAACAACCCGCCCACGGATTGCAGCGCGCTCGCCGACTGCAATGCCAAGTACTTTCCGAAGCTGTTCGTGGACGCGAACTCGATTCAGATCGGCGCCATCGCGAACAGCAAGACGATGACCACCCAGCCCGGCTACATTCCGATCCGCAACGCCTCGGGCGGGCTCCTCGCCTGGAGCGTGATCCTCAGTTACCAGACGGGATCGGGCTGGCTGTTCGTGGATTACTCGAGCGGCCTCAACAACGGCAGCGTGCGCGTATGGTCGGACGCAACGAATCTGGGCCCGGGCACTTACCAGGCGACGGTGACTATCAACGCGGGCAGCGCGGGCAGCCAGACGATTCCGCTGACCCTGACGGTCGCGCCGGCGCCGCCGCCGCCCCCTCCTCCGCCGGCAGTGACCGTGTCCCAGGTGCTGAACGCGGCGACTCTTGCCCAGACTCCGCTGGTCGCGGGTTCGCTCGCGACCGTCATGGGCTCTCACCTGAGCGGCAAGAGCGTCTCGGTGACTTTCGATGGCGCACCGGCAACGCTGCTCTACAACTCGGACACGCAGATCAACTTGCAGGTGCCGGTGTCGCTCAGCGGGAAAACGCAATCCAGCCTGGTGGTGACCGCCGACGGCAGCAGCAGCGCCCCTGTCATGGTGATGCTGGCGCCGGCGTGGCCGGCGATCTTTGCGAACGGCGTGCTCAATGGGGACAACTCGGTAAATGGCCCCGGCGCTCCAACCAAGGCCGCCGACGTCCTCCAGATTTTCGCCACCGGAATTCCATCGGGTGTGACGGTCGCGGCGCAGATCGGCGACCAGAAAAACCTTGTGCCTGTCTATTCGGGCGATGCGCCGGGCCTGACCGGCGTACAGCAGGTGAACGTCGCCGTGCCCAGCGGATTGGGCGCCGCCGCTTCCCTGATTCTCTGCGCAACGCCTCCCGGCGGGCAAGCCTACTGTTCCACGGGGTACCAGTTGGTACTGCGGTAAGATACCGTGTCAAAACTGACAAATCCACCTGTTGGAGTACATTGACTGAGCCTCGGAGCGCAAGTTACCCTCCAGACAGCTTGTGTCTGGACGGTCTATCTTGCGACATAGGAACCTAACCTCAATAGCCGGTGCGCTCTTAGTTGCCTCTGCGGTGCAGGGGGCGACGCTGTTGTCTCTCGAATTCGAGACCAACGCCGGGCAGTTCGCGCCCGAAGTCTTGTACCTGGCACGCACAGCCAATCACTTCGTGTACCTCACCCATGACGGGATGACGCTCGGCCTCACCGACAGCCGCGCCTCGGTGCGGATGACGTTGGTGGGCGCCGACCACGAGTCCCGCGTGACCGGGGAAGCGCGCGCTGCCGGCGTGAGCAATTACCTGATCGGCAACGATCCGGCGAACTGGCACAGCGACGTCGCCCACTTCGGGCGCGTTCGCTACGCCGGCGTCTGGCCGGGAGTGGACCTGGTCTTCCACGGCCGCGATCAGTCGCTGGAATACGATTTCGTCGTAGCGCCGGGCGCTGATCCCGGCGCGATTCGTCTGAGCTACGAGAACGCGCAAGCCATTCATGTGGATACCCAGGGAGATCTGGTTTTAGAGACCGCGCAGGGAACGATCCGGCAGCGGCGTCCCGAGATCTATCAGGTGTCTTCGGGAGTGCGGCATCACGTACAAGGCGGATATCGCGTTGTCAATGGACGGCAGGTATCATTCGACATCCAAAGATATGATCCCGATCTTACCTTAGTTATCGATCCGGTATTGGTCTACTCGACATATCTCGGCGGCACGGGCACGTCAAAACTGAATGCCATGGCCGCCGATTCCACAGGCGCTCTCTACGTGACCGGGCGAGTTTCGTCGCCCGATTTCCCGGCCACGGTCCAGACTTCGTCCACGGGAATGGGGCTGTATCGCAGCCAGGACCGCGCGGCGAGTTGGGCGATCGCGGGCACAGGTGTGGGTACTTCGAAGGTACTGGCATTGGCGGCGGATCCGAAGACCAACACCGTGGTTTACGCCGGCACATCGCGCGGCGTCTTCAAGACCTCGGATGGCGGCATCACGTGGAAGCAGGCATCCGGTCCGCCAAACGACGCTGTGACTTCCGTGGCCGTGGACCCCAACAATCCGTCCGCGGTATACGCGTGCATGAGCGAAGGGCTCTACCGGAGCGGTGATGGCGGAACGACGTGGAAAGCCGTGCTGACCACGCCGGTCCTGAGCGTCGCAGTTTCGACTTCCAAGGCCGGCCTGGTTTACGCCGGCCGCACAGCCGCTTCAATCCTGCGCAGCACGGACGGCGGCACAAGCTGGCAGGAGACCAGTCCGGCTGTGACCGCTCTTGGCGTGGCCATCGACCCCACCAACTCACTCATCGTCTATGCGGCGACTGCCCGAAGCGGCTTCTATGCGACTAACGACGGCGGCATGACGTGGACGGCCAGTAACACGGGTATGGCCACCGGCGCCTTGCCGTTCACGGTCTACACGGTGGCGGTCGATCCCCGCATTCCGCAGCGGCTCTACGCGGCCACCAGTGGGGGACTCTTCCGGAGCAGCGACGGCGGCAACGGCTGGGCGCCGGCCGGCAGCGGAATAGGGACGGGGCCGGTGCTCTCGCTGGCCATCAATCCGCAGGATGCGAATTTCGTCTATGCCGGAACAGCGGGCGGCGGCGTCTATCGCACGAGCGACGGCGGAGACACCTGGACTTCGACCGGCCCGGCCAACCTGGACGTCAACGCGGTCGCCGTCGACGCGGCGGGACAGTTCGTGCACGCGGGCCTGTATATCAGTACGCAGAGCTTCGTTAGCAAGCTCAACCCGGGTGGCAGCGCGCTGGTGTACTCGACGTACATCGGCGGCGCTGGCACCAGCGAGGGCCGTGCGATCACGGTCGACAGCGCAGGGCACGCGTTCGTGTGCGGCGCCACGGATGCGGCCGATTTCCCGACCCGCGCTCCTTACCAGGCAAGTCTCGGCGGCAGCCGCGACGTCTTCTTTCTACGGCTGAACCCCGCGGGCTCCGGCATCGACTACTCGAGCTTCTTCGGCGGCCATGGCGACGATGTGTGCGAAAGCATTGCGGTGGATTCGGCCGGAAACTTGTATCTCGCCGGCAACACGTTCGCGAGGTCGCCCAACCCATCCGCCAACGATTTTCCGACCACCAGCGGGGTGTTGCAGCATTCCAGTCCCGGCGGGGCTCAGGACTGCTTCGTCAGCAAGTTCGATAACACGGGCGGGCGGCTCACCTGGTCGACCTTTCTTGGAGGCAGCGCGGTAGATAGCTGCTTCGGCATGGCGGTGGACAGCAGCGGATACGTATACCTTTCCGGGTCCACGCTCTCGCCCAACTTCCCGCTCACCCACGCGAGCCTGGGCGGGAACATCCCGAATCCGCCGGTGCTGCAATACTCCTCGTCGTTCGTGGTCCGGCTGAAGCCGGACGCGACCGACCTCTCTTACTCCGCCTTGCTTGGCGGGCTGAAGGGCGACACCGAAGTGGACGGGCTCGCGCTCGATTCGCAGGGACGTGTCTATCTCACCGGTTACACCAAAGCACTGGACTTCCCGCTTACCGCAAACGCGCTCGGGAGCGCGATTCCGCCGAACGGAAAGACGATCGTCGCCGTGGTCGATCCGAATGAGAACAAGCTCGTCTATTCGACTGTCCTGCCCGGATCCGGCCCCGACGCCGGTTGGAAAATCCAGCCCGACGTCTTCGGCAACGCGTGGGTGATCGGGACTGCGTATTCCAGCCAGTTCCCGGTGACCAAGGACGCGCTCGCACACCCCGCCACTTCGGACCCGACACCATACGTAGCGGAACTGGATGTCGCCAATTCTAAGCTGCTGCATTCGACGCTGCTCGCCGGGACCGGGGGAGGAACCGGGTCTGCCATCGCAGTGTCCGCGGATGGCACGGTCTTCGCCGGCGGCTCTACGCTTTCCACGGATTTTCCCGTGCAATCCGGCCCCTTCCAGACGGCCAAAACGAACGACTACGCGATCTTCCTACAGCACCTGGATTTCGGGCCCGCGGTAACGGTAGTGACGCCGGCAATCTCGGCGGTGGTGAACGGCGCGAGCTTCGCCGGCGGCGCCCTGTCTCCGGGCGAGGCGATCACGATCTCGGGAACCAACCTCTCCGCCGCCGATACGGCGGTCAGCGTCAACGGGCAGAACATGCCGCTGTTCTACGTGAGCCCGACGCAAATCAACGGACAGTTGCCCTTCGAAGTGCCGGTGGGAACCGCGACGGTGAAGGTGACGGCGAACGCCGTCACCAGCGCGACGGCATCCATCACCGTGGCGGCGGCATCGCCGGGCATCTTCCTTGTTGGCACGAATCGGGCAGCGGTCACCAACGCGGACTACTCGGTCAACACTTCTGCCAATCCCGCGGCTTCGGGAGACGCTGTGACGATTTACTTCACCGGAATCGGCCCGGTGGACAATCCGGTGCCGACGGGCCAACCGGCACCGCTCTCAGGGCCGCTTTCGCGGGCAACGCTGCCGGTGACGGTGACGATCGGGGGCCAGCCGGCGAGCTTGCTCTACGCGGGACTGACCCCTGGGTCGGTTAGCCTGGCGCAGGCGAACGTCGTAGTGCCCAGTCTGCCGGCGGGCGACTATCCAGTCGTGATCACGGTCGGGACAGTGCCGAGCAACGCACCGGTGATGAGCGTTGGAGCCAGGTAAAATCCCGAACGGGTTCGCGGCGGCCCTTCCATGCCGTCAATTGCCGTCACCCAGCACTTGGCGTATTTTGGCGGCCAATTGCACCGGTGTGAAGGGCTTCTCGAGGAACGGCAAGCCATCATCGAGCACGCCGTGCTGGCTGATGGCATCGGCGGTATGGCCGGACATATACAGCACTTTCATGTCGGGCCTGCTGGATGCCAACTGGAAGGCCAGCTCCCGCCCGCTCATCTGCGGCATCACGACGTCAGTAACCATCAGATCAATCGGATGATGGTGCGCGTTCGCAACCTGTAGCGCCTCGCGTCCGTTGGCTGCCTCCAGAACGTTGTACCCACGCTGCTCGAGCTGGAGCCGCACCATACCGCGGACCGCCGGCTCGTCTTCCACGACCATTACGGTCTCTGTACCGCGTTGATCCTGGGTTGCCGCAGCAGCCTCGTCAGCCACATGCGCACCGTCCGCAACCCGAGGCAGGTAAATCGTTACCGTCGTGCCGACGCCGAGCTCGCTGTATGCCCAGATGTATCCGCCTGTATCGTGGACATACGAGTGAACCGTGGCCAGGCCCAAACCGCTCCCCATTCCTTTGGGCTTGGTGGTAAAGAACGGTTCGAACATGCGGGACTGGGTTTCAGAATCCATACCCACCCCGGTGTCTTTGACTGTGAGCGTGGCGTAGTCGCCCAAGGGAATCGCGGGATGGCGCGCGGAGAAGGCGGCATCGACCTCCATTGCCGCCGTGGAGACGGAAATTCTGCCGCCGCTGGGCATGGCATCGCGGGCATTAATCACCAGGTTCAGAATCGCTTGCTCGAGCTGCCTCAAGTCGGCTCGCACCAGACAAGGGTTTTCCGCCGGCGCCAGAACCAATTCCACATTGTCCGGCAGCGTTACCCGGAGCAACTGATTCATCTCCGCGACGACGTGGTTCAAATCAAGCGTTTCCGCCTTGACAACCTGCTTCCTGTCAAACGCCAGCAACTGCCTGGTCACGAGGAGGGCGCGTTCGCCCGTGACCCGCATCTCGCTCAGCAGCTCCTGGGCTCTGGGATTTTCGCCCATCTCGCCCCGCAGCAGGTCGCAGAATCCGAGGATGGCCATGAGGAGATTATTGAAATCGTGGGACACTCCTCCGGCAAGGCGGCCGATGGCTTCCATTTTGCGATTCTGTTCCGACTCGAGTCCCGCGCGGCGGCGCTGCTCTTCCTGGTTCCGCTTGGCGGTCAGGTCGCTGATGTTGAACTGAATCACCTGCGATCCGCCTTCTTCATAGACGCTGCCCAGAATTTCGGTCTCGATCGCGGTGCCGGATCCGGTTTGCAAAAGAACGGCCATCTGAACGGTCTCCGTCTCTTGCAGGCGGCTCGGAATGTTCTGGTTGATGGCTGTCCCGGCAAACAGTGGGCTATCCCAAAAGCGCTGTCCTACAAGGCTTCCCTTGGGATACCCAAACAGGCGGATAACAAACGGGTTTACATCGAGGATCTCCCCGCTGCGGGCATCGGCAATCACGATGCCGTCCGGCGCGGCTTCGAATAGACGGCGGTAACGGGCTTCCGCGGACTGTCTGCGCTCCGTCAGGTCGAACATGGCAATCACCACGCCATCGATGCGGTTCTCGGCGGTCCGATACGGCCGGATCCACATCGCGTACGTGCGGCCATCGGCATCCTGTACTTCTCTCTGGCAGGCAGTGAGATCGTCGATGACGTTCTCGCACAATGCACTCAAGTCCGGTACGTTGATTTTGAGGCGGAGATCGTTGACCGGCCGGCCCATATCGGTGGGCAGCAGGTTGAGAATCCTTTCGGCCTGCGGCGTGAAGCGGCGGATGCGCAGGTCGTTGCCGAGCATAATGATGGGGATATTGACGCTGCTGAGCAGGTTCAGCACATCGTTGTTGACTTGCTGCAGCTCCGCGTTTCGGCCCTGCATTTCCTCGTTGACTGTCGTGAGTTCTTCGTTGGTGGACTGCAGCTCCTCCTTGGCAGTCAGCAATTCTTCGTTTGTGCTTTGCAGCTCCTCGTTGGCGGACTGAACTTCCTCATGAGCGGATTTCAGCTCCTCCGTGCCGGCTTCCTGCTCTTCGATGACGGTCTGCAGATATTCTTTGGTGGTGGCGAGTTCCTTCTCCAGTTCGCGGATGGTGGCGCCGCTTGCGGTGGGTGTGCTCGAGGTTTTGGCAGGTGCCTGACGTGACGGCGCGGGCGACTCTTCAAAGATGACCAGGTAATCGGAAGTTCTGTCGGCGTGGGATCGGACGGGAACGGCCGAGATGCGGAGGTGCTGCACATGCCCTTCGGCAGTTACGGGCACCAAGCCACTTGACGCGCCGCCGCCCTTTCGCTGCGCCTTCTGGACCAGCTTTCGGATCTCCAGGCAAAGCCCGACAGGAGCCATTTTATTGAGGTCCAAGGTCGCGTCGCCGGCAGTATGGGTGAGAAAAGGCGGGATGGCTCCCCGGAACTGCAGGATCCGGAGATTGCTGTCAATCACGATGCCAGACGGGGAATACCGCGCCAGGATCAACTGGTCTACTTTGCGCTGGATGTCGGCAGGACTGCTTCTCTCCACCGCCTGAATCGGCTGGTCGCGCTGGCCAGGCAATCCTTCATATGCGCCCAGATCCTTGGCAAGAACGGCCGAAGGCGCGGCTTTTCTGGAATAAATCTTGACCTGCTTATCGACTCGTGTAAAGTAATCGGATGCATTGCCCACGGTTTCCGAATGGCCGAGAACCAGAAATCCAGTCGAGCGGAGCGCATAGTGAAAAAGACGCAGCACGGTGTTTTGCAGGACCGGCCCGAGATAGATCAGGACGTTGCGGCAGATGATCAGGTCCAGCTTGGAGAACGGCGGGTCTTTGGTCACATTCTGACGGGCGAAGACACAGGCGTCGCGGACGGAGCGCGCGATCTGATACGAACCGTTCACCGGCACGAAGAACCTGCGCAGGCGCTCCGTGGAGACTTCCGAGGCGATGGTATCGGGGTAGATTCCGGCCCTGGCCTTCTCGAGGGCGGAGTCGCTCAGATCGGTACCGAAGATCTGCAATTGCAGTTCGATGCCGTTGTCGCGCATGTACTCGATCAGGCTGATGGCGATGGAATAGACTTCTTCACCGCTGGAGCAGCCGGGAACCCACACACGAACGGGCTCATCCTGCGACCGGTCCTTGAAGAGAACCGGCAGAACCCGTGCCTTGATGAATTCATAAGTGGCGGATTCCCTGAAAAACCCGGTCACATTGATGAGAATGTCCTCGAAAAGAAGGCGCAGCTCGTCGCGGTTTTCCTTCAGATATGCGACGTAGTCGTCCATCCTACCGATCTTCTGCAAGGCCATCCTGCGCAGAGTCCGGCGGCGAATCGTCCCCGGCTTGTAATAGCTGAAATCCACGCCGGTTGCCGACCGCAGCATGGAAAAGACTTCCTTGAACGAGGGCTCTTCTTCCGGAGCGGCGGTGGCGGCAGCGCTGCTCACATAAGGATGATGACAAAGCGCCATGATCTCGCGGGCGATCTGCTCCGGCGGCAGGATGAAGTCCACGCATCCCGCGGCTATGGCGCTTCGCGGCATGCCATCGTACTTTGCCGATTGCACATCCTGGGCAAACGTGATGCCACCTTCGGCTTTGATGGCCATCAGACCGAGTGTTCCGTCCGACGCCGTACCGGAAAGGATGACGCCGATGGCTCGATTGCCGAGGTCCTCGGCGAGGGAGCGGAAGAATGAGTCGATCGGCATACTCAGCCCGGCCTCGCGCGGCTCGAGGCGTAGAAGCCCTTTGGAGATTTTCAAGATTCTGCTTGGCGGGATGACGTAGACGTGATTGGCTTCGACGTGCATGCCGTCGGCAGCCTGCATCACCGGGAGCGTGGTGGCGCGCGCCAGGAGTTCGGTGAGAATGCTGGCGTGTTTGGGATCGAGATGCTGGATGAAGACGAGCGCGATTCCGGGCTCCTTGGGCACATGCTGTAGCAGTTCGGTAAAGGCTTCCAATCCGCCGGCGCTGGCGCCGAACCCCACCACGGGACAATGGTTTCGCCCTGTCGCATGGGCTTCGACTGACGGCTTCCGAGCTGGGGCCTGTTCGGGCAGCTTTGCTTTTGCCTTGGGTTGCGTTTTCTTGACCGCCATCGAAGGTCCTCCACAATCGTAGAACAGGGATCTCGCGATGGCGAACATCACAAGTGGACCCGCTGCCCCGGCATCGGCACGCGGATTGGTGCCGAACCTGACAGATGCCCGCGCGTTTCGGCGAGACCAGTACCAAATGGCCATTCCGTGGCCTGGACCTTGGAGTGCAACATTACCCCAGAGGGACGGATGGCAGCGGGACAGTCTACTGTCTTGATTGTTGAGGACGAGGACGGTATTCGAAAGTTGTGCCGGCGAGTGTTGGAACAGGCGGGTATACGGGTGTTAGAGGCACATCACGCCGAACAGGCTATGGCTATTCTCTGTTCGTTTACGGGCATCTCACTGCTGGTTACGGACGTGAGGATGCCGCGGATGACCGGGCCGCAGTTGGTACAAGAAATTCATCCTTCCTATCCTGATTTGCGCGTATTGTACATGTCCGGCGATCCGAATGGCGATCCGCTCCTCCGGCGCCACATGGCAGAGTGGGACTGCGGTTTCTTGGCAAAGCCGTTTCCGGCAACCACATTCGTTCGTGCGGTACAGAAATTGCTCACGACACCGCAGGGGGCGCAGGCTGTGCTGCGGGCGAGGGATGCCCGGCGCTCCTTGCGCTGATCGGCCTATGTCCCGCGTAGCTGTCGTCGGAAGTTGCTGGTCGAACATCTGCGATCGTTGGTTTGCCGAATCGAGCTGCTGCGGCTGGAACGAGATCACATTTGGCGGGGGCTTCGAACGGGACATGCCCGGCATTGTAGTCTGGCAACGCGAGCCGGGCGAATCCACGCAGCAGTAGGGTGGGAGCGTCTGTTCGCGGAGCATCTGGCCTAGGGCCGGCGGTCTGACTGGCCGTCGAGCCAGGACGAGGTGAATCAGGTTTTTTCGCCGGACTGGAAGCCGCTGATAAGTGTCTTCGAACCGCCTGGAGTTTGCAGGTGATTTCTCGCACGCAACTGGAATTGATTTGGCAAACGCGCGTGAGGGCTGCAAGGCATCGCTACGAACAAAGCATGCAAGCCTTCGACGAGGCGGTTATCGAATCGGGCAGCCTTCCCCTTCCCGACAGTAGCGAACTGGTGCGCCAGGCCCGTAAACACGAAAGCTGCGCTCTTGAACAGTACATGCGACTCCTGCGCCTCTACACCGACCTGGTTGTGTCCGGCAAGGTGCCTGAAGAGCCGAATCCGGAAGATGGCTAACCAACGCCTGTAGACGCGTTGCCCTGTGTCGGTTTCGAGCCGGAATCCGCCGCGCAACCTGAGTCCTTATGGCCTGACTCCCAGCTTCCGAAGGAAGGTCATCATAGGACACCAGTCGGTGAAGGCCGACTGGAACAGGTTCAATCCAACGAAGCCGGCAAAGAGGAACCACGCCGGATTGACCCAGTAGCCGAGAGCCACGCTTAGCATCACGAAAAATCCGGCGATCAGGCGCAAGTAACGTTCGACGGTCATGCCGTTTTTCTCCTTCGGTTGACGACAAAGTAGACGATGGGCACCGTCATGCGCGACAGTGCCAGCGAAGCGACTTCACCCGCCATCAGAGCGATGGCGAGACCCTGGAAGATCGGATCGAAGAGGATGACTCCCGCGCCCACCACTACCGCCGCGGCGGTCAACAGCATCGGCCGGAAGCGAATCGCGCCGGCATCGATCACCGCCTGATCGAGCGGCATTCCTTCCCTCAAGCGAAGCTCGATGAAATCCACCAGGATGATCGAGTTGCGCACGACGATTCCCGCTCCGGCGATGAACCCGATCATGGACGTAGCCGTGAAGAATGCGTTCAACAGGCCGTGCGCGGGAAGAATGCCGACCAGCGAAAACGGAATCGCCGCCATGATCACCAGCGGCGTGATGAAGGACTGAAACCAGCCGACGACCAAGCCGTAGATCAGGATCAGAACGGCGGCGAAGGCGATTCCGAGGTCGCGAAAGACTTCGTAGGTGATGTGCCATTCGCCGTCCCACTTCATCGAGTAGAGCTCGGCGTTATCCGGAAGCGCGGCCATATGCTGCTCGATGGAATATCCGCCGGGGGCTTTGAATTTGTCGATCTCCGGCCCGAGCCTGAGGATGGCGTAGACCGGACTTTCCATCGCGCCTGCCACGTCGCCGGTCACATAGGTCACCGGCAGCAGGTTCTTGTGGTAGATGCTCTTGTCGCCAACGGCTTCCTGGCTGCGCACCAGCTCACCCAACGAGACGAGGCGCCCGGTACGGCCCGCCACCTTGAGCGTCCGGATGGTCTCCAGGTCCGAACGGCTGGCGCGGTCCAGGCGCAGCATAAGCGGGATGTCTTCCTTTGCCGAATCCTGGTGCAGAAGCCCTGCCTGGGAACCGGACGAGGCCAGCGCCATGGTTTGGGCGATGTCGGTTTCGGAGATGCCGTTTTGCGCGGCCTTTTCCTTATCGACTACGAGGCGGTACTTTGGCTGATCGTCTTCCACATACCAATCGACGTCTACTACCCCGTTGGTGCACTTCCACAGGTCGCGTATGCGGCGGGCGATGGCGGTGCGCTCCTTCAAGTCGGGGCCGTACACTTCGGCCACCAGGGTCTGAAGCACCGGCGGCCCGGGCGGCACTTCGGCGACCTTGATGCGGGCGCCGAACTGTTCGGCCACCGGCAGGAGCCGCTGCCGGACCTGCTTGGCGATATCGTGGCTCTGCAGTTTGCGCGCGCCCTTCGGCCGCAGGTTCACCTGAATATCGGCGACGTTCGAACCCTGGCGCAGGTAGTAGTGGCGCACCAGGCCATTGAAGTTGAAGGGCGATGCGGTGCCGACATAGGTTTGCAGGTTGACGACTTCCGGCTGGTCGAGGGCGGCCCGGGCCAGCGCGTTGGCGGCGCGCGCGGTCTGTTCGAGCGTGGTTCCGTTGGGCATGTCCACGATCACCTGGAACTCGCTCTTGTTGTCGAACGGAAGCATCTTCACCTTGACGAACTCGAAGTAGAACAGCGAGACCGAGCCGAGCAGCAGTACGACCACGCCCACCAGGAAGCCCCAGCGCAGCATCGGAACGTGGAGCAGGTGGTCCATCACACGGCGGTAGAGCCGGGTCATCAGGTCTTCCTTCTCGCCGTGCGCGGCGGCGTGGCCGGACTTGAGGATGCGGACCGCGGCCCACGGGGTCACCACGAAAGCGACCAGCAGCGAAAATACCATGGCCGCACTGGCGCCGATCGGAATGGGCCGCATGTAGGGTCCCATCAGCCCGCCGACGAAGGCCATGGGCAGGATGGCCGCGACTACGGTGAGGGTCGCCAGGATGGTCGGATTGCCCACCTCGTCCACGGCTTCGATAGCCACGTCGAAGGGCGGGCGCTCGCGGTTGGCGGGCATGCGCCAGTGGCGGACGATGTTCTCGACCACCACGATGGCGTCGTCCACCAGGATGCCGATGGAGAAGATGAGGGCGAACAACGTGATCCGGTTCAGCGTGTAGCCGTACAAGTAGAAGACTGCGAGCGTGAGGGCGAGAGTCACCGGGATGGCGATGAACACGATGAGCGACTCGCGGAAGCCGAGCGTGATCGCGATCAGGATGCTCACCGAGACCACCGCGATCAGCATGTGGAAGAGCAGCTCGTTCGACTTCTCGGCCGCGGTTTCGCCGTAGTGGCGGGTGATCTCGATCTCGACATCGGACGGAATCACCGTACCTTTGAGCGGCTCGATGCGGCGTAGGACACTGTCGGAAACGGCGACCGCGTTGGTGCCTTTGCGCTTGGCGATCGAAAGCGTGACGGCCGGCAGAAATTCGCGTGTATCGGCGTGCGCCATCCGGACGTATTGCGAAGGTTCTTCGCCGCCGTCGCTCACCTGGGCCACATTGCGCACGACAACCGGCTTGTCGTTGGCTATGCCGGCCACGACGTTGCGCACGTCTTCTGCGGTGCGCAGGAACTCGCCCGTCTCGAGCAGAAACTCCTTGTTCGCCGAGTCGAAGCGGCCGGACGGGAGACTGCGGTTGGAGAGCCCCAGCGCGCCCGCCACCTGGAGCGGCGAGAGATTGTACGCCGCGAGTTTGCCTGAATCCAGTTGGATACGGATCTCCCGCCGCTGGCCGCCGATGAGGGTCACCGCCGAGACATCGGGCACCTGCTTGATGGTGTCGTGCACTTGCGCCGCGATGTGGCGCAGCTCGAAATCGCCGTATCGCTTGCTGGAGAGCGTCAGTGCCAGTATCGGAACATCGTCGATGGAGCGCGGCTTGACCAGCGGTTGCGAAGCGCCGGGCGGGATCAGGTCAAAATTGGCGAACAGCTTCTGGTTGAGCCGGACGATGCTTTTCTCTTCGTCCTGGCCGACGTAGAAGCGCACGATTGCCAGGGACATTCCGGGGCTGGACGTGGAATAGATATACTCGACGCCGGGGATTTCCCATAGCAGCTTCTCCATGGGCCTGGTGACGCGCTCTTCCACCTCGTGGGCGGAAGCACCGGGCATCTGCACGAAGACATCGATCATGGGCACGATGATCTGCGGCTCCTCTTCGCGCGGCAGCTTCCATACGGCGAAGGCGCCGATAAGCAGAGCGCCCGCGATGATCAGCGGCGTCAGCTTGGAATCGATCCACGCGTGAGCGAACCGGCCGGCGGCGCCGAGCGGGCGTGGTTGACTCATTGCCGGACCTCGACTCGCGCAGCATCCGCCAAACCGGACGGCACGGGACTGACCACCTTCTCGCCTTCGCCCAAGCCGGAGAGCACCTCGATGCCGTCCGGCGCGCGCCTGCCGGTAGTGATCAGGCGCGTATGCGCCGCACCGTCCTCGACAACGAACACGGATTGCAGTTGCCCGCGCTCGATCATGGCCCCGGCGGGTATCGCCACGACCTTGCGTGTGCCGAGGGGAAAGAGCGCCCGGCCGAACATGCCGGACCGCAGATCGGGAAGCGCGGGCAGATCGATCTTCACGATGTAGGCGCGCGACGCCGCGTCAACCGAAGGCACGATTTCGGAGACGCGGGCGGCCAGCCGCCGGTCCAGGGCTTCCAAAGCGACGTCGACGGTTTGCCCGGCTTTGACCGACGGCAGCCTGGATTCGTCCACCGAGGCCTCCAGGCGATAGGCGCCTTCGCGTTCGAGGGTGACGAGGGGCGCGCCTGGAGCGGCCAGGGTCCCCGGTTCAGCGGACTTCGCGGTCACGACGCCGGCGAACGGCGCCGAGATTCGTGTGTAGTCGCGCATAATACGCGCGGCACGGATCTCCTGCTCCACCTGCGCCAGCTTGGGTTCGAGCTGGCTCCGCCTGGCGCGGGTCATGTCGTAGGCCGCCTGGGCTGCCTTCAGGCGGGCGGAAGCCTCGTCGAACTCCTGGTTCGAGATCGACTTTTTGGAGGCCAACTCTTCCATTCGCTTGAACGTGGTCTGTGCCAGGTCGAGAGTGGCCTTGG
>Ga0335080_10003579_pt1 | contig 15718 bp, 13 predicted proteins | sample Lox_Sample_34_FD_206720 | JGI IMG/M metagenome (GOLD analysis project Ga0335080, IMG submission 206720) | Soil microbial communities from Loxahatchee National Wildlife Refuge, Florida, United States - Lox_Sample_3.4 | ecosystem: Environmental > Terrestrial > Soil > Wetlands | place: USA...
ATGGCGGCCCGCTCCTCTTGTGCCCACCCAGATCAACTCACTGCCAGTCCAGCTTGCCGACCTAACCTAATGGGAAGCGAGATCGGACTGCAAGGTAACCAAGGTAACCTGTCGTAACTAGGCCAAGCTCAAGGGCTTGCAATCTTCGGGCTGACGAAACCTCATACTAGTTCGTCAGCCCTCATTTTTTGTCTCGGGTAATTCCTGTAGCGATTTCTCTAAGCGGCCAGGGCCTTCGGCAAGTCCGCGGCGCTGAATATAGGCGGTCGGCAAGTCCCCGCGGAACACACCACCGCAAAGGAATTTTCTGAAGCAAGCTGGGGAAAGTTCGGTATCGTGACCGCCAGCGCTGGCGGGAGATTTTCTTTGACAGCCTGATTCGTGGTGAGCCGCAGAGTACTCTTCGCCAAGGCAAACGCGACGTCGGCCGCAGCTTGCAACTCATCCGCTTTTCCATCGCCACTGTCGATCACCACCACCTGCACGGGAGCTTCGATGAGATAGAGAACCGCGATGCCAAACGTCGCTGCGAAGATTCCGTACTGTTCCGCAACGCCGGCGAGCGTTTCCAGCGTCTGCTCGGCCTTATCGCGATACGCCTGAGCGCCCGTGTAGTGGTGCAGGCGAATCAAGGCGATCGCGGCCATAGGATTTCCCGCCGGAGTCGGCGAGTCTTGCAGCGGTTTGCGGCGCGTCGCAAGCACACCCAGATTGCAGCCAGCGGGTTCGCTGTCGAAGAAGCCGCCAGAGGTCGGCTCAAAGAAGCGCTCGATCATAGCGTCGGCGATCGCTTGTGCGAACTTGAAGTAACTGAGATCGCTCGATGCCTCGTAGGCATCCAGACACGCAATTGCCGTAAAGGCGTAGTCATCGAGGAAACCCGCGATTTCCCGATGCTCCGCGTCAGGATCGGAATATGCGATCACATGAAGCAGCGACCCTCGCGCCGCGCCCTCCGTTCTTTTCCATGCCACGGCCAACAGTCGATCCAGAGAACGCAACGCAAACCGCCGTGCTTCTGGCAAATCAAGGACTCGGGCCGCCTCCAGATAGGCCGAAATGCACAGGCTGTTCCAAGTGACATAGACGGTTTTGTCGATAAAAGGCGTTGGCCGTTGCAGCCTCGCCGCATACATTTTCTTCTTGGCCGACTCCAGGAGTTCGTTCACTCGTTCTGACGACGGATTCATCCGTTTTGCGATCTCGTCGAGCGAAGCCCGCACATAGAGCACGTTCTTCGCGGGATTGTGATGCATTTCCCCGATCTCGTTGATGTCATATCGAAGCGTTGCAACCTGCGCTTCCTGTTCGGTCAGCACGGCCCGTGCCTCGTCGACAGTCCAGGTGAAGTAATCGCCGTCATCATCCATGTCGATATCAGCGTCCTGCGAAGCATAGAAGCCGCCGCGCTCGCGATCGCTCAGCCATTCATCCATCCAGCGAATGATGTCTCGCGCTACATAGGCGAAGAACTCCTCGCCCGTCGCCTGGTATGCGTGCACATAGTTCTTCAGCAATTCCGAATTGTCGTACGACATCTTCTCGAAATGCGGAACCACCCAACGCTCGTCGACGGAGTAGCGATGAAACCCGCCGGCGAGCTGGTCGTAAACACCTCCGTTGGCCATATTCTTGAGCGTGGTAACGATCAAATTGCGGAGCTCATCAGGCTTTGTGGAGGGGCCGACGCCTTCGTCCGCCCCGCGGAGCGAAGCTCCGCGTGCATACCTTTCAATGAGCAGATCCAGCACCGATGGATGCGGAAATTTCGGTGCCGATCCGAACCCGCCATGCAGGGAATCAAACATCTTGAACGCCGATTCCTGAATCGCCTCAATGATTCTCGGCGAGACTCGTCCGTCGCGGCCGTGGAATGACTCCGCCTGCACGATCGCGTTCTCGACCATGGCAGCCTGCTCGACCACGTCGCCGTGTTTTTCCTTGTAAGCATTGGCGATGCTCAACAGCACGCGCCGGAAACTCGGACGCCCATAATGATCCTGAGGTGGAAAATAGGTTCCCCCGTAGAACGGCTTCCCGTCGGGAGTGAGAAATGCGGTCAGCGGCCATCCCCCTTGCCCACTCACCGCCTGCACCGCCGCCTGATATCGGCTATCAATGTCGGGACGCTCGTCCCGATCGACCTTCATGGCGACGAAATGCTCGTTGACAATAGCCGCAATCTCCGGATCGTCGTAAGACTCGCGATCCATCACGTGGCACCAATGACACCATACCGCCCCGATGTCGAGCAGCATGGGCTTGTTCTCGCGCTGCGCGGTGGCAAACGCCTCCGGACCCCACTCATGCCATCGGATGGGCTGGTGCATGGCCGAACGCAGGTAAGCAGAAGAGGCGCGGGAGAGGGAATTCAGCGTCGTTGTGCTCATCCCTTCAGTCTAGCTGATCTACACTTATGCCGTGATTGCGAAGGGATTGACCACACGAACCGCTCCGTATGTCTGTCCTGGCGCCAAGTCCTCCGAATAGAGAACACTGGCCGCCGCACTTTCCGCTGCCTGCACAATCAGCGCATCCCAGAAGGAGGAGATCTTGTGTCGCCCCTGCAGTTCCAGCGCCCGAAGGATCGAATCAGGCGTGTTCACGACAATCCGCCAGCGCAAGTAGTCCTGCATAATTTCGCGAACCTCTGCCAGCGAGAATGGCTTCGCCATCTTACCCATCAGATTGATGCAGAGTTCTTGAAGCACTTGTGTGCTCAGTACACCATCACCGTTTGCCCAAAGCTCTTCGACAAGGCTTCGCGCACGCAGGTGCTTTTTCCCTTCGGAACGATCATGTGCGTAAACCAGGATGTTGGTGTCCACGAAGTATGTTTCCGCCATCGGGTTCAGCGCTCGTGCAATTCGTCGCGCGATTTCGGCCTCTTCCAGTGGCGGTCGGTCGCCTCACGGAGCCGCGCCAGCGCCCGGCGCCGAGCCTGGTCGTAGGCCTTGCGTTCGCGCACTATCTGCTCCAGTCGCTCAGCCAGCATTGCGCTGATCGAGGTTCCCTGTTCTGCAGCCAGAATTTTGGCTTCGCGCAACAGGGCGGAATCCAGTTTCAATGTGATGTTGGTCTTCATGGCGCACGCAATTACGTGTAGCACGATTATACGTGCTTCTCCCTCAGGTTGTGGCGTCTTTCGTGTCGTGCCTTGCTTTTTCCGTTACGGCCCTGAGTCCGCATTTTCCGTGCTAGCATCGCAATCATCTGCTCCGCTGTTTGAGGTCCAATCGAATGAACTGCCGGTTCGCGCCCGGTGTTGTCTGGTTGTGGCTGCTGAGCACTCTAGCCTTCGCGAACCATATCACCGTCCATGGCTTTGTCACCGCTGTGGACTCACCCACCAGTTTCCAGATCGACGACTACAAGATAACTCGTGACAAAGGCACGTCCCTGGAACTCGATCGGCAGCCGGGCGACACCTCGTTGGCCACCTTCAGGCCAGAAGATATCCGGATTGGAACGGAGTTGGAGATCACTGGCGAATATGATGAAAATTCGTCTGAGATCAGGGCCAACTCGATTAAAGTTTTTTCGTATGACACTCTGACTGTGAAGCGGACTGCGCTGCTCGAAAAGCTGCCGTCACTTACCAGAAGTGATTCCGGATGGAATGGTGTGATCTACGCCGACGGGCAGAGGATTACGGTCTCCCCTGCGACCGCCATTACGCTGAAGCCGAATCAAGCCGAGCGCAGGAATGCTGGCCAACATGACGCCCCAGAAGCGCTGACGTTCGTTCCCGATTCTCTGAATCTGGATACTTTCGTCCATTACGAGGGCGCGCGCGAGTCCGGCGGCTCCATCAAGGCCCAAAAGGCTGAGTTCGAACACGCAGAGGTCGAGGAGCGCGAAGTTAGAATGTGGAGCCGCTTCGCTCCCAAAGTAATCCTCCCGGACTATGTCAATCACCAACCTGGTGAACTTGAGACGTACAGAAGGGAATACAAGATTCTGCCCAGTCAGGAAGCGCAGCAATATATCAGCAGGTTGGGAAACAGCCTTATCCCAGCCCATCAGAGGGAGCTTCCGGACAATAATCCTTTAAAGATCCCGTTCCAATTCTTCCTCGTGGAACAGGAAGGCTTCAACGCGCTTACCTATCCCAATGGCGTCGTGATCGTGTACTCCGGAGTTTTCGATGTGCTCGAAAACGAGGCGCAGCTCGCCTTTGCACTCTCGCATGAAATCTCACATCTGGTCGAAAGGCATGCGTGGCAGCAAGACCAACATTTCAGAGATGAATTAATCGCGCTCAGGGCACGCGGAGTATTTGTCCCCGACAGGATCTTGTTGGCGAATCTGCGCGCCTCCGGCTTTTCCAGCCAGTATGTCCAGACACTCGAAAACCAGGCCGACCGCGTCGGACTGGAATGGATGCTGGCCGCCCGATACGACGTTCGCGAAGCCCCGCAATCATGGAAAGCCGTTGCCAGAAAAATGCGTGATTCGACGAGCAATCCATTTTGGTCCAGCCGCGAAAATTACACCGCTCGCCGTTCGTATTTAATGTCTGAGCTACGAAACAACTACTCCGACGTGGACTATTCGACCCTCAAGAAGGACAGTGACCAGTTTGTCCGGGTCGTAGATATCGTTAAGGAATTCGGCAACGCCAAAATTCAAAGACCCGCCGCTACGGCAAAGTGAGCGGTGGCTGCTCCTAGGCGGAGTTTTCCACAGCCGAAAAGCACTTTGATGTGATATCTGACCTTGCCTCCCACAGCACCTTTTATAAGATCATTCACGTGGCAAGCGGCGTGGAAAGTTGCGCCGGACGACCAATACCGACGAGCTAAGTGCCTGCGGCTCAAGATTTTGCCCCTAAGTCATTGAGCCCCAAGATTTACTCTGCAGTTTTCCGCTAAATAGCTGACAACAATAGATCGACGGGGGAGGGGTACCCGGTTCCAGGTCGCCATTCCCGTTTCGGGAAAGCCGTTTTTGTCAATCGAGAAAGACTTTCTTCGCGTTCTCCGGCACTTCTTTGCGATCTCTGCGGTTTGTTGTCGCTTCCAGAATCTCCCTGGTCTCAACCTTGCAACTTCCTGGCAATGGAGCAGTAGAGATCGATGGCTTCGTGCAGTTGCCGCTTCTCAATGTACTCCCCTTCGGTATGCGCCACGTGAATCGATCCCGGACCAACCAGCAGTGGTTCTCCCCATTTCGTCAACCTCGGAATGTCGGTGGTAAACGCAGCGACCATGGTTGGCAAACCATCGACTGTGCGCAAACGCAGGAAGGCAAGCTCAAGTGGAAATGTCACCTCAACCTCATTGCCTGCGGTTGCCACGATCTGTCGCCGCAAGTCCTCGGTCGATCCCACCAGCCGATACAGCAAGTCCGCATGGGCATAGTCAGGGATTACATTCGGTGCACGACCCCCTTCGATCAAACCGATATTGAGGGTGCAAGCTCCTATCTCCGGATCGGAAGGCAGTTTCATGGCTCGCAGCCGTGAGAGTGCCGCAAGCAGCTTGTCAATCGCCGAGTCACCCAGTTCCGGATACGCCGAATGCGCCATTCGTCCCCGAGCAATCACTTCAACGCGCAGAGTTCCCTTTGATGCCAGCGCAATTCGGTTTTCGGTCGGCTCGCCGTTCACCAGAAACCGGCAACTTGCAGGCGCGTAATCGTTGGCGACCTTCGCACCTAGGCTGTCACGTTCTTCCCCGACAACGAACAGCAATCCAACGTAAATCCCGTCCTGTTGCAGTCTTTCCGCGGCCGCGACCTGTGCCGCGATGATGCCCTTCGCATCGCATGACCCGCGTCCGCAAATGCGATCCGCATCTTCCGAGGACGGAATAAAAGGAGGAACCGTGTCCATGTGCGTGGAGAACACGACTGTGGGATTGGGATGATCGGGATGAATTGCGAAGACATCAAAGCGGTCGGCCTCCACCAAAATTTTCCGGGCCTGATATCCGACACGGCACAGTTCCCCATAGAGATAGTTGCCGACCGCCGATTCATTGCCGCTGATCGATTCAATGTCAATTAACTGCCGCGTGAATGTGACCGCGTCCATGGCAAGGAGAATAACAAAGATTGCGCGGATGCTCAGGAGGTTGGCAGGGAAGTCAGAAGTAAGAATGCAGAAGTGAAAGGCGCACGAAGATCGTTCAAATTGGTGGCCTTGCGTTTACTTCTGCATTCCGACTTCCGACTTCTGTATTCCGACATGTAATCTAAAGAATGCTCCCCTCGAACTCGACGATCCGCTCCCTGTCCCTCGAAGGACCTGCAGGAAAGCTCGAAGCCCTGCTGAACGCCGGTGCAGAGAATGCGACCCATGCAGCGCTTGTCAGTCATCCGCATCCGCTTTTTGGTGGAACCCTGCACAACAAGGTTGTGTTCCACACCATGAAGGCGCTGAACAGCTTTGGGTTTCCGGTATTGCGGTTTAACTTCCGCGGTACAGGACTGAGCCAGGGAGAACACGATCATGGAGCCGGCGAAGTCGAAGACGTCCGCACCGTGCTCGACTGGCTTGACTCGGAGTTCCACCTGCCGCTGATTTTCGCAGGCTTTTCTTTCGGCGCTGCCGTTGGATTGCGTGCCGCTTGCGCCGATCCTCGCGTTGCCGCGGCGATTGGCTTAGGAGTTCCTGTCGCGCCTGTCACTGCCGACACGGAATCGCCACGCGTTTACACCTACGAGTTTCTTCACGACTGCCCGAAGCCCAAGCTCTTCGTCAGCGGGGCGCGAGATCAATTCGGCCCACGAGCTTCGCTGGAATCCCTGATTGCCTCGGTCCCGGAGCCCAAGAAGTTGGTGACCATCGAAGGAGCTGATCACTTCTTCGAAGGACGACTCCGCGAATTGCGTGAGGCGATAGAGATGTGGGTGAAGGAAACGTTGACGTCGTTATAATCGGTCAACATGCATGAGCCAGCCGGCGAATCGCGGCTCCGCGAGATGCGTGATGCCGCACGATCCATCTTCTCGCAGGTTCTCGCTGAGGCGTCTATTCACAAGGGTTTTGACCGTCATGTCCAGTACGAGCGTGGCATTCTGCGCATCTGCGAGGACCTTTACGATCTGAACTCGTATTCCCGCGTCCTTGCCATTTCACTCGGCAAGGCCGCACACATAATGGTGGAGGCTTTGACATCCCAGGTCGGATCGACCGTCGAAGGCCTCGTGGCGAGTTCGGTAATTCCTCAATCGCAAGTACGTGGATACCGCTACTTTTGTGGAGGGCATCCCACACCGAATGCCGAGTCCGTTGCTGCCGCCAACGCCATGTTGCGCGCGGCAGAGGCGCAGCCGGCTTCTGCCCTGGTGATATTTCTCATCAGCGGAGGAGGCTCTTCCATAGTGGAGAAGCCAGTTGACGACAAAATCTTGCTCGACGATCTGATCAAGACGTATCGCGTTTTGGTGCATTCGGGAGCGCCCATAGCGGAGATCAATACAATTCGCAAGCATCTGTCAGCGGTGAAGGGAGGACGTCTGGCGCAAGCGGCATTTCCCGCGCAGCAGGTTTCGATCCTGGTCTCCGACGTTCCCGACGCGACGCCAGATGCTCTGGCTTCCGGCCCCAGCATGCCGGATTCGAGCTCGGTTGCAGACTGCTATCGGATTGCGGAGAAATACGAATTACTGAATCAGTTCCCAGACTCCACACGGGAACTTTTCGGGCATCGCGCCTTGGAAGAGACGCCCAAGTCCGATGATCCCGTGTTTCACAAATCGCGGTGGTGGACGATTCTTTCGAGCCAGAGCGCGATCAACGCGGCGAGGGCTGCGGCCGAGCGCGCCTTATTCGTGGTCAACGTCGACAACTCCTGCGACGACTGGGACTACGCCAAAGCCGCAGACTATCTGCTGGCGAAACTGCGGGAATTCCGGAAGCAGTTTTCGCCCGTATGTCTGATTTCTGGTGGAGAAGTCACAGTGAAAGTGACGAACGGCGGAACTGGAGGACGAAATCAGCAATTCGCGCTGGCGTGCGCCGAGAAAATCGCCGGCGAAAACATTACAGTCCTCAGCGCCGGGACCGACGGAATCGACGGCAACAGTCCCGCTGCTGGGGCCATCGCGGACGGGAGAACCATTGAAAGAGCCCGAGCCCGCAGTTTGGATGCGCGCGGCGCACTGGAGAAGTTTGACGCACATCCGCTGTTCCGGGCATTAGGAGACACGATCGAGACTGGACCGACCGGAAACAACCTGAGAGATATACGAATCCTGTTGGCTTACTGAGTAAGGCACACCGAAGAACTCCGGCTCGGCGGGACAGCGCCTCCGACTACACTCAAGCAAATCGAAGGCGCCCCGCATGCGCCGTCACCGAGTTTGTATCAGGCGGTCTTAGCCATCTTGGACATGGCATCGTCCATGCCGCGCTTCATTTCCTCCGCGGAGAGATCTTTCACGTGCGTTGCGATCGACCACTTGTGGCCGAAGGGATCCTTCAGCTTGCCATAGCGATCACCCCAGAACTGATCCATGACGGGCATTTCTACTTGCGCCCCCGCTTTGACGGCTCGATCAAAGGCCGCATCTACATTGTCGAGGTAGATGTGAAGTCCCATGGGAGAGCCGCCGATCGACTGGGGAGATAACGATCCAAACTCAGGGAACTCGTCGCCTAGCATGACGACGGAGTCACCGATCTGCAGTTCGGCGTGCATGACCTTCCCGTCGGGCCCCTTCATTGCGCCACCGCCGCGCAGTTTCGCACCGAAGGCTTGTTTGTAGAATTCAATCGCCCGCTCGGCATTGCGTACCGTGAGATATGGAGTAAGTGTGTGGTAGCCGTCAGGAATGGGTTTTACTGGCATAAAGGCCTCCATAGGAAGGAATTTTTGGCCAGTCTACACCCGGAGCTTGAGCGGATTGTCAAAGGGAAGCGAAAATCTTTCACCACTGAGGACACTCAGGGGCACAGGGGAAAACCCTAGAAGAATCGGGTTACGCCTTCTTCGAGGACGATGACGCGGTCTTTGATTCCGGCTTCGCGAGCTTCGAAATCGAGCAATTGCAGCGGTTCGTCCACCGGCTCATGCGACAGGCGGAACGTGCCATAGTGCATCGGAACCATCCAGCGGGACTTGAGGTCCAGGAACGCTCTGGTGGCGTCGGCGGGATTGGCGTGGACATTGCGAAACTGTGGAGGATTGTAGGCGCCGATCGGAAGAAGTGCGAGTTCCGGAGAAAGGCGGCGTCCAATTTCGCTGAACCCGGAGAAATACGCCGTGTCGCCCGCATGATAGACCGAGTGTTTGCCTGCCTTCAGAACGAACCCTCCGTAGCCGCGGTGCGAGTCTTTTAGAATGCGTGCGCCCCAGTGACGCGAGGGAACGTGAGTGACAGTGAGGTTTCCGTGACGCGAACCTTTCCACCAGTCGAGTTCAATGATTTCTGAGAAACCCAGATCTGAAACCAGATCCGAAACATGCGTCGGGATGATGATGGCGGGCGCAGTGCCGCTCGTACGCAGAGTATTTTGCACAATCGCGCGGAGCGATGGCCTGTGCAGGTGATCAAAGTGCGCGTGAGAGACCAGTACGAGATCGATTGCCGGAAGGTCCGCCACGCGCAAACCGGGACGACGGAGACGTTTGAGTACGAACAACCAGCGCGCGAAATTCGGATCGATCATTACACTTCTTCCGGCGATCTGGACAAAGAAGCTGGCGTGACCGATGAAGGTAACGCCGAGCTCCCCATTGGTGACGAGGCGCGGTTTATGCGTCTGACCCGAACGCGGGGTGACTGCCGAGTGTCGGACCAGTCGACCGAATTGCGTGGCGCGCTTGCGCAGCGCCGGGTTTCGAAGAGTTTGCTTGATCATCCGTTACACTGCCCGGATTGAAGCTTGCGGCTCCAGTTGCATCATCCTATTTCCGATGGCGGTAGAAAGCCGAGTAATCAGTGCGGTGCGTTCATGATGTCGTTTCAAGTCTAGATCTTAGATGAAAATCCCCTCTGGCATGCTGCTTTTTACTTTCTTTTACAGGTACCAGGGTAACGAATCCTGAAAGAGCGACCGACGCTTCTCACCGCAATGGGCAATCGTCTGATTTTCTTTATCAAAGCATCGCCTGCCAGTCAATTGCGAACAGAGATCATGCAAGTGCTTGACCAAAATCGAGCGTGTCATATCTAATCCGAGATTGTCTACTAAGCTGCTCCAAGGGAGAGTTTTACATGCGAGTCGCGTTCCTGGGATTGGGGATCATGGGCCAGTCGATGGCCTCAAATCTGGTCAAGGCCGGTCACGAAGTCACGGTGTGGAACCGCACACCAGGGAAACTGGTGGAAGGCGCAGCGGTCGCCCCTACGCCGGCAGCAGCGGCCCAAGGCGCAGAAGTGGTCTGGCTCTGTGTTTCGGATACCGACGCGGTTGAACAGGTGATTTTCGGAAGTGATGGAGTTGAAGCAACGCTCCAGGCCGACACAATCATCGTCGACTCGAGCACGATTTCGCCTTCGGCGACAGTGAAGTTCGCTGAGCGTGTTGCAGCGAAGGGTGCCGCGTGGGTGGATGCTCCGATGACTGGTTCGAAGATCGGAGCACGAGACGGGACCTTGGTGTTTATCGTCGGCGGCGCGGAAGAGAGTATCGAGCGGCTCAAACCGTTGTTCGCAGGCATGGGAAAGAAGATTTTTCGAATGGGCGAGACCGGCAAAGGGCAGGCCACGAAGCTTGCCATGAATTTGCAGATTGCGCTGATTTATGAAGGCTTCGCCGAAGGCTTGACCTTGGCAACGAAACTGGGCGTTGATGCGCAGCAATTAGTTTCGCTGATTGAAGCCACCATGGTGCGCTCGGGTGTGGTCGAATACAAAGCACCGTTTATCTTGCAGCGCGACTTCACACCTAACTTTCCCCTGCGGCTCATGCATAAAGATATCCGTCTGGCTCTCGAGTCGGCCAAAGAATCACGGGTAAAACTGCCGGGATTGGAAACAGTGGAAGAGATCTACGAAATGGCCACCGAGGACGGACACAAGGATCTCGACTACGCCGCCACTCTTACCCTTCTGGAAAAATGGGCAGGTGTGCAGGTGAAAGGGAAGGCCGCCTGATCTCGGTTCTCCGAAGCCCTTCCGAGTTTCAGCCATTTGGCGGACCAACACCTCGTTACCCCCGTAATCCGGGTTCGGCGTATTACACAAGTATTACAGTTGCGCCGTTCCTGTTCCTGATAGGGTAGGCAAAGTTTCTTCAACGTCGAAGATCACGGGAACGGGATCCTCTTTGGACATGCAACTGGAAAGCCTGGGCAAAACTCACCCTGCGAAAGACGAAGTGAACTGGATAACAGCGACCTTTATGGCGCTGTTTCACGTGGGCGCCGTCGCAGCGCTCTTCTTTTTTACCTGGAAGGCATTTTTCGTTGCCATCTTTTTATGGTGGTTCGGCGGCAGTCTTGGGATCGGGATGTGCTATCACCGACTTCTGACACACCGCGGATACAAGACCTACAAATGGGTGGAATATTTCCTCACGTTCTGCGCCACGCTGGCGCTTGAGGGCGGCCCGATTTTCTGGGTGGCAACGCACCGGATTCATCATCAGTTCTCGGATCAGGAAGGCGACCCGCATTCTCCCATTGACGGAAAGTGGTGGGCGCACATGGGATGGATCCTGATGGGGAAATCGATGCACCATGATTCGACCACACTGGCGCGATACGTGCCGGATCTCGCCAAAGACAAGTTCCATGTCTGGATCACGAAGTACCACTACGTACCGCAGATCGTCCTCGGAATCGTGCTGCTGGCAATAGGTGGCTTGCCTTGGCTGCTCTGGGGTACGTTCTTCCGTACGGTATTCCTGTTGCACTGCACCTGGCTGGTAAACTCTGCCACGCATTCCTGGGGAACACGGCGCTTCGCGACCCGCGATCTTTCCACCAACAGCTTCTGGGTCGCGCTCTTGACGTTTGGCGAGGGATGGCACAATAACCATCACGCGCACCCAACCTCCGCGGCCCACGGGTTGACCTGGTACGAGATCGATACCAACTGGTACGGCATCTGGTTGCTGCAGAAGCTCGGACTGGCCTGGGATGTGAAGCGCATCCGCCTGGCGGATGTGAAGCAGGGGGTTGTGGCCGCACCGAACGGCCGCCTGATTACTCCGACCGCCTCCGCAGAATCCTGGGCAGGTGGCGACTAACCAACGATCTTCTGGGAAGCTCCGGCCAGAGTGCCGGAGCTTTTTTCTTTGCATCAAACGCGGGAATCATCACCACAATGGCCCTGATCCACGCCGGGAGTCCGGTTCCTTCACTGATTGCAGTTTGCGTTCCGGATTCAATGTCCGGACAAACCGATTCGAATGGGATGCGTGAGCGCGATAGAATCAAGCCGAAGCCCTATGCGTATCTCCAGTCGCCGTGGAACCATCGTTTTCTTCATCATTCTGGGTATCGGCCTGGTAGCGCTGGCAGTTGCGCTCAATGTCGGGTGGATCATCCTGAACTGGCGCGAGGGCGTACTGCTGTTTTTCGGGATCATATTCTTCGCGCTGCTGATTGCCGGAATGGTCGTGAATACAATCTTCCTGGTGCGGGAGGTGCGGCGCAGCGAGCAGCACGACAGTTTTATCAATGCCGTCACGCATGAACTGAAAACACCGGTGGCCTCGATTCGGCTGCACTTGGAAACACTCCAGCGGCGTGAGCTTCCGGAGCCCCGCAAACAGGAGTTTTACCGGCTGATGCTCCAAGACACGGACCGGCTGACGGAAACGGTAGAACAAGTGCTTCGGGCAGGTCGAGCCGGCGACAAGAAAGCGGGCCGGGAAAAAGCAGATGTGGACTTTAGCCAACTGGTACGCGAATGCGTGGATGCGATTCGAAGCCGTTACCATCTGCAACCCGAGGCTTTGCACTATCAGGAACTGGCGGCGAACGGTAACGGAGTGCACGTGAGAGGTAGCCAAGAGGACCTGCGAACCGCAGTTTCTAATGTCCTGGACAACGCCGTCAAATACTCCGGCGATCATGTAGAGGTGCAAGTGCGCCTGGAGGAGTCGGATCCAAAGCGGGTGACGCTTAAGGTGCAAGACCAGGGAGTCGGGGTGCCTCAGGAAGATCTGAAGAGAATTTTTCGGCGCTTCTACCGTATCACCCACCGATCTCTTGCCCACGTGAAGGGAACCGGGTTGGGTTTGTTTATCGTGAAGTCGATCGCCAAAAAGCACGGCGGGACGGCGTTCGCGCTAAGCGCAGGAGAGGGGCTCGGAACTACCGTAGTAATCGAACTGCCGAAAATGGAATCTCCGGGTGCAGAGGCGAAAGCGTGAGCCGCGTGCTGGTGGTGGAAGACGAAGTGCACCTCGCGGAAGGTCTACGTTTTAACCTAGAAGCGGAGGGGTATGAAGCCGAAGTTGTGGGAGACGGTGAAGCGGCCACGAACAAACTGTTGCAGCAAAAAGAGCCGTTTGATGTGGTCCTGCTCGACATCATGCTACCCGGGAAGGATGGATTCACAGTCGTATCGGAGCTGAGAAGCGCGCGCAATTATGTTCCGGTTCTCATGTTGACCGCCCGGGGGCGTCCGGAAGACGTGCTCAAGGGATTCGCCTCGGGTGCCGACGATTATCTGGCGAAACCTTTTGATCTTTCCATTCTGCTCGCGCGCTTGCAGGGACTACTGCGCCGGAGTCAGTGGATGCGTGGAGGGCAGGCGAGCAGCCTCGCGGGCACGCCAAGCACCGGCAAGATGGTGGAGGATTTCGGGCGTTTTTCTTTCTCCGGAAAGACCATTGATTTCGGGGCACTCGAACTGCGCTCCCGCGGAAACACGATCCATCTCACCGTGATGGAGTCAGAGTTATTGCGGCACCTGGTCCGCAACGATGGGAAGATCGTTGCGCGCAAGCAGATACTGGAGCAGGTTTGGGGACTGCACGAAGACACCGACACCCGGGCGATTGACAACTTTATTGTCCGGTTGCGACGCTACATCGAGGATGATCCGGGACACCCTCGGCATCTGCTAACAGTGCGAGGCGTAGGATACAGGTTCGTAGCCGAGCCGCTTGCGCAATAGCGATTTTGCCCGCCGGAATCTCATCGCCTGTTAAGCGCGGCACAATTCAGCGAGCAGCGTCTCCCTTCGTTCGACGGCGATGGCATCCAGTCCACGCAGGGTCATTACGTAAACGGGTATTGAGATCACGGACAAACCAAGAAATATGAGAACAGCAATCCACAGATCCTGGTAATACCGTGCTGCCGCAAATACAGCGGCCCCCACTCCTACGATCACGATTTGCATCCCGAAACTTACCAGCACTGTTGTCTGCGACACATTCTGCCGGCCGAATGTGGCGAAGTCGCGCTTCTTGGGCGAATAGAGCGAAAGCAGGTTGCCTGCCGCGAAATTAAGTGGCGCGGCGAAGATCAGGCCTGCCAGCGTCGCGATTGTGACAGCGAGATGCGGGGCTCCGTAGAGATAGCTGACGGCAATCCAGGCGAAGGCCGCGTTGAAGAAGAGAACCGCGGCGTGAGTCAGGTTCTTCCCCAAAATGATGTGCCGGAAGTGAACGGGAGATGCGTAAAAGAATTGCAGCCCGCCACCATCGCCGCCAAAACTGTTGTAGACGAGATTCGTGAGCACCAGCAGGGAATAGGCGGCAGCGCCAGGGAACGCCATATCAGGCGTCCGGGCGAAAGACCTGGAACGGCTGAGAGCATTCATTGCTCCGAAGCGGAAGATCAGCAGCATGAAGATAGGCATGATCAACGTGAGGAGCATAGGACCGCTTCGGCCAAGGTAACGCATTTCTTTTTCGAACACGGCCACTACGGAATCCCTAAATCCCGGCAGTTCCCACCCGAGTTGCAACCGCTGTGACTGTTTGATCTTCGGACGGGCAGCTGTTTCGCTCAGATTTTCTCCACGGAATTGCGCTCGGATGCGGACGTGAAGAAGAAATGCCAACGGCAGCGTCACCAGTACAACTGCGAGAAGGCGAGCGACTCCTGCCCCGAAGTGACCGTCAGAGACTTGCGCGATCGCTCCCGCAGCCAGGCCGGGCGGCAATACCTCCTGAACCCTCTCGGCAATCTGCAGGTCGCGCCTGATTTCCGGATGAGGGCCTCGGCCGAGGTGTTCCGCCATGGGGCCGATGAGTTGAAAGCTCAGCATGAAGAGAATGAACAGCACGCCAAAGATCTCCCGCGTGCGGCGTTGCGCCAGCCAGCGCTCGAGCCATGCGAAAACCATCTGCATCAGGACCAGATTGAACAGCATGAAGGTCAGCAAAACCAGGAGAGCCCAAGGGAAAAGACTAGGCCGGGCGACAGTGACTCCTATCAAGACGCCTAGCAGACCGAGTGTCCCGAGAGCGCTGGCAGGATCGAAGTAGCCGTAAGCGAGCCGAACCATGAAATAGGCGCGATAGGCGAGAGGGAAGCGGAGCAACTCAGAGGAATCCGGGTTGTTTGTGAAGGCGGTCGCGGTGACAGGGAACAACTGCCAGAACAAGAAAATGGCCCACAGTGGATATCCGAGCCGCTCGGGCTTGTTTTGCGAAACGCAGTACCAGGACATCCCAATGATCGTAGCGAATGCCGAGAAACCGAAGAGTGCAAATACTGAGGTGACGATGATCCGTGACAGCAGTTCCATCTTGCCGCGTCGAGTTCGCAGGCCGTTGATGAACATGCGCCAGCGAAGAGCGGCAATGGCAGAGAGTTGCGTGCGGACAGCGCCGGAAGTCATAGCGAGGTTCCATTCT